>Ga0070697_100000062_pt1 | contig 84791 bp, 68 predicted proteins | sample KBSK1501metaG_FD_65475 | JGI IMG/M metagenome (GOLD analysis project Ga0070697, IMG submission 65475) | Corn, switchgrass and miscanthus rhizosphere microbial communities from Kellogg Biological Station, Michigan, USA - KBS K1-50-1 metaG | ecosystem: Host-associated > Plants > Roots >...
TGAGCTCGCGAAGTCAATTCGCGTCAACGGCGTGGTTCAGCCCGTTCTTCTTCGAAGAAAGGGGAATAGGTTTGAACTCATCGCGGGCGAGAGGCGTTGGCGTGCGGCTGGGATTGCTGGCTTGATCAAGATACCGGCGGTGGTACGCAATGTCTCTGATGACAAGGTTCTTGAGATCGCGTTGATAGAAAACATTCAGCGGGAAGACCTGAATCCGATCGAGGAAGCTAAAGCCTACAGGAAGCTTATAGAGACCCTGGGGCTTACGCAGGAGACAGTTGGAGAACGGGTGGGACGAGATCGGTCCTACGTGACTAACTACCTCCGGTTGCTTAAGCTGCCCGAAGATTTACAGGAACTGCTTCAGGTGGGGAGAATATCGACGGGTCATGCAAGGGCGTTACTGGGAGCCGGTCAGCCGGATACTCAAAGACGAATCGCTCGACGAATAATCGAGCAGGGACTTTCGGTCCGAGCTGCCGAGCAGCTGGTAAGGCTCGCGGCGGTGAAGACTGGTCAGCCGGTAACGAAAAGTCCGGATAAAGGACAGGAACCAAGTGATCCCAACATTCGCGCGGCCGAAACCAAACTTCGAAGGCATTTTGGTACGAAGGTGAGAATAGTTCAGACTAACTCCTCATCCGGCAGAATTGAGTTGGAGTTTTACAACCAAACCGACCTTAACCGTCTATATGGTTTACTTACACAAGTCAGCCCCTCCCTTTAGTGTACCAAGTACAACCAGCCTCTCTTGTGGCCGCAGCACATTGTACAGGCGACCTGCTGAAGTTCCCGGAGAAAGGTTTGCGGGAAACCAGAAATGGTGTCCAGCATTGCTTGGCTCTTAGGTGTCAGGAGAGGTGGGTTGTGGGATTGGGGTACGAGTGTCGGATGCTTGACCGTATTTTAGGCGGGTGTTATGCTCCGACGCTTTTGGGTCGAAGGGTTAGTTGGAGGAAGTGATTGAGTTTATTGGCATTCTCAGGCAGCGCTATCCAGCTGGTTCCGGATGCAACGCTGCTCATCCATCTGGCACTCATCGTCGCTATGGTGGCCTTTCTCAATGTAACGCTGCTCAAACCGATCAGCCGCATTCTGGAGGAGCGTGAGCGTCGAACAAAAGGGCGGATGGGAGAAGCGCAGAAGATCTTGGCGAGTGTAGACGAGCGAATGCTGGAATATCAGCGCCGCCTACGTGACGCCCGAGGAACGGGATACGTTCTATTAGAGGAGGAGCGTAGTGCGGCGTCGCGCAAGCGAGAAGAATTGGTTTCCGCCGTCAAAGGAGAAATTGTGCTTTGGCGAGAGCAGGAGAAAGAGAATCTCAAAAAGGCCGAGGCAGAGGTGAAAGCAAGTCTCATAAAGGATGCTGGAGCGCGAGCAGGTGAGATTGGTAGTCGGATCCTTGGGCGTCCAATTAGAATGCAAAAGCTGTGATTCTTGTCGGGCAAGGGCGAGAGTATTTTGTTACTTCTACTTACCATACTTAGTCTCCTACACTGGATTCCCGATTCGCTTGACCCTTGGTTGAACTACCCGGGGCTGGAGTTGTGGAAGTTCGTAAACCTCCTGATATTTGTAATCTGTGCGCTCTTGCTTCACCGCCGCTTTGGGCGGCCAGTGCGTGAGGCGTTGCGGTCACGAGGGGAGAGGATCAAGCACGACCTGGCAAGGGCGCAGGATGAGAGGAATCAGGCGTTAGCGAAGTTGGCAGAGGTCGAGGCGCGATTTGCGGATTTAGACGCCGAGGTTGCAGCAATTAAGGAAAGGGCAAAAGTGGAGGGTAAGGTGGAAAGGGAGCGGATTCAGCTTGCAACGGAGGAAGAAATCGCCAGGATCCGGGAACAGGCCAAAAGAGAAATAGAAAGCGCGGGGAAAGCGGCACGGCACGAGCTTCGAAGATTTGCAGCAACAGAAAGTGTGCGACTGGCGGAAGAGATATTGAGAACTGAAATAGGTCCGGCTGACGACGCCAGGTTAATTAGCCAGAGTGTGCGAGAACTTGGGAGGATAGGCGCGTGAGTTCCGAAACCGTAGCGAGGCGGTATGCGTCTGCTTTGGCCGACGTTGCTAGCGAACGAAATGAAGCGCAACTGGTTCAAGCGGAACTAGCGGCCTGGGCAAAAATGATTTCGGAGAACAACGCCTTAGTTGAAGCCTTCAGTAATCCAACGGTCGCGTATGAACAAAAGCGAAACCTCCTAAACGAGTTAATAACTCGAACCAAAGTTCGACCTACGACTACGAATTTTCTCCGAACCTTATTGAAAAATCAGAGACTGGCTGAGCTTCCTCAAGTGAGCGACAAGTTGGCCCACATATTAGACGAGCGCGCCGGTATAGTGAGCGCGGAGATAATATCCGCACGGCCCGTAGCCGATAACGCAAGAGAGTTGCTTGAGGAGAAGCTTCGTGAGATCACAGGGAAGAAGGCGCGATTAACGTTCGCCACCGATGAATCGCTCTTAGGGGGAATTATAACGCGAATTGGCTCAACAATTTACGACGGTTCGGTAAGCAATCAACTCAGCCGCCTTCGTGAGGAGCTTGCTGGTTAGTACAGAGGATAATGATGGAACCTATTAGAGCAGACGAGATTAACGAGATTATTCGAAAACAGATCGAGAATTTCGAAACTGGTGTGACGGTCATGGAAGTTGGCACCGTCATTAAGGTTGGTGATGGTATTGCCGAGATCCATGGACTTGAAAAGGTAATGGCTGGCGAGTTGCTGGAGTTTCCGCATGACGTTCGTGGCCTCGCCTTGAATCTGGAAGAGGATAAGGTCGGGGCCGTACTCTTCGGCGAGTACCAGGCTATTAAAGAAGGAGATATTGTTAGACGAACCAGCCGCATCATGCAGGTCCCAGTTGGTGAAGCGATGGTGGGCCGCGTGGTCGACGCTCTGGGAAATCCGATCGACGATCGCGGACCGATCAGTACGAATGAGTTTTATGCTATCGAACGTATCGCTCCCGGTGTCGTTGATCGGCAACCGGTCAAAGAACCATTGCAGACGGGGCTGAAGGCGATAGATGCGATGGTACCTATCGGGCGCGGGCAGCGTGAACTAATTATCGGAGATAGACAGACTGGCAAAACGGCGGTTGCAGTTGACACAATAATAAATCAAAAGGGCAAAGACGTAATTTGCATTTATGTCGCGATTGGCCAGAAGGCCTCGACGGTGGCGCAGGTGGTGAAGACGCTCGAGGATTTTGGAGCGCTCGAATACACGATCGTCGTTAAGGCGACGGCGTCCGATCCTGCGGCGATGCAGTTCCTGGCTCCATATTCAGGTGCCGCAATGGGCGAATACTTTCGCGACAACGGCCGTCACGCTTTGACAATCTACGATGATCTTTCAAAGCAAGCTGCTGCTTATCGCGAGATATCATTGCTGCTTCGTCGTCCCCCCGGCCGCGAGGCGTATCCAGGAGACGTGTTCTATCTCCACTCCCGTTTGCTGGAGCGTGCAGCAAAAATGTCTGACCTAAAAGGCGGGGGTTCGTTGACCAGCCTTCCTATTATTGAGACGCAGGCGGGAGATATTTCAGCTTACATTCCAACCAACGTTATCTCTATTACGGACGGACAAATATTCCTTGAAGCAGACCTTTTTAATAGCGGTATCCGTCCAGCCATCAACGTGGGCAACAGCGTTTCTCGCGTCGGTGGTTCTGCCCAGATCAAGGCAATGAAGCAGGTGGCGGGAACGCTGCGAATCGATCTGGCGCAGTTTAGAGAACTGCAAGCTTTTGCCCAGTTTGGATCTGATTTGGATAAGGCGACTCAGGCCCAGCTCGCTCGCGGTCAACGTCTGGTCGAAATATTAAAGCAGCCTCAATATCGTCCAATGAATATTGAGAATCAGGTGCTGGTCATCTGGGCTGCCAGCAATGGGTATGCTGACGACGTGGCGATTGAAGATGTTAGAGACTTTGAAGACGCGCTGCTGAAGTTTGTAGAAAACTCGCATCCTGGCGTGCTGCACAGTATTCGCGAGAAGAAAAGCTTAACAGACGAAATCATCGTGGATCTCAAGCAAGTATTGTCCGATTTCAAAGATACGTGGACGGAAAGGTCGGCTACTTCCTTGGCCCAGAACGCGGCACAGCCTGCTAGCGCCTGAGTAACTTTCGTACTCAATGCCCAATCTCCTGGACATCCGCCGGCGTATTAAGTCGGTTAAGAACACGCAGCAAATTACCAAGGCCATGAAAATGGTCTCGGCCGCGAAGCTGAAGCGTGCGCAGGATAGAGTTGTTACAGCCCGCCCGTTTGCCAATAAGATGATTGAGGTCCTCGGCGGACTGGCCGATCGAACCGACGAAAATTTTCACCACCCATTGCTCGACGCACGAGGCGATGAGCGGTACTTACTTGTACTGGTAACGGCCGACAAAGGGTTGTGCGGAGCATTCAATACCAACTTGATCAAAGCTGCCCAGACGTTCATTCGTGACAATCCGAGCAAGCAAATCGACATTCTGGCGGTGGGGCGTAAAGGCAGAGACTTCTTTCGCCGGCGTGGCGCAAGTTTAGTTGGTGAATACATCGGCGTAACCGGGAAGGGACGCGTCGACTTTTCGGAGGCGCTCGAGATTGCGCGTGATGTGATCAAGCGATTCACCGAGGATGAAGAGATTGATAAGGTATTTGTCATCTATAACGAGTTCAAGTCGGTGCTTCAGCAGCGGGTGGCTACCGAGCAACTCTTGCCGGTTGCGCGTGGAGCGTCCAGCGCCTCGGAACCGGCAAATACGAATCAACCCTTGACTCTGGTTGACTACATTTACGAACAACCTCCGTCTGAGATCTTCGCTCGACTCCTTCCTCGCCTGGTCGAAACGCAAATCTTCCGCGCCTTGCTAGAATCGATAGCCTCTGAACAAGGCGCACGAATGACGGCAATGGATTCCGCTTCAAAGAATGCGCGTGAACTAATCGATTCGCTAACGCTCAACATGAACCGGGTCCGTCAGGCAGCCATCACGAATGAGATCATTGAAGTCGTTTCTGGCGCCGCGGCGCAATAGCTTGCCTCGCTCGCACGTCACTGAATAAAGGGAAGCGGTATGCGCCGCTTCCCTTTATATTTTCAACTCCAAATGGTCAAACAAACACACCAACGGTTTTGGCGCTATGGCCCGCTGGTCTTGTGGATACTCTTCATTTCCTTTGCGTCGACGAGTGAGTTTTCAGCCGGAAACACCTCGGCAATCCTTCGTCCCCTACTGTTGTGGCTTTTCCCGAATATTAGCGAGTCTCGGTTGGCAGCCATACACCTCTTAACGCGAAAGGCCGGACATTTCACGGAGTATGCGGTTCTGGCATTTCTCGCCAGGCGCGCGTTCATTACTTCTTCCCACGCGTTTTTGCAGCGGTATTGGTTTCAGTTAGCACTACTTCTCGTAGTGATTTACGGCTTGCTGGATGAGTTTCACCAACGCTTCGTACCGTCACGCACGGCATCTATTTACGACAGCGCAATAGATATCGTCGGTGGTTTGACCGTCCTGCTAATCTTTAAGTTTATCGGAAGAATCGCCGCGAGCGTGAAATCCGCAGCTAAACCGGAGCGCCGATGATTCTCGCAAGTCGGCTTTCCCTGAAGCGTCCTACTGTGCAATTATTTCCCTGGTTACACTTGTGGACGCGAACTAATGATCCGAGCGCACCGTATTAACCGAGTGACATTCAGCTTGCTGCACAAAGGAGAGAGACATGGGAATATTTGACGCCATCCGATCACAGTTCATCGAGGTTATTGAGTGGCTCGATGATTCTGGTAACACCCTGGTTTATCGTTTTCCTGTCCAGGGACAGGAGATCAAGAACGGTGCCCAGCTGACGGTGCGCGAATCGCAAGCGGCGGTTTTTGTTCACCAGGGCCAAATCGCGGATGTCTTTGGACCGGGACTACACACCATCGATGGCGGCAACACACCAATCCTTACCAAACTCGGCGCCTGGATGCACGGGTTTAATTCGCCATTCAAAGCGGAGGTCTACTTTGTCAGCACCAAACAGTTCACGGATCTGAAATGGGGCACATCGAATCCGATCATGATGCGCGATACGGATTTCGGGATGGTGCGTCTCCGTGCATTCGGTATTTACTCGATTCGGGTAAGTGATCCGCAGGCTTTCATCAAAGAGATTGCCGGCACAAACGCGCACTTCGTAACCGAAGATATAGAAGGGCAGCTCAAACGAACATTGGTCAGCGGGTTTAGTGACGCGTTGGCAGAGTCGAAAATTGCCGCGCTGGATCTGGCCTCCAACTATGATGAACTCGGAAAGTTTACGCGTGGCAAACTCACTGACGATTTCAAGGTATACGGACTGGATCTAACAAAGTTTGTGATTGAAAACATTTCGTTGCCTGCCGAGGTTGAGGCTGCTATGGACAAGCGAACCTCGATGGGGGTAATCGGCGATGTTGGACGTTATGCGCAATTCCAGGCGGCAGACGCGATGAGGGATGCAGCGCAAAATACTGGCGGTGGTGGCGCGGCTACGGGCGCCGGACTGGGAGCAGGCTTCGCGATTGGCAATGCGATGGCCGGCGCCATGTCGAATGCAATGAATCAATCGAAGGGCGAGTCCGCCGGGGCAGCGAAAACGGCGTGTCCAAAATGCGGAGCCGCAAATCTGGCAAACGCGAAGTTCTGCAACGAGTGCGGTGAGAAAATGCAAACCACCACTCAGACCGTCCCCTGCGTAAAATGTGGAGCACAAATGCAGCCTGGTTCCAAGTTCTGCAATGAGTGTGGAACTAAAGTCGAGTAGGGTTGCGACAGTTTGAGACCAGGTCAGAAGTCGACCACGAAGGCACGGAGACTAGAAGCTATTTAAGGGCTTTAACCTTCGTGCCTTTGTATGTTTGTGAGAGATAGCCATGCTATTCTACCAACGCAAAGCCGACCCGTAAGCCTCGAAGAGTAGGAACAATCCCCATGTTTAGTCAATTCAAGCAGCCGCGTCGAGTAGTGATTACCGGGATTGGCTGCGTCACACCGATCGGCATCGGCCGCCAGGCTTTTTGGAGTGCGCTAACCAAGGGTGAAAGCGGCGTCCGGACAATTGAAGCCTTTGATGTTACCGAATCGGCAGTGAAAATTGCTGCCGAGGTTCGCGACTTTGATTGGGAGGCACAACTCAATCCCAAAGATCGAAAGCATGTTCCTCGAACCGTGCCGCTGGCGTTAGCTGCCGCTCGGGAAGCGTTTGCTGATGCCGGCATTGCTCCAAACGAGCTGTCGCCGGAAGAGAGGCAACAGATTGGCGTCATGCTCGGAACGGGTGGCGGCGGTCTACCGTTCGTGGAGCAGCATTATGCGCTTTGGTATCAGGGAGCTTCGATTTCAAAGGCAAGTGTTTACATAATTCCTGCAGCTACGCACGGCACATTATCCAGCGAGCTGTCCATGGCCTTTGGCCTTCACGGGCTTTCGCACGTCATCTCTACAGGATGCACCAGCTCGACCGACGCGATCGGCTACTCTGCCCAACACATTGCGTTGGGACGTCAGGACGTAATGCTCGCCGGCGGCGTGGATGCGCCCTTAGCGCCAGGAATACTGATTGGATTCAACCTGCTGACCGTGCTGACTACGCAGTGGAACGATGAACCGCAACGCGCGTCACGTCCTTTTTCTATTAATCGTTCGGGCATGGTGTTGGGCGAAGGCTCATGGATTTATGTGCTCGAAGAGTTTGAACGGGCCAAAGAACGCGGAGCAAAGATATACGCAGAGATCAAAGGTTACGGGTCAACCTGTGATGCCTTTCATCGCGTCCGTCTTCAGGAAGGCGGCGACGAGCCGGCCCGCGCAATGACGCTGGCAATGGCGGATGCCGGCGTTGAGCCGAGCAACATCGATTACGTGAATTTGCACGGCACCTCGACGATGCTCAACGATCGCATTGAAACGAACGCCCTGAAGCTGTCGCTTAACTGCAGCGCTCATCGAATCCCGATGTCCGCAACGAAATCGCAGATTGGTCATCCTCAGGGCGCGAGCGGTGCTGCTGGTTTGGGAGCAACTTTGTGCGCGATGCAAACGGGAATGATTCCGCCAACGATCAATTTGGAAGAACCTGATCCGGCATGCGATCTGGATTACGTGCCTAATGAAGCCCGGGAGGCTGAGGTGAAAGTTGCACTTTGCAACTGCATCGGTTTTGGCTCTAAGAACAGCGCGTTGGTGGTCGAAAAGCTTTAGTTCAAATCGGCAGCCTCTGAACTGCTTGGACATATTCCAGGGCTGAAAATCGCACTCAAACCAGCCGTTTGCGTTACCCGCATCGATCAGCTACGCTTTCGAGTTAATCCCTACTCGGTTCCGAAACCTTTATGTCACAAGTAACTGAACAATTAGTACTCGACGCGCTGCGACAGATCCAGGATCCCGATCTTCACAAAGACATTGTCACACTGGGTTTTATCAAGGACCTCAAGATCGATGGCGGCCTTGTTTCGTTCCGCATTGTCCTGACGACGCCTGCTTGCCCGGTGAAAGCAGAGATGGAAAGTGCGGCGCGTGACTTAGTAGGCGCCTTGCCCGGCGTCACTGCCGTCGCGGTCACAATGGATGCGGAAGTTCCGAAAGGCCGGGGTATCGGCGACAAGCTCTCCATCGAAGGCGTACGGAACATCATTGCTGTTTCCTCCGGCAAGGGCGGCGTTGGAAAGTCTACCGTCGCTGTTAACCTTGCAGTTTCACTGGCGTTGGATGGTGCACGCGTGGGCGTGATGGACATGGACGTTTATGGCCCTAACGTTCCCATCATGCTTGGTGTTGCGGATGCACGTCCCGAAGTTGACGTCAACAAGCTCGTGCCGATCGAGGCGTATGGCGTCAAATTGATCTCGATGGCGTTGCTGCAACCTGGCGACAAACCAATGATCGTTCGCGGTCCGATTCTTCATGGACTGGTGAAGCAGTTTCTGACTGATGTTAAGTGGGGCGACTTGGACTATTTGATCGTCGATATGCCGCCGGGCACTGGCGACGTTCAACTGTCGCTAGCTCAGTTGGTCCCCGTTCAGGGCGCTGTGTTAGTGACGACGCCGCAGGACGTGGCAGTTGCTGATGTACGCCGCGCGCTGCGCATGTTCGAAACCGTGGCGATTCCCATTCTCGGTATCATCGAGAATATGAGCTACTTCGTTGCTCCCGACACCGGCACGCGCTACAACATTTTTGGCGAAGGGGGCGGAGCCAAACTGGCTGAGATGTATCATGTGCCGTTGCTGGGGACGGTCCCCCTGGGACTCGAAGTTCGCGAGGGTGGTGACAGAGGTGTACCGGTAGTTGTCAGCCATCCTCAGTCTCCGCAAGCCGTGGCTTTTAGACGCGTGGCTGAGGAAGTAGCGCGGCAGGTTTCGATCGAAGCAATGAAGCCCGAACTTGTTGTTTTGGGCAAAGGTCAATAAGATGGCCTTTGGACTTGGGCCTTTGGTCTTGGTATTATTTTTCAAAAGGCGAGAGACTAAACACGCTGGGACCAGTTTTATTGGCAATAATTGATAAAAGGAGTTTTTTAAAGTATGTCGACACAAACCACCACAACTTCAACTGAAGCACCAACCGCCGCCCCTGCGATGACGCTACACGTCACCGATAGCGCGGTTGCTGAGATCAAGAAGTTTATGTCCGGAGAAGAGGGTCTGCCGGAGACTGCCGGACTTCGCGTCCGGGTCGTTCCAGGCGGCTGCTCAGGTTTTCAGTACAGTTTGAATATTGAAGAGGATTCGCGTCAGGGCGATTTCATTCTCGATGAAAAAGGCGTCAAGCTTTTCGTCGATATGTTTAGCGGTCAATACTTGAACGGCGTCCAGATCGACTACGTAACCGGTGTAATGGGATCAGGATTCACGTTTACGAATCCGAATGCTACGGGCAGCTGCGGATGCGGCACCTCGTTCACAGCATAAACATTTAGGACGGGCCTTCCCGCCTGTCCTTCACCAAAAAGGACAGACGAGAATGTTTGTCCCACAAATAGCGCGGTGCGCGATTTCGGCTCGGTAGTCTTTTCCCAAAGAGACCATCGGGCCTTTTCGCATCAGGTCGTTTATTGTTTCCGATGAAATTGATACAAGCCCAGTCTGCGGAAGAAATCGATCGCGCTCGAAGATTATTTGAAGAATACGCCGCCGGCCTCGGAATAGACCTTTGCTTCCAAAGCTTCGACAAAGAACTGGCCGAGTTGCCCGGTGGATACGTACCGCCCGCCGGACGCTTGCTTATCGCAATCGATGAAAACCAGGCGGCTGGTTGCGTGGCGCTACGAAGAATTGCGGATGGCGTTTGCGAGATGAAGCGGCTGTATGTTCGTCCTGGATTTCGTGGAACAGGTTTGGGCCATACTCTGGCTGAGGCGATTATCCTGGCGGCGCGCGAGATCGGGTATCAGCGCATGCGACTCGACACCTTACCAGGCAAGATGGACCGCGCCATTGCCATGTACCGCTCATTGGGTTTCAAAGAAATCGGACCTTACTACGATAACCCAGTGGAAAGTGCGCTGTTTATGGAGTTGGAGTTATGAGCCAGGGACCCGAGGAACGGGCCTAGTCGCTGGTTCCTCGCTTGCTCATGTCTTTCAGTTGTGCCAAATTCAATTGCAATCAAAATCCAAGTTTACGGAGTCATGACGAATGCCCAAGATTCAAGCAACAACTGCGACTGGCGAACAATCCATTGAAGCGCCCGAAGGGAAGAAGTTAGTTCTGGTGATCGAGGATGCCGGGATCGACATTCTCCATCGCTGTGGTGGCAACGCTCGCTGCACTACCTGCCGTGTTGAAGTTCTCGCGGGCGAACCCGGTGAAATGGGCGAGCTCGAACGTAATCGCCTCGCTATGGAAGCTGAACTAGCGGACAACGTGCGCCTCTCGTGTCAGATTCGCGTCCACAACGACTTGAACGTTCGCGTGATCAATCAGGCCAGCGTTAGAGGAATGGATGCCGGCCCGCGTCCGTTTGACGAGTAGTTGAAACGCGATGTTGCAGAGCGCACTACTCAAGGTGTAATCTTCGCGCGTAATCCATAAAAGAATAGGACAGACATTCCTGTCTGTCTCCGGAAACTGATCGGCGAATCAGACAGGCAAGCATGCCTGTCCTACCACGGAGGACCCCAATGTTAATTGAGTCAACTGCTCATCTCCCCGTCAGTCTGGCTATGTTCCAGGATTTGTTTCACTCTCCGACCAGGGACGATATTTTGCGGGTTGGATTGCGTTGGGCCCACTTCGTCGCCGGTATCACCTGGATTGGTCTGCTCTACTTTTTCAATCTCGTCAATGTGCCATTCCAAAAAGCACTGGATCCGGACACCAAGAAAAAGGTGAACCCGGATTTGCTGGGACGCACGCTCTGGTTTTTCCGTTGGGGCGCAGTGATCACAGTGCTCGCCGGCCTAGCCTATTTCGCGATGTACATCCTTAAGACTGATGTGACGAACGCTAATATACTCGGCGGCGGCAAAGTCAATCTTTGGTGGGTGCTCTTTGCGTGGCTGACTTATCCGGTCGTGCTGTTTGTCGTGGAGTTTGCCATCATCAAAAAGGTGCCCGCCCTGATAAAGGACGGACGCGTGTATGCAGTAGTCATGTTTATTCTGGTAGCTTTTGTTTCGTGGGGTCTGCTCAGGTTTTTCGATGCGATGCTCACGGCCGGAGGCCAGAGCTTCGCCAGTAATAAGACCTACTCGATTGGTATCGGTGGCGCGTACGGTATCGTGATGATGCTTAACGTTTGGGGCATTATCTGGCCACATAACAAGCGAATTATTGCAGCCACAGCAGGCACCGGACCAGCCGCTCCGCCGGAACTGGCACGACAAGCCTTCATCGCTTCACGGACCAATGCCTGGCTTTCATTGCCCTTGTTACTCTTCATGGGGACATCGCACGGCGATTGGGTCATCTTCGGTAAATAAGAGCCAGACGGCAGGAGCAGGAGGCAGGAGCAGGACGATTCCGCTTCTGCCTCTTTTGTTGCCTCCTGCCGTCTGCTCCTGCTTCTGTTCTTCGTCCGTCACACTAATTCCTCAGCCTCTCCACTCATTCGCCACACTCAAGAGCAATAGTCAATTATCCGGACGAAAAATAACGGCGAGTTTTACCGTCTCCCCCAAGCCCTAATATCAACGGAGGTGTGATGCATGAGTTCGACTACTTCTTATAAGGCGCGAGAGTTCAATTTGAGCGTCCTCAACGGCATTTCGGATGAAACATTGGAAATGCACTTCAAGCTCTACCAAGGCTATGTCAAAGAGACTAACAACCTCACCGAAAAGATCACGAAGTTTATCGAGGATGGAAACGTGGATCAGGAGGAGATGCCGGCGTATTCAGAGCTGACGCGACGGTTGGGTTTTGAGTACAACGGCATGGTGCTGCACGAGTACTACTTCGAAAACCTGAAGAGCGGTAGTGGTATCGGAGATCCCGATCGAACGGCAAAATTTGTTAAAGCCGCGGAGTCGAGCTTTGGCAGCTATGAAGTCTGGAAAGCTGACTTTGTGGGGATAGGGAAGATGAGGGGAGTCGGTTGGGCCATCTGTAATCAGAACCCTGCGAACGGGCGATTATCAAATCATTGGATAACACTTCACGAAACCGGAAACATCGCCGGCTTCGATCCAATTCTGGTGATGGACGTTTGGGAGCATGCGTATCTTCTGGACTACAAACCCGCCGAGCGTCCGAAATACATTGAGGCTTTCTTCTCAAACATCGACTGGGCAGCGGTCGAGAAGCGACTGCAGCAAAAGAGCACACGCAGCGCTGGAGCGTAAAAGACAGGAGGCAGGCGGCAGGAGCAGGAGGCAGGGCCACGGAAGACGCAATCTTCTTACCTGCCGCCTGCCCCTGGCGCCTGCCTCCTAGCTTTATTGGCTAACCGCCGCTGTCAGAGTACACTTACCGAAAATTCTTTTCGATTCATCTCGAGTCGTTTGTTCTCGGAGGGACAGCATGAATACCTACAGAAAATTTCTTCCCTTGTCGTTGGCCATATTGGCTAGCGCGCTCTTGTTTATTTCATGTGCAGGAAACTCAGACAACGCGAGCACCACAGCGACCACCACGGTGACGCCGCCGCCGACGCAGAATCTCGCTGTAGTGGCGAGACCGCAAAAGATTTTGGATTTGATGAAAGCGCGCGGCGAACAGGACGAAGCGAAGCCTACCTTGAAGATTGTGTCACCGGCAAAAGATGCGGTAATCGCCGGTTCCAAAGTTGAAGTAAAACTCGACCTCAGCGGCGACTTGAAGGGCTACATGCCGCACAAAGATCCCGCGACCGGGAAGGGCAATCACATCCACGTCATACTCGACAACCAACCCTACGAGGCTTATTACGAGTTGGGCCAGGCGTTTGAGTTACGCAATGTCGTGGCAGGCAAACATACGTTGCGAGTGTTTCCGTCGCGTCCCTGGCATGAAAGTTACAAAGACGATGGCGCATTTCAAATGGTCACGTTTACCGTTAAAGGTGGCGGGGACGCCGCGAAGCCGACAACGACAAACAGCGGCCAGACTGTGGCAAACAACAACAGTAGCCCGGCTACCACCGCACCGCGCGAAGGCAAGGATTTCCCAGCCAGCACAGCGGGCGAAGTCGATTCGGCCAAGCCATTGTTAACCTACAGCCGCCCCAAGGGTGAATACAAAGATGCAGACGCAGATCCAATAATGATCGACTTCTGGCTTACCGGCGCAAAGTTGAAGGCTGATGGCGGCGAATATCGCGTCAGATATATCGTTGACGATGGCGACGCGAAATTTATCGATAAGTGGGAACCCATCTGGCTGTCAGGTTGGATCAATGGCAAGCACACGGTGCGTCTCGAGTTGTTGGACAAGGATGGGAAACCGGTCGAAAACGGTGGCTATAACACGACCAGCCGAGAAATAACTGTAGTGAAGTGATTGCACGAGGTTTAGAGTTCAAGCTTTACCTTGTGGATCGTCAGAAGGTTGAAGGCTGGACTACTTGATGCGGGGTGTAATAGTTGCGACGACGCCAAATTGATGGTTGTCCAATCTCCGGCGCACTTCAGATGATTGGCGACAAGTGGACGTTGCTGATCGCGCGCGATCTCGCTGCCGGGCCGAGACGCACCATGGAGTTACACACGGGGCTTTTCCCAATCAGCAGTCGCACACTGGTGGCGCGGTTGCGCGACATGGTGAAAGATAAGCTCATTGAGCGCACGGACTACGGCGGAAACCCACCGCACATCGAGTATGAGCTTACGGAACGGGGTCGCGTGTTGCTGCCGCTGGTTCAGGCTCTAAGAGTGGTGGGTCAAACGCTGGATTGCAATCAATGCGAGGATCGGAAAAAGCACTCGGGATTTTACTGCGAAGCTTGTCCTAAAAACTTTCCTACTCCCGAAACGGAGCCATACCAAAGACCAGCTCCGATACCGCGACGTCAACAACGAGACGATTCAATCGTTTTGTTGTAGCCGTATCAGGCAAGGCAGTGTCCTGCCGGCAATACTTTTCACTCTTTCTTTGCTGCAACCATCGTCGGATGGTTAGCCACAATCGTGCCGTCGGGTTCGATGATTGTCTGATGATCTGCCGTGAGATGTTCACCTTCGATCGTCAGCTCATCGCCCTCGAGCGTGACCACGGGCAGATGATCCAGGTATCTTTCCGCGTCGAGTGCAGCCATGCAGCCGGTACCAGCAGCGGTAACTGCCTGCCGGTAAGTTGAGTCCTGAACGTCGCCACAGGCAAACACGCCTGGAATATTCGTCGCTGTTGAGCGATGAGAAGTTTTGATGTAGCCAACTTCATCCATCTCAACCTGTCCTTTGAAAAGATCTGTATTTGGTTTGTGGCCGATTGCAATGAATACGCCGGCACAGGGAAGCACACGTTCCTGGTTAGTTTGCAAATCTTTCAAGCGCACGCCAGTGACACCGGCTTCCGGGTTACCTAATATCTCTTCTAACCCCGTATTCCAGACAAATTCAATCTTCGGATTCTTAAACGCTTTTTCCTGCATGATCTTCGACGCGCGCAGTTTGTCGCGCCGATGAACCACGTAAACTTTCGCAGCGTAGCGGGTCAGGAACGTCGCTTCTTCCATCGCCGTATCACCACCGCCAACTACAACCAGTTCCTTATTACGAAACCCTGGCAAGGGACCATCACAGGTTGCACAGGCTGAAACGCCATGGCCGCCAAAACCGTTGGGCACCTTTGCCTCGCCGGGAATTCCCAACCACTTCGCGGACGCACCGGTCGCGATGATCAGTGTTTCGGCGTTGATGGTGTAATTGCTCGTCTCGAGTCTAAATGGTCGTTCACTCAAATCGGCCTCAGTGATCCACTCCTCCAGGAATTCTGTTCCGAAGCGTTCCGCCTGGTTGCGAAACTCTTCCATTAACTCCGGACCCTGAATTCCTTCGGCAAATCCCGGGTAGTTTTCCACGTCCGTGGTAATCATTAACTGCCCGCCAGGGGTGGTTTGCTTTTCTGCGTCAGGGGGCGCATCAATCAAAAGCGGCTTCAAATTGGCCCGGGCAGAGTAAATCGCGGCGGTTAGTCCGGCGGGCCCGGAACCAATGATTACAACCTCTCTATCGAGCGTTTGCGTCGGCATGGACTCTTTTCCGTTCCTTGGTAAAATTCAAAAAAATGTGACTAAATGCCCGAAGTATAGCCTTTTCGGTTAGGGGTATAGTATAACTAGCCATACTAGAGTAGTCGAATCCGAGCCACGACCTTCTGTTAGAGAATCTCAAGCTTTACAGAGACAAAAGGAAACGATTGAACGCAGGCATCGCTCCGCAAAGTATTGAAACGATCGGCGTCATAGGCGCAGGCACCATGGGACACGGAATCGCGCAGGTGGCTGCCGGGGCTGGCTACAAGGTCTTGCTCCGCGACGTCGATCGGGATTCTCTGGCTCACGGCATAGAGGCCATCGAACGCAATCTTGCCAAGGGAATCCAACTTGGAAAACTTACTGAAGACGATCGCGATTCAACCCTGCAACACATTCGCAGAACAACCAGGCTGGAGGAGATTGCAAACGCTGACCTGATCATTGAGGCAACTCCCGAACAACTCAAACTCAAACAGGAAATTCTTCGCGAAGTTGAAACGCATTCCAGCAAGGCGTTTGTTTTTGCTACCAACACATCGTCTCTATCGATAACTGAAATTGCCAAAGCTTCTGGGCGTCCGCAGAATGTAGTCGGCATGCATTTTTTCAATCCAGTTCACGTGATGCGGCTGGTTGAAATTGTCGTCGGAAAAGCGACGGGGGATGATACAGTGGAGGTCGTGCTCGAAGTTAGTACCAGGTTGGGCAAGGAGCCAATTGTGGTCCGCGATGTCCCCGGCTTCGCTTCCAGTCGTCTCGGTGTTGCCCTGGGACTCGAAGCCATGCGCATGCTTGAGCAGGGTGTGGCCAGCGCTAAAGATATTGATACAGCGATGGAACTGGGGTACAACCATCCGATGGGCCCGCTTAAGCTCACGGATCATGTGGGGTTGGACATCAGGCTTAACATTGCCGAGTATCTTTATCGCGAGCTTGGTTCGGAAACATTTCAGCCGCCTGAAGTCTTGCGCAGACTCGTCAGCGAGGGAAAGCTAGGCAAGAAGACTGGCGAAGGGTTTTATAATTGGAGCGACACGAGCAACCAGCAATCAGCCGGCCGGAGCAAACAACTGCGTTGACTTTAGTGTTGCCGACTACCGCCTACTGATTTAATGACTGTTCTCATGAGCACGCCAAGCAACAACGAAGAACGGCGCTTTGCCTTACGCATGCCGTTGCGTTTGCCAATCGTCATTTCCGGCCGTGCGGAAGATGACTCAGCCTGGAGCGAGCCTACCGAAACCGACGATATCTCGAACTCGGGCGCGCTGTTTCATCTCAACCAAAAAGTCAGTCGCGGCGATCGTTTGTATGTGCGCGCGCATCGACCTGACGGCGCAGCCGTTGAAGTCACCGCCGTAGTTATCCGTATCGCCCCGGCGATTTATGGCACTGCTCGCGTAGGCGTGCAGATCGCCGAATCCGCTGAAAGCTGGCTGCGGTTTTTTGTTTCCTGGGTCGCCGAAAACCAACCCGCCACCACCGACGACGTAGCTGAGTCAGAGAGCCCGGCTTCTGAATAGATTGGCTCCGCCGTACCGGGATGCCGCAAGTCTTTGACTGGCCAAAGACGCAACCACCATCACTGGTCTGCGACCGTCAGAAGCAGGCTGGAAACCTAAGAAATAAGCCAAATTACCCAGCCTAAGACTTGCCGGCGCGCCGTGCCGGATAGGCGTCCATGCAAAACTGATTGTCTCTTCCGGGCGATAAGTGTAATCTAGCTCTCAGCGGATTCTCACCGACTCATTTCCTGGCGAACTGCTTCCCCTCCGCGCCCCAATTTACAACTCGGACTTTCGGGAGTACGCGATGAAACTTTGCCCACAGTGTGATTTTATTTATGAAGACGACCAAAGCGTTTGCGATATGGACGGGAAAGAACTTGTTTCCAATCCAGGCAGAGTTGTCACTGAGCAAGACTTCGCGACGCTGGTAAGCGCAACGCCAGTCCTGGTGTCAGATGGGTTACCGATGGAATCGGCGGGGCGTCGACGGCGAAATTTTGCGCTGGTGACTGCAGTGGGACTTGTCTTGGCTGCGCTTTTCATCGTTATCTACTTAGCACGAGCGCACCAGCTCAAATCGGTTCGTGCTCCTCAAAACTCCGAGTCTTCGATAGATCATTCCGCGGGAGACATCCCTCCGCACTCAATTTCCGGAGATGCCAGCGGACAACCGACCTCGGATGATTTAGCCTCGACACAAACTCCCTCAGCCGACACTGCCTTGCCCGATCAGTCACGCGAACAAGCCAACGAATTATCATCCGTGGAAGCGGATCAGGCAAAAGAGTCCCGAGCTCATACTCGTCTCACGCCCGGTTCTGTTTCGGCCGGAGCCTCATCCGGGGACACCCGCGGGCCGGTGATCGTGCGGCTCAACAATGGTGCGGCAATACGCGCTGACGAAGCCTGGGAAAAGAGTGAAGGTGTCTGGTACCGGCAGGGAAGTGTAGTTACCTTCCTCAAACGCAGCGAGGTTAGAACTATTGAACGGTTGCCGTCTCCTATTGCGCGGTCGAAGTCAGTGGCGAGCAACCCTGGAGAGAAGAGCAGACAAACAGAATCTGCCGCTGACACGAAGAAAGAATCCAGGGTGACTTCGTTCCTGAAAAAGACCGGACGAATACTGAAGAAGCCATTCAAGTTCTAAAAAAGAATCCATACTCACCCGCGGGCCGTCTTGCTTGACACTGATGCCGAACCCACTGAGCATCAGTAGCTCGAGGCGGCTCAACCGATTCGACGCCAAGATTTCGGGCTCACGATCTCGTCCACTCATTGCTAAAGGTGCACTGCTTCTCTGGCGTTGCAAGCAGTTCTTCCAACATAATAGTCATGAACTTCGCCTGTCGCTCTTCGCGCCCTTGAGCTGACTATGAAACGTTGCCCAGAATGTACTTCGGGATTCCCTGACTCCTTCGAGTTCTGCGAACGCGACGGTGCCATTCTCGTACCGGACTTCTGGGACAGATTGTCACAACCACCTGCGGTAACGGGTGAGCACCGGCCACCGGCAGACGAGCCAGCCGTTTTCGTCCCGGTAGCGTCATCCGTTGATCCGCCTGCGGTGATAGGAAGGATTGCTTATCCGGTTTCAATCGAAACGCGACTGCGTCAGAACTGGAAGATGCTCGCTCTCATGATTGTCGCCGGCGTGGTTATAAGCTTGGTCTTGTTTGTCTACCGGCCGTTTACACGCGAAGTTCCGAGCCAAAACGCTAACGAGCTGATTGCGAATGGGGCTCTCAACCAGCAACCGATACCCGTCTTGCCCTCGCGTCCATCGACATCTCCAAGCGAGTCACCTTCACCGGAACCGTCACCCTCGCCAAGTCCGATGCCATCGCCTACGACTGAAGTGGAATCAATGCCCGTCGGCTTGAGTTCCGGAATGGTATCGACGGGTGGGGACGGGAAAACCGGGAACGGTCCGATTACGATTCGGCTAACTAACGGAATGAGCGTAGAGGCGGACGAGGTGTGGCAAACCGAAGACGGAATCTGGTACCGGCGGCGTGGCATTGCGACTCTTTTGGAGCGCAAGGATGTGAAAGCGATCGAGCGACCTGGAGAGAAAAACTCATCGCCTACGGCCTCACCAGCGCCAACACCAGCACCTTCGCGAGCCACATCACCCTAGGTCAGCCGGGCAATCTCGGTCCTAAATTTAACTGCCTCTCGTCCAGATCAACTTCCGCAGCATTTTTGTCCAGCGCCTCTTTTTCTTTTGCGAGCGTTGCTCGCGGTCAACAGCGATGGTCGCCAGTCGCGCCCACCACGATGACGCGAAAAGCTTCGGTGCTGGTCCCGGCGAATCTCCCAACATACTCCTTGTTCCCTTCGCTCTTATTAGTTCTTCCTTTGGTTGTGTGCGTTTTCGTTCCGGGCGGCATTAATAGTCAATTCAATCTGCGTTCGTGTTTAGCAACTCCGGTACCAACCTAATTCGCCCAGAAATTTCTCCAACAAGCGCACGAGCCTGTACTTCTCCGATACATTTACTTCACTTCGGTCTATCGACGTTTGAATTGTTTTGACGCAGGGAGCTCAGGGTGTGTCGAACCAGTTAGAATCGACGGATTCAAACCGCGTGAACTTTGCCTAACCTACTGTTTTCTGGGTTTCCTTAGTAGGCAAGCTCCGCCCCACGGCCGATTTGCCTGAAAGCCCTCCGACTTCTGCAAGTGGTAGAAGAAACTCATCAGCCTCGGCAGGCGTTTCAATGCACCGGCAGTGTGCCATATGGAACGAACGTCGACTGGCTTCCAACCAAACTTACTGAAGAATTCGGGACCCTCGGCGGGCGCAAACTTGAAGGGTGCTGCAGCCTCGTCGAAAGCTTTTCCCATTTTCTTTTGCAGCATGTTCAATAGCGCGGGAGAGGTAAGATCCAGCAGCCAGTAGCGAAACTGATCGTGCGCCGCGAGATCCGTGGCCAGGGAGCCAACCTCTTCGGAACTCAGATAAACGACGAGGCCCTCACTTATGATAAGCGCCTGGCGCGATTGATTCGCGACGCGCTGGAGGAGTTCGCGGCGACTAGTCACGTCGGAAAGATCGAGACGAACGCGCTCGAGCGTGCACGAAGGCTTTTCGTCGCGCAGTAACTCTTCTTTGTAGTCTGTTATGTCCGGCAGATCGACTTCTATCCATTTCAAACTGGCCGGCAGCGCCAGTCGATAGGGTCGAGCGTCGAGGCCGGCCGCAAGATTGAGCACGGTGTCGCAACCTTCCCCAAGACACCTGGTGATGAACTGATCAAACAAGTAAGTGCGAGTGAACCATGACCACGCGTTCTTTTCGCTAAAGGCCAGCGACTTCGCGATCTCTTGGCCGCGCTCTCCAGCGAGCCGACGCGCAAAAGGATCGCGAAACAGCGCCTTCGGGTGTTCATTCTCACGCGCGCGGTAAACGGCGGCGAGCAGGGCGGTATCAGAGATGTTGCGGATTAGCATAATTCTCGGGAAATAGGGAAGTAGGGGAAAAGGGTAATGGGGAAGTCGAAGCGAAAACGGGGAAGAGCAAACCTGCCGCCGTTTCCCTCTTACCCACTTCACCTTTTCCCCTTTTCCCCCTTCCGCGTTTCCACTGGCGCGGTCAGGTACCAAATGTTATCCCACGCGTCTTTCACCCAGGCGGTACGACCGTAGGCTTGAGTCGTAGGCGACTGCAAGGAAGTTGCGCCGGCGCTGAGCGCGCGCGCGTAAGCTTCGTCAAGATTCTCGACGTTAACAAACAGCGCGGGCGGCATCGGCTGCGCGTCGCCATGCGCCTCACCCATCTCGATCATAGAGTCGCCGATACGCACCATGGCATGATGGATCATTCCCTCCGGCGACTGTTCGCGCGAAATCTCCTCAGCCGCAAAGGCCTGCTTCATGAATTCGATTAGCGCCGGCGCGCCGATCGGATGCAGGAAAGGTGTCACGGGACGCAGGCCCTCGGGGATGTAAGTTCCCGGGCGCCCCAGTTTGTGTGTTGCAATCCACCAGACGTTCCCGGTCGGGTCCTTCACTCCCGCTTCTCGATCGCCGTAGAACTGATCGACCGGCTCTTCCACCGAAGTGGCACCGGAGTCGAGGGCACGTTGATAGACTGCGTCGGCATCCGGCACATAGAGATGGAGTGCGGTCGGTATTTCTTCAACTGCCTCGTAGCCGCCGATCATCAGTTTGGAATCGCCGATAGTGACTTCGGCGTGCAAGCCGCCTGCTGAGCCGATGGTGCGAAACACCTCGGTGGCGCCAAACGCCGCCTTTACAAATTCGACCAATTGCTCGGCGCGCTTTACGGTCAGGTATGGCGTGACGGTGTGGTAACCGGCCGGGGAAGTCTCCGAAGATTGTTGTTTCTCTGTTCCGGTAGCAGTCATAGTCGCACTCCTTCTCAGTGTTTCTTTCAGACTCGATTTGAAATTTTCACGCGGCAGCAGACGCAGTTCACTCGCAAGCGCGGCCAACTCTCGCAGGGCGGGCTCTTCTGCCGTGAACGTGATTGCCCCGCTCGATGTCGGTGTGACAATCGCATCGATGGCTTCGTCCAATTGCTCGATCAAAAGCTGCTCAGACATTTTTCTCACTTATGCGCGCCCGCAGGTTTTGCAACGCGCGAAACTGCAACTGTTTTATTGCTCCCTCGCTCCTGCTCAACTGCTGAGCAATCTCGCGAATGCTTTTCTCTTCGGCAAAACGTAAACGAATTACGTAACGCTGGTCCCAGGGAAGTTGATCTACCAGTTGGTAAACCCTCGCGATGGTTTCAGCCCGTTCGAGATCATCGTCGACGCCGGTCCCAGAACCGCGGTCAAGCGACTGAACGGAAGACTCTCCTCCCGATTCCCGAAGCAAGCGCTGCGCGCGATCGGCAATCGAGTTCCGGGCAATGCGAAACAGCCAGGCCGCGAAAGGCGCGCCCTGCCACTTGAACTTGCCCAGGTTTGCAAGAGCCTGATGAAAAACATGCGACGTCAGTTCTTCCGCCGCCGAACGCTCGCGAACTCGACGGGCGATATAGGCATACACGCGTTCGAAGTGCAGTTCATACAACTCGCCAAAGCGGCTCGCATCCTGCTGCGCCGCCTCGATCAAGGCGCGTTCTTCTTGCTGGTTATCTGGACCCTTCAAACTAGTCCTCACTCGACCAACCCCAACGCGGCTACCCGCGGGGAAACCCCGGCGAACGTTCTTCTACCTATATAAACTGTCGTGGAGGAAAAAGGTTACGGCAGAAAGGGAGGAAACAGAAGGCAGAAGGCAGAAAGCAGAGGGCAAAAGGCAGAAAGCAGAAAAATAGAAGGCCATAGCAAAAGGCAGTAGACTCAACGCAGAATGCAGATTAGGTTTCTGCCTACTGCCTACTGCCTACTGCCTACTGCCTACTGCCTACTGCCTACTGCCTACTGCCCAGGGGCTACGAGTTCAGCGGATTGCACAGCTTTCGGGTCGTATGCGGTCGCGAGAAATTTCTTAGCCACCGCCTGGGCGTTGTCGTAGTTGATGCCTGACTGCACTGCCTTGTTGTATTCGGAGACAGCGCGGTTGCGTTCGCCCTTGGCATCGTAAGCATTGCCCTTCTTGATGTGTGCCCAGGCTTCAATCCACGAAGGTTGCAAAGTGCCGTTGAGCGCGGCGTCAAAATTGTCGAGGGCCGGCTGCCAATTACGCTGCTCGAGATAAAGCAGTCCCAAGTTGTAGTAGACCCACGAGTTTGAGCGATCCAGTTTTAGCGCTGCTTCAAACTGTTGCTGGGCTTCGGCGTAGAGTCCCTCTTTCATCTGTTCGATGCCACGGCGCGCAACTATCGATACGCGCAATTCGTCAGACATGCGCAGGATTCTATAGTTAGGATCCACGACGACCTCGAGCGGCTGTCCGTTTGATTCAAAATCAAAGTCTTCGCTCTTACCTTCTATTCGCGTCGTGATTGTTTGGGTGTCGCCTTCGGTGCGTAGCAGCAACTCCACCGGCATCCTGAGTGTGTCGAGGCTCTGTTTTACGGTGCCTCGAGTGCGAAACTTTCCGGCCCGAGTACGAATGATTTGATAGTCGACGGCAAACTCGGGAACGCCTGTTCCCTCAATCCACTGCGCAAAGAAGTAGCGAAGGTTTACAACCGCAACCCGCGAAGCTAACTTCTCGAAATCATCGATGGAGGCATTCTTGCCGCGATATTCCTCGAGGAAGTTGTGCAGCAGCTGATCAAACTTTTCTTTGCCCATGGTCTCGCGCAACATGCGAAAAACCATTGCCCCCTTGTGAAAGATTATTGACTGATAGGCGGCGGATTGATCGTCGAGGGCGCCCGGCGCGCGCGCGATCGATGCAGTTTGCTCAAACGTCAGCGCGCGTTCCTGTTCCTCGCGTTGTATCGCCTCGAGCGCGCCCCCGGTCACATTCGACTCACGAAATGCGAACGCGCTCCACTCAGCGAGACCCTGCGAGATCCAGGCATCGTCAAACGACTTCAAGCCGACCGTCTGGCCCCACCATTGATACGCCACTTCGCGCGCCAGTCTCTCGTCCGGGACCGGCCGAGCCGAGTCGAACAGTTTCGCCGCCAGAAAGATAATCCCGGGGCCCGAGTAAGTATCCAGACTGTCGTCGTCAACTTGCACCACGACCAGACGCGTGCCGAAGATCGGAGCGCCATACTGTTTTGAGTAAAATTCCAACACCTGTCCCATCATCTCAGCGTAACCATTGATGCGACCCTCGCTGCCCGGCTTCGCATAAAACTGAATCTCGTAATTTCCAAAGCGCAGGTTGCGGTTGATGTATTGGCCGGCGGCGAAGTTTCCGATCAATACCGGTTGCCGATGAACAAAGTGAAATCTAGTGGCGCCGTCCTTCGGCGACGCCTGCGGAATGACGGCGTCGTCGCTGGTCCCCGCCACCTGCAAGCCGGTGGGGACGATTAAAGTAATGTCAGACGTGGCGCGATCTGCGGCGTAGTCATGAAAGGGAAACCAGCGCGAGGCGTACATCAAATAAGAACCTTCTGGACCCACGTAAGCCAGGCGTCTGGTAGCCAGCGGTCCGCCTTCAGGCGAAAGCAGCGCGCCACTCCAGCGAAATCGCAATGTCATCGGTTGATTTGCAGGCATAACCTGTCCGAGGTCAACTCTTACACTTGGCCCAAGCGAGCCGACTCCAACTTTGTCCTGGACAAAACTCGCCAACGGCTTGCCGCCGAGGTCAATGCTTTCCACGTTGAGCGAGCCGTTGAGTTCGAAGACCAGTGAACGGGTTGCTTCCTGTGGAATGAGGGTGACGTCAGCCCCGGCTCGCAACATGTGCTGGTCTGGAATTAACTGAGCTTCGATACGGTAATTGGTGATGTCGAATCGCGTGGCGGCCTGTTGCGGTGCGGGCTGTTGAGCGCTGGCGGCCGTCGCTGCGACGCAAAGTGTGACAATTGATAACAAAACTTGGGGAAAGATTAGCCTGCGTATCTTCATATTATCTCGGCTTCGTCGGTGATTGCTCTCGATTATACAACTGCGAACATGTTGCCGCACAGCACTCTACCTGCTGGCCTTGGTTCCGGGATTTTTTGGATGGTAAAGAGGTGCAGGCGGTTGGCTGGCGAATAGGGCAGACTCAAGTTATTTGCTGGGAGCGCGGGCGGGACACCCGCGCTCCCAGCAAATCACTTGAGCTTCTTAACCTGATGGAGTTCAGGGTTTGTCTTTCGGCGTTCCCAGGAAGTCCAATTCCTTCACATCATCGTTCGCAATCGGCAGAACTCTATCCACTGGTTCAAAGGCGAAACCATCCTTCGAAGGAATAACCCTGTGACTGCGCGTCGCTGTGGAAGACGCCACGGTGAAGGAATAGTTTCCCTGCTCATCAGTGGTCGAGGCGAGCACTGTACCCTGCGGACTGATCAGCACCACCACAACATTCGCGAGTGGGTTGCCGTTTGAGTCTTTAACTCGTCCGGTGATTACGACCGTCGTTTGCGGAGGCTTATTTAGCTTCTCCACCGGCGACGTTTCGAGCGTCAGTGTCGCGACTGGCCCGGGCGTTGACTCGGGTGTTGCAGCCGGCGCCGCGTCGGGAGTAGTGCTCGCCGCCGGCGCTTCGGGTGAAGATGTCGGAGTTGGTTCGGGTGTAGCTTCTGGCGAAGGCGTGGGCGATTGAATTGGTGTGGACTGTGGTACGACTGCAGCCGGAACTTCCACGGATGAAGGAGCAGAAACTGACGCGGCTTCCGGCGACGTAGATGACGCTGGCGCGCGGGAGACATCCGGTGTTGCCGCGGGCGTGCTTTCCGGCAACGAAGTTGGTTGCACTGTCTGGTTTTCTTTATCGGGCGCCGGTGTTGGCGCATTAACAGATGTAACCAATGCCGGTCCTATTCGTTCGTCGAGTCCGTCGAGTGAGCCGTTGATCTTTCGATAGAGTTGCTCGATCAAGGTGCGACGCACGGGATCGGGATCACCGGAATTGTAGCTCTTGATGTAATTGGAGAGTGCTTCTGCTTTCTTGTCCTGACGTTCGAGAGCGACACCAAGATGCCACAATGATGCGCGTGCTGCCGGCGTGCCTTCCGGCAAAACTGTAACGGCGCGTTGCAAGTGTTCGACGGCGGCGTCCAACTTGTCCTGGTTGTAGAGTGCCCACCCGGACGTGTCCTCGATGCGACCGCGCAGGAGATTAGACAAGATGTTTCGCGGCGCTTCGGGAATATCTGGCGTGCCTCCCTGAGCGATGGCCCGCGCGCGAATCGAGCGAAACTCGTCAGCCTGCACGACCACCGTCAACTCGGGAACAGTAAGTCCGGCGTTTGCGCTGTCTCGCGCGGCTTCAGAGAGTTCATAAGCGGCCTGGAAGCCAACTCCTTTTTGCAGCAAACGGCTGGCGGCATAGAGTTCACGGTGAACCCGCGCGTCGTCGTCCCCTGCAGCAAACGCTTTCGCGGCGGCGACTAGTCCTTCCTCGCTGACAGCTTCTCCGCTGCCTCCCTGATCGATGGAAGTAGCAAACGCCAAGAGCGCTTTAAGAATTCTTGCGTTGTTCTCGGAATCGGCGGCGGTGAACTGAAAAATACTTGCTCGTCGCTCCGGCGCCAGCAGATCCACGAAACTTGCGCTGTGCGCCTCCGACTGACCGGCGAGCCGAGACTCGATTTGACCGTCTTTTATGCTGAAGGACTGTCTTAGAATCTCCGCGGCTTCATCGTAAAGTCCGGCGGCGACCAGCGTGCTGGCCAACTCATAATCGAGCGTCGGAAACTTTCCATACTGGCGCGCAAACCGAAGCGCGCGTTCGGCGGCCAATGGCTTTCGTTGCGCGACCAGCGCACGAGCCAGCGCAATTTGCGACCAGGTGTAACGCGGCTCGATCTGGACGGCGCGTAGTGCGAGGTCAAGAGCCAATTCGCTGTCGTTGTGAGCGGCAAACCAGTAGGCGGAGCCGGCAAGCAAACTTAGTTGGCGCGGATCTGCCGCGAGTGCTTTGTCGAGTTCCGGTTTTGCTTCGTCTTTCCGGCCAAGATCGAACAAGGAAAGAATCAAGCCGGCACGCGCTGCTTTGTCGGTAGGTTCAGCCTCCAGTTGTTGGCGATAAAGCGCCAACGCTTCCTCTGATTTCCCCAGAGCGCGATTGAGATCGGCAAGACTTCGGCGTGACGTCTTTGAAGCTGGATCGAGTTCCAGCGCTTTTTTGTACTCTGCAGCCGCTTCCTCAAGACGCAGCGAAATGTGCAGCGCCCGCCCGAGACCCTGATGCGCTTCAGCAAGGTCCGGAGCCAGCTTTACGGCCTGGGTCGCCAGGCGAAGGGCCTCATTTGCCTGTTCGGTCGTAACGTAAAAACTGGAAAGAATCACCAATCGCCTGGGATCGGTGCCAAACTTTGCCTCGATGTTCTGGGCCGCGTTCGTTGCTGCCGCAGTCTCTCCGCGCAAGTATAGATTCAAAGGGATTTGATAGATGACGCCCGAAAACAACTTCTCTGAAGCGTTGGCCGGAGCTTCAGCGATAGCCAGCATGAGTTGCTCAACACCGCCCACGCTGTCGCCTTTCTTTAATAGTTGATCGCCGAGACCGGCGCGAGCGCTAACCAGAATCTCCACGGCGCGCGCCCTCGACTTGGAATCGGGATGAGTATCAAGAAATGCTTTGAGCAAACCGACTCGCTGCTCGACAGGCTTTGTCAGCGTTAGTTCTACTTCCTCCGATTCCGCTTCGTCGTCGACGGGTGTAGCCACCGTCTTTCTGGTTCTAGTTGACGCACTTACATTGCGTGCGGCCGGCTTAACTGTCGTCGGCAAAACGTCAGTGGACGTTGAGGTAAGAACAGGATCTGGTTGACCGGCCGGTTTTGTTGCTTGCTCATCGCTTGCCGGGGAACTTACGGTTGCAGCCGGCGCTGGCGCCTTGTCAAAGTCGTCAGTAGTGAACGCCAGCTTCTGCGCGAGCGAGCCCACGAAGTGTTGCACGCCTGCGTTGAGTCCTTCGCTAAATTGACTCGCATCAATCAGCGCCCGCATGCGTAGACCCATTTCGCCCAACACACCTTCAGGTAGATCATTCTGGACCGATTTGCTGAAAACGGCGAACGAGATTTTTTCATCCACGGCAAGCACCAAAAGCAGGCTTTTCTTTACGGTGGTGCGGGCGCCAACGTTCCAATCCCTCGCGAGCTGCAACGAGAACCTGGAAATATCCTGGCCTCCGGTTGATTGGACTGTCGCGACGTCGAACTCGATGCCGGTTTTTAATTCCAGATTCGTGAGGATGTTTTCCAGTTGTTGTCTGGTCTGCTCGTTCACGACTCCGGCTATATCGTTTATATGACCGGAGGGCGCCGGCAGTTTCTGCGTTGTCTGTGCAAGCTGGGTTACACCAAGCGACAAGAAGAGCGTAGCACTACAGCCAAAGAACAGGATCGAGTTTAATATTCCCTGGCCTGATAATTTCATGCTTTTCTAGTTCTCTTAAAAAATCTTACGCGGGGGAGTTTCGCATGTCTTCGGGCTAAGGCCCGGATGGATTACGTATATATAAATGGGGAAGCTCTGGAGGGCCATGATAACATCGCGCGGCTTTTGTCAGCGAGTGAGGTCCACGGGCTGTGCCAATCTTGAGGACTGATTCTCGGAGAATGTAAGTGAGCGAACTTGAAGACGCCTGGGCTGCCGGTCTTGCCGAAGCTGAAGCGCGCGCGCGCGCCCAGGGTCGCACAGACGTTGCCGACTACCTTGCTTTGCGCAATTCCAATGATTTGATCAGGAGAATTGCCGGCGATTGGTTATTGACAATGTTTACTACGGTCGCCGGTGAAGCAAATCGCGCGGGCGCGGCAATTCAAATCTCCACGGAAGATTCACATCGTTTTAAAGTCGGCAACGCCAGTATGGTCGGCAGTCTGTTGAGTTTAGGCAGCGGCGTGCGCAAGGTACTGGTCGAGATCGGTTGGCCACGCACGCCTCGCGATGGTTTCATTCGCGGCGGCGGCTTAGCGTGTGGCAACATCAAGCATGTCGGCATCAAACCCGCAAACGAAGAACTTCGCCTCATACTTGATGCTTCAGGCACGCCGACCTGGATCGTGATGAAAGGGCACGCGGCCCACCACGTTCCTGCTGAACTTCGCCACCTGCCAAAGCTCCACGAAGCAAACGTGAAAAAGCACGTTTTGATCCTGCTCGATGAATCGCGAAGTCCGTGAATACCCTGACGATATCCGGTAATCCGTGCACGTTTTCGAACTATTCCAGCTAACGAAATAGTCCGGCCCACCGATAACAGCCGTAAATTTGCAGGTTCTTCCTCGTCCAACCTGGTTCAACCCAACGACATTTTCGCGCCCGCGTGTTGAGGCACGACGCTTGCCCATACTGCAGACGGGCCGGCGGAAAGCCGCTCGCCAATGTTCCGCGATGTCCCCGGATTGCGAGCATAACCGGCTAAAGAAGTTTGAGGAGGCTAACTATGACGAACCGACGCACACTGAGTTTTTCAATTCTTTCGGCTGCCATCCTGGCGCTGTGCTTGCCGGTGTTAGCAGCCGCCAGGGTGGTTATGGCTATCCTGATTACGGTCGCAACCGCAACTACGGGCGCTACGACGAGCGCTACCTTAAGGACTCGATACACCGTCTCGATCGCTTGTCGAAAGATTTCGAACGAGATCTTGACCGCGCCCTCGATCACAGCCGCGTGAATGGAACGCGGCGGGAAGATCAAATGAACGCTCAGGGCCATGATTTCCGGCGCGCCGTGGGCAACTTGAAGTCACGTTTTGGAAATGGACGTGACCTTAACCGCAGCCGAGACGAGGCGCAGCGCGTGCTGGAAGAGGCGCGACTGTTTGACCGTATCGGGCGCGGCAGAGGATTCGACAACCGAGTCGCATCCGATTGGTCGCAGATTCAGCGTGAGTTGCAGATAATCAGCGACGCCTATGGAATTGGCTACTACAACAATGGCGGTAACTATCCCGGCAACTACCCCGGTAACTGGCCCAATGGTAATGGCCGCAACTATCCAAACTATCCAAACAACGGCAATCGCAACAACGATTGGTGGCGCAGAATTCCCTGGCCAAACTAAGTCAGGCAGTTAAGCCAATCAGGAAAGGCCAAGCCTCGTCCCGCTTGAGTGAGTGGGGCGAGGCTTTCGCATGCCGCAGTCCAGGTGACAGAATAGCTGCATGGCCGGAACGCTCTACCTTATTGCGACCCCAATCGGAAATCTCGAAGACATCACACATCGGGCCGTACGACTGCTCGGCGAAGTTGATATAATTGCCTGTGAAGATACCCGCCACACAAAAAAGTTACTCAATCACTACGACATCAACACCAGAACGATTAGTTATCACGAACACAACGAACGCGAGCGCTCCATGGAACTAATTGAACGCCTCAAGTCCGGTGCAGATGTAGCCGTCGTTTCCGACGCGGGCACGCCCGGCATTAGCGACCCCGGGTTCCGGCTGGCGCGCCTGGCCATCGATTGCGATGTGCCGGTTGTTCCGGTGCCCGGCGCGTCGGCGCTGATTAGCGCTCTGGTCGCGTCCGGTTTACCTACTGATGAATTCTTCTTTGGCGGATTTCTTTCCGCGCGGTCCGGCGCGCGTCGAGCGCGTCTCGCCGAACTGCGTTCACTTCCGGCAACTTTGATTTTTTACGAAGGACCGCATCGCATCGCCGCGACGCTTAAAGATGCGCAGGAAATACTCGGCGAGCGCCAGGCCGTGGTCGCCAGAGAGCTGACAAAGATGCACGAGGAGATAGCGCGTGGCAGTTTGAGTGAACTAGCCGCGAGATTTTCCTCGCCCGAAAGCGCACGCGGTGAGATGGTGCTAATGATTGACCGGACGGTGTTGCCAGGCGAAAGCGTTCCGAACCAAGCCGACGCGAGCATTTCAGCGCTGGTGATGGAGTTTGAAGCAAAGGGTCTCGATCACCGCTCGGCGCTAAAAAAAGCGGCGCGTCAGCTGGGACTCTCGCGCGACGAAGCCTATCGTCGCCTGGTGTCGGAGCGGAGAGATTCGTAACGAATAGGATGTCCAAAAGTCCAATGTCCAAAGTCAACGACAACAGACTTTGGACCCTGGACTTTGGACTGAGTTAACGCGCGGCGGCCGCTTGTTCAATCTCTGCGACGTCAAGCTTCTTCATTTTCATCATCGCCTTCATGACGTGATCCTTCTTCTGTGGATCGTTGTCCTGGAGCGACTCCAACAAAACGTCAGGTACGATCTGCCACGCCAAGCCAAACTTGTCTTTGAGCCATCCGCATTCAATTATCTGGCCCTCAGCACCAAGTTTGTCCCAGTAGTAGTCCACTTCTTCCTGCGTCTTACAGTGAACGACGAGCGATATAGCCTCGGTAAACTTGAACTCCGGCCCGCCATTCAGGGCTGTGAACTCCTGTCCGTCAAGCACAAAATCTATGATCATGACGCTTCCCTTCGGACCGGGTCCTGATTCAGCATAATGCACGGTCCTGCGGATACTGGAGTTCTTGAAGACCGAGACATAAAAATTCACGGCTTCCTCAGCGTTGTTGTTGAACCACAGGAACGACGTGATTTTTTGTTGAAGGGGCTGAGTTCGTTCATCCCTTGACCTTGCGACTGCGGTACCCGGCGTTGCTTTTGTCTCTGCCATAATTGCCTCTCCTTTATTCTATTTTTGCTGCCAGTTAATCGAACCAAGTGGCGGAAGATCGACAGTCCGTCAAATCTTTTTTAGTTTGTCGCAGTTCAAAGACTCGACTTCCCAGTCGAGCCTTCAAACTGCTGATTGAACCCTGACGGGTTACTTCTCATTCTCGATCACGGAGAGAATGTTGCCTGCGGGATCCTTGAACCAGGCGATCTGCATACCAGGACCCTTCATGATGCCACGCTGGTCAGTCTTGAGGTCGGGCTGGTTATACTTTTCAAGTTTTATGCCGAGCGTGGTGAGCTCCTCTATGGCTTCCTCAATGTCCTTCACCGGAAAGTTAAGGACGGTAAAAGAAGCCGGCGTGTGGCTTGGCTTCGGATATAAAAAGATGCTGGTGCCTCCGGCAAGGCTCAGTTCCAGGCCCTCCTCCATTTCAGTCACCTTCAGTCCTAACGTTTGACCGTAGAAGTCCCTGGCCTTCTCCAGATTGTTTACGGAAAAGCTCGAAAAACACTTCGCATCCTTGAAGATGCTTGAACTTTTTCGCGCTCGCGCTGTTCCTGTTTTTGCTGCCATTGCTCAATCTCCTCTCGATTAATTAATGCCGGGATGATTACGAATAGGCGACGGGTTTGCTCGCCTCCAGTCTGTAACACTGTCGTGACAGGATGGCAGTATTAGAACCCTAAAACATCGCAGACTAGTCGCGATTCCTCGTCTTTCATATGGTGATTCAATAGCGTTTACGCAAAGTAAACTGAATTATTAGGTGGTCACAATAACGAGAGGAGATTCATTATGACGAAAATACTTGGGAGCCCTTTCACAAGACTAAGCATCTGTCCGCTCCATCGCTTCCTTCTCTACCTGACCGTACTTTTTTTCTCTTTGACGATCGCCCCTTTAGCTAGTCCCGCGCCTAGCACAACCAAGGCGTCGGATAGTTCAGCGGGTGAGTCACGCTATGCGACTCTCGACGGCGCGCGCATTCATTATGTGAACTATGGCAAGGGAAGCGAAGCGTTGATCTTGATTCACGGTTGGACGATGAATGAGGACAACTGGCGTGATCAGGCGACCGAGTTCGCAAAGCGCAATCGCGTGATCGCGATTGATCTTCCCGGCCACGGTAAGAGCGATAAACCACAAATCACCTACAGCATGGATCTTTTCGCGCGAGCAGTCGATGCCGTTATGCGCGATGCCAAGGTGAAACGCGCAGTGATAGTGGGTCACAGCATGGGAACGCCAATCGCCAGACAGTTCTATCGCAAGTATCCGAAGAAGACGCTCGCGATTGTGGTTGTTGACGGTCCGCTACGGCCGTTTGGCGAAAAGGCGATGATGGACGCCATGACTGCCAATCTTCGCGGACCAAATTACAAAGACGCCATGGGCCAACTGTTTGCCAGCATGTTTGGTCCGAGCCTTTCTGCCGAAGCTCAGGGGCGAATTCAGGCTTCACGCTTGAGTACGCCGCAGTACGTTTTGCTGAGCGCATGGGAAGGGATGGCTGACCCATCAATTTGGGGAGAAGATAAGGTCAACGTTCCGGTACTGGCGATCATGGCGAAGAATCCGTTTTTCGGTCCCGACCTGGAGCAGCGTTTTAGAGGGATCGCGCCCAACATGGATTTCCGCCTGTGGGAGGGCGTGGGCCACTTCGTCATGATGGAGCGGCCGAAAGAATTTAACGAAGCAGTGGTGGCGTTTCTTGATAAGAATACCCTGCTGAAAAAACAGAAATAGTTGAACCCCTACACTCAGGTGATTGGCTGGGACCGCGGGCGCCTCGCCCGCATTCAAGATACGCTAATGTCAATTCCTGATGCTTGCGTCTTCCTACGCGGGCGGGCGGGACGCCCGCGGTCCCAGTGAAGACGTTGACGCTAGTATCTGCAAACTCAGTTAGGTGAGCGTTCTTGAATCACCTGCAGCGGCAGCCGCTTATCGACTACGGGACGAGTGGGACGATTAGCAAGTTCCCAAAGCGTCAGGTAAACCGTGCGCGTAACGTTCTCCATTTTTTGAAAGTCGATCTTGTCGACTGAGTCGCCTGGCCTGTGGTAGTCCTCATGTTCGCCGTCAAAAAAGAAAACAATCGGAATACCCTTGCGCGCATAGTTGTAATGATCGCTGCGGAAAAAGAAGCGATTGGGGTCTCCGGGATCGTCATAACGATAATCGTAAGTGAGGTTCAGATATTGCTTGTTCACGCTCGCAACCAAATCACCAAGTTCCGTACTCATCATCGCTGAGCCGATAACATAAATCTCGTTTGGTCCGGAGAGATCGTGGTTACGCGGATTCGTGTCACCTCCCTTTTTGCTGCGACCAATCATGTCGATATTGATCTGCGTCACAATCCTGGCGAGCGGCAGCGTCGGATAGTTTGTGAAATAACGCGAACCCCATAGCCCTTTCTCCTCGCCGGTGTGCCAGACAAACAGGACCGAGCGTTTGGGTCGTACACGGGCCTTCGCCAAAGCTTCCGCCATCGCCAGCAACGCCGTTGTTCCGGAACCATCATCGTCTGCTCCGTTGTAGATGGCGTCGCCGTTCACTGGTAAGCCCATGCCGACGTGATCGTAGTGTGCGCCCAGGGCGACATATTCGTTTTTGAGAACTGGATCACTGCCCTCAAAGATCCCTACCACGTTCTGGGTAGTCGTTTGGTCTGATTTCACTTTCACGGTGATAGAGAGTTTCTTATCAGCGTTCAGCGCAAACGGCTGCGGCGTAGTGCCCGCATAAATCGACTCGAAGATAGACTGGGCAGTCTGTCGTTCGTCCTGGAAGAGGAATTCTGCCAGGCGCAGTGAAAGAAAAAGCTGCGGGATTTGCGCGCCGGCCGGCAATTGAAACTTGTCGACCTTAGTGTAGCCGCGTTCCGTCACCCGAGTCTGATTGCGATCCCAATTTGCCAGATAGTGGAAATCGGGAACGATCACAATTCCGGCGACACCTTGCTTCTGGGCATACTCAGCCGCGTTCATCCAGTCTTCGCCGCGCTTGCCGGAAAGATCGGAACTCCTAACTCCCGTGGGGTAACCACTGACCGGACCAAAAATGACAGCAATCTTGCCTTTGGCGTCGATACCGTTGTAGGCATCGATATTCTTCGACTTGATGAGCCAGCCGTTGCCGGCAAACACCAGTTGCGTCGCCGGCAGGTTGGCCGGCCGTGCCGCGGGAATGTAGTCAGTGCCAAATGCCAGGATCTGATCGTTTAGCTGGACGCGCGTTTCCGCTCTGTCGACCAGGTCTCTGCTCAAGCCAATCTTCTGAAGATAACTGCCGTCGTCCCCTGCCGGTTTGAGTCCCCAACGCGACAGGTTCATCGCCAGAAATTTGGCGGTTGTGTCCAGCCCGCGTGAAGGCGTGTCGCGACCTTCCATCTCATCAGAGGCAATAAATGATAGGTAGTCCTTCAGTTGCGCCGAGGTGATGGTGTCGACACCTCTCTGGGAGGCGAGCGACGGCGGCGCGGCTTTCTGAGTCTTGTCGGTTCTGCTTTGCGCGTGCGCCCGCGGCGAGAGTGGAGTGGGAAAACCAAAGACGAGCACGCTCGTCAGTACAACTATTGCAATAGATCTTCGCATGTATGCTCTCTTTTCAGGTCCCAGGTCTCAAGTCCTAGAACTCAAGTCCCAGGACTCAAGTTTCAAAACGATCGACTTGAGACCTGGGACTTGAGACTTGAGACTCAAATCTAGACGTGCTGGACCGCGCCCACGAGCTTCGTCAAAGTATCTTTCGCGTCGCCATAGAGCATGCCCGTCACTTCTTTGAAAAACAGCGGGTTCTCCAGGCCTGAAAATCCTTTACCCTGGCCGCGCTTCAAAACGACTACCGACTTGGCGCGATCCACTTCCAGGATGGGCATGCCGGCAATCGGACTGGAGGGATTATCACGTGCATCGGGGTTGACCACGTCGTTAGCGCCGATCACAACAGCCACGTCAGTTGAGGGAAACTCCGGATTGATTTGTTCCAACTCGTAAAGCGATGAGTAGGGAACATTTGCTTCGGCCAGCAGGACATTCATGTGACCGGGCATGCGTCCGGCCACCGGATGAATGCCGTATTTAACCGTCACACCTCGCTTCTCGAGCGCGTCCGCCAACTCGCGCACAGCATGTTGCGCCTGCGCCGTGGCCATACCATAGCCGGGCACGAACACCACTTTGTTTGCGTAGGCCATCTGCACCGCGATGTCGTCCAAGCTCACTTCGCGCATCACGCCTGATTGCTCACCGGGTTTTCCAGATATCGCCGCGCTGCCAAACGCGCCGAACAGCACGTTGGTCATCGAACGGTTCATCGCCCGGCACATCAGGATCGAGAGAATGAATCCGGAGAAGCCGTCGAGCGTGCCCGCAATAATCAGGACGTTATTCTTCAGCACAAAGCCGGTGGCGGTGGAGGCGAGCCCCGCATAGGAATTCAGCAACGACATGACCACCGGCATGTCGGCGGCTCCGATCGGCATGACGAGGAGCAGGCCGAAGACAAACGCCAGACCGACCATCACAAAGAACAGCGTCATCGAACCGGGCACGAAAATCAGGTAAACAAAAATTCCAATCGTTGTCGCCAGCAGCGCCATGTTGAAAACATTCTGGCCGCGGTAGGTGAGAGGCGTGCCGCGTACCAGGCCCTGCAACTTGGCAAATGCCAACAAGCTTCCGGTAGTCGTCAGCGCGCCCAGCATTACTTCAAAGCCCAGGGCGCTCATGGTGATGGTTTGGAGGTGTCCACCGTAGCGATAGAATTCGGAAATTCCCACGAGGGCGGCGGCGAAGGCGCCAAAGGCGTGCGAGAGCGCAGTCCGCTGCGGCATCGCCGTCATGGGTACCCAAAGCCCCATCGCTAAACCAAGCAGCGATCCCAGAACCAGGCCGGTAATGATCCAGGTGAAGTTGACGATCTCGAGGTGCATTAGCGTGCCGATGATCGCCATCAACATGCCAAACTCCGCCAAATGCATACCGCGTTTGGCAGACTCCGGATGACTCAATCCCTTGAGGCCGAGAATGAAAAGGATGGAGGCCAGCAGGTAGCTTAGTTCGATGAAGTAGGTTCGCACAGTGTTTTCAGGGTTTCGATTTCACTGTCTTGAACCGCCAAGGCGCCAAGAGCGCCAAGAACAAGAATGGCTGGGCGGACAAGATGAGCGTTCAACCATAACCTCTTTTATCCAGTTCACCTTGGCGCGCTTGGCGTCTTGGCGGTTGGTTCTTTGTCGGCTTTGCTTTCTGCCTACTGCTTACTGCCTTCTGCCTTCTCACCCGTCGGTTTGCGCTTAAACATCCGCAGCATCCGATCGGTAATCACGAAGCCACCGACGACGTTGGTCGTAGAACAAAACACGGCAGTAAAACCGAGAATAGTGCTGACGGTGTTGTAGTGTGCGCCCGCAGTAACGATTGAACCCACGAGCGAGATGCCCGAGATAGCATTCGTCGCAGACATCAGCGGTGTGTGCAAGAGTGGCGGCACACGCGAAATCACCTGATAACCCAGAAACGCCGCCAGCGCGAAAACATAAAGCGCGGCAATCAGATTTTCTGCGGACACATCAACCTCCTAACCCGAGCTTCGTCGTTATCCAACCGATATTTTCTCCACCGCGTCCGCCACTCGGCTGTTCACCCACTTGCCTTCGTGTGTGACGCATGACGGGCCAACCACATCATCGTTCATGTCGATGTTCAATTCGCCGTCTTTGATTAGTAGACTAAGAAACGCGGTGACGTTGCGCGAATAGAGTTGGCTGGCATGAACCGGCACACTTGCCGGCAGATTCGTAGGCGCGATAATTGTCACACCCGCCCGCTCGACTATTTCATCAGCCCTGCTTGGCTCGACGTTGCCTCCAGTTGTTCCTGCCAGGTCGATGACTATCGCGCCGCGTTTCATTCCATCGACTGCGGCATCGTCCATTAACAGCGGCGCCCGGCGACCGGGAACTTGAGCGGTTGTAATTATCACGTCCGCCGTCCTGGCATGTTCCGCAATCAAGTCCCGACCACGCTTCAGCGCTTCTTCCGACAACTCAACCGCGTAACCACCCGCGTCTTCAGTTTTGAGTCCGCCCAAATCCACCTCGAGAAACGTCGCACCGAGTGATCGCACTTGTTCACCGGCGGCGGCGCGAACGTCGTAGGCTTCGACGACCGCTCCAAGGCGACGCGCAGTGGCAACCGCTTGCAAGCCCGCTACGCCGGCGCCTAACACCAACACACGCGCTGGCGGAACTGTGCCGGCCGCTGTCATCAGCAAGGGAAACATTCTGGGAATAGTTGAGGCGGCGAGGACGACCGCTTTGTAGCCCGCCACGGTGGCCATTGACGAGAGTGCGTCCATCGACTGCGCGCGCGTGATGCGTGGCACCAACTCCATCGCAAACGTGGTCAACCCTCGTTCCAGTGCCGGAGTCAATTGAGCAGGCTCATCGAGGGGACGCAGGAAACCGAGCACCACCGCGCTTTTTCGAAGGGCCGCAAAGACTTCATCGGCAGGACGATTGACGGTAACCAGAACGTCCGTGTCCGCGAGTATGGCGGTTCGGTCCGCGGACACTTCTGCACCGGCCTCTACATATTCCGAATCTGATCGCGCCGCGGCGAGACCGGCGTTGCTCTCAACAAGCACCGAGGCTTTAAGTCCTGACAGTTTCTTCACCGAGTCAGGCATCAGCGCCACACGCGCTTCACCCGGTAGTTCCTCTTTGAGCACGGCGATCTTCATATCATTTCAACACGAGGCATTTGCGTGAATTTGCTTTCATAGTAAGCAGAATTACCCGCTCAAAAAAGTCATTACTTTCGGCCTGACGGCGTTTGAACGTGGATTGAGTCCAAACAGAATGGCGCATGCACCCGGCGAGCAATGTTCAGAATAGTTATGCGATTGGGGAGTATAGCATTCGCACAATGAGTCTCGGCAACGTTTTCCAATCTCCAAAACCAGTTGCGACAACGTTCGATTTCAGTCGTTTGCCAAGCTTCACACTGGCCATCTATAATCAGTTGCTGTTCCCACGGCGCATTGGTGTAGTTGGTTAACACGCTGCCCTCTCAAGGCAGAGATCACGGGTTCGAGTCCCGTATGCGCTACCAATTTCTACTAGTAAAATATACTCGAGGACAGCGGAGTAGTCGGCCTCACGAGAATGCTTTGTCTTGATTAACCCTTGCTATTGACACGCGCAACCGATAGTTATAAAAACTAGCAAGTTCTCAAGTGTCTGAAGACCCCTCTCGGTCTTAAACAGCCCGAGTTGTAAGAAGTGTCTTGGTTTGCGAAGACCCGCAAGGCGCGAGGCTTGACACGTGAATTCCATACTGATCAGGCAACTTAGCACGAGAGCCCTCTCTCTGCACACTTCCTGTTATTTCTGTTGCTCTGAGGACGACACTCACGATGTCCGAAAGCCATCTATTAAACATTAGGGGAAACCCATCTTTCCTCTAGAACTTGCATGAGCCCTGAAGCCGTTGTTAATAGTCAAACCACCGCGCAGGAGCGAATAAGTCAAACGCACCGCGGGCTAGTGGGATTACGCTCGGAGATCGAGGCATGGACCGGTCTGCGCGAGCACAGCGATGAACAACGGCAATATGTCACCCAACTGCGGACGCTGAAGGCTCAGCTATTGTACCTACTATCCGAACTCGAGCCCCAATGCAGGGAGGTTCTCGCGAGTGACGGGATTCGAACGGTTTACGCCCGATGCCGGGTCATTGACAAACGTCTGCTGTGGATACGAAGACTCTGGACATATTTTCAGTCGAAATTTGATCAGCGCTACGATGACAAATTCAAAAAAGTTTTGAAGGCGGCCGACGATGTTGTCTGGAGTTGTTACGCGCAACCTTTTCGCATCACTGGGGAGGAGCGGCCTCCGCATCCTCTACCGTTTGTCGCGCCTGTGTATTCGCCTTATGCCATCCCTCGTGATGAACCCCCACCGGACCTACGCACGGATATCGACGCCGACTTTCTGGCGCAGATGTTGCGCAGTATGCCGATCTCTGTTGTTGGCACTCCCTCGCAAGCGCTTGAAGAGCCCTGGCGACTCGCCTTTTTGGCCCATGAGGTCGGGCATCATGTCCAGTTCGATTTCCAAAAAGGCGCGCTCATCGATTCCTTTGAGAAGACACTGCTTGATGCTGGCGGAGAACGTTGGCAAGGATGGAACAAAGAACTCTTCGCCGATATTTTTTCCTTGATGATGATCGGTCAATGGGCGCTGTGGGCTCTGGCGGAATTGGTCTGGACCGACGCTCCCGGAATGCTTGACGATACTAATCCGCGTTATCCATGCCCTCTAGTGCGCTTGATGTTGATGGCAACCGTGGCTGACAAGCTCAAGCTTAAAGGTTCAGCGGCACTGCGCGGCCTGCAGTCAGCCGATCTTCTTAACGGCGGTCCGGTGCTAATAAGAAAGCGGGACGTGCGTGATTCTGTTAAGGAGGATCTTGCACAGTTGGACAAAGTCGCCTCCGCAGTTGCAAACGCTGAGGTTGGAGTAGGACTCAAACTTTCGGACTTGTGTGAGTTCGATGCCACCGATTTTCAGGTCGAGGGTGGCACGGCCCATCTTTGGGGAGAGGTGCTGTCGGGTCGCGCTGAAATGGTTCCCGATCAGTCGTTAAAGTCCTCGCGCCTTGTGCTTAGCGGGGGTGTTGAGGCGTGGGCCGAAATCTGTCAGGTTAGCGACGCCGACGAACGCGAGCGGAGACGGGCTCTACTGAAAGATCTCCTGCCAAGCAAGATCGTTGCTAATCGCGAGGCAATAACACGCGCGGTGGAGCCACTGGCTGAAACTGATATTAACAGGCGAAACAAAGAGCTTGCAAAATTGCTGCTTGGAAGCGAAGTTCCAGGTTTGGAGTCTTTAACCTAATGCGATTCCGTATCATCATTGACACTCCTCCCGCCGGAACCACCGGCCCAGCTGCTATATGGAAGGCCGAGATCAATGGCGCCGGAAAGTCCTGGCATCGTGAACTGGTTCAGCAACCTGATGGAGCCGGAGGTCTTCTACCCTATCCGAGCAAAGCGACTCTAGATCCGCTCGAAGAGGCGCCGGGCGGCTTGTGCGAAAAGCCCCCCGCGGACGTTCTGAAGGTTTACCAGATGATAGTAGCCCGGAGGGCTGACGGGATTGCAGACTACGGTCGATACCTTTTTGATAACTTACTAGGCAAGGTTATTTGGGCGGATATCGTAGAACAAGCCAAATTGGGTAATGAACAAATCATCGAGTTGGCACTCTCCTGGACACCAAATGACGGCAACCTCTCCAGGCTGCACTGGGAGATGATGTTCGATGGGGCTAATTTTCTCGCGGCTGGCCATCTCTCTGACGGGAATAAGATCATCGATGTGGCGGTCACGCGCGTGGTGCCGAACACTACAGCCGTGCCTGCTCCCGGGAAAGGCGTGCCGCGCGTTTTGTTTGTAATTGGAACGTCGCTGTCGGATCCGTCCATCCGACCTGGCGCGGAGATCATGGGACTCCTCCGGGATCCCCAAGCCGACTGTCGAATCTACCCCTGGGTCATCGAGAATGCCAGTCCGAAGGTGATTCAGGCGAAGGTGGCTGAGTTCAACCCGGAGGTGGTTCATTTCATCTGCCACGGCGACATCGATGTGAAGTCCAAGGCCGGGTTTATCGAGATGAAGCCGGATCCGGGCAACGATCAGACGCGTTTCTTTGCCGCCCAGTTATGGCAATGGCTGAACGTAGGCGAAACACCGCCTCGCACGGTTGTCTTAAGCGCGTGCCAATCCGGTACTGCTCTTGGTCCCCAGGCCGTAGCACCGCTCGCAGCAGAACTGGTGAGTCAGGGCGTACCAATTGTTATCGCCATGTCGGGCCGTATATCCGATCAGGCGTGCCGACTGTTTACTCGGCGTTTCGCCCAGGCCTTGCTCTCCGGTGAGACGCTTGTGGCGGCAACCGCCAGGGGCCGGCGGGCAGCGGTTGCGGAGGGCGATGCGCCAAAGAGATCTGTGGATTGGGGCTTCCCAACGTTATACCTCTCGGCGGCCGTCCCGGAAAACTACGCACCCGGAACCAACGCTGCAGCGATGGGCGAAGGTATCGAAAACAGGATCAAGCCTTACGAATTGCGACGGGAGCGTCAACCCGTGTTCTGTGGCCGTCAGGAGTTTTTTCAAGCCTATCAGGAATTATTTGACAGCAGCGGCCGCGGTGCGGTGCTTGCTGCGTACACGGACAATGATGACAAGGGCTACGGTCGCACGCGTTTACTGGAAGAGCTCACCAAGCAGGCCATCCGCGATGGCCACGTACCCTGCGTTGTGCTCGCATCTGACAGAGAATGGAAGGCGCCCAAAAGTCCGTTGGAGTTGGCACTGCTGATCGACGGAGCCATGGAAACGGCGCGTAGTTCACTGGGCCTGGAACTCGGAGCTGAAGGTCCAATTATCCTGCTTAAGTATTATGCTACCGGGATAACTAAGCTGGAAGCACTGCCGGACTGGCTCGCGAAGGCCTTGAGACGGGGAGCGACTGGAGAGGCTATCGACGTCAACCCGTATGCGATTTCGAAGGCCATCGAGCAGCAGTTTGCCCAACTGATGGAAGAGGCGCGGAAGAAGAAGCCAGACCTGGTAGGCAAGAAGAGCCGCGCGATACTGTTCCTGGACGATGTGCACGACTATTTTAAGGATCTGGACAGCATCGCCAGCCAGGGGAAGGTCGGGGTTTGGGGCTTTGGTTCTGAGGAAGAACCGGTTCCGGTCATTATGGCTTTTTCGCTCGGCACCCCAACTACCGACTTGCTCAAACCAATCACGGAATCAGGAAGGCCCGGATGGCGGCCGATTGGGTTGGGCGCATTCGATAGTGATCCTGAACGACCGGAAGACATGATGGCCTACGGCCGTGTGCTGCTGAATCCTTTCGATCCCAAACTTGTGCCCGATTGGTCGGATCGCGCCTGGTTCATGGACTATGAAATTGGCGGGGGGATGGTGGACAACTGTGAGGCCACCTATCGCCAGTTCTTAACCGGTATTCCCAAAGAACTTTCGGAGAAGACGTTCTATGCTGTCGCAATGTCCTTCAAGGGAGCGTTCGTCAAGCCGGCTCTGGATGAACAAAAGCTGAAGGAACTGATCGAGGAGAACACTTAATAGCGTATGGCATCGCCCCAGGAGGAAATCGCTCGGCAGGTAAAAATGCAGCTCAGTGCGTGGAGCACTCAGCAGTTTGGCGCGTTCGACGACGAATCGCTTGCGTGGCTGGTGCTCGTGCCCTCATGGTCGGAGCGGCTCGCTGAGTTGGCAGAATTCCCATGCGGGTCATGGAGTCTTCCGGAGTTTCTGGATCGCGCTGAAGCCGCTTGCATCTGTGAGCGAGATAAGCGAGATCATCAAAACGAGAACGCTCAACACAGCGCCCGTGTGTTGGCTGTGCTTTGGCAGCGCTTCGACGAGGAACGAAGGCGCAAGGTAGCGCCTCAGTTGAGTAAGCGGTTGCATGCGATGCCTGAAGGGATTGATCAGAAACGGATGCTCCGTTCTATCGAACCTTATGAGTTCGAGGCTGGGAACCGTTGGCCTCAGTTCCTGCGTACGCAAACGTCTCGCGACTCAACAGGGTCCGCTCGCCCTTTCGATAGTGTGTTGAGGTATCTTAAGAATCTCGGGAATCAAGCTCCTTCGGCACTCGATCCTTCATTACCCTCGCCGAGTAGCCTCAACCCGGGCGAGGGGGACCTTGACCCAGCTTTGAACGCACTGTCAAAAATTGCCGATCCGGAGGTGGCATTGCGGGCCCTGGCTTCTCTAGCCGCTGCCCTACCAGATGCGGCTGAGCTAATCGACTTCGCCCGCAGTCTGGCAGCCAAGTTAACTTCACCTGAAATGCGAACCCAGCTATTGCAATATGTGGCCTCCTCGAGCAGAGGTGAATTGCGGAAAGCACTGCAGGCGCAGGCAATCGATAGTACCGAGAGGATCGAGGATCCGGTCAGTCGGGCATTCGCATTACTGAACACGAGTCCAGATGTGCCCACGTACGTACGTGAGCAAGTGTCGCGGAGGCTTCTGGCGGCGGCGCGGGAAATTCACGAGCCCGGGTTGCGGGCACGCGTCCTCACCGGGACGTTGCCCTTCCTTAAACGGCCCAACAGGGCAGAGGTTGGTTCTGAGGCTTTGGCGATCGCGGCTAATTTGTCTGATCCGGTCCAGCGGTTTGGCATCCTGGTGCCGACAGCTCGGGCCCTGGCAGAGGTCGGAGAGATCGACCGGGCGCGCGAGCTTGCCGAAGCAGCGGGTAGTCCCAGGGCGCGCGCGCAAATACTCCTGGAAATCGCACCGCATATGATCGATTCGGATGAATCTGTAGTCACCGATGCGATTGGTTCACTGGATCCGGCGTCACTTGAGGAGGTCCTGTGCGCGCTGTCAAACGAAGCCGGTATCGCACTAGCTAAGACAGACGCAAATCGGATTGCAGCTAGTGCCAGGCTGGCAGGCGCCGCCGGGCGCTTTTCACCTGCCGCAAAAATGTCCAGTCTCCTGCCTGGACGCGCCCGGACTAAATCGTTTAGCGAACTGCTGGATATGATCCGAGAAACTGCCTCACTACCGGAGCGTTTGGAAGCAATTACTCAAATAGCTGCGTATATCCCGAGCAGTTTGTTGGAAGACGCAAGCACCATAGCCACCGACGTTGGTTCCTCACGACGATTCTGTGTAACTGATGCTGTCAAGTCTGACATTATCGAATACTTGCGCGAGCGGAACGGGCCCGCATTCCTCCCCAAATCAGTGGTGGCTGCCGGCAAGGGCATATTGGCGGCATGTAAAAAAGAGGCGCTGGATATTGCTCCCGCTACTTCCCAATGGGCAAGCATTGCGAACCAATGCGCCAGCGTGCCCGCGGCGGCAGCATTCGTAGCCGCAAAAATCCGGACAGCAGTCAGTACGGGAAACACAGGTGAAGCGCTGGAGATCTTGAATATTGCTACGCCGCTTGCGCAGATAGTCGGCGCCGAGTTGGAGCCCACGGTAGTGATCGGTAGGCATCAAATTCAGCTCGCATTCCGCCGGGCGGCTGATGAGCGGCATCTCCTGCGTTATCTGCGAAGGCAGGATCAGGATGACGCCTTTAACGATTTGATTGCGGAACCCGACGGGCAGGACACGCATTGGGCGCTGCATTACCTGGGAATGGGCGGAGTGGGCAAGACGATGCTGCTGCGTCATATCATGGCGCGCCTCGCGGTGAAGGCTGGGAGCACGTTGCCCATCGCCCGCGTTGATTTCGATCATATCAGCCCGGATTATCCGGTGCGCAAGCCTGGCGAATTACTTGCCAGCCTGGCGGAAGAACTCCGGTTTTATGGCCTGAGTCAGGAGTCACGCTTCAACGACTTCACTAGCCATTTGAACGCCTTGCATGGTGCGCTTAGCAATGAACCTCCTCCTGATGATCCACTGCGCAACATTGAAAGCACGCCGTTCCGGCAACTCCTCGACAAATTCGCGGCGCTGCTGAACGAGCTCCCCAAGCCCGTTATCCTGATCCTGGATACCTGCGAGGAACTGGCCAAGCTGGAGCCTGCTGGAGCGATGCTGCCAAGTGTGGAGGCCACCTTTAGAATCCTGGAAGAACTCCACGATAGGGCACCGCATATTCGCGTGGTTTTTGCGGGTCGCAGGTTGCTGGCCCAAGCCGGCGACAAACAGAGCAATGGTCAACACCGTTGGACTGTCAAGCCGGGTACTGTATCGGAGCGCAACAACCTGTTGCCGTTAGAGAAAAGCTATTTGCGGATGCACATCGTTCGCGGCTTTACGGAGGAGGAAGCCGCTGATTACTTTTCCGGGATCGTCCAGCTGAAAATTGATGAGAATCTCCTCGCTGCGATTCTGCACTCAAGCCCGGATACTGGTAAGGTGGCCGACATCGAGTGGCAAGGCGACACCCAACCGGCTGACGACGAACAGTCTCGTTACAATCCTTTCGATCTGTCGCTATACGCAGACTGGAAACGTGAAGACCCAAAACTCTCTCCCGAAGTGATTAGCTCCGGCGAGACGGATCCTTATGTTGAGGTCCGAATCCTGAAGCACATAGATGAGACGCTTCACAAGATCCTGCCGGCAGCAGTGCTGTTGCGCCGTTTTGATATCGACATGCTCCGCGACGTTGTTCCTGGTGGCGACCCGGCCTTACGTCGCGTCTATCGCGACCTTGGAGCACAGGAGTGGATTGATTACCAGCCCGACGCACTTCAGGTCGATGTAAACCTTTTGCCGCGGCTAGAGCGTTATTACAGGCACAAAGACCGACGCTATTTGCTCGATCGCGCCCAAGAAGCGCTGCGGCCATCTTTGACGGGTCTCCTCAACAAGACGATCAAGGCAGCCGATCCATTTTCACTCCTAACCGTTACCAATTTGGACGCCGTTCTACGTCTAGTGCCGGCTCCGGCAGCAGCGGCCCTTTGGGATCAAATTGACCGCAAGGTGACCGACCAGGGCAATTGGTCCTGGGCAGATAATGTTTGCCGGTATCTGCTGAATGAGAATAACGCGGCCGGCTCGGATACCTCGACGTTGCGCGCAGCCGTGCGCGCCACCATGGCAGCCGTCGCTTTGCATAGCCCACCCTATGAACCAGTAAGACGTTGGTGGCAAGAGGTGGCACAAACGGCAAAATACCACCCGGATCAGGAGATCCGAATATGGCTCGAGGCTCGCGCCGCAATAGCTACCGGCCCCGTAACCGAAGTAGGCGCTCTTCTTGAACCGCGCGGCGATCCGTGGCGCTATCAGCAGCTTGTCGCAGGTTATGTCGCGGCTCTCGATCTGTGGTTAAACGCCGGAGGCCTTGCTCCACCACAACCGGCTTTCCGGTTCGAAAACACACCTCTCGAAATCGGTGCGTTTATCACTTGCCTGTATGCCCGGTATAGCTCTGACGCGAAGCTTGTTGAAGAGTCCAAGGCGCTCGCCGTCTTGACTTCAAAGCTAAGCACTCGCCAGCGTTGGGCTGACTGGCGAGCCCCAGCTTGTCTCACGGACCGAATACGGCTTGAATTATTGCGCCCCGGCCGCGGAAATGCAGATGACGGAGAACTAAAGGAATGGTCGGAAGCAGCAACAGGTCGACTCAATAACGTCGACAGTGAGCGTCTGTTCTCCCGCGTGATCCAGCTTACGCTGGGGAGTCGTGTCCCTCCCATGCCTGACGTGCCGTTCCCCGAGATTTACGATCCGAACCGCCGACCTGACTCTCCCGCGCACAGAGAAGCACCGCCTCTATTTGCCATGATGGCCGAGGCCCTGCTCGTTGCGGGTAGAGCTGCGCAGGCATCCCAATTGGCAACGTTTGTGCTTGAACTCGCGCAGCCCGTGCAGGACACCGAAGCCATCGCCGCTGCTAAGTTGATTACGCTGCTGATTACGCGACGGATGCGTTCGCCCACCGCGTTGTCCTCAGCGATTGAATTGATCGCCACCAGCCAGCCCTCCTCCACTCAATTCCATCGGTGGTGGGCTACCCAGGTCGCGATTTCTGATGAGGATACTGGCAAACTGATCGCATCGGTCGAACTCCAGGGACCGAGCGTCTTTAGTCGGTCCGACGGCAGCGTTGATCCCTTCTCCGCACTGGATGCGTATGAACTCGACCTGCTGGCCAAACGCATTGGGCGCCCCGCCGATTACGCGAAGCACTTCACGAAGGATGATGAGTCTTTCGTGAACGGACTCTCTGCCAATGAACAAGTCAGGCTGAGGTGGCGCCTGGCGGTGCTCCGCAACAGGCAACCTCCTCTCGCGTTTTCGTCCGACGCTCGCCGTGAAGGTGCGGAGGTTGCGCTCGAAGAAGCCGAGCTATTGGCTCTCCGGCTGCCTTCCCATGCGGAATGGTTGTATGAGAAAGCCACGGAGCTTTTTGTCGGATCGCGGGACCCATTCGGCGTCTTCCGAGCGTTGGTAAGTGGCTGCCTGGCCAGTAGCTCCCTGAGTCCCGAAACTGCGGCCGCGGCCCTCGGCCGCGTGGAAACTTCTTACGGGATTTGCCAAGGAAAAGTGCACGATCTACCAAAATGGGTCGAGATCCAAGCTGGCCAGCTTGGTTCCTATAGCGACCACCCCTGGTTCGATTGGCTGTTGCGCATTGCACGCCTCAAAGCACTGGCAACTGACTCGCAGGATGGGAAACTTACTGATGAGGTTAATGCCGCAATAGCGACACGCTATGGCACACAGTATCAATTCGACCTGATCGCGGCTCCGGCAGCACAGCAGGGTCGGGGCAACCGTCAATGGCCAGCTATTGTGACCGGCTTTTTGATGATCGCAATGGTCATCGTTGGTTTCGTCTTTGCGATCCGTTGGCTGTGGGAGCATCCCGTCGCTACGATGATAGGTGCCGCCATCCTGGTTTATCTCCTGATCACCGGCTTGGGAATGGTTAAGATCCTGCTGCCCAGGGTTGCCCAGGCACTGTTCACACTACGACGACTTCGCCTGTTGGTCCAGGCCGGTAATACTGCCAATAAGATAATGATTAGGTTCGAGGCGGATCCGGCGCCCTGGTATACCGCGTTACTGGGTCCCTTTAGGATGAAGGTTCTTCCACTCGACCCTCAACCCCTCGAGCGGCCGGCATACCAAAGCTATCGCGATGTCTCGTCCACGTTTGTGCAGGTGCTGGCACCCCTTAAGCGCCTCCGCGACACTGTAATCACAGCCAGACTTCCTGTAACGCTCACCGTTGATCAAACGCTGGAGCATTACGCTTGGGAGGCGCCATTCAATCTCGCCGTGCGCAGCGGACTCGTACGTGATTCGCTTCAGTTCATCCGTTCGAGTCATCCGGTGCCCGAGCCCTCAGGAAGAGAGGAGTGGGCCGCGGGCTTCGTGCATGTTACCTGCCGCAGCGGTCTTGGCGACATGCTCGAGCGAGCTTGGAGTAAGATCGGCAGCCCCATCAGCGTAAATGCCCTAGGCTCCTTTCTCCCTCCAGCGGACGGGCCATTGCGAGTGTTGCACCTTGTAGGCTGGTCCACTAGTACTGCTTCCGGGCCGACATTCTCGATTGAGCGCCCGATCGGGCCCACGGCTCCAGCTCCTGTCAGCCTCTATGGATTCAACATTGAACCTGCCATCGTAATAGTCCAGGAAGAACCGGTCGAACGCATACGTCGCCTCGACGTTGATCGCGAGCAGACGGCTCAGACAAGAGCGTGGGCCGCGAAGTTGTTCCGCGAGAGCGCTCAACACACAGTGGTCCTGATCCCGGCGCTCCCTTTGTCGCTTGCTCGTCGGGTCGTGGAGACGATAGCTAAGGGATTCCGAGGGTCAAGCCCGCCAGAGATGTTCAAGTTGTTGAATGTCGTCACTACTGCCCGCAGATCAATCACCAGTTTTCGCCGAACTGCGGCTGGCCCAGACGCAACAGACCTGCGGGCGGGTATGGAGACTGCCGAACTGAAGATGGCTCTGCGCGAGCTCAGCCTGGAAATCACCGTGTTTTCAAGGCCACCTAGTGCGCAAAACTCCGCTCGTGAGTATACCGGCTTCGCACCATCTTAGAAGGAGAATCCAATGCCAAACGGAATCCAAAGTCTTTGGGAAACAGTAAAGAGTTGGGCCAATAACAATGCCCGGCAATACATCTGCGAGCCAATCCCACAGAATCGCACTGATTTAACCGGCTCCGATGCTGCGCTGACTCCGATGCGTGACTATATGCGTTTATGGCTCGTGGATATGTTTCTCGCCAGAGACAGGCAATGGTTCGTGAACGTATACCCCGCCGTTCACACCTCGGTGGAGCTAAAGTTTGGCCTGACCCCAGTGAAGATCAGCCACGTGACAGACGGCTCAGGTCAGTTGGGACGCGGCGCTTTCAAGGATTACGCCCTGACGGACTTACTGCCGTTCAATGGTGGTACCGTCAAAATCCAGTCCGGCTTGATGGCTCTGCAGGGTACAAACTATCTGGCGCAGAGTATCGGTATTCTGAAGGATTTCTCCGGCCTTGTCGCTGCACCCCTAAGCCAGACATTGGCTATCGCGGACAAGGTCACATCTGGCGCGCAGAATCTCTTTAACGGCGCAGCTGGCACAGTCGCCCTCGGGTTCCATCGCGAGTATGCCTCGGATGGCGGTGGAGGCAGAAACATCCTTGCGCCCGGCTACACGGCGCTGATACTGGCAACAACGGATCAAATCAATAAGAATCACCTCTGGGTGAAAAACAGTCAGTTGCTTTACGCCAAAAAGGACGGAGCAGAGCCAGAGCCACTCGAGGGTTTCAACTACCTGCTTTTTCGTATCGAGGGTCGCAGCGCTCGCGACAACTGGCGCATGCCAAACATCGAAGAACCCTTAAACCAAGCTATCCAGGCTACCATTCAGGATGGACCGGAAAAGGCTGATGGCTACAAGAAAGCTGCACTACTTGTGATTTGGCAATCGCCAGACCTCGCCGTGCAGGATAGGCGACGCGTAGCAGACGCGATTGAAGCGGAGCTTGCCGAGGTGGCGGGCCAAGCTCGCGGCGCCGTACCGGCCGAAGTGCGCTCGCTTGAGGAGATCATGAAAGCAAGGGCAGCTCCCGCTCTCCATCGCGATGCGCCGGAGCTGACGTTGGACGAGATCCTCGCGAGTTGAGACCCTTTTGGACATACATTTGGTGATGACGACTCTAGTAGCCGAACGACGCCGGTAGTCCCCTGTGTGTTGATTGCGCTCAACCTCTCTCCAACCTGTATCTCGGATTTAGCGTCGGCCCAACACTTTAGGAGGTGATTTTTTATGAGCTCGATCCCACCAAACGCAGACGCTTCCAGCACGAACGGCAACCCGGAAGATGTCGCGATCGATAACAAACTCAGAGATCTCTTTACGGACGGTTCAGGTATTGTTAGAGGAGTGTGTTCAACCAGGAATGTTCCGGGCAGAGACACGCACTATCAGCTTGCGGACGGAACGGTTCATACTTTCCATGTGTATGCTGATGAGAATGCCTCAACAAGGACGAATCTCTATGTTCCAGCGAGTTTTTCAAAAATAGAACGTATTGGTAAAAGCACGGTGGTGGCCACAAATCCAACTACAAAGGAAGCAATTAATTTCTATCATGTTCTGAAAACAGTACAGCAGGCACCGCCGAACGGCCTTGGATCCAGGTACCTTGGTCAAATTGGCGGTATGGGAGCCGAGAGGCCGGGAGATATCCACGTCCATGCAACACTTTTCAAAAGCAGAGCGTCCCGCGATCTTGTAGAAGCCTTTCGGATGGAACCTACGAAAATTGTCGTAGCAAACGTTGCTGGCTTTCCCAGGGACATTAATAGTGCCGTATCTGAACATGTTAGAGATATACGGTCACTAGTCTGACGGCGGTAAGAACTCTATCCATTCGAGGGTTACATCATGAATTTGATCTTTGGCTGTTTAGGAATCAGCTTCGCGATGGTCTCGGCCTCAATCGTGACTCACAAGCCTGAAGGTCAAGTCACGGTTGCTGGCCGAGAGACTTCGATTGCGGTCGAACAACGTGAGAAATACTCGCATCGACCAAACCGTTACGGAGACTATCCGCGTTTCCGAATTGAGCAGAAGGGCCAAGGGCAAACTCCCAAGTCTTTGGACCAATGGCCGATGGAGTGTGAAGGCGCGGCGGAGCGTTTGGATTTCGCGGTAGTGAACACCAGGAAATTAGAAGGAGCTTATCTAATTCTCATAGCCCGACTGGGAACCGGTGAGTTTTCTCGCAGTCTCAATCAGACTCGTCTCTCGATTGTGGAGGAGTATGTGCTGAGAAGAGGTTCTGATCTGAAGTATGTGTTAGCACAAGGGAGCAGAGTAAAGGGGCTTGGTCGATTAGAGGTTTATGTCGGCGGAAAACTCGCGGATATTATGCCGCTAAGAAAAAACGCCAAAGGATACTGTATTCCTGGACGAGACTACGGTTGATGACAGGTGTTTCAGAGTCGCTAGTGAACAAGAACTGATATCAGGTTGGCGCGTGTGCCGGGCAGGAACTGATCTAACAGGTCATCAAGCCTATCCGGTTCGTAAGGCTTCTCCATATGAGCTACACAACCTGCTGCGAGCGCAAGATCACGGTGTGAGGCTGGTCGATCCAACGAGGTTGCGATGATTGGCATATTCTCAATACCAAACTCCCGAAGCTTCCGAATGACACGGATGCCGCTCAACAGGGGCAATTTCAGATCAATCAAAAGCAACGCCGGCCTTTTTTCAACAGCGAGCACATAGGCTTCCTCGCCGTCTATGGCTTCGAGGACATCAAAGCCCTTCAACGCCAGCACGGCCCTGACGAGGCCGCGGTTGTCATCGTCGTTGTCTGCAACCAGGATTGTGGTGCGTGGTTCGTAACAAATGGTCTGCATACTGTTCGTAAACTGGCCGCGGTGGACTGACTAATGTTAACGATGCCGGTAAGTAATTCGGCCGCGAGAAAGATCGTATGGAGACATCTCAACTGACACGCGGTCGCCGAGCAGAATGCGAATCGAATTCCTTCTAATCTTCCCTGAGACCTGCGCCAGAACTTCGTGCTCGCCGGCTTCAAGGCGAACCTTGAACAACGCATTCGGCAGCTTGTCGACCACTGTTCCTTCGGCGGGTATGGAATCTTCCTTCGACATGATGAACGCTCATCGCACAATTACAGACCGATAAATATTTCAAGAGAAAATCGGAACTAAAAATAAAGGGAAAGCACTACGCCAGGAAATGCTTTCCCTTAACCCCTTGAATGAACTGCTCTTGCTTCACAGGCAGGATTATTGTCACCCTGGTGCTAACTTCGCTTGACCACTATCCTAAATCTTAGTTAACAGATGATTGCGCTCACCACTAACTATTCAATGGTTTAGAAAGTGTTCATAAAAGATCACGCGTTGCGACCGGCACGCTAACGCGCGGCAGCGCTAGCGCCAACACATCTCCGCGGTCCGCGTGACGTATTAGCCGCGCTGCCAACTTTTGTCCTGCATCGGTGCGATCTTGAATATCATCGCTATCTCCTTAGCCGGGAACCTGTTCTTATTTACCCGCGGCCTTGCTCATGACCTTGGGTTGTTGTTGCGTCTGTGACCCCTCGCCGATTTCGATACGCCGGCTGCCGGTTTGTCGGGCAGGCGCGGGCATAGTGATTTCCAGCACGCCATTCTGAAACGAGGCGTTCGCTTCGTCGCCGTTTACGCCTGCGGGTAAGGGAATCTCACGATAAAAGCTGCCGTAGCTCCGCTCCGTGAGGTAGTAACCTTCATCGCTTTCCTCCTTTTCTTGTCGTCGCTCTCCGCGAATCTTAATCGCATCATCGGCGATGTCCACGTTTATGTCGTCTTTAGTGAGACCGGGAAGGTCGGCGCGTACAATGAGCTGACCATCTCGCTCAAACGTTTCGACTTGCGGCAACCACACCGAACCTTCGAGATCAGCAAGTCTGCCGAATTCGCGGCCGAATCCCGAAGCGAGACCGCCAGCAAAGCTAAAATCTCCAAACAGCCGATCCATCTCTTCACTAAACCTGCGCATTAATGAAAACGGAGTAACGGTACGAAGATTAGCGGGCTGTTCTCGTCGCGCAATTCCGGTTTGGGGTTTGTTACTGCTCTGCTCGTTTGAAGAGCTGCGTTGCCTTCGTCGATTGTCAGAGTCTTCCTTTTTTCCTTGTCGTTTAGAGCTTTTTCCCTTCTGTGCCATTTCGAATAACCTCCTTACTTATTTATGACCACAGTGTCGGGGTGATGCATTCCGAATGACTGCTGGTACTCGCATGAAATCGAAACATGCGGCGTACCACTAACACACGCCGATCTTCAGGGCTTAGTTTTTTTGAGCCGGCCGGACAAACGCGCCCTGCCAAGGTTGCACCAATTCACAACCCTCAACTTCCTTGCCCGGTCGAGGCTGTTTCATCGATATGAACAGGCAACAGGCATACCGGCTGCGGGCCAATTCTCACCAACTAAACCAGTTCCTCAGGAAGATCCACCGATATCCGGCACTTTTGCTATTCAGGCACGCTAGTTGTAATACCGCGGGTCAGGCCAGCCTATTGCTCGGGAACGGAGGAAGTAAAAAATGTTTCCAATTGGTGATGACGACACTACTCGCCGAACGACGCCGGTAGTCACCTATGCGTTGATTGCGCTCAACCTGCTGTTTTTCTTTGTCGAGTTGAGTGGTGGTGATCCTTTTATTCAGCAATGGTCAGTGGTCCCGCGGCGACTGCTCGCGAATCCCGCTGCTGACTTTCCGACGATCTTCACCTCGATGTTCATGCATGCCGGTTGGTTGCACCTGGGCGGCAACATGCTCTATTTGTGGATCTTTGGCGATAACATCGAAGACAGTTTTGGCCATCTCAAGTTTCTGATCTTTTATCTGCTTTGCGGTATTGCCGCGACGGCTGCGCAGCTCGCGTTCAGCGTTGGTTCGAACGTGCCGAACCTCGGAGCTTCGGGAGCAATCGCCGGTGTGCTTGGCGCTTACATTCTGCTTTTCCCGCGCGGGCAGGTGAAAGTCTTGATGGGCCGAGGTGTCATACCCATGCCTGCTTTGGTCGTAATTGGTTTATGGATCGTATTGCAGTTCGTTAGTGGAATTGGATCGATCAGCAATACTGCAGAAACCGGCGGCGTTGCTTACATGGCACACATCGGCGGGTTCGTCGCGGGATTCGTGTTGACGTTCTTATTCCGGGCTACGGGAGTGAGACAGGAGACTGTTTGAATATTTCAAACTACTCTGTCCAATTACAAAGATCGCCGGTTCGAGTTCCGGATACCAAAATGCGAAAGCGGCCACCGTCGTGACGATTGACGGTGGCCGTTTCAAATTTTGCTGTTCGTGCCGGCCTGACTTCGTTAGAAGACCAGTCGAACCGCCAGTTGGATATCGCGCGGACCGCCGCCGCCGAGGAAGGGATTGCCGATACCTACGTCCGGGGTCACACCAAGGCGCAGGAAGCCGGTCCTGCCGTTGGCGATTCCGGTTACCGGATCAATTTCCGAGGTGATATCCGCGGCGAAGCTCGGCAATAGCGGGTTCGAAAAGTTTGGGTGATTGAAGATATTGAAGATCTCAGCGCGCAGTTGAATCTTCACCTTTTCGGTAATAGGGGTGTCTTTGAAGATCGAGAAGTCGACATTTCTATACCCTGGGCCACGCAAGGCGTTGCGTCCCAGCGAACCAAAGTGCCAGGTTCCAGGGATGCATGAAGCGGCACTGCCATCGCCGGCCGGATCGAGAGTGCAGGGCACTCTGAATGCTGACAGGTTGATGAATTTGTCAGATCCGTTCGTTCCGGCATAAGGATCGCCGATGATATCTGGCCGTGGGAAAAACTCGCCCGTGTTGTTGTAATCATCAAACAGCGTCAGATGAAACGGGTTGCCACTGCGCAGGGTGACGACTGTATTCAGTTGCCAACCTTCGCCGAGGCGCGGATGGCCTTTCGCGAAGCTTGGAATATCGTAACTGGCCGTGACTACGAAGCGATGCCGACTATCAAAGTTTGAGTTGCCGCGCTCGAGATCTGCGCGGTAACTGTTGTCGGGTTGCGTGGCGTTGGCGACATAGTCCTGACCATCGGACGCATTATCGATAGAGTGCGACCAGGTGTAGTTAATAGCTGCTGTCCAGCCACGACGATTGCGCAGAGTGAAGCTCGTTTGCAGCGCGTTATAGCTGGAGTTTGCGGTCGTCTCGAGATGATTGACGTAAAAGAACGTGCCTCCGGAAGGCGCAAAGGGCCCGTTATCAAACGGCCGCGCGGATGATACGCTCGGGTTCCCCGGCTGGTTGATGTCGCGATAACGAAAAAGCTTCGTGCCGTGCGAGCCGACATAACCCACTTGCAAAACGCCGTCCTTAAACAGCTCGCGTTGCAGATTCAGATTGAAGTTTTGCACGTAAGGCGTGCGCAACTTTGGATCGACCGCGAACACGTCGGAGTCGAGGAAGTCGCTGAATATCGGCACGCCGTTCTGAATCGTGCTGACTGTAGAAAACGAAAACAATATTGGTGCCGGACCGACCGGATTGAAGGCGGGACCGGGATTGAAAGTATTGAACGGCAGTTGTCCGGCAAAGAAGTCCTGGGAGAATGCGTCATAGAACAGGCCCCAGCCGGCGCGCAGGACAGTCTTGCCTTTGCCTTTGATGTCCCAGGCTAGACCGAGACGCGGTGAAAAGTTGTTCCAGTCGCGTTGATACAAACGCGGCAGGCCTGGTGAGCCGACCAGCACTAAACCACTGGCGGGATCGAAGTTGCTAAGTAGATTATTCTTCTCGCCGATGACGCCGAAGTAATCCCAACGCAGGCCAAGGTTAAAAGTTATCCGCGGATTCCAGCGAAACGTATCTTGCAGATAACCGGCATGCGAGTTCTGAAATGTGTCGCGGTTTGAATTTCCGCGCGCCGCGCGTCCGCCGCTGAGATTGCCGGCCAGAAAATCCGCCAGTGAATCAAAATCCAGGCGGCCGCGATAGCCGGCGTCAAAGAACTGGCTCACGGTCGTGCGGCGAAACTCGTAGCCGAACTTCAGATCGTGACGCGCGCGCTTCCAGGAAAAGTTGTCGATCAATTGATAGTTAATGTCGGTGCGGGCGCGTGGCACGGAGAGCGTGGCGCCGATGTTTGCGATGCCGAGGTCGTCATGGATGCGAATCAGCGGCAGTCCAAAATCCTGCGGATTGGTGATCCCGGTGTTCAGACCAATCGAGCTCGGATCGAAGTCACCATCTTCGGGAAAGAAGCCCTCCTTGAAGCGGTTGTAGCCAAAGCGCAACTCGTTTACCCGAGTGGGTGAAAGGACTTTCAAATAAGAGAGCGAAAGCAGATGAACTTTTGTCGGGGTCACCGTGTTGTAGCCCGGCAAGACGTTGCTGGCCAAGATCGCCAGCGGAAATGATTGATCACTCGTGCCGTAGAAGTACCGGCCGGTGAGTTGATTGTCTTTGTCAAAGGCGTGATCGATTTTGCCGATGAAACTGTCCACGTCATTCAAAGCGCGCGTTGTCACAAACAGGTTTGGGGCGCCGCTATTGTCAAACAAAGGTAGCGGCCGATTAGGCGCTGGCCAGGGATTGCGCGCCAGCAACCTGGCAATGACCGGATTCGTCGGCCCGCCCAGAGCCGCGATTTCTCCGGGGTCAGGAACACGCGCCGTCGAATTTAGACCCACACGCTCGCGTTGCCCTTCGTAAGCAAGGTAGAAGAAGGTCCGATTGCGAACGATGGGACCACCCAGTGAACCTCCAAACTGATTATTTCGAAACGCGGTTTCCGGGTCGGGCTTGGGATTGAAAACGTTGCGGGCGTCGAGTTTGTTATTACGAACGAATTCGAAGAGCGAGCCGTGAACAGTATTCGTGCCTGACTTGGTAACGATGTTCACGATGGCGCCTGAGTTTCTGCCGTATTCGGCTTCGAAGTTTGAGAGGATCGCGGCTTCGGCGATCGCTTCAATGGGAAGGATAGTGGCAGGCGTCCCAAACACACCGGCTTCGTTGATTGCCGGCAGATTGCGATAACCGTCATTCATGTCTGTGCCGTCGAGCAGGAAGTTGTTTGCACGGCCGCGATTACCGTTGGCGCTAAATAAGCCGAACGATCCGGGCGAGTCGGTAGCGCCCGATGGATCTCCGGTCGCGCCGGGAACCATAACCAGAAACTTGGTGAAGTCGCGACCATTGACCGGCAGATCGGCAACCGCTCGGGAGGTGATCGTGCCGCCGAGCGTGTTGCTGGTGGTCTCAACCTGAGCGCTGGACGCGATGGTGACGCTGGCCTGAGAGCCGGCTACGGTTAGCGTAACATCTACGCGCCGTTCGGCTGACACTTCCACCAACACTCCCGTCACTGTCGAACTTTCAAAGCCTGACTTCTCAACCTTCACTTCATAAGTGCCCGTTTGCAATTCTGGTATCGAGTAAATGCCAAACTGGTCGGTGGTAGTTGTTCGTTCGATTCCGGTAGCAATGTTTTTTGCGCTGACGCTGGCGCCAGGCACAACAGCGGCGTTGGGGTCGGTTACGATGCCGAGAATAGTTCCGCGAAAAGTTTGGGCGGACAAATTGCCCGCCATGGCCATTACCAGAGCAATAGCTGCAAAGCCGAATGCTTGTCTATTCAGGCAGCGCTGAATTGCTCCAATAATTGGTAGGATTGTTGTTTGGGATTGACTCGTTCTGTTTAGCATCGGACGCCTTTACCTCCTCGGCTGATAGAAACGATTGCGAATTCAATTAACGGATCGTGAAGCTGCGGTGGACCACTCGCACAATGCTGCGATTATATCCCCACGGTCAGCGCAGTCAATGTTCAATTGATCTCATCTTGCTGGTTCAATCGGCCAAGCTCTCGTGCGGGTCACAGCCAAACTTTTGGGTAAAGTCGCCGAGACAGCTGCGCCGCTGGTTTTTTTGTTACTTGCTCGCTGTTTCTTTGACTTTCCCGCACTCCGTAAAATAAAGTCGTTTTGCAAAAGAGGACACTATGAAAAAGTCGCTAGCCGAGGAGTCGGTCGGAGACATCTCTGCGAAACTCCGTCAGGCAAACAACGATTTCGCCAAAATCTATCCAGGTGAAACTGGGAAGCGCCAACCGGTGCACACGGTCTATGGCGGCGCGCATCTTTTCAAATCTGATTCGGCGGAGCGGCTCGGGGCGTTGGCGCGACGGTCGCTCGATCAGTTTGCACCGGGTTTTCTGAGCTTTGCTAAAGCGATTGAACTGGCCGGCGCGGAAGGGCTGCCGGATTCACTCGAAGAAGACAGCGGGTTGCTAAACCGGCTGGAGACTAATGGCGAACAGGTGCGGTTGGAAAACAGGCCAGCCTGGTTTGCCCACGCGATCTACAACCGGGTTAGCGAAAAACTTCGCCGTGAACCAGTCGAGGATTTCCGCATCGACTTTGAAGACGGTTATGGCAATCGTCCCGATGATGAGGAAGATGGACATGCGGCCTCAGCCGCGCTGGAAGTGGCCGCCGGAATGGAAAACGACACGCTGCCGCCGTTCATTGGCATTCGCATCAAACCATTCACAGAGGAATTGCGCGCGCGCAGCATGCGCACGCTCGACATTTTTGTTTCGACTTTGGTGGAGAAGTCAGGCGGCCGGTTGCCGGAAAACTTCGTCGTGACGCAACCAAAGATTACGATTCCGGAACAGGTTGATGCGTTGGCTGATCTTTTCGAGTTGCTTGAGCAGGCAAACGGTTTGCAAGCGGGTTCTCTGAAACTCGAGATGATGATTGAGACTACGCAGTCCATAATCAACGCTCGCGGTGAGATCAACCTGCCGCTATTGTTAGCAGCCGCGCGCGGCCGCTGCGTTGCAGCGCACTTCGGCACCTACGATTACACGGCGAGTTGCAGCATCACGGCGGCGCATCAGCACATGATGCATCCCGCCTGCGACTTTGCGAAACACATGATGCAGGTTTCATTCGCGGGCACCGGCATCTGGCTTTCGGACGGGGCCACAAACATCATGCCCGTGGCGCCGCATCGTTTCAGCGAAGGTGGAACGCCGCTGACGCCGGAACAGATTGCTGAAAATCGCGATGTCGTTCATCGCGCCTGGAGGCTGCATTACGGTCATATCCAACACTCTCTCGAGAACGCTTTCTATCAGGGTTGGGACCTGCACCCCGCGCAACTGCCAACGCGCTACGCCGCGGTCTATGGCTTCTTCCTTGAAAGCCTCGACGCGGCTTCGGAGCGTTTGAAGAATTTCGTGGATAAAGCGGCGAAGGCAACCCTGGTTGGCGACGTGTTTGACGATGCGGCCACGGGCCAGGGTTTGCTCAACTACTTTCTGCGCGCGATCAACTGCGGCGCACTGACGGAGACGGAGGCGGTTGAACGTTCAGGGCTGACGGTGGCTGAATTGCGCTCGGGTTCATTTGTGAAGATCCTAAACAACCGGCAGAGTTTGTAGTGACGGTAGGTCCGAAGGACCGGCAGCTAATAGACCCGTCCGTGAGGGCGGGTATAGATACAATGCAAGTGACCGAGCGCCTTAGGTGCGACACGTCTTGTGCCGGCCCTACGGGCCTGGCTGTTTCAAGGAGGATTTATCCCCCGTCCTCACGGACGGGGCTATTAGCTTCCGGTCCTTCGGACCTGTGGTCCGGTCATTTAAACTCCAATCTTTGGAAGCTTGAGTTTTCGCGGAGGTTGAAATGCGAATATTTATTGTCGTAATACTTGCGATGACGCTTTTCATCGGCAATATTTCCGGCATGCAAAACCGTGGTGGCAAGAAGGCGGCCGGTGATCCGGAACTGGCAAAGAAGATTAGCCGCTTCGCTCCCACTACCTTGACTGCCAACACCGCTCGGCTTTCCCTCGGCGATCGCAAGGCCTTGAAAAAGATCATCGAGGCGGCCAGATTGCTTGACCCTTTATTTCTGCGTCAGGTGTGGAGCGGCAACGACGAGCTACACAAGAAGCTCGAGGCTGACAAAAGCGCGCTTGGCCGCCAGCGTTTGCATTATTTTCTGATCAACGACGGACCATGGTCGCGGCTCGACGAAAATGAGCCTTTCATCGCAGGCGTGCCCAGTGTGAAACCGCCTCACGCAAATTTCTACCCTGACGACGTCACCAAAGATGAATTTAATTCATGGTTGGCGGGCTTGTCTGACTCAGAGAAAGAGAAAGCCACCGGTTACTTCTATACGATCCGGCGCGATGCCGGCGGCAAGCTCATGAGCGTGCCTTATAACGAAGAGTATCGAGAGTTTCTCGAACCCGCCGCCAAATTGCTGCGCGAAGCCTCAGCGCTAACTACGAATCAAACGCTGAAAGATTTCCTGAGCAAGCGCGCCGATGCTTTTAGCTCAAACGACTACTACGCGAGCGATGTTGCCTGGATGGATCTTAAGGGACCCATCGATGTGACCATCGGTCCTTACGAAACCTACGAAGACGAACTCTTCGGATACAAGGCCGCGTTTGAAGCTTACGTCACGCTGACTGACGCCGCCGAAAGCGCCAAGCTGCAGAAATTTAGCCAACACCTGCAGGAACTGGAAAACAAATTGCCGCTGGACGCGCGTTATCGCAATCCGAAACTGGGTGCGTCGTCGCCAATGCGCGTGGTCAATGAGGTTTTCGCTTCCGGTGAGGGAAACAACGGCGTTCAGACTGCCGCTTTCAACCTTCCCAACGACGAAGGAGTAGTTAAGGAAAAAGGTTCGGCGCGGATCATGTTGAAGAACGTCCAGGACGCGAAGTTCAACAAGGTCCTGATTCCGATTACGCGAGTTGTGCTGACTACCGCGCAACAGCGTGCCGTCGCCTTCGACTCATTTTTCACGCACATACTTATGCACGAGTTGATGCACGGACTGGGACCACACAACATTACAGTCGATGGTCAGGCGACGACGGTCCGACTGCAGCTCAAGGAATTGTATTCGTCGATAGAAGAAGCGAAAGCGGATGTTACCGGCCTCTGGGCGTTGCAGTATTTGATCGACAAAGGTGTCATCGGCAAACAGATGCAACGCACGCTCTACACGACCTACCTTGCGAGCATGTTTCGCTCGGTGCGTTTCGGGCTTACCGAATCGCACGCGCGTGGTGTGGCGATGCAGTTCAACTACTTCACAGATGAAGACGCAATCAAGTTTGACGTGAAGACAGGCAAGTTCAGCGCTGACGACGCCAGGATGAAGGAGGCGGTGCGGAAACTAACGCACGACCTGCTGACGATTGAGGCTGAGGGCTCTTACGACAAGGCGAAAGCGATACTCGACAAGTATTCGCTGATTCGACCGGAGATGAAGGGTGCGCTTGATCGCTTAATCGAAGTTCCGGTGGATATTGAGCCGATCTTTCCGCTGGCGAAGTAAGTGGTGCATTCAAGCCAAGGTCCCATGAGGTCAGTACCACCACGCGGTAGCGGGTGGGTGTACCGATTGCCGGTTGTCAGTTGCCGATTTGCGATTGGCGATAAAACCAGTCGGCAATCGGCAATCAGAAATCGAGAATCCGGAGACCCACCCGCTACCGCGTGGTGGTACTGACCTCACTTCACGCTGCACAGGAATGTCTAGGCACGCCGAATAAACTTCGCCGCAACCCAACCGACGAGAATGAGCACAGCGAGAACGGCCCAGTTGTATTGGTCGCCGTAAGCTACACCGGGAAAATGATTGCTGATCATTATGAACACGACCGGCACGGCCATGAACGTGTTTTGTTTTGAGCGCAGCTTTGCCTGAGCGCTCAACGCGTCGTCCGGTTTCTGTCCGGCATTGAGCGCGGCAATCATTTTTTTCTGCGCCGGCAGGATTCGCATCCAGACGTTCGCCGCCATGATCGTGCCAAGCAACGCGCCCACGTGAATGTAAGCCGCGCGTCCGCTGAAGACCCGGCATAAGCCGTAAGTCACGCCGACAATCATCAGGTAGGCGATTACCGCAAAAACCTTCTCGTTCTTTCTTAGCGGCGAAAGCATCATCAAATCGTAGACAATCCAGCCTACAACCAGCACTCCGATTCCTACTCCGATTGCCGCACCGACGCTAATGTCTGAAACATCCGTGTCGACCAGGGCGCCGCCGCCGACGTAGTAGACGAGCACCAGCAGCGCAAAGCCGCTGAGCCAGGTGGTACCGGCTTCCCAGCGAAACCAATGAAGCGTGCGCGAAACGAGATCCGGCACTTTACGTTTCTCGACCACGTAGAAGCCGCCGCTGTGCACCATCCAGATTCGTGCCGTCTCCCCGGTATTGGCAACGGCTTTCTCTTCTTCGCTGAGGCGCGCATCGAGCCAGGTGAAATAGTAAGTCGTGCCCACCCACATGATGCCGGCGAAAACGTGAATCCAGCGGAGGATCAAATTGAGCCATTCGCTAAGAGTTGGATTGATCATTTTGTAGCGCAAACTGTTAGTTTGCGAACTGCGATTAGGAGATCTCCACGGCTTGCCTACGCAAACAAACAGTTTGCGTTACAGTTTCTAGCTGCCGCGGTAGGTGGAGTAGCCATACGGACTGATCAAGAGCGGCACATGATAATGTTGGGCCGCGTCATCGATTTTGAATACGACTGTAACCTGCGGATAAAAATACTCGATGTCGAGTTCGGTGAAATAATGTTCGGTGTCGAAAACCAGCCGGTAGGTTCCCCCCGACAGCGGTTCTTCAACCAGAAAGAACGGTTTCACTCGGCCATCCTCGTCGGTCCAGGCGTGACTCAACTCGGCCCACGTTTCATCCGTGTTCTGGATGTCCAGATGGACAGCGACGCCACCGGCGGGTGCGCCGCGCGAAACGTCGAGGATGTGCGTTGAGATGGTGCTCATTTCAGCGTCTGGAGTCTACAGTCTGCGGTCGAAAAAACAAGAAGAATTTACGCAAAGCAGCGGGACGCAACCATCGGTGTTCGGACCCATCGTCTCAGCCGGCCAGGAGCTTTCTTAGCCTCAGTTCGGTAATCTTTGCTTGTTCCGCTGCCGCCATTCGCAACTCCTCAGCTGCATTGTTTTTCAAACGATCCTGCAGGATTGCCAGCATCTCTTCAGAGCTCTTTCCCGAAGCGCAAACAATGAAGATGTAACCAAACTTTTCTTCATACGCGCGGTTCGAGTCGGCAAGCTCATCCAACGTCTGCTGCGCGGAATTGCGAATGCCCGATTGCTCGTCTTCGGACCATCGCTGGGCTTCGACGGCAGTTGGGGCTGCCGCTTTCTTCTCTCCGATTTTCGGATGACTGTGAAATGCTTCGAGCCAGTCCCCGGAATCGAGAGACCACCAGATGCGATCGGCTTTAGCGATCAACTCGTCAAGGCTCGCGAACGGACGTGCGGATGTCACTTGCCGCGCCCAGTTCTTCGAGCCACAGCATTTTAGAAACTCTGATTCGGCTCGACTCGATGACAACGCGTTCAACGAAGCCAATTCAAGATCCAATTCGGGAACGATCCTTTCAAGCGTCAAGTGATTGGCTGGGACCGCGGGCGCCCTCGCCCGCAATGAGCGCGAAGCGCGAACCGGATTTGTAACGCGTGCAGCGAAAAACTGCGCGCCGTCGGAGCGTCTGCGGGCGGGACGTCCGCGGTCCCAGCCAAACACTTGACGCTAAGCGAGCTTTCCATAAACCCGCAACCGGCTCACGCCGCCATCTGGAAAAATATTGAACCGCAGATGCGAAACAGTTCCAGCATCCAAAAGCTCGCTTTCAAAAAAGTGCCTGGTGTGGGCTTGTAGTTTGGTGCGCGGCAAAACGCTTTGCCAGACTACGGATAAGTCAGTCAGATTGGCTTCCGGCAAATCGCGCGCATTCGTTGCTTCGAGCGCGCAGCTCTCGGGAAAATTCCCCTTGAACCACGCGGTGTCAACTTCAAGGCGACGAATTTGGCCGGGCCTGCCAAGCCTGATGATGGTCCAATCGTGACCGGGTCCGCGGCGGCGTTTTGTTTCCCAGCCATCACCCATATTCGCCGCCCGGCCGGGCATGATCAAATTGTGGCGATGGCCAAAGAACATATCGCTGCACGCGAGCACGATCCCGCCATTCTCAACTGCCGCGAGATCGATGTCGCCGCCAGGGCGTTCAATCCGATCCCAGTTGGGAACTACCTCTCCGTAAACTCTTAAGCGCGCTACGCCTCCGTCAGGGTAAATCTTGAACCGCAGATGCGTGAAGCGTTGCTCGCTTTCAATGGCGAAAGGATTTTGCGTGTCTCCTGAGAGCGGTAACTGAGGCAAAATTTGAGTCCACTGAATAGATTCGTCCAACAATTCTTCAGTCGTCGGTAAACCAGCCAGCGTGCAAGCCTCCAGTGAACAATGCTCCGGATAATTGCCGCGGAAGAAACTGGTATCGACCACCACCCCGCGAATTATGCCCGGCAGGCCGAGACGGATGAGGCACCAGTCAAAGCCCGGCGTGCGACGCCTGCGCGACTCCCAACCATCCATCCACTTTCCCAAATCGGTGTACTTGCCTTCGATGAAGATGGGAGTGGCAGCCTTAAGAAGATTCTCCTTTGGCGCAAAGAAATCATCGTTGGCGAAGAGTACGGCGCCGCCAAGTTTTTCTGCAGCCAGATCAACCAGTTCAGTAAAGTCCATTTGCTTCTAACCTTCGGGATAAAAGACAAAGATGGTGCAGCCGGTCTTCGACTGCGGCACGTGCGAAGAGCCTTTAGGATTATGAATGAAACTACCGGCGGGATAATCGCGAACGCCGTCATTGAAGACGCCGGAGACTACGTAGACCTCTTCGGGCCCCGGTTCATGAAGATCGATTCCCTCCCAACAAGCGCCCGGATCGATCTCGACAACCTGCGCAGTCGCTCCACTCTGCGCTTGCCAGAGCGTTCGCACCTTGATGGTTCCGCCGAATTTCTCCTTTACGGGCGCGTCTTCGGTTAGCGCCCATTCAATGTCAGGCATAGGGTTCTCCGTTGGTAGCGCAAACTGACAGTTTGCATTGATTGACCTACCTGGCTCGTTGCGAGCCGTTCGCAAACTAACAATTTGCGTTACGCCAGGAATAGTCCGCGCGGTGCGTCGATGAATTCGCCGTTATCATATATCTTCCGGCCACGAAGAAAAGTTTTCTCTACCACCCCGTCTAAAACTCTGTCCTGATACGGGGTCAGCTTATGGCGATGCTGAAGTTCGGCGGCCTCAACTCGAAACTGCTTTTTGGGATTCCAAATGACGAGGTCGGCATCGTAGCCTTCGGCAATTGAACCCTTTCGGCGTTCGAGTCCGACAAGTTTTGCCGGGGCACTACACAACCAGCGCGCCACGTCGTCGAGATAAAAACCGCGGCGCCTGCTCTCCGTCCAAACAATCGGCAAGCGCAGTTGCAGAGAAGAAATGCCACCCCAGGCCTGCAGGAAATCGCCACTCTCCCGCAGCTTCATTTCGGGCGGGCACGGTGAATGGTCCGAAACAACCATATCGATTGTTCCCTCGCCCAGGGCGGTCCAGAGTTGTTCACGGTTATCACGCTCGCGAATTGGCGGACAACACTTGAATTCCGTGGCGCCGTCAGGAATTTCTTCGGCGGCGAAGCTTAAATAATGCGGGCACGTTTCCGCCGTGATTTTCAGCCCTGACGCTTTCGCGTCGCGCAGCAGCGCCAGAGAATCGGCGGATGAATGGTGAACAATGTGGACCCGAGCGCCAAACTCTCTACTCAATTTGATCATTAACGCTACGGCTTCATCTTCTGCCGCACGCGGACGAGACGCGAGGAAAGTTGCGTAGCGCGTAGGAGAAACATTTTTGTCTGAGGCCTCTTCTCCTGAGGGGGTACAGGCAGGAATGCCCGCCCTACTTATTGGTCCGGGAACTTCAGCGTGAACAATTAACAGCGCCCCGAGTCTCGCCAACTCCGGCAGTGCTTCGCGCAGATCGTCCTCAGTAACATTTGGGAATTCATCGACGCCGGAATGAATTAGAAAACATTTGAAGCCCACAACGCCGGCGGCGGAAAGCGCGGCGAGCTCACCAGCGTTTCCGGGAACTACGCCGCCCCAAAAGCCAACATCAACGGAACATTTGCCGCGCGCGGCGTCAAACTTTTCCACCAGGCCCGCTAGCGTCGTAGTCGGAGGAATCGAGTTGAGCGGCATATCCACCAAAGTAGTTACGCCACCTGCCGCGGCTGCTCGCGTCGCGGTTGCAAATCCCTCCCATTCAGTGCGGCCCGGCTCGTTGATATGAACGTGAGTATCAACCAGTCCGGCCATCACCAGCGACGCTTCGTTGGCTTCAATCAGCTCGCAGCCCGCAGGCACGCTGTCATACGGACCGATAGCCACAATTGTGTTGGCAACTATATGGATCGAAGCCGGGACAATCGAATCCGGTAAGACAACTCGAGGCCCACGTATGACGAGATTAGGCGTCGGCATTAATTGTGGTAGCGCAAAATGTTAGTTTGCGACTTCACCTCAGGCAAAAGATGGCGGAGGCGGCGGCAGATTTGATTGCACTTCGCTGAGCCCAAACACTTGTTCATAAGCCGCTGCGACTGCGGCATAGCCGATAGGCATTACCAGGAAAACCCCGACGTAACAAAGAAGCACGCCAGCAAAAGTTAGAAGACCAGTCAATATGAGCATTCCCAGTAAGCGCCAGAAGTTTGCGAATCCTGCTCGGATGCTTAACCTAACCGCATCGAATCCTTTCAAACGACGATCGACAATTAACGGGTAGGCAAACACAAAAACCACTGAAAGAACGATCATGAGCAACATGATGACCAGCCAAACAACTCCAAAAATCCCGAAGAAGCCGAGCATCGCTCCCGGGTTGGGCTCGCCATTTTGGGAAGCCGCCATCATCCCAAACATTCCCACAAGGTAAAGGATGTATGCGGGAGCAATTATGATCACCATGGGAACCATGTGTAACAACGTCGCAATCACCGCGTCGCCAAAGTAGTCAAAACCTTTGAAGAGAAGACCAAACTCGATCGGCTGCCCGCGCCTCGTCTGGAACAGAGCCAAATAAATGCCGCACACCATCGGCCCCCAGAGAATTCCCAGAGGAACCACGCTACCAATTATTACCCCAACCACAGTCATCCCGACGAAAAGCCAGTATTGACTCCGGATCAATTCCCAACCGGCTTTAATACACTCACCCGGCTGGACGGCGTTTCGCTTGAATTCAATTTCATTGAAGGGGAAGCTCATGTTTCGGGTCCTTTCACTGCAGGGTCAGATGGCTATTAGTATCACGTTTCCAGCCGGCCTTATCTATTAGTTGCAACAACTGTCCCTTTATCGCTTCAGTGTAAATCAGAGCTCCCATGTGGTTGGGATGGCCAAGCGAAGCATAACGGCAAATTAGAAAGAGATCTTCCCGGTCTTCCTTCTCCTTTTTGGTTTCTTTAATGTCCTTTGGTTTCTTAAAAGTTTCTTTGCAACTCTTGATTCTGCTTTCCCTCATGTGATCGTTTGCTTTGTACGCAGCGGTTCCGAATGAAAGTAAGATCACTACTTTCGCGAAACCAGAGGCGTTGGTGGAGGCGAATAGAAAAGTCCACAACAATGTCTCGGGAGCTGCAAACACATGTTCAGGTCCAAACTGAATTTCCGCGAACAGCACTTTAGGTGACCCGGCGTCCGCGCCATTGATTTTCGTGACCGCGTCCACCAGGCTCGCGGTTGAAGCCTTATACCACTCGTCTGAAATAGCCACGAGCCGCGCTCGCATCTCTTTGTCAGTCATCTGCCGAGCTTCAGGTCTTTGGTTATTTAGTTTTTTTACCAGCAGGCGCAGAAACGCGTTGTCGGCCGTTTGCACCGAAACTATTGGATAGTAACCGGTGACGATCACCTGTGCTTGTGGAAAACTATCCCGCACACGCCGCAACAAGAGGTGCATCTTCTCACCACAATTCAGTCTTGCTTGCGTGCGCACATCCTCCAGCGGGGTTGACGCGGCCAGGAGGTTCTTTACCCCAACGTCGTTGATACAGCCGTTCATGAGGATTAGAGCCGGACTAGTCTGGCTCTGCTTGTAAAACTGGACGGCGTGATCTAGCTGGTCATTTATTGTTGGTGAAGTCATATTAACTTCGCCATTAATGGAGGTGAAAGCGGGTTGCGCCGAGGCTGATCCGGAAATAACTGCGCCTGAATGGGCCTCCATGTGAAGCTTTACTTCTCTGTCAGTCTTCTCCTGCAGCCAGCACTTCACGCGTGAGGAAAACTTCTCGTCATCTCGAAGTCCTTGTCCCCACATTATCGAGTCGCCGATCACCAGCATCTGCAACGGATCGCCGCCTGAGGGATTGACCGGACAGTCGCCGAAGGCAGCGGTCGACGTCAGCAACAGCAGTAAAACGATTCCAAAAATAGGCAGAGATGTTTTGCTTGGGTATTTGAGCGTCATCTGGATCTCAGCTGGCGCAAGAATTCTTCCAGCACGTTCAGGCTGACCTTGAGACGATAGTTTTTGGTAGAACGAATGTCGTCAATGGGTACGATCTCCCGAGACAATGCGACGCGGGCTTTCTCGATGGCGCTTTCGTCAAGCGTCGCGCCCTGCAACACCGCCTCCGTCTTGCGACAGCGAAGCGGAATTGGCGCCACGCTACCGAGCGCGATTCGTATCACGTCAATAATGCCTTCATTTATTCGCGCTGTTGCCGCGAAGCACACTTTCGAGATCGCCTGCGCCTTTCGCGTGCCCACCTTGCGGTAGTAATGGCGCAAGTCCAGCCAGAGACGCGGCAGGCGAATGCGCGCCAGCAGTTCGTCAGGCTGCATGATTGTCTGCTTGTAACCGGTATGGAAACTTTGGTAAGGCACCCAGCGCGAGCCGCGCACGGAAAGAAGTTCCAACTCTGCGTTGTAGGCCAATAATGCCGGAGGCGAGTCTGCGGCGGGAGAAGCATTTACGATGTTGCCACCGAGGGTGCCGCGGTTTTGAATTGCGAGTCCGCCGGTTTCACTGGCCGCCTGACAGAGCATGGGAAATTCGTCCCGCAGGACGGCCTCCGCTTGAACTTCAGTGTAAGTGGTGAGCGCGCCCAGCGTAACGTGTTCGGTTGAGACTTCAATGCCGCGCAGCGCCGCGAGGTTCCAGATGTTGAGATAGTTTTTGTGGGGCAGCTTGCCTGATTCAAGTAGCACCATCAGATCCGTACCGCCGGCAAATGGCTGCCAGACGCCCGGTTCGCGCGCGAGCGTGGCGAGCGCAGCGCTAAGATCGGGTGGTGTCACAAGGTGGTAGCTCGGAAGATTAGCTCTCATCAGCGGTGCATCAGTTTCTAAGTCGAGTACTCTAGTTCTTGGTCTACGTCTTTAATCAGGTCGTCGAATCCGGCCAGGCATGGAATTTGGAAGGCGATAGGAAATAGCTTGGCTAAACTGAGACCAGTCATGCTGCTCATCGCCTCTATTGGCACGGAAAGCGAATTCCAACTTCTTGCGCAGGTCAGGGAGAAACACGTCAAACGATGATTTGACCAGTTCTCCCCATTCAATAGCCGCAGTTTTGGCCATACGTAAAGACAGCCAAAAGACAACACCGGCACCTACGAGCAGCCCGAATACTCTAAGACCATGGTTGATGACAATGAGACATTCCAAAAAAATAACAGCGCTCAAGAATGATAGGTTAGCCCAGAAGTCTACTTGGGCTTTGGCACTATTAACGGAATCCAGATAATCTTTTGAAATAACCGCTAGTAAGCGATTCCAGGCTTTTATCGGATCCAGCCCGTACATGATCCGGGGGTAGTCTTCAAAGGCGCTAATCGTATTTCCAAAAGACGTCGGCAGTAGATCGCCAACGTTCGCGGGGAATTCGTCTACGGTCAGGCCTGTAAGTTTAATCCGAACGTCCTGAAGTTTGGCGGGGAGGTGTTTCCCTATTTCCAAGCGACGCCGGTGCCACTTATCCAATTTGTCTTTGTTCCTACGAATCCTTTCGAATCGGGTTTTTTCCACGCGTTTCACAAGATTGAATGGATTAAAGCGACCGTAGCCCGCCAACAATCTTAGGATGTTTCGATTAGTGGCGAGAATCAGTATTCCACCAAACCAGGAAACGAAGCCAAAAACTGTAGCGTCCCTCAGAATTGTGTCCTTCTGTAGGGATAGCGGAATGGATAGGTCAGACGCCCACCTTAATGCCAAACTAGCCGCCACAAATATGGCTGCCGGCAAAAAGTAACCAATAATGAAATCACGCCCGAATATCTTGGGGAGCTCGCCTAACATAAGTTCAGTCCAAATCAGCCTATGGAGGTGGTATCCTCGTGCCACCAATTAATGAAAAGGTATAGATTCCTGCATTTCCCGCCGACGGCTGAAGCACCTTATCCCTAACGACATCGCCGCCATGGCTTCCGTAAATCTCGATGTCATAGAGTCCTTCGGTCCCACCCACAAAGTGACAAGCCAACTTAAGCTGGCTCTTCTTATCTTCGGTCTTATCTAGTGTGACCTTGATTAACTCTCCTTGAGGCACACTGAATGTCTCGCCGTCGAGGGTGTAAATAAGAAGATGGGGCGTGCCTGTCGGCCAAACTCTAATTGTGATCAGCTCGTTGTGCTCGCCATCCAGTATTACAGGTGTTGTGGTGATGATCTTCATGGTTGCCTCCAACGTCTTGAGAGCGTGGTGAATAAGCGTGAAGTATGCCTAAAGTAGTGGCTAACATCTAGGAATTAGTGCTTCGTCACCTGACAGGTGCGCACGACGGATTCGAATATCTTCATGTAGCCCGTGCAGCGGCACAGGTTCCCCGCAAGCCCGTTCCGAATTTCGGCTTTGGTCGGGTTCGGCTTTCGTTCCAGCAGGTCCACAGCTGCCATCACCATCCCCGGCGTGCAGATGCCGCATTGCGCCCCGCCACAATCGATGAATGCCTGTTGCACTGCGTGCAACTGATCGCCGTTCGCGACTCCTTCGATGGTTTTGATCGTCGCGCCCTCAACTTGGGCCACCGGAACCAGGCAACTGTTTACGATGCGACCATCAACAACAACCGAACAGGCCCCGCATTCGCCTTCACCGCAACCTTCCTTCGTGCCCGTCAGGTGCAACTGCTCTCGCAGAACGTCAAGCAAACGCTCCATTGGATGCGCCTCGAGCGTTCGCGGCTCGCCGTTAACGGTGCAGTTGATGGGTTTTCGAAGTTCAGTCGTGCCCATTCTTGTCTTTGATTGCCCTTCCGCAGCCCAACGGCGCGAAATAAAAGTTTCTTAAGGGTCTAACTATGTCGCACCTTCAGTGCTTCGATGTTACCGCAATTGACCTGGGGCGTTGCCCCAGGCTATTACATTTCGCGCCTTTGGCGCTGAAGCCCTTCCAACTTCTCCATCATCGCTTCCGGCATCAGCGGCACCTGACTAAAACTTACGCCCGTCGCATTCTCGATCGCACTCAATATCGCCGGGGCGGCGCCGTCCATCGGCAGTTCACCGATTCCCTTTGCGCCTCCCGGCCCATACGCATAAGGGTTTTCTTCAAAGTAAACACGAATCGGCGGAATGTCAGCCGCGGTTGGCATGATGTAGTTAGTCATTTGTCCGTTAGCCATGCGCCCGTCTTTCCATACGACGTTTTCGAAGAGAGTGAAACCGATTGCCTGCGCTACGCCGCCCTCTATTTGTCCGGCTGCCAGCACCGGATTGATTACTCGCCCAACTTCCTGCACCGCAACAAAATCGTCGACATGCGCTTCATAGGTCAGCAGATCAACTGAAACTTCGGCAACATAAACTGCCCAAGCGTATGTGCCATAAGCGTCACCCTGATACTTCTCGTCATCCCAGTAGACGTTTGGCGGAGCCTGATACTTACTAAAAGCCTTCAACGGCCCGACAATCTCGAGGTAGTTGCGACAGGCGGTTTGAAATTCTGCCGAGTCGTAGACTTCGGTTAAGATCCCGCTGCCGATAAGCGTTTGTTTCAAACCGAGCACAGCTGACTCCACAAGTTTGCCCACCACCATGGACGTGCGAGACGCGACTGTGGGTCCGCTATTGGGAACGTGGCTGGTATCAGGCTGCGCAACTTCTATTAACGACTCGTTGACGCCGAGCGCTTCGGCGGCGATTTGCGAAAAGACGGTGTTGGTGCCCTGGCCGATCTCAGTGCTGGCAGCCAGAATTCGCACGCGTCCTTCCGCCGTCGCTTCCGCGCCCACCACCGAGGCCAGGTAAACTTCGCCCGAGCCCGTAAAGCCGGCGCCATGCATGAATGAGGCGAAGCCAATACCTTTCTTTATCCTCCTGCCTCCTAGCACCCCACGCGGGCTGCCCGCGCGGGGACCCCGCCCTGCTCCTGCGTCCTGCTCCCGATTCTGTCGCGCGAAACGTTCCGTCTTTTCATGATAACCGCTCAGCTCAAACGCGCGATCGAGTAGCTGATCCATCTCCACTTTTTCACGAATTACCTGGCTGGTCGCTGTAGTCTCTCCCTCCTTCACAAAGTTGCGGCGACGAAATTCATCCGGAGTTAGCCCTAACGTCCCGGCAACTTTATCGAGTTGTCGCTCGAGCGCAAAAATACTTTGCGGCGCGCCAAACCCTCTAAAGGCCCCGTGCGGAGGCACATTGGTAGCAACCGCGCTTGAGCGTATGCGCACGTTGGGACAGTAATAAGGACCAGCAGCGTGAATTGTGCCTCGTGAAAGGACTACCGGAGAAAGCGTGCAATAAGCGCCACCGTCGATGATGAACTCGATATCCATTCCGAGCAGCTTGCCATCTTTCGAAACGGCAGTCTTGTGCCGCGTTCGCGAGGGATGACGCTTCGTGGTCGCCAGCATGTCTTCGGCGCGATCGTAAATCATCTTCACCGGCTTGCCGGATTTCCACGCCAGCAGCGCAGCATGACCCGCAATCAGCGATGGATACTCTTCCTTACCGCCGAAGCCGCCGCCGGTTTCAGTTTGAATGACACGGATTTTTTCTTCGGGCAGGCCAAACAGTTTCAGCAGCGCCTTGTGAACGTAGTAGGGACATTGCATTGAACCCCACACCGTTACGCCTTCCGCTGGATTGGCGATCGCGATTGTGCCATTGTTCTCGATGTAGAGTTGCTCTTGTGCGCCGGTATGATACTCGCCTTCGACGACGAAGTCGGCGGTTGACCAGACGTCATCGACGTTACCTTTATCAACCAGAAATGATTTGAAGACGTTGTCGCTTCCCCAGATGATCTCGTTCTTGTCCACAGATTCGGCGAGCGTAAAGATCGGCGGCAGCTCTTCGATTTCAATGCGAACGTTACGGCGACCTTCTTCGAGCAAGTATTTATCGGGATGTGCCAGCAGCAGAATTGGCTCTTCCGGATGATTGACTACCTCGTCGACCAGGTAAGGCTGGTCGTTGAGTATCAGCGCCACGTAGTTTTCGCCCGGAATATCCTTGGCCGTTACGATCGTGAATTCGTTCCAGGGAATATCGCCTTCGAATGAAATGTTCTTGATGCGCCCGCGCGCCACCTGACTGCGCACGGTGGCGCCGTGAATCATCTCGGGAAACGAGATGTCATCAACGTACAGCGCCGCGCCGGTAACTTTCTTCCGGCCTTCCTTGCGCGGGGCAGACTTGCCGATGGGATGATTGTTTGTGTTGGAATTCATTAGGACGATGTACTTTACAACGGCTTTGCTAATAGAGCGCAAGTCAAATGCTGTAGCCAGCCTCCATTCCAAAGAAGCTTCACTGTATTACCGAATCGACAACCGCCGGAGGCGCGGAAGATAGTAGCCCCGGGCGTAAGCCCGGGGATCAGACCAGATTTGAATTCTGAGCCCCGAAGGGGCGATAGGAGGGAGTTCAAGAAATAATAACTGTCGCCCGCTTCGCGGGCTTGACCTAACAGTGGATGCGATCCCCCGGCTTACGCCCGGGGCTATTATCTTCCGCGCCTTCGGCGCTCGATGAATGCCTCACTTCCACCCGTGACTTTCGAATCCTTCACGGCTTCGCGATCACCAGCGGGTTCGCTTCCAACTCTCTCCGATAAAAAACGCGTGGGCGCTGCAGGCTGCGTTTCTCCGGTTCAGCGATAGTTTGCTCGCCCTCAGTGAACGCGATTGCCAAACCAACGCCGCGGCCCTCCTTCATTTTCGTTTCCTGCATCTGCGGCACGCGCTCCGTCGCGAAGTCGAGCCACTCGCGCGCGTTCAATATTCCGTCCTTAGGTTCACTGTCAGCGACTGCAGTCTTCAATCCTTCTTCGACTAACGCAAACGTCAACAGCCCATGACCAAATTGCGCAGCCTCCAGCGCTGCCTGATAGCTTTGCGCCGCCGTAAGGATATACATGCCTTTCTCATAAGCCAGTTGGGCCAGACCCTTGGAGTTCATCGGGCCGCGACGCTTCTCCTCGGCTTCCAGCGCTTGCCCGGAATTGCAGGCGTCAATGATCAGCAGCAGATGGCCGGCGTCGAGACCTTCGACTGCCTGTTCCAGCTCCACATCAGAAATGCTGTGCTCGAGTATCGACTTCAGGCCGGACTCATTGAGTTTCGTGCGTTCGCCTGTGTAGCCAAGGTCATGAGGAATGAGATAAAAGCGCTGCGCCTGTGCGGTGCCGTGTCCGGCAAAGTAGATAATCACCGTGTCTTCCGGCTCCGCGCGCTTTAGTCCGTCCAGCGGCCCGGCCTTCAACGAGGGAGCTCCGGGAACGCCGGCGAGTCGGTTCAAGGCGGACACTATGTTTGCCTTGGTCGCGTTCTCATTTATCAACGGTACAACTTCGACGCGCTCAAACTGCGCCACTTGTTTTTGCCTGAGCCGCACCTCATCACCGAAGCTTTGCGCATCGGCCACGGCGTATTTCAAGTTGTATTGCGCGTTCGCATATTCATTAATGCCGATAGCGATGATGTAAGCGGTGCCGGCGCGCTTCAAACTGTCAGCGCCGGTTAACGCTAACTGCGCATCTTTGCTTTTGACATTGTCTTTGTTGAAGGCGTAAGCGGTCAGCCTGTTCGGTCCGGCGGTAGTCGTAATCTCTTCCTCAAAGGCGGCTGACGGTTTTCCGTTCAAGACATCGCCATGCCAAACCTTGACCAGCGAGCCATTGCGAAACAAACGCACGTCGCGCGCGCCGCTGCCTTGAGGATTGTCTTTCTCGGCCGGTGCTTCGGAAATATCGACCTTCACTTTGATCGTGCGGGCAGCGATCGCGGTGGTCGCTTCTCCAGCAACTGACAATTTCACGATCGGCTGCCGGCGATCTTTTTTCGAAACATCCAGGGCGACCTTCGGACGTTTACCGGCGAAAACATCGCCCAGCAACCCTGGATAATAAAACTCATTGAAGAACCACTCGATGGGAGCGACGTTGAAAGTGTCGTTGTTGTAGCGCCAGAGAATCTGATTCCAGGCAGCCGGCGTCCCGTCAAAGAGTCCCTGCGGAGTGACGACCATCCATTCGCCGCCGTCGTCGAGTGAGATGAGTGTCAACAAGTGTTCGCCTGTGTTTGCGTCCCACAGGAAAGTGCCGCCGTCGTCGCTGGCCGAAGCGAGCAGCCGCGAGTCGGGGCTGAAATCCAGCGACTCTATGTTGGCGGTATGCCCGGTAAGGGTGCGCAGTTCCCGGCGCCCGGCAACATCCCAGATTCTGATCGTGTTGTCAGAGCTGCCCGAAGCCAGCAAGCGACCGTCGCGACTGAAGGCCACCTGGGTAACGCCTTTGCCATGACCTTTCAGCGCGCCGATCTCCGTGCCGGTCGCCACGTCCCACAGTGTTACCTGGCCGACAGCTTCGACCTTCATGTTCTTCATTATCTCGTCAGGATCGGGTGGCTTAGAGTTCTTCTTATTTCTTTGCGCAGCCGGATTCATCATCGACGCGAAGTCAATGTTTGATTTCGACTCGACGCCGCCAATCGCCAGCGTCCGGCCATCGGGACTGAAAGCCAGTGAGGTGACGGTCCTTCCCATCGTGCCCGCGGACATTGAACCCATCATGTTTGTCATCATGTCGCTCATGGCCGACAGGTCGGGCATCTGCGGCATGCTTCCCGGTTTGCCTCGACTCATCTTCTTGATCTGATCTGGAGTCATCCCACCCATGCCGGTCATCATTTGATTGAGACCGGCCATGGGCGAAGACGTCAGATCCCGCAACTTGCTGCCCGAGCTCGTGTCCCACAAAGTGATATCACCCATCGAACCAAGTGTCGCCAGCACGCGGCCATCGGAGCTAAAGCCGGCTTCGCTCGCCTGGAGAGCAGGATTGATCGCGGCCAACTCCCTGCCAGACTTCAAATCCCAAATCCTGACGCCGCCCGCACTGACTCGATACTGTCCAGGCTGCGCGTTCTGTTTCAACTGCGCTTCGCTCGGGATGTAAGACGCAACCAGAAGATTGCCGTCGGGGCTGAAGCTGATACGTTGAACAACCACTCCGCTCAGCGTGGGCGTGAGGGTTTGCAGTTTGCGGCCGCTGGGAATTTCGAGAATCGAGACGTCACTGCTGTTGGGCGAGAACGTTGCGAGCGACCGACTGTCAGGACTGGGAAAGCCAAATTGGTTGTCGGTTGGTCCAGCGGTAAGACGGAGGCCCCGTCCGGTACGCAGGTCCCAGCGCGTGCGGCCACCAGAGGAAAGTTGATTACCGTCAGCGCTGAAGGCGACCTTGTAAGCCATGTTTGTGCGACCACTGAGCTTGAGCAGCTGTTTCGCGGTGTCTGTTTCCCAAAGGATGGTTGGCGAATCGAAACCTCCCGTAGCAATTTTTTTTCCATCGTCACTAAAGCCTGCGTGGACGCTACCCGGCATGGAAAATAGACCACTGTTTGGCGCCTGCAACGCCGGCAGCTCGCGGCCGTTTGTTACATCCCAGAGTTTGACCGTGTAACCATCCGACATGGCGAGCAGGCGCGCATCACGGCTGAATCTTACCGGGCTCGAATCCTGGGTCGTCGCTCCCAGGTCGCGCTCATTAGCCCTGTTGGTCACGTCCCAGAGCTTCATACGTTTGTCTATGACTCCCGCCAGGAAGAGGTGTCCGTCAGGAGCGAACGCCATATCGACGCTTGAGAGATCTTTGTCGGAAAGGTCTACTTCGCGCGTCGTGCGGCCGGAGGTGAGATCCAGGAACTGAATTTTGTCTTCTGCGCCGGTTGACACGCGCGCGAGCTGGGTTCCATCGGCGCTCAATACGGCACCGCCCTCACCACCCATCATCGCCAACGTATTCAAGCCGCCGGCGCCCATCGTGGATATCACTTGTGCCGTCGCTAGATCCCAAACCCTGACGGCATCGCTTATGGTTACCAGTCGATTGTTCGAGCTGAAACCGATGAAATAGATTCCGCCAACCGAAGCGAGCCCGCCTTCACCTGACGTTAGCGTTTGCACTTCGCGACCGCTGGCCACCTCCCAAACCTTGACTGTATTTTCGCCGCCGGCAGCGGCGATGAAACGGCCGTCCCGGCTGAAGGCGATCGCCGGTGACATGCCCATCGCGCTCTGTTTGCCGCTCGAGAGATTGCGCAGCTCGCGCCCGGTGGCGGTGTCCCATAGCTTGATCGTGTTGCTGCGAAATGTCCCGGTCGCGAGCAGACGACCATCCGGACTAAAAACAAGCCGGGTCGCGCCGAAGAAATTGTTGTAACCGGTCTGAAGCACCAGCTCCGGTTTGGCCTCACGTGTTTGCGACCCGGTCTGGGGACCATTTGCCGCACCGCTGCTTTCCACACCAAGGCCGCGTTTGTCGGCAGTCGGCGTAGGCGCAGGTGTTTGCGCTAGCGCGACGCAGGCGACCGCGTTGAGCAGAGCCATTGCTAAGGCAAACGCAATAAGACTGGCGATCCCCCGCTTGAACTTTTTCGAGGTTGTTGTCATTAGGTTCTAATTACAGTCCCGGGCAAGAAAGGATAGCTGCTCGATCCGCATTTCTCGTGTATTATTCCCGCGCTCTACCATCCCTGCAACAAATTCAGCCGCCATAACTTGGCTGAAATCTTAGGAGCGTCAAAATGCTAACCAAAATTACTTTATTTTTGTGCGTGGTGTGTGCCCTCGTACTGGTAGGTTGTGCCAAGACAGAAACTAACAGCAACAGTAACACCAACACAGCAGCGACCAAGACCACAACTCCGGCCTCAACCACAGCAACAACAGCGAGCGCGGACAAGATTGGCGTGCCGGAATGCGACGAGTACATCGCTGCCTACGACGCTTGCGTCTCAGGCAAAGTTCCCGAAGTAGCCCGCGCCCAATACAAAGCAGCCTTTGACCAATTGCGCACGTCGTGGAAAAAACTAGCCGAGAACCCGCAAACCAAACCTTCGTTGGCTGCGGCCTGCAAACAAGCCACCGAGCAGGCACGCACCGCGATGAAGACGTACAACTGCACGTTCTGATACATAAGGAGCGGGGGCAAGCCCGCCTTCCCGACCATGAGCGGATTATGGTCGAGCGCTAATCATTGCTTGAAAGGCATTCAAGGTTAGAACACCGATCTAGTTGAGGGGTCTCAGGGTCAGGAAGGCGGGCTTGCCCCCGCTTCTTGGTCACCCAAACTTCGCGTGCTCGAGCAGCAAGAGTCCGATAGAGACAAGCGCCAGTGCATACATCACCGGATGAATATCTCGCCGCCGGCCAACGAGCAGATACAGGCCAACGTGGGAGATGAAACCCCAGAGAATTCCCTGGGTGATTGAGAAGGTGAGCGGGATCAGAATTATCGTCAGGAACGCCGGCAGACCCTCTTCAATTTTCGAGAACGTAATCTTGCCCACGCTGCGAAACATCGACGCACCCACCAATATCAGCACCGACGCCGTTGCGTAAGCCGGCACCATTCCCGCCAGCGGCGCCAAAAAGAAACATGGCAGAAAACAAAGCGCGGTAAACACCGAAGTCATTCCGGTGCGCCCGCCCATGTTGATGCCCGCCACGCTCTCGATATACGCAGTGCCGGAGGATGTTCCGGCCACGCCCGCTCCGAGCGTGGCAAACGAGTCGACAACCAAACCCTGCTTCAGGTTTTTTGGATGACCGTGTTCATCGAGCAAGTCGGCGGCGTGCGCCACACCAATGAAGGTAGAGATCGAATCAAACAGGTCGGTAAACAGGATGCCGATAATTGCCGGCAGCAGAGACAGTTTCAAGGCGCCGAGAATATCCAGTTTGAAAAGGACAGTTTTGAAATCCGGACCGCTGAAAAGTTTGTCCGGCGCTTTCACCAGGCCAAGCGCCCACCCGGCAAGCGTGGCGAAGACTATGCCGGCGAGAAACGCGAGCGCGCTCCTACGCGTGAGCAACCAAACCGAGATCGCCGTGGCTATGATCGTTAGCAAGGCCGGTACGCCAAGCGTTCCCAACTTAACGAATGTTACCGGATCCGGAGCGATCAGTCCGGCGTTCTTAAGTCCGATAAAGGTCAGAAAAATACCGATACCGGCTGCGGTGGCGAGGCGTAGTTCAGTTGGAATTGCTTTTGCGATCGTTTCGCGGATAGGTGTAACGGATATGACGAGGAACAGGACGCCGGCCCAAAAAACAATCCCCAGGGCCACCTGCCACCAGATCTTCTGCGTGAGAATTATTGTGAATGTGAAGTAAGCATTGATGCCCATGCCGGGCGCGACCGCAAAAGGCAGCCTGGCATAGAGGCCCATGAAGAGCGTCATGACAAAGCACACCAATACCGTCGCGGTGAGCACGCCACTGAAAGCCATGCCGGTTCCGGGGGTCGAAAGAATTGAAGGATTCACCACCACGATGTACGACATCGTGAAAAACGTGGTGATGCCTGCGATGGCTTCGGTGCGGAGGCTGGGGCTCGGCTCTGGGACGGTGGTCATCGTTAGGCTGGGTAGAATAGCGTCGCGAAGTGCGAGCTTCAGCCGCGGAGTTTCGCGGATGAACGCCGATCAGAACAAAGCAACCGGGTCGGCGGTATAGTGAGTAGGTTTGTAGATTCGCGTGTCTCGGCCTTAATCCTGAGCAAAAAGATTACTGGAAGATCTCTTCGCGTACCTTGGCTGAAGCTTCAGCCATCCGCTTCGATCTAACGTAGTCAGAAACGTGATCGCCGTACCGTTCGACAAAGCCTTCACGATAATCGGTGCCGCGCACAATCCCGCGGCACTTCCGAGCGCCACAATGACAGACAAAGTCGTCCATCGCCTCGTTGTAAAACGTGGCGTAATCCATCGTGATCTCTTCGCCGGCTTTAATGTCGCGACGCGCGACCATGTCCAGGCCTTCCAGCCAGGCGTTTGGATCGCAGGAATGATTGATGGGCTTCCAGTGTTCCGGATCGGGGCTCCAACTCACAAAAACCTCATCCGTCAACGGGTAGGCATACTCTGAAAACCAACGTTGTTGTTCGGGGTTCCAGTTTTCACGCACGTGTTCCTGACTTACCAGGACGTGCGGCTGTTCTTCGTGTGCATCGATGAGTTGGCCGGCATAGATATTTTCCAACGCATACATTCCATAGCGACTCTTGTGGTCGAGGGCCAGGTGCCAATTCTTATGCGCGCGCTGCTGTCGTTTCAGCGCGGCCCGGATAATTTTTTCAAAGAAGTCGCGATGGCCCCAGGGCTCATGCATGAGAATGAGGTCGGCGCTGCCGGCCGATTCTTCCAACGGGTATGCGACGTCGCAGTTGGGATTGATCTCCAGGAGGAAGAGTTCACCCTCGGCATTCATACGAATGTCGCAGCGGCCGTAGCCGGCGCCGTTCAGGCCACTGAACAATTTGCGCGACATGTCTTCCAGGCGTTCAGCCAGCTCGTCATCTTCACACTGGACGCAGGACATCGCGGCGTAGTCTTTCCACTTCATGTCGAAATGTTTGAACGAGTCGCCGCTGGGAAAGCAAAACTCAACGGGCCGGTAAGTGAAAGGCTTTAGGGGATCGTCGGCATTCTCGACCACCAGCACGCTAAACTCCCGCCCGTCGATGAATTCTTCGATTAGCGAGGCCCCGAAAGCCGCAATCATTTTCCGCGCCTGCTTGCGCAGGGCAGCGGGTCTTTCCACGCGCGAATCCCTGGTCAAACCTATGCTGCCGTAGCTGTTTGGGTGTTTGGCGATCATGGGGAATCGTAACGTCCGGGCTGCCACTTCGATGCTGGCGTCGTCCTTTGCCAACACATAGGCTGGGGCCTTGATACCCCAGAATTGGCAGACTTTCTTCATGGTTTCGCGCGTCGGTTCGTAGAAGGTTGAAGTCGCACCAGTGAATGCCATACCCAGCCGTTCCATTGTCTGCACGATTTCAATGCCGGCGCGATCTTCGTCCCAGGCGCCGTCACATAAGTTAATGAAGACGTCGAAACCACGCCGCGAGAGCTCGATGATCTGCCGCACGCCTTTCGCCTTGTCGATGTAAGCGGTTTCACATTCGTGGCCTTCGAGGTGGCGAAGCACGTCGGAGAGCGGATCGTAATCCTTCATCGGGCTGTCGGAGTTTTCGTAGGAAGGATCAAGAATGCAAATTTTCAAGGGCGTTACCTCGTCAGATCAGAATTCAGGACTCAGAATTCAGAAGTCAGAATCGAGCAAGGTTCATCACTCATCACTCATTGCTCATCACTTCCGTAAGTTCGTTACGCGCACTTTACTCCAACAATGCCAAGCTGAAAACAACTATCTTCCGCTTGCGACGTTTTATATCGGGCGCTGTCATTGCTCCCGGTTGACCTTTTTGTCTCACGAACGACATTGATCCGTGATTGGCTCATTTGAAACTAAAGTGAGCCAGTGCCACTCTGGATGGTGAATTGGTTTGCATCGGCCATATCCGCTCAAGTGCGAAAATGAATTGGGAAACTCTTAACCTTATTGATCTGGTCCTGATCGTGATCGTTTTGCTCAGTGTATTTAACGGCTGGCGGCGCGGTTTTATCCTGGGCGTACTCGATCTGCTGGGTTGGGCTTTGGTCCTCTTTGCCGGCCTGCGGTTTTATCAACCGCTGGCCAGGTGGCTCGGTTCGCACGTCAGTTTGTGGTCAGAAGTTTGGAACCGTCCCCTTGCGTTCATTCTTATCGCCGCACTCGTGATCGTGGCCGTTCAATTCCTCGGCAAAGCGCTGCTCCGGGGCGTATCGAAAGATACGCATGAGGGGTCATTCAATCGCGCCCTTGGTGTTCTGCCCGGCCTCGCAAACGGCTTAATTACCGCCGCGCTCATTGCCGCGTTCATGCTTGCAATACCCTTGAACAAAGGGTTGCGAGAGCGCGCGCGGGAGAGCGTCATCGCAAACCGTCTCGCCGTCTACGCAGAACGCCTCGAAGCAAAACTTCACCCCGTTTTTGCCGAGGCCGTCGCTGAAACGCTAAACCTGCTAACGGTACAACCTGAATCGCATGAGCGCGTCAACTTGCCTTACAAGGTTGCGAATTCGCGTCCCAGGCCGGATCTGGAAGCGCAGATGTTGGTGCTGGTAAACAAGGAGAGGGCCACAGCGGGCTTACGACCCCTGGCTCCGGATCCGGAATTGACTGAGGTGGCCCGCCGGCATTCGGTGGACATGTTCGCCCGCGGCTACTTCGCCCATGACACGCCTGAAGGTCTTGACCCGTTCGCACGCATGCGCGAAGCACACGTCCGTTACCTTACTGCCGGCGAAAACCTGGCGCTCGCCCCAACACTGCAAGTCGCACACAGCGGTCTAATGAACTCACCAGGCCACCGCGCCAACATCCTGAACTCGCAATTTGGGCGCCTCGGCATCGGCATCATGGATGGCGGCATCCGCGGGTTGATGGTGTCGCAGGAATTTCGTGATTAGAACTTCGCTTCCGCACGGAGAAATAATGCGGATAACAACCGCCGGTTCTTACTTGCCTTCCTAATCGCGGCTGTGTTCAATTCGGTGGTCTCGGTCTCTGTGGTGAATATAAACGCTAAGCACACACTCACCACAGAGACACAGAGAACACGGAGGTTTCACAGAGAGAACTGAAATCAGAAAAACATCGGTAGGATTTATTTTCCGCCTACTGCCTACTGCCTACTGCCATGACCCAACGCACCCGCACAATCACCTGGGACGATCCGATAGCTCTCGCAAAAGCCGCCGCCGGATTATCGGGACTTGAATACCTGCATAAGATTGTTTCCGGCGAACTGCCGCCGCCACCCATCGGTTCGCTGATGGGTTTCCGCATTGCTGAGATCTGTGAAGGCCGAGCCGTCTTTCTCGTCACGCCGGCTGAGTTTCACTACAACCCGATTGGCGTCGTGCACGGCGGCGTAGCAGCGACCTTACTCGACTCCGCAATGGGCTGCGCCGTTCACTCAACGCTCCCTGCCGGCGCGGGCTACACGACGCTGGAGATCAAGGTCAACTATATCAAGGCAATGTCAGTGGAGACGGGCGAGGTGCGTTGTGAAGCGAACACGATTCACGTCGGCGGTCGCGCTGCCACAGCCGAAGGAAAGATTCTCGACGCAAAGGGCAAACTCTACGCCCACGGCACCACCACCTGCCTCATCTTCCGGCAGTAGCGTCCAGATGCCATTTGAGGCAAGCAGTTTAGAGTTCAGCCTTTAGGCTGCGAGTTTTCGTCGGCCATTGAAAGTACAGGAAATAAAAATCGACAGGATTCACAGGATTAACAAGATAAGTAGGGCGCCCAGTACTCTTCAAATCCTGTTCATCCGGTAAATCCTGTCTAATGTCCCATCTGATTTCGCTTCCGACTTAACGAGGCTTCTCTCAGCGCGTCGCGCCTTTCATTATTTCAGCATGCTCCTCCAGGATCGCCGTGGTTGTTTTCGGGTCGGGTTCCAGGTTCCAGTCGTCGTGGTCCCAGGTGCCGCCAAGAATTATCCCGTCACGGCGCGGAAACATGTATGCACCGGCGGCGAGGTAGGAGTAGTCAACTTCAGGCTGCGGCAGCAACACTTCAAGTTGGCCGCGCACCGGAATCAGTTTCTCGTCATTGAACAATGCTCTGGCTCCGAGACCGGTGCAGTTGAAGATCACGTTCTCGCGCAGCCGTGCCACCTCTTCGCGAGTCCGAAACTCCTTAACGACCACTTTGCCGCCGGCGATATAGAAATCGCGCAGCAAAGCGCGCAGGTAGGTGTGCGGCTCAATCAACATCGAGGTGAACTGTCGCGTGTAAGGGAAACCAAAATAACTCTCTGCACCGCGATAAATTTCGGTTTGCGGATATAGTTGCGCGCCGCCCAGAAGCTCGCGCTGCAACGATGCTTCATGCCTGATCAACTCGTAAGTCTCCGTCCAACGCACGCCATACTCCGGCCCCACCAGCGTTTGAAAAGCCCGATGAGAAATTTGGCAGGCCAGCCGAAACTGCTCGGTAAATTTCGCTGTCGCATTTTCCGGATCGAACACGGATGACGGATACCACCAGGCGCCCGCGACGTTTGAAGTCGTATCAGGCGGCAAATTCTTCGCGTAGATGGTGATGTTTCCGGTGCCATCCGGAAAGCGTTGCTGCAGCAGGCGCGCGGTTGAGAGTCCGCTCACGCCACAACCTAGCACGGCAAAACTAGTATGACGGTTTCGCGAGGTCGCACCTGCCGATCTCGTTTGTATGAAGTCGCGCGGTAGATCGACAGCCAGCGAGGCCGTCCCCCAGGACAGCGTCACGCCGGCGCCGCCGTGTCCGTAGTTGTGAACCAACAGCTTCTCGCGAAGCTTTTCTGCCTCAACCACAAATCCTTCAGAACGAAACGGACGCAGACCAACAACGGTGCGAATGAGCCGGTCGCGAGAAACTCTCACCGGCGCGAGGTGGCGTTGCTGGAGAAGTGCCGCCGCGAAAGCGCGCGATCGTAGCGCTGGGGTCGCCACAACCAAAGCGCCGGTAGCTAAGCCAGCACGCAGAAAACTTCGACGACCTATTTCACTCCCGTTCATAACAAAAAATTAGCATCCAGGCGGCTTTGCCTTAAAAGTCGGAATTTCTTTTGACGACCACGATAAGTTCTCACTGATGCCCCAACGGGGCTATGGCCTCCAGCCCAGGGTCGCCGCTTCGGCTACCCTGGGT
>Ga0070697_100000063_pt1 | contig 84582 bp, 68 predicted proteins | sample KBSK1501metaG_FD_65475 | JGI IMG/M metagenome (GOLD analysis project Ga0070697, IMG submission 65475) | Corn, switchgrass and miscanthus rhizosphere microbial communities from Kellogg Biological Station, Michigan, USA - KBS K1-50-1 metaG | ecosystem: Host-associated > Plants > Roots >...
CGAGGACTACGGAATCCCCTGGTGACCTGACGTGGCCGGCTGCGGCTCCATCGGGACGGACTCGTCGGCCAGTCGCATCGGCTGAGGCCGCCAGTACGTGCGCCCTGGAACGTCCTCGCCCCGAGTCCACGCCGGGTGACAGCCGGCTGCAATCTCGTACTCGAGCCGACCCGGGGTTGGGTGCAATAGCGACACCGCCCCCGCGTGCCGAAAAGTTGGGCCTACGGCCCCCTCGCCGAACTTGCAGAACAAGACCGCTTTTCCCCCGGGAGACGCGATAGCCGCCGTCACTGGCGCTCAAATGACGTTCGATCGGACCCTGTCGGGTGGAGAACGCCGACAGTGGGGCAGTCGATACTCGGAATGGCACGAACTGTGCTCTCTCTGTCGGGCGAGGAGGCTCCCGTGAGATTAGGCGCTATGGCCAGGACCGTGTTGCTTGCGGGTCTTCTTGTTTCCCCGATGCAGGCGCCGGCGACCGCCGGGCCGGCTGAGTTGACGGTGAGCGGAACTCTCCAGACGATCGTCCGATCGAGCAAGGCCGGGAGCGTCGAGATCGGCGTCCTGACCGGCATCGGGCACGCCCTGCGTGTCGTCAAGTGCACCGCGGAGCCCGCCACGCCGATCATGCGGAAGGGCAAGTCCGCGCGGCTGGCCGACCTCCAGGCGGGAGAGATCCTGCGCATGCGATACCGGCCCTCCGCGGAAGGGAACAGGGCGCTCGAGATCGAGGTGGTTTCTCTGGGAGACGACCGGTGAAGCGCGGCTGGGTGTCGCTCCTTCCGGCCGTCATCCTGGCCGTGTCTCCTGCTCTCACCGGGTGCCGGAAGGCGCCCCGCCCAGGTGATCCACTGCCCGGGCTGACGGAGGAGCAGAGGAACCTGTTCCAGGCGGGTCGAAAGGTGGCGGCGAGGGAGTTCACACCCGAGACCGGTCTCGGCCCGCTCTTCAACGCTCCGTCGTGCGGCGAGTGCCACGAGGAGCCGGTTCTGGGCGGCCGCGGCGACGAGGTCGAGACGCACGTCGCGCGGCTTCGCCCGGACGGAGTCTGCGATCCGCTGGCCGACAAAGGAGGGCCCGTCATCCAGCAGCACGTCACGCCCGCGCTCCACCAGGCGCTCGGAATCGACAGCGAACCGGTCCCCGAGGAGGCGACGGGCCGGGCGGTGAGAACCAGTCCCGACCTGTTCGGCTTCGGTCTTCTGGACGCGGTGTCCGACGAGACGATCCTTTCCTATGCCGACCCCGAGGACCGGAACAAGGACGGGATCTCCGGGCGCCCGAATCGGTTCGTCGACGGACGTCTCGGCCGCTTCGGCAGGAAGGCGTTCGTCCCGACGCTGCTGGAGTTCGTGGAGGGGGCCTTCGTGGCGGAGCAGGGCATCACGAATCCCGCGATGCCGACAGAGGAGCTGGTGGGCGGGGCTCCCATCCCGCCCGGGGTCGATCCAGTCCCGGAGCCGGAGATCGACGCGGAGACCGTCGCCGCCGCGGACGCGTTCGTCCGCTTCCTCGCCCCTCCGGCCCCGCTGCGACGCGCGCGCGAGGGCAAGCGGGGCGAGGCGCTGTTCGCGCGCATCGGCTGCGCCGCCTGCCACGTTCCCGTTCTCAAGACCGGGGACAACCCTGTCCGGGCGCTGCGTTACAAGGGAGTGGCTGCCTACACGGATCTTCTCCTGCACGACATGGGCCCGGATCTGGCGGACATCTGCCTGGGGCTCGCGACCCCATCCGAGTTTCGCACCGAGCCGCTCATGGGGCTTCATCTCATGACGGTTTTCCTGCACGACGGCCGGGCCAAGACGATCGAAGAGGCCATCCTTCTGCATGGCAGCGAGGGGACGGCGGCCCGGGACCGCTTCCGCGCGCTCGACTCATCCGAGCGTGCCGCGCTCGACAAGTTCCTTGGATCTCTCTGAACCGAGGCTCTCTCGGCTTCTGAGCCGTCTCCACCCCAGCCGTTCCGATAGAGCATCGCGCGCCGCCAAAGCCGGTTCCGCTCGTCGATGACGCCGGGTCGGGTCCTGCCGTCCGCAGCAAGAACCGCTATAATCGAAAGGATCAACCGACAGCCGTTCTTTCTCGACCGTTGCGGAAGCAGGGGGAGCATGCGCGAGACGAGCGACGTCAGCGGACTGCCGGAGGGGTATTCCAGCGGGCCGTGGTGGCTCACTCGACCTGGGCGATCCGGGCTGGCGGCTCTGCTCGCTTTCGCGCTCGTCTTCGCGTTGAGGATCACGCGGCCGCTCCTCCTGCCTCTGGCGATTTCCTTTCTGCTCGCGGTGGCGCTGGCCCCGATGGTGCGGGTTTTGCGCAGACTGCGCCTGCCCTCTCCTCTGGCGGCCGGAGTCGTGGTCGCCGCGTTCACGGCGGGGACCGGCGGCGCCGTGTACGCGCTCGCCGATCCTGCCGCGGCGTGGATCGCGCGCGCTCCCGAGACGATGCGCGAGATCGAACAAAAGCTCCGGAGAGTGAAGGCATCGGTGGTCGAGGCCCGGGAGGCGGCGGAGAAGGTCGAGGAGATCACGCGCGTGGACGGCGGCGCCGCACCGACCGAGGTGACGGTCAAGGATCCCTCGCTCGCGACGCGCATGGTCACGACGACGCGGGAGGCACTCCTGATCGCCGTGGAAGTCATCATCCTCCTGTATTTCCTTCTTGCGTTCGGCGAGTCGTTTCTGCGCAAGCTCGTCAAGATCCGGCCCCGCTTGCGGTCGAAGGTGCGTCTCGTCGAGATCACCATCGAGATCGAGCAGGAAATTTCCAATTATCTGTTCACCGTGACCTGCATCAACGCGGGCCTGGGCGCGGCGACGGCCATCGCGATGTCGCTCCTCGGCATGCCCAATCCGGTCCTTTGGGGCGTGGCGGCCACCGTCCTGAATTTCATTCCCTACCTCGGGAGCGCGTTCACGCTGGTGGTCCTCACCATCGTCGCCATCCTGACCTTCGACACGCTGCCACGGGCGATGCTGGTTCCTGCCGTCTTCCTGACCCTGGCCGCGCTGGAAGGGCAGTTCGTCACCCCGATCATCGTCGGCCGCAGGATGTCGCTCAATCCTCCGGTCATCGTGATCGCGCTCATGGTGGGCGCATGGATCTGGGGGGTGGTGGGCCTGCTCATCGCCATGCCGGTCCTGGCGATCGTGAAGATCGTCTGCGCGCACACCCGGGAGCTGAATCCCGTCGCGGAGCTTCTCGGCACCGACTGAACCCCCAGATTACGATGCCAAGATCGACCGGTTGATCGGGCAACCTCGATCTCCATCATTATTAGTGGCATGCTCAGGGAGGTCTTCAGGCCGACGAAGGATTCTTCGCAGCGACCTCCTCTAACAACTGAAGGAAGTGGCGCACGAGATGGAAGAATGACTCTCAGGCAAAGGAGGAATCCGATGCGAAGGAAGTGGCCCATTCTGTTGGCTGTCCTGGTCGTCTTCGGCTTGGTCGGAAGCGGCTCACCGGCTTCGAGCGCGAGGGCATCAAGCACCGACTACCATCCGGTGCTCGATCCCGCGAACTTCGTTGTCGTCGTCGACAACCCCTACTTCCCGCTCCCGGTCGGTCGAACGCTGGTCTACGAGGGCGTCAAGGACGGCCAGAGCCAGATCGATACAGTGACGGTCACCAACCAGACGAGGGTGATCCTCGGCATCACGGCGACGGCGGTCAGCGACGTCTCCACGCACGACGGCGCGATCCTCGAGAAGACGATCGATTGGTACGCCCAGGACAAGCAGGGCACCGTCTGGTATCTCGGCGAGGACACGACGGCGTTCCTCGCGAACGGGAAGACCGACACGTCCGGGTCCTGGCTGGCCGGAGTCCACGGCGCGGAGCCCGGGATCGTCATGGAGGCGAACCCTCAGATTCCGGACGCCTATCGCCAGGAGTTCCTCGCCGGATCGGCCGAGGACACCGCGTGGGTGGTCCAGCTGGGAGGGACGGTCACCGTGCCCTACGGAAAGCTGCGCAACACCCTGACGACGCTGGAGGCGACGCGGGTCGAGCCCGGCCTCTATGACCAGAAGGTCTATGCGCCCGGTATCGGCATCGTGCTCGAGCAGTCGCTGACCGGGCCGACCGAGACCGCGTTGCTCGTCAGCGTCACCGGGCCGTAGAAGCGGAATCCGGGCCGGCGCCCGACCGGGGTGCCGGCCCCTATCTCCATTCGCCGCCTGATCGAAAGAGCCCTGCCGGCCCCGCCATTCCCTCGTCCATCCGCCGCCGTCTCCCACCCGTCAAAGTAATATGTCGCGCAGGAGTGCCGCCGCCACGTCGCCGCGGCGCAGGAGAACGCAACCGATGAACACACGCCGTCAGTTCCTCATCCGCGCTCCGCTGGGCTTCCTGGTCGGGGCGACGCTCTGTCGCAATGTCCTTGAGTCGTCCGATTCGCCGCCGTGGCCGGCCGCGGCAGGCACGCCGGCGACCCCCGGCGCGCCCCCGACGTTCGGTACCGGGGCTGGCTCGGGTCCTGCCGTCTCGCCCGCGACCTTCGCCGAGGCGGAGAAACTGATGCAGGTCACGATGACGGCAGGGGAGCGACAGCAGGCGGCGGAGAGCTGGCGGCAGTCGATGGCACCCTACCTCGAGCGGCGCACCGGGCCGCGCGTGCTCGCGATCGCGCCGACGGACGCTCCGGCGACGCTGTGGAACCCGCTGCTCCCGGGGCTCGCGGCGGGACCGGCCCGCGAACGGTTCGTCCGCTCGGTCGCGGACGGCGCGTCGCTCCCCGCCTCGGACGACGCGATCGCTTTCGCGCCGGTGACCCGGCTGTCGCGCTGGATCGAGTCGCGGGCGATCACCGCGGAGCGTCTGACGAGCATCTACCTCGCGCGCATCGCGCGGTTCGACGTGAAACTGCGATCGGTCATCACGGTCACGAAGGACCATGCCCTCGCGCGCGCCCGGCAGGCCGACGCCGAAATCGCCGCGGGGAAGTACCGGGGCGCTCTGCACGGCATCCCGTACGGCGTCAAGGATCTGCTCGACACGAAAGGGATCCCGACCACGTACGGCGCCGAGCCGTTCCGCGACCGTGTGCCGTCGGCCGATGCGGCGGTCGTGCGCCGGCTGGACGACGCGGGCGCGGTGCTCGTCGCCAAACTGTCGCTCGGGGCGCTGGCCCTCAACGACGTCTGGTTCGGCGGGCAGACCATGAACCCGTGGCTCCTGGAGGAAGGGGCGTCGGGCTCGAGCGCCGGGCCAGGGGCGGCGACCGCGGCGGCGCTCGTCGGTTTCTCGATCGGCAGCGAGACCGGCGGCAGCATCGTCAGCCCGGCGATGCGGTGCGGCCTGACCGGTCTCCGCCCGACGTTCGGCCGGGTGGCGCGGACCGGCGCGATGACGCTCTGCTGGTCGCTCGACAAGCTCGGGCCGATGACGCGCTCGGTCGAGGACGCGCTGCTCGTCCTGCGCGCGATCGACGGCCCCGACGAAGGCGATCCATCGAGCGTACGCAGCCGGCTCGACTTCGACGCGACGGCGCCGGTCGCCGGGCTCAAGGTCGGCACCATCGCGTCCTGGATGAAGGAGAGCCCCGCGACCGACGTCGATCGGGCGGCGATGGCGACGCTCGGGAAACTCGGTGTCCAGATGCGCGAGGTGACCCTTCCCGACTGGCCGTACGGGTCGCTCCTTCCGATCCTGTTCGCCGAGGGCGCGGCCTCGTTCGAGCAGCTGGCGCTGACGCACCGGCTCGGCACGCTCAGGGTGCAGGTGAAGGACGCCTGGCCGAACCTGTTCCGGCAGGCGCGCTTCCTGTCGGCGGTCGACTTCGTGCAGGCGGACCGGCTGCGTCGCAAGGTGGCGCTTGAGATGGCCCGCCTCTTCAGGGAGGTCGACGTGCTGATGGTGCCGTCGCTGCGCGACGAGCAGCTCACGATCACCAACTTCACCGGCCATCCGTCGCTGACCCTGCGGGCCGGATTCGTGGAGGTCTCCGAGGCCCGCAGCGACTGGGCCCCGGATCCCGCGAACCCGCTGCCGATGTTCGACCCGCCGCGGCGGGTGCCGCACGGCATCACCTTCATCGGACGCCTGTTCGACGACGGTCTCCTGGGTCGGCTGGGGGTCGCCCTCGAGCGCGAGCTCGCGGTCCTGGGAGAGCGGCCGGCCGGATTCTGAGGGGAGAGAACCCCGGAATGATCCCGTTGACTTCCCATGGTCGTGGCGGCATATGAAGGGAAACTGCGGCGGTTGATCCAGATTGCCCGCGCGACAAGGGGGACTAGCCGCCGGACCGCTGCGGGCTCCTAGGGGAACTTCATGTTGCGCATCAGCTCCAGGAAGCGCGGGTCGGAGCGGAGCGAGTCGAGCCGCGGATCCTGCCGCAGCCAGTAAACGCAGCTGCGGCCCTTATACGCCTTGCCCAGCCAGTCGAGCGCCTGATCCTTGTCTCCAAGGAGCGCGTGCACGCCGGCGACCTCGTAGGGGCACACGTAAGGTGCAGGCGTCCGTCCATGCCACGGCGGCGCCGGGCCCTGGCGCTTCGACATCTCCTCGAGCCGCCCGAGGAGGCGGCGGGAATCCTCACGCCGGCCGGCGAGCGCGTAGGCCGTCGCGAGGCTCGTCAGGAGCAGCGGGCTGTCGTTCGACCGCACGGCCTTCTCTCCCTCGCTGATGGCGGTAGCGCGCGTCGATCACCTCGCCACGCGCCTGCTCCGGGGACATGTACGGCGCCGTGCCCAGCGCCGCCCCGGTTCCGGTGAGCGCCGCCGTGGCGGTCGCCGTCGGCGCGGGTGAGTCGTGCGGGTCGTTTGCGGCCCGTTGCGGCAGGGGCGTCCGCTTGGCGAGACCGAAGTCGAGGATCTTCGCCTGGCCGCGCGAGGTGATCAGGATATTCGAAGGCTTGATGTCCCGATGGATGACGCCCCCGGCGTGCGCGGCCTCCAGGGCGTCCGCGATCTGAGTCGCGAGATCGAGGATCTCGTCGGTCGCGAGCGGCGTCCCGGAAATGTGCTGCCTCAGCGTCCCGCCTTCCAGGTACTGCATCACGATGAACGGCCGGCCCTCGTGCTCGGCGATCTCGTGGACGGTGCAGATGTTCGGATGGTCGAGGGCGGAAGCGGCCTGCGCTTCCCGCCGGAAGCGTTCCAGGGCCTGGGGATCGCCGGCGAGATCGTCGGGGAGGAACTTGAGAGCGACGAAGCGATGGAGCCGCGTGTCCTCGGCCTTGTAGACGATACCCATCCCTCCGCCACCCAGTTTCTCCAGGATGCGATAGTGGGAGATCGTCTCAGCGGCCATCGGTGCGTTCTCTCGCCGGGCCTCACAGCATGAAACGCGGTGGTGTCACCCCGCCACGGCGGGTGCCGGAGCGCTCGTCAGGGGCTCGACTGGGAAGCGGAGCTCCACCCACGTGTGGAACCCGCCCTCCAGTGGCCGAATTCGCGAAACGCCGTGCTTTCGCAGGAGGAGCGCCACCCGGGCGCTCGTGGCTTCGTTCGGTCAGGTGCAATAGAGCACGACCTCGCGGTCCCGCGGGATCGAGGCGTGGCCATGCTCGAGCGCGTCGGGTGCGATCCGCACCGCGCCGCGGATCATCATCGGTTGAGTCCGGACTTCGACTTCGTGGCGGAGATCGACGATGAACACGGGCTCGTGGGCCCTGAGCCTGGCCTCGAGCTCTTCGGGGCTGATCCTTGCGATACGCAGCCGGCGGAGGAAGAGCCGGCGGCGGGTGATCTTGACGCCCAGGTAGGACCCGAAAACGACGACGACGATCACGATGGCCCAGCTTCCCAGACGGTGGGCGACACGGGCGGCCTCGGCCAGCTGATCGTGGAGAGCGTAGCCCAATCCGACGTAGAACCCGACCCAGAGCACGGCCCCGGACAGATCGAAGATAGCGAAGCGGAGACGCCGCATGCCGAGCGCCCCGGCGAGGGGCTGCCCGATGCTGTTGAGGCCCGGCACGAACTTCGCGATCAGGAGGGCGATGGCGCCTCGGCGCGCGAAGACATCCTTCCCGCGGCGGACGCACGTGTCCGGCTCGATGGAGAACCGACACAGCTGCCGGAGGGCCCGGTGTCCGCCCCGGCGCCCGATCTCGTACCAGACGAAGTCGCCCATCACCGTGCCCGCGAGGGCCAGCGCCGCCGCGACCAGCAGGCGGAAGCGGCCGGCCCCGGCCAGGGCGCCGGCACCCAGGAGAATGGGCTCGCCCGCGAGCAAAGGCACGAACTGTTCGATGATCATCCCGCCGATGAGAGCGGGGTAGCCGTACGTGCGGATGAAGAGGTCGAGGCCTTCCATTCGAGAGAGTCTACCTAATTCCTGCCTGCGGCATCACGGCTCTCGCGTGACTCTGGAAGGGGCGTGAATTCGATCTCGTCCGCCGCCACGGCACGATGTGGGGCGCCTCGAGCAACCACGGCGAGGACTACGGAATCCCCTGGTGACCTGACGTGGCCGGCTGCGGCTCCATCGGGACGGACTCGTCGGCCAGTCGCATCGGCTGAGGCCGCCAGTACGTCAACGAACGCCAGACCCATTCCATCGGCCCGAAGCGAAAATGGCGCAGCCAGGGACGGCTCCAGAGGAGCTGCGCCGCCCAGATCGGCGCCACGACAATCAGCAGCTCGGCCCGTTGCAGCCGCGCGAACAGGCCGAAGCCGTAGCCCTCGAAGATCGTGGTGCAGATGAGCGACGTCGCGAGGTAGTTCGTCAGGGCCATCTGTCCGACCGCGGCCAGCCGGGACGCGAGGCCCCGCAGGACGCCGCTCCGGACGAACAGCATGACCAGGGCGATGTGACCCAGGGCCACCGCCATCCGTCCCGCATCGTAGGCGGCCCAGCCGACGAACATCTGCGCCGGATCGAAATCGTGCGCGGCGTCGTGCAGCGCCATCCAGACGTTGATCGGAATTCCGACGCCGAATCCCGCGAGCGCCATGATCGCGTAGAACTTCCGCGGGCGCGCGCCCGAGAGGACGCCGAGCTTCAGGAGTCCCATGCCCAGCAGCATCATCCCCGCCACGTCGATGAGCCCGAACCGGTAGAACTCACGGGACTCTCCCTCGGAAACGTCGTCCATCCGGCTCAGGAAGAGACCCGCGTACGACCCGCGGTGGTCCGCGATCTCCTTCTTGATCTGCGCCGGCGTCGGCTGCATGTACTTCGAGACCATCCGCCACTCGTCGCGCGCCTCGACCTGCTCGTCGGACGGCGAGCCGCCCGCGGCGCTGACGCGGTCCGCCTCGGCCGCCCTCGCGCGCAGCGTCTCGACGCGGCGTCCTTCCAGGAGCGTCTTCGGAACGCCCATGGCCAGAACAACGAGCCCCGCGGCGACGAGGAACCTGGCCGGCCGCCGGCGGAACGGAAACAGGAACAGACCGGCCACGCCGTAGCCGTACAGGATGTCACCCGACCAGATGAAGTAGGCGTGCAGGACACCGAAGACAATCAGCCAGATCGTCCGCCGGTAATAGATGTCGGCGATGCGCGCCCCGGCGCCCCGCTCCTCGGCGCGCGCCGTCAGGAGGACGACGCCGGCGCCGAACAGCATCGAGAAGATGGTCCGCATCTTCCCCTCGAACAGGATCTGGCTGACGAGCCACCAGGCATGGTTGAGTCCGGTGTCCCCGCCGGCCACTCCCGGATCCGAGAAGGCGGCGCCCGGCAGGCCGAAGGCGGTGATGTTCAGGAGGAGAATTCCGAACAGCGCGACCCCGCGCAGCGTGTCGACCGCGGCGATGCGCTCACGGGCGCCGACCGGCGCGAGGGCGGCGGTCGCGGTCGCTCCCGCGTCGGGACTCGGATGTGCCGATTCTGCGGTCATGGATCCCTGGAATCGCGCCCATCATATTCGAAAACGTCGCCCGACAGACCAGGGATCGCCGGGCGGATGGGAGCGTTCAGGGAATGCGGGCGTAGTCCATCTGGCCCAGCAGGCTCTCCGTCCGCTGCTCGAGGTACGGCGTGCTCGGGTTGCGTGTGTAGGAACGCGGGCTCGGGATCATCGCCGCGAGCCGTGCGGCTTCTTCGGGCTCGAGGTCGGCGGCGGCCTCCCCGTAATAATGCTGCGCCGCCGCTTCGGCGCCGTAGATCCCGTCACCCCATTCGATCACGTTCAGGTAAATCTCCAGGATGCGCCGCTTGCTGAGCTCGTGCTCGATCATCATCGTGATCACCGCTTCCTGCGCCTTGCGCACGTAGGTGCGCCGTGGTGAAAGGAACAGGTTCCTGGCGAGCTGCTGGCTGATCGTCGAGCCGCCGTGGCGGATACGCCCCCTCTGCGCGTTCTTCTCGATGGCGACCTGAATCGCTTCCACGTCGAATCCATCGTGGTCGAGGAACCTCTGGTCTTCGGCGGCGATGACGGCGCGTTTCAGGTGCTCGGAGATCTGCTCGTACGGAACCCAGCGATGCTGGAGGCGCGCCAGGTGATCGCTCGAACGCAGGCGCTCGAGGCCCTCCTGCATGAAGGCGGTCGTCTGCGGGTTGTGCTCACGCAGTCGCCATACCTGCCAGAAGATCCACCCGTAGTAGACCGCGAGCGCCAGCGAGGACACGGCGAGCAGCCGGGCCAGGAAGTGACGAAATCGCCGCGGCCGTGAGGGGAGAGCGGGCCGGACTGCCGGTTCCATGCGCGTGGCCTCCGACGAGGATCTTAGGTGCGGCGGCGTCGATCGCGCCAGCGTCGGAATTGAGATCCGGGGGAACCGGGACGAACAGCGGGGTACGGTTCCGGTACAGCCGGCTTGCGGCGCGGGTTCGAGTCGCGCCGCCTCTCGCCCGGCCAGATTTCGTGATCCTACCTCCAACGACCACGTCGCGAGTACTCGGAGGCGCCGAGCGTGGGCAGGAACCGCAGAGTCACTTCGTCCTCAGCACGCCCAGCCGGGAATGGAAGACGGGGATTTCGCTCGCGTAAGCGCGGTTGAAGAACTGGTTGCGAAGCTCATAGGGATCGGAGGTGAGATCGTAGAGCTCCGGAAGGTCGTAGCGGGTCTCGACGTAGACCTTCGTCTCCGTGCGCACCGCACTGTAATTGGGAACCACCCATCCCTCGAGCATCAGGTCCTCCCGCCAGGCGGCCCCGGAGGTCAGCAGGGGCACCAGAGACAGACCGCTCACGTCGGACGGGACGGGGAGCCCGGCCAGCTCGTACAGGGTCGGCGCCAGGTCGATGTTCGCCACGAGAACCGTCTCGACCCGGGGCGAGGCCACGAGGGGAAGAAAGCGGATCGCGAAGGGCACCCTCACCGCCTCCTCATAGACCCGCGATTTGCTCTCGAGGCGGTGCTCTCCCCAGTACACACCGTTGTCGGAGAGATAGACCAGGACCGTGCCTTCGAGAAGACCACGGCGCTCGAGATCCCGCGCGAGACTCTCCACGGCCCGATCGAGCGAGGCGACACACCTCATCTGGTTGCGTCGGGTTCCGTCAACCCGAAACGTGTCGAACGGAGTGAAGGGGAGCAGCAGCCTCAGCCAGAAGGGCTTGTCCCAGACGTCCGCTTCGTTGAAGTTCGGAGGGCGGTACGCGGGAAGGTTCGGGTAGAGCGACCGATCCTCCGCCGCCGGCGTGGCGGGAACGTGGGGCGCGAACGGAGTGAACAGCAGCACGAACGGTCGTCCTTGCTCCGACGCCGCCTGCAGGAACTGGAGACCATAGTCACGGAGAATGTCGGTCTGATACCCGGTGAACTGGACCAGTTGATCACCCACGTACAGGGTCGGATTGACGTACGGCTCCGCTCCCCCCGGGAAGCTGACCCAGAAGTCGAACTCGGCGCGGGGTGTTCCGCTCCACGAGTTGAGATACTTCCCGACGAGACCCGTGAAGTACCCGGCGTCGTGGAGACGGTCGATCACGGTCGGGAGGACGAGACTGTCGTCGTTGGTCCGGACACCATGTCTGTGCGCGTACATGCCGGTCAGAATGCTCGCCCGGCTTGGGGCGCAGAGAGGGGTGGTCACAAAGGCATTGGTGAAGACGATCCCCTGGTCGAAGATCCGTTGCTTCGTGAGCGGCATGAAATCCATCGTCCCGGCTCGCTGATCGTCACTGACGATGATCAGGAAATTCGGCCGAGGGACCGGCTCTGCCGCAAGACACACCGGGAGTCCAGACGGCGCGGCGGCTGCGACGACCAGGAAGGACACACATCCCCTGATCCACAACGAGCCTTTCCACATGATCTCCCCCTGGATTCTCGTCAGGAGACGAGCAAAGAGTCGGCTCGGGCCCTGGTGGGTCGTCGGCGTTCCCGGCGGCCCTGCCCGCCCGCCGCCTTCCCCCCTGGATCGCTCCTCGTTGAGGGGAAGCATACGTCCAGAAGTGCGGGATGAGGGAGAAATCTTGGGTCCCGGCCCGACGCGGCCCAGGGGATGGCCGCCGGTGTGACCCGGATGGCCGGCGGCAGGCGAGGGTGGGTGGGGGGTCGATCAAAACCCGCCGCCTGCCGCCGGCTTCCCGGTGCGCTTACTCCTGGTTGAAGAATTTCAGGGCCATCGCTCCGTGGGTCGCGGCCCCACCGGCCCGCAGCGCGGCCGCGAGGAAAGCCGACTCGACGACTTCCGCGCGGGTCGCACCGACGGTCTTGGCGGCCTTGGTGTGCACCTCGATGCAGTAGGGGCACTGGGTCGTGCACGCCACCGCCAGCGCGATCAGCTCGCGGTACTTTCTCGGGATCGCGCTGTCCGAGCGCCCGACGATGTTGTCCAGGCCCAGCCAGGCCTCGAACTCCGCCGGTGCCAGCTTGCTCATCTCCTTCAAGAGCCGAAGATCCGCCGCGTCGTGATAGTGCTCGCTCATCGCCATGCCTCCTGTTCCGGTTTGAAGGTTCAATGCGGTCATGCTGCCGCGCTCAGGCGTCCGTCTCACCTCCTCGCTTCCACGGGACCTGTCGGTCGATCGTCTCTTCGATGTCCCGGCCCGCCTCGATGCCCTCCTGCTCGAGCATGTCGCCGATGAGCGCCGAGCAGCCCACGATCTCGACTCCGGCGCGGACGAGACGGCCGAGCACGTCGAGGCCCGGGCGGCCGATGAAGGTCACTCCGCTGAGATCGAGAGAGACCCGGAGACCGGATCGGCTCAATTCCAGACCCTCGCTCTCCAGCAGGCCGGCCCACTCCGCGACGATGCGTCCCTGGAGAATCAGCACCACCCGGTCGTCTTCAGCGTCGTGGCGCAGGATGCGAAGCACGTTCGTCCTCCGTTCGTTACGATCCACCCGCACGACACACATCGCAACGCGCGTGCCAGGACGACTCCGGCGCAACGACTCGGACGCAATCGGTTCAGGACAGTGGAGTTGGACCGTGGGGGAGGCGGAGCGCGTTACGAGCGCGTGGCGCCGGTCACGCCGCCCGGCTGGCGAAATGCCAATGCGATGGGATCAGCTGGGCCGCGAGATGCCGAGCCGGCTCATGCGCGCCTCGAGAGTGGTCCGCTTGAGTCCGAGGATTCTCGCGGCCCCTCTCTCGCCGCTGACGCGCCAGCCCACGCTCTTGAGAACCGACAGGATGTGGTCGCGCTCGATCTCTTCGAGAGTCCGGGCCGGCGTCGCCCGGGCTCCGGAGGCGGGCGCCGCGAGGGAGTCGTCGAGCTCCAGCCGGTTGTGCGTCGAGAGGATGACCGCCCGCTCGATGACGTTCTGGAGCTCGCGCACGTTCCCGGGCCAGCCGTACTCCATGAGCCGGCTCAGCACCTGTTCGCTGATCGTCCCGATCGTCTTGCCCATCTTCGACGCGTAGATCATGGCGAAGTGGCGGGTCAGACGGGGGACGTCCTCCAGGCGCTCGCGCAACGGCGGGATCGCGATCGGGAAGACGTTGAGACGGTAGAAAAGATCGGCGCGGAATCGTCCCTCCTCCACCGCGCCGGCCAGATTGCGGTTGGTCGCGGCGATCATGCGGACGTCCATCTTGAGCGTCTGGGTCCCACCGACACGCTCGAATTCGCCGTCCTGAAGGACCCGCAGGAGTTTCGCCTGCAGCTCCAGCGGCAGATCGCCGATCTCGTCGAGGAACAGCGTTCCGCCGTGCGCCAGCTCGAAGCGGCCGACTCTGCGGGTGAGAGCGCCCGTGAAGGCGCCCTTCTCGTGCCCGAACAGCTCGCTCTCGATCACCCCGCTCGGCAGGGCGGCGCAGTTCACCTTGACGAGGATCTTGCCCTTGCGCCCGCTCAGACCGTGGATCGCGCGGACGACCAGCTCCTTGCCCGTTCCCGTCTCGCCCGTCACCAGCACGGTGGACTCGGTCCCCGCGACCTTTCGGACGCTTGCGAGGACTCTCTGGATGGCCGGGGATTCGCCGACGACGTCCGCGAACGCCGCCTCGGCCCTAACTTCTTCCTGAAGATAGAGGTTCTCCTGCTCGAGACGGTGCTTCAGCGACGCGATCTCCTCGTAAGCCAGCATGTTCTGGATGGCGAGGACGACCTGGTCCGCGATCGCGAGAAGCAGCTCGGAATCGATCTCGCCGTACCGCCCGACCTCCCGGCTACCGACGTTCAGCGTGCCGAGGATCCTGTCTTTCGCTCTCAGGGGCACGGAGACGGCGGAAAGAATCCCATCCCGGATCAGCGGTCCGTGCTCGACGAATCGCGGGTCTTCCCTGAGATCCGCCGACAGCAGCGGGCAACCGCTGTCGGTGATCCAGCCGCTTCGGCTTCCGTGTCGCGGCCACACCGTCCCGACGGGAATGACGGAGGGGGACGGCACGGGGCCGGCGACACCCAGGACCTTGAAAACGTTCTCGCCCGGGTGGTACAGAACGAGGGACGCGCGATCGAAGGGTATGACGCCGCGCAGGGCGTCCGCGGTCGCCTTCAGCAGAGCGTCCCTGTCGAGACAGGTCACGATGGCGTTGTTGACCTGCAGCAAGACCCGCCAGCGCTCCTCGGCACGACTCAGCTGCGAGGTTCGATCTTCCACGAGCCGCTGCAGATCACCGCTGAGGCTTCTCAGGTCCTCCGCGAGGCGTCGCGTCCCGATCTCGGTCATGACCGAGGCGGCGAGGCTTCGAAGGATCTCGATGTCCTCCTCCGTCCACTCGCGTGGTTTGCCGTCCACGACGCAGAAGGTGCCGAGGGTCTGTCCTTCGGTCGTGGTCAGCGGGATCCCGGCGTACGCGATCACCCCCAGCTCGGATATCGACGGATTGTCCCTGACGAGGGGATGCAGTCTGGCATCCGACACGATGAATGGCTCGCCCGACACGACCGCGTGCTTGCAGAACGAGTGCGTCAGGGGAGTCTGTCGCAACGAGGCCAGCGGCTCCTGCAACCCGATGCAGCTCTTGAAGAACTGACGATCCCCGTCGACCATCGACACGAGAGCGACGGGCACGCGCAGAACCCTGGTCGCGAGACGCGTCAATCGATCGAACGCTTCCTCTGGCGGAGTGTCGAGCAGCGAAGTCCGCCGCAGCGCCGCCAGCCGTGCGGCGTTCAGGATTTTCTCGTCGTCCTTGCTCGCCATGGAGGTTCAACCATTCGACGGGTGATAGCGCCGGTCCGTCCCCCCGCGAAGACGGCAAATAAGACAATCGAATCGATACACGATTCTATGCCCACTCAGGGCCATTCCGTCAATCGGGCGCCCCGTGGCCACCATGGTCGCGAACGCCGCTCGAAGGGTCGGTGACAGGGAGCGCGCGGGCCCGTGCGATACTCCGCCGATGGAGAGTCTGCCGACGCTCATCCTGATGCTCGGGGTCATCGGGGTGATGTCGTTCCTGGCGCCGAAGATCGTGATCCCCCTGCCGGTGCTTCTCGCGGTCGCCGGCGTGGTCTGGTCGCTGATCCCGTCGCTCCCCGCGCTGCGGATCGCGCCGGGGGTGATCCTGGCGGTCTTCCTGCCCCCGCTGCTCTACGCCGACGCCTGGCAGGCATCGTGGCTCGACTTCCGCCGCTGGCTGCGGCCGATCCTCCAGCTGGCGATCGGGCTCGTGGCCTTCACGATCCTCGCCGTGGGGCTGGTCGCCCGCTGGACGCTGCCCGGCCTGCCATGGGCCGCCTGCTTTCTGCTGGGCGCGATCGTCTCTCCGACCGACACCGTCGCCGTCCATGCCGTTCTCGAGAGGCTGAGGGTGCCGCGGCGCGTCACGGCGATCCTCGGCGGCGAGAGCCTGGTCAACGACGCGACCGGGCTCCTCGGCGCCGGGCTCGCGACCGCGGTCGCGCTGACCGGCGTGTTCGAGGCGGGGCGGATCGGATTGAGCTTCGCGCGGATCGCCGGCTTCAGCATCGTGATCGGCGCCGCGGTCGGGCTGCTCGCCGCGACGATCAACTATTTCGTGCGCGGCACCCACGTGCTGTTCGTCTTCTCGCTGCTGGCCCCCTACACGGCCTTCGCGCTCGCCGAATGCGCCGGCGCCTCGGGAGTGCTGGCGGTGGTGATCGCCGGGTTCATTTCCTCGTGGCGCCTGCACTACATCGCACCGGAGAGCCGCGTCGAGCTGTACTCCTCGTGGGAGCAGCTGGCGTTCCTGCTCAACGCGCTCATGTTCCTCTACGTCGGTCTCAATACCCTGGACAGCCTGGCACGGGCCATCGAGACGCTCCCGGGGATCATCGGAAGCGCTCTTCTCGTCAGCCTCACGGTGATCCTGGCCCGGATCGTCTGGGTCTTTCCCGGCGCCTATGTGCCGCTCTGGCTCTCGCCGCGGCTGCGCCGGCGCGAAGGCGGCTACGCCAGCCCGCGAGGCGTGTTTTTGGCGTCGTGGTGCGGAGTGCGTGGCGCGGTCTCGCTGGCGGCGGCGCTGTCGGTGCCGATCACCCTGGCCGACGGAGCCCCGTTCCCGGGTCGCTCCGAGATCATCGCCTGCACGCTCGTCGTGATCCTGGTGACTCTCATCGGCCAGGGGACGACGCTCCATCCGCTCGTGCGCCGACTCGGTCTGTCGGACGCGGACCCGACCGACGACGAGGTGCGCCGCGCGCGCGAAGCGATGCTCTCGGCCGGGATCGCGCGTCTCGAGGCCTTCTGCTCGGAGGAGAGCTGTCCCGTCGCCGTCTATCGCTATCGCGACGCCATGTCGGACCAGCTCGCGTCGCTGAAGGACGAGGACGCCCTGGCGCGCGCGCAGGCGTTGAAACGGCTGCAGGTCGCCGGCGAGGTGCGCCGCGCGGTCTATCGGGCGCAGACCGACGCTCTCCTGGCGCTGCGCGATCAGGGAGTGGTCAACGACCGGGTCCATCAGGAGCTACAGCTCGATCTCGACCGCGCCCATCTCGACATGCGGGCCGGCTGATTCCGGCGATCCGCCGCGGCTCTCGAAAGATGTCCGCCGCCACGCGTCTCGAGCGTCAAAAGGATGTGAAGCAGGTCGTGATGTGATGGACCGAGGACTCCGAAGATGCGTCCCGGCGGACATCAGGTCAATGACGGAGGGTCCTGCAGGCGGAAGAGCTCGCGGGCGGTCGAGCGCACGACCAGGACCATGGTCGCGATCAGAACGCCCGGAACCGTCGCCACCCACCAGGCCTCATCGAGCGCCTCGCGTCCGGACGCCAGGACGTCGCCCAACGACACAGCCGGCGGAGGGGCTCCGAGTCCCAGAAAGGAGATGGCCGATTCCAGGACGATCGTGTCGGCGACCCGCAGTGCCGCAAACACAGCCAGGACGGGGGCGATGTGCGGCACAAGGTGCCTGAGGACGAGACGTATCGCGGACCCTCCCGCGGCGCGCGCCGCCAACGCCGGACCGCTCTCCCGGAACGACAGGGTCTCGGCGCGGACCAGACGGGCGAGGCCGGTCCACGTCGTGCACCCCAGCACCACGAGGAGGACGAAGTTGGACGGGCGGAAGAGGGCGGCGCACACGAGAACGAGAAGCAGGCGCGGTATCGACATCACGATCTCGACGCCGCGCATCAGGGTCTCGTCCCACAGACCGCCGGCGAGACCGGCGGCCGCGCCCACGCCGAGGCCGATGACCAGCGCCAGCGCGACGCACAGCGTGGCGAGCACGATCGAGTGCCGGGCGCCGTAGAGCAGCCGGCTCAGAAGATCCCGCCCCAGAGTGTCGGTGCCCAGGAGATAGAAGCGCGGCGAGGGATCGCTCACGAGATCCGTCGCGGCGAGCGTCTGCCGTCGCCCGGCGCGATCGAACGACCAGCCCTCCCGCGTCGGCCTTAGATGGGTGACGATCAGGGTGCGCTGCTCGACGGTCGCGATGGCCCGCGCCCGGGTCAACGGGGGCAGCAGACGGGCCCCCGCGACGTCCTCCTGCTGCTCCGGCGGATACGGCGCGATCCAGGGACCGAGGAGAGCGAGCAGGACGAGCGCCGCGATCGCCCAGAATGCCGGCCGGCGACGCCGGAGACGCGACATCGACTCGCGAGCGTGGCTCACGTCTGGGCCTCGCGCGCCCGCGGGTCGATGGCGGCCGCCAGCAGGTCGGCGGCGAGACCGCCGGCCACGACAAGGAGCGACCAGAAGCAGGTGCAGCCGAGAATCAACGGCAGATCCCGTGCCAGGATCGCCTGGTAGGCCAGACGGCCCAGACCCGGCCAGGCGAACAGCACCTCGATCGCCACGTTTCCTCCAAGAATCCCGGGAAGCGCCACGCTGAACAGAGCGGTCACCGGCAGGAGAGAGACGCGCAGAGCGTGACGCAGCTCCGCTTGCCGATGGCCCAGGCCGCGGGACCGGGCGGCGCTGACGAAGCCGCGGTCGATCGCCGTCCGCATCTGGTCGCGGACGTACAGGGCGATCCCGGCGGCGGATGGCGTCACCAGGGCGAGGCAGGGCAGGGCCAGGTGACGCGCGGCGTCGAACAGACGCGCCAAGACGGGCAGCGCGGCGGCGTCGATCGAACGCATCTGGGACACCGGGAGCCAGCCCAGCCGCACCGCCAGAAACCACGTGAGCGGCAGCGCCAGGCAATAGGAAGGAATGGAGTAGAGCGCCGAGGCCAGGAGCGAGATGCAGCGGTCCGTGAGGCCGCCACGGGAGCGCGCCGCGGCGATCCCGGCGATCAGGCCGATGGCGAACTGCAAGGCGAGCGCCGGCCCGGCGAGGATCAGCGTGTTGAGCGCCGCGTCGCGGATCAGGCCGGCCGCGGGCTGACGGTACGACCAGGACGTGCCGAGGTCTCCCCGAATCAGGCCCTCGAGCCAGTCGATGTACCGGACGACGAAGGGTCGCGTCGTGCCGAACGCCTCGTGTAGCCGCGTCGCCGTCCTCACGCTGACGCCGGGCTCCCGCAGTCTGTCGAACGGATCGCCGGGCGCCAGCTCCACCAGGATGAATGCCAGGGTGGCCGCTCCCCATAGGAGCGGTATGGCGGACAGCAGCCGGCGTCCCGCGAATCCGATCACGCGGGAATACTCGACGCTCGGACCGCTCCCCGTCAAGGTGCCGGCCGGCGCGGAACCGGAGTCGGCGGGGCGGCATGCACCGTGCGGGGACGGGTCTTTGCATGATCTTCCCGACTGTTTTTCGGGAAATCACCTGATTTATCGCGGGGAATTTCCGCTCCACGATTAGGGTGTAATCGGGGCGGTCCATGAGAGGACGATCGATCATCATCGGACTGCTGCTCGGCGCGGCGTTGCTCGCCGCGCTCGTCGGCGGTTCCAGCGCGCCAGGGCCTGCGCCCCGGGCGCACCGTCTGGTCATCGGGGTGCGCGGCGACGTCACCTCGCTGAACGTCTACACCGCGGCCAGCGCCTTCGACCAGGAGATCTCCGATCTCCTCTACCCCAGGCTCGCCTACGAGGAGGACGACTTTCAACAGGGCCCGCCGACGTTCCGCGCCGGGCTGGCCACGTCGTGGGACCTGTCGCCGGATGGCAGGAGTCTCGCGTTCCATCTCGATCCACGAGCCACCTGGAGCGACGGTCGACCGATGACCGCAGCGGACGTTCTCCTGTCGCACCGGGCCGCCAGCGGCCCGGAGGTCGCCTGGGCCGGGATCGACGTGAAGGAGTTCATCGAGTCGGTCAGCGCGCCCGAACCGGGAACGGTCATCTACCGGTTCGCCCGGCCCTATCCCTACGAGCTCATGGATGCGGTGGAGGGGAACATTCTCCCGGCGCACGTCTTCGAGAGATTTCCGCTGTCGGAATGGCCGAAGCATGCCTTCCTGGACGCACCCGTGGCCGGCGGCCCGTTCCTGCTCAGGCGCTACGAGCGCGGCGCGCTCATCGAGCTCGCGCGCAACCCGTCGTATCTGAGGTCCCCGCTGCCGCGCCTCGACGCGGTGATCTTCCGCATCATCCCGGACGACGAGACGCTCCTCAACGAAGTCACGGAAGGCGGCATCGATGTGATGGAGAACGTCCCGCCGGCGGCGGCGTCCCGCATCGAGGCTTCGCCGCGCCTGCGCCTGGTGCGCGTGCCTGATCTGTCCTACACATTCATCTGCTGGAACACGGGCCGGTCGCTGTTCTCCGATGTCCGCGTGCGCCGGGCGCTGACGATGGCAATCGACCGACAGTCGATCATCGAGGGCCTCCTCCCCGGAGTCGGGCGCCCCGCGGCCGGACCGGTGCTGTCCTTCCTGTGGGCGCACGACCCCGATCTCAAGCCCCTGCCGTTCGACCCCGACGGGGCCCGGCGCCTGCTCGAGGAGGCTGGCTGGAAGGACCGGGACGGCGACGGCGTGCTCGAACGCGACGACGGCCGCGTGTTCCGCTTCGATCTGGAGACCGACCAGGCTTCCGGCCAGCGCGCCGCGGTCGCCCGCATGGTGGCGGCCCACCTGCGCCGGGTCGGGGTCGAGGCCGTGCCGCGAGCGTTCGAGGCGGGCACGTTCATCGCGCGTCACGAAGCGCACGTCTTCGACGCCTTCGTCGGTTCCTGGCGCGAGTCGACCAAGGTCGATCTCAAGAGCAACTTCCACAGCGCCTCGCGCGACGGCGGCTACAACTATGGCCAGTACGCCAGCGCCGACCTGGACCGTCTCATCGACCAGGCGCGGGCCGAGCGCGACCCCGGGGCGGCGCGCTCCCTCTGGATCGCCGCCCAGCGGATCATCGCGGACGACCAGCCCTACACCTTCCTCTTCGAGCGCGATCGGCTGCACGCGGTGGTTCGCAATCTGCATCTGGCGCGGGTCGGGCCACGGAGTCTCTACGCCGGGCTCGAGGAGTGGTCGCTCGACGGTGACGAAGGAGCGCGGCGATGATCGGCGCCGCCGCCCGGATGCCCGCCAAGCTCCTGCCGCCGGTGATCGGCTCCATGCATCTGCGCCGGCCGCGGCTGATGGACCGCCTGCGCGATGGTCTCGAGCGGCGCGCTACCGTCGTCCTCGCCGGGCCGGGATACGGCAAGACGGCGCTCCTGGCGCTTTTCGTCCGGGAGCTTGGCGAAGATTCGGTCTGGTGCTCGCTCGACCGGAACGACCGCGACCCGGCGGTCCTGTTCCGCAACGTGATCCAGGGCATCGCGGAGCATGTCCCGGATTTCGGGGCTCGGAGCGAGGGGATCTGGGAGACCCTGCGATACCGGCCGCAGGAGGCCGAGCGCATGGCCGACGTCCTGGTCGGCGACGCGGACGAGGCGCTCGGCGGACGCCTCGTCGTCGTGCTCGACGGAGTGCAGCATCTGGAGGAGTCCGAGCCCTGTGTGCGGGCGCTGCGGCGTCTGGTAAGCCTCCTGCCCGGCGCCATTCACCTGGTGCTGGCGGGACGCTCGCTCCCCGACCTCGGTCTCGAGGATCTGCCGTCGGAGGACGCGGTCAGTCGGATCACCGGCGACGATCTCCTGTTCACGCCCGAAGAGACTGGCACCCTTCTCCGCGACGTCTTCGGCCTGCCGGCAAGACCGGAGACGGTCGGGAGGCTCCACGCCCGGACGCGTGGCTGGGTGACGGCTCTGCAGCTCCTGCGCCAGGCGGCCCGGCTCGAGGCGAACGGCGCCGGTCTGCCGGAGGGGCTGTTCACACGCACGGAGTCGGAGATATTCGACTACTTCAGCGAGAAGGTCTTTTCCTCCGAGGTCGACGAGGTGCGCGAGTTCCTGCTGTCCTCCTGTCCTCCGGCCGTGATCGATCCGGAGGTCTGCATCGAGGTCCTGCAGGGGTTCGACGTGCGCGCTCTTCTCGCCGACCTGATGCGCCGGCACCTGTTCGTCTCCGCCCTGGAGGGGCGCGGCGGCTATTACGCGTACGATCCCCTGTTCCACGACTTCCTGCGCCGCAAGCTCCGCGCCACCCGAGGGGTCGAGGGAGCCAGGGCTCTCGACCAGCGCTACGGGCGCGCCTTCGCGCGGCGGGGTGTGCTCTCCGAGGCGCTGACGCACTTCCTGGCGGCCGAGAGCCTGAAAGAAACGGCCGATCTGCTGCAGCGCCACGGCGAGGATCTGCTGCGCACGGGCATGCCGGGGGCGATCCGCGAGGCGGCGCTGTTTCTTTCGACGCGCGGCGCCCGACCGCCGATCGCCGCGGCGCTCCTGGGGGAGGCCTGCCGTCTGGCGGGGGATTACGCCGCCGCGCTGGGCCAGTTCAATGCGGCCCTTTCGGCGCGCGGCGCCGAGGCCGGCGAGGTGACCGGCGGCGCCCGGACCGCGGCGCTCCAGGGTCTGGCCTACTCGCTGCTGAGGCTCGGCGATGTGGCGCGTGCCGAGGAGACGGCGGTCAAGGCCCTGGCCGAAGTCGGCGATTCCGGCGCGGCACTGCGGGCCCGTGTCCTGAACACGCTGGCCCTGGTGCGCTACCGACAATGCCGGGTCGCGGAGGCGCTGTCGCTCTGGCAGGAAGCTCTGGAGCGCGCGCTGCAGGCGGGCGAGGGGCATCTCGTCCTCATGATCGCCCACAACCTCGGTCTGCCGCACGCCATGACCGGCGATTTCCGGCGTGCCTCGGAATGCTTCCGCATCCTGACGAGCCCGGAGAACTCCCGTCTGGGGCCGGAGGAAGGCGCCGCCTACCTGAACCTGGCGCGCATCGCGACGCTTCAGGGTGACCATGACGGCGCCTCCTTGCTTCTGGGCGACGCGCGCGAGATCGCCCAGAAATGGCGGCTGCAGGGGCTGCTCGCCGACGTCCTGGAGGAGGAGGGCAACCTGTGCCGCGAGCGCGGCGACCTGGACGAGGCGGGCGAGCGCTACGCCAGGGCGCGCGCCGTGCTCGCCGAGCTCGGGAGACCCGACCTGCTCGACAACATCGCGGAGGAGGAGGCGATCCTGGCCGCGCGCCGCGGCAACCACGGCGAGGCGGAGACGCTGGCGGCGGGGGCGGTGCAGCGCCGCCGCGACGCATCCGATCCGGAGGGGCTGGCGTCGGCGCTCCTGGCGCTCGGCGAGGTCCGTCTGCGAGCCCGGGCGGCGCCGCGCGCAGCCCGGCCGCTCGTGGAGGCGGTCGCCTACTTCTCTGCCACCGGCCGCGCTTACCAGGAGTGCGTTGCGCGTCTGTGGCTCGCGCTGGCCCGCCACCTGGAGCGCCAGCGTCACCACGCGGTGTCGCAGGCCATCCAGGCGCTCGAGATCGCCGCGCGCCATGATTACCGCGCGCCGGTGCTGCGCGTCGCCGCAATGGACGCCGAATTCCGCGACCTGCTGGCGTCGCTCGCCGAGGCCCCAGGCTGCCTGCGCGATGCAGCGACCCATGCGCCGGGAGCCACCCGGGCGGGCGGCGTCTCACCCGTCACCGTGTCGGGCGGAGTCGCTCGTGCGGCGGAGACAGCGGGCGGGGCCGCCGACCTGACGGTGCGAATCCTGGGACCGATCGAAGTCTACCGTGGAGCGGGTCACACGATCCCGGTGGACCCCGACTTCGGCAGCGCGCTCGCGGCGTTCTGCTACCTCGCCCTGGCGCCCGATCACCGCGCTTCGAGGCAGGAGCTGGCGATGGCGTTGTGGGGCCCGGCGCGACTTCCGCTGAACGAGCGCAGATTCCATGCCACGATCTCCCTGCTGCGCCGGATGCTCAACCATGGACACAACGTTCCGAAGAACTTCATCAGGCGCGAGGCCGATGCCTATCTCCTCAATCCGGCCTACGCTTATGACATCGACGCGGAAAATCTCGAGCAGCGCCTGCGCTCCGCACGGGCCAAGGCGTCGCTCCGTGACGCGACCGGCGCTCTGGCCGACTACGACGCGGTGATCGCGATGCGCCGCGGTGCTTTGATGGAGGGGGCGAGCGACGCCTGGATCGAAGCGCCGCGCATCCGTTACGAGGCCCTCTACCACGCGGCGCTGGCCGAGGCGGAAGAACTCTACGCGAGTCACGGCGACACCCGCGGGCAAGTGGCGTGCCTCAGGAAGATCCTCGAGTGGGATCCGCTCAACGAGCAGGTCTCGTGCCGGTTGATGCGGTCCCTGGGGGCGATCGGCGACCGCGAGGGTCTCGACCTGGAGTTCACCCGGCTGCGGCAGATGCTCGCCGATCGAGCGGGCGCGGCGCCGCTGCCCGAAACGCGCCGTGTTTACGACGAAGCCTCGAGCGAGATGGCGGCCCCTGGGAAGACCGCGCGCGCGGCAGGAGCGAGGGCGCGCCACGCACTCCGACGGCGTCCGGAAGACGCCACGACGTGATGGCTCTTCCGCTTTCCGAAGCGGCGCGGTTGGTTGAGACATGATGCGTGATATCCGGTCCTCTGAGCGAAAAGCCCGGCCCAGGCGCCGCGGAACATGGCGACTGTCGGCCGTCATCCTTCTTTTCTTGTCCGGCGCGCCCCTTCTGGCCGGGCCCTACGTCACCGACGCCTCCGGTATCCGCTGGAACGATGTCGGCGGAATCCGCTGGAACGATACGGGCGGGATTCGCTGGAGCGATCTCGGCGGGATCCGCTGGAACGACACGGGCGGCATCCGCTGGAACGACCTCGGCGGGCTGCTGTTCAGCGACGCCACAGGCCTGAGCTGGAATGATCCCGGAGGAATCCGCTGGAACGACGTCGGCGCCCTGCTGTTCACCGGTCCGGTCGGGATCGGTGTGGCCGACATCGATCTCGAGCTCCTGAGCCGCCTGTCGTTCCTGCCTGATACGTCCTGGATCAATGTCATCGTCACCTACCGCTCCGCGCCGACCGCTTCCGATCTGCTCCAGCTGCAAATGCTGGGCGTCCCCGGCGGCACGATCTTTCGCCGGCTGCCGATGGTCGTCGTCAACGCCACCCGCGATCAGATCGTGCGCATCGCGGCCCTGCCGGCGGTCCGCTCCGTGTTCGCCAACCGCACGCTGTCGATTCTCGACGCCCAGAGCGGGGCGCTGATCGGTCTCGACGACGTGGCGGCCGACCTCTCCCTGCCGCGCCCCGGGGGCCTGCCCCTCTCCGGCGCCGGCGTCACGATCGCCGTCCTCGACACCGGCGTGGACGCGACGCATCCCGACCTGCCTTACGGGGACAAGGTCGTCGGCAACGTGCGTCTCGTCGGAGGCCTCGGCAGCGGGATCGGCTTCTCTTATCCCCCCGTGCTGGAAGGGCTGCCGGATACCGACCTGATCCTCGGTCATGGCACGTCCGTCGCCTCGGTGGCCGCGGGGACGGGGCTGGCCAGTGGCGGTGTCTACCGCGGGGTGGCCCCGGGGGCGTCGATCCTGGGTCTGTCCGCCGGTGACCTGTTCATCATGAACGTCCTGGAAGGGTTCGACTACGTCCTGGCCAATCGCGCGGGCTTCGGAGTGCGCGTGGTGAACTGCTCGTGGGGCACGGAAGGCTGGTTCGATCCCGACGATCCGGTCAACATCGCCACCCGGCTCCTGTACGACGCCGGCGTCACGGTGATCTTCGCGGCGGGCAACCAGGGGCCGGCCCCCGACACGATCAACCCCTACGCGGTGGCCCCCTGGGTCATCGGCGTCGGATCGTCGCGCAAGGACGGACGGCTGTCGGGATTCTCCTCGCGCGGCATTTTCGAGGAGCTGCTGTACCACCCGACGCTCATCGCGCCTGGCGAGGCGATCACCGCCGCGAGCCCTGCGGCGCTCAACGGTGGAGCCTATTACGCGACCGAGAGCGGCACGTCGTTCGCCGCCCCGCACGTCGCCGGGGTCGTGGCCCTGATGCTGCAGGCCCGACCCGATCTCACGCCGCTCATGATCAAGAGAGCCCTGCAGGCGACCGCCACTCCGATCCTGGAGCGCGACCGCTCGGAGATCGGCGCCGGTCTGCTCGACGCCTGGGCGGCCATCACGTCCACCGTCGATCCGGCGCGGCCGTTCGGGACGCACATCCCGGGGTGGATCGACCAGCGCCCTTACCGGATCGAGCACCGTCCGGCCGTGGTGACCGACGCCCTCCTGCCGGCAGGCGGGCGCCTGTCGGTGCCCGTCAGCCTGGAGCCTGGCGCCCTCTCCTGGCTGGCGACGCTCGCCTGGGGGACGCTCCCCGGTCTGAACGATCTCGACGTGGTGGTGAGCGACGCCGCGGGCCGGGAGGTGGCGCGCGGCGACGCTTTCAACGGTGCCTCGCTGTTCGGCCGCGCCGAGGGCGTGCACCTGCTGGGCGCTTTCCCTCAGTCGCTGGGCGCGGAGATCTATTTCAAGACGGGCAGCGGACTGACGGATCAGAATTTCCAGATGCGCCAGGAGAGCGCCGTGGCGGTCGTGACCGCCTATGCCGACGTCCCGGGGCTGCCTCCCGACGATGGCGACGCGGTCACCCGTGCGGTCGGCCGCAATGTCATGATCGGGCGCGGCGACGTGTTCGATGCCTACGACGGTCTGACGCGCGGCGAGCTGGCGCGTGCTCTGGCCCTGGCCGCGGGAGCGCCGCAGCGGATCCCCGCCAAGGCGACCTTCAATGATGTGGGTCCCGCGAACCCTCTCTTTCCCTACGTCGAGAGCGTCGCGGGGGCGCGAGCCCGCCGGGTGCTCATCGACCCCAAGAACACCGTCTCGTTCGGTGCCGCCGGCGACGTCAGCCGCCTCGCTTTCGCCGTCGCTCTGGTGCGGGGCGCCGGTCTCGAAGCGGAGGCGCAGGCGCGCGCCGGCGAGTCCCTCGGTCTCCTGGACGAGTTCAAGATCCCCCTGGGGCTGCGCGGCTACGTGGCCGTCGCTCTCGAGCAGGGCCTGATCGACACCATCGCCACGACCGGCGGGGCGATCTTCAATCCGAAAGCAGACGTGCCCCGGGTGGCGGCCGCCCGATTCCTTCTCAGGCTGCTCGAGATGAGGTAGTCGTCGTCGAGCTGCGCTGACGTCGACGCTGAACGGGATCCCGCGCCCCTCCACCTGAGCTAGGATCACCCCTGCCCTGGAGGAGACCCGTCATGAATCAGCGACTGTCGATCCCGCTCGTCGTGGCCCTTGCGTTCGCGGCTCCGGTCCTGGCCGGGGACACGCATCCGCGGGCCGAACTCCGGCCACCGATCGCGGAACGCAAGCCTCACGCCGTCATCTCGCCCAACGGCACCCGCGACGATCCGTACTACTGGCTGCGCGACGACACCCGGTCGAAGCCGGACGTGATCGGCTATCTGAAGGCCGAGAATGCCTACTACGACGCCGAGAGCGCCGCGTACCGGGATCTCACCGCGACCCTGTCGAAGGAGATCATCGGGCGTCTGAAGCAGGACGACAGCAGCGTGCCGTACAAGTACAAGGACTACGTCTACTACACGCGCTTCGAGACCGGGAAGGAGTACCCGATCCAGGCGCGTCATCCGCTCGACTCGGAGCGGGAGCAGATCCTCGTCGACGCCAATCGCCAGGCCGAGGGGACATCGTTCTATCAGCTGGGGCGCCGGGTGGTCAGCCCGAAACAGGATCTGCTGGCGTTTCTCGAAGACGTCGCCGGGCGACGGCAGTTCATGCTGCGAGTCCGCGACGTCGCCACCGGTCAGGACCGGCCGGAGCGAATCGGCGGCTTGAGCAACGGCGTCGTCTGGGCGAACGACAACCGGACGCTCTTCTACGTCGAGAACGATCCCACGACACTCCTGTCGACCCGGGTGAAGCGGCACGTCCTCGGGAGCGACCCGAAGGACGATCCCGTCGTCTACGAGGAGGCGGACCACAGCTATTACCTGGGTGTCGACAAGTCGGGCGACGAGCGCTTCGTCCTGATCCGGCTCCGGAGCACGGTCGCGACCGAGACCCTGGTGATCGACGCCGACGACCCCGGGGCGGCCCCGCGGGCGCTGGCGAAGCGCCAGAAGGATCATCTCTACCAGGCCGACCACATCGCGGGCCGCTGGATCATCCGGACCAACCGCGATGCGCCCAACTACCGCATGATGACGGCCGCCGATACGGACCTCGGCGATCCCCAGAAGTGGCGCGAGCTACTGCCCTACGACAAGAACGTCTTCATCGAATCGTTCGCGCTGTTCCGCGACCACCTGGTGATCAACGAGCGCAGCGAGGGGCTCCTGCGTCTGCGCGTGCGGCCCTGGGCCCACCTCGACACGTCGACCGTCATCCGTTCCGACGAGGCCGACTACGCGGAGGAGCTGTCCGTCAATCCGGAGCAGGACACCGAGCTGCTGCGCTACACGCACGACTCGCTCATCACGCCGACCAGCATCTACGAGGTCGACATGCGCACGGGCGAGCGGCGTCTCTTGAAGCGGCAGCCGGTCCTCGGGGGGTTCGAACCGGCGAACTACACCACCGAGCGAGTCTGGGCACCGGCGCGCGACGGGACGAAGATTCCGATCTCCCTCGCCTACCGCAAGGGACTCAAGCGCGACGGCAGGTCGCCGCTCTACCAGACGGCGTATGGGGCGTACGGCGCCTCCATCGACCCCGCGCTGGAGATCGAGACGATCTCGCTCCTCGACCGCGGATTCGTCTACGCGCTCGCGCATATCCGCGGCGGGCAGGAGATGGGACGGGCCTGGTACGATGACGGCCACCTCTTGCACAAGAAGAACAGCTTCACCGATTTCATCGACGTCACCGACTTCCTCGTACGCGAGAAGTACGCCGCCCCGGACAAGGTGTTCGCCATGGGCGGCAGCGCCGGCGGGCTGCTGATGGGCGCCGTCGCCAACATGGCGGGTGAGAAGTACCGCGCCATCGTCGCCCACGTCCCGTTCGTCGACGCGGTCACGACCATGCTCGACGACACCATCCCGCTCACCTCGAACGAGTTCGACGAGTGGGGGAATCCGAAGGAGAAGCAGTACTACGACTACATGCTGTCCTACTCGCCCTACGACAACGTCCGCCCGAAGAAATACCCCGCGCTGTATGTCACCACCGGCCTGAACGATTCGCAGGTCCAGTATTTCGAGCCGGCGAAGTGGGTCGCCAGGCTGCGCGCCACGAAGACCGACACCAATCCGCTGCTCTTCAAGATCAACATGTCGGCCGGTCACGGCGGCCGGTCGGGGCGCTTCGAGAGCCTGAAAGAGACCGCCGAAGAGTACGCCTTCCTCCTGAACCTGCTCGGCGCTCCGGCCAAATGACCTCCCTCGCATGAGGGGCCGGTCGATCGCGCTGCCGCTCGCGGCGTGTGCCTTCGCCGCGAGTATTGGGGCCGCCCCAGCGGCCCGGCCGCCGCTGCCGGCCTCGCCCCCCGACTTCGGCGTCGCGATGGAGGAGGCGTGGATCCCGATGGCCGACGGAGTGCGCCTGGCCGCCGACATCTGGCGGCCGAAGGGAGCGGGGGAGAAGGGGCGCTTCCCCGTGCTGCTGGAGTACCTGCCCTATCGCAAGACGGAGGATCGCGGGACCCGCTACCCCTTGTACGCCTACTTCGTGCGCCGCGGCTACGTGATCGCGCGCGTCGATATCCGCGGCACCGGCAACAGCGAGGGCACGCTCATCCCCTACGAATACAGCGACATCGAGAACGCCGACGGCGACAACGTGATCGCGTGGCTCGCGAAGCAGCCGTGGTCGAACGGCAGCGTCGGCATGTTCGGCATCTCGTGGGGCGGGTTCAACTCGATCCACATGGCAATGCGCCATCCGCCGGCGCTGAAGGCGATCATCGCGGTGGACGCCACCGACGACCTGTACCAGGACGACGTGCACTTCATCGACGGCATCATGCACGTCGATTCCTGGGAGATGAGCCAGGATCTCGCGAACGCGATGCCCGGAGCGCCGGATTACACCATCGACGAAAAATACTACGCCGCGCGCTTCGATCAGCCGCCGTGGATGCTGACGTACAAGCGCCAGCAGCGCGACGGGCCGTTCTGGGACCGCACCGCGCTGAAGGCGCGCTACGACGCCCTCAGGATCCCGAGCCTCCTCGTCGGCGGCTGGTACGACGGCTATCGCGACAGCATCCCGCGCATGCTGCAGCACGTGAAGGCGTCGGTGAAGGCGATCGTCGGCGCCTGGGACCACACCTTCCCCCACGAGCCGTACCCGAAGCCGGGTTTCGAGTTCCGGCACGAGGCGGTGCGCTGGTTCGACCTGTGGCTCAAGGGCCGCGACACCGGGATCATGCAGGAGCCACGGCTCGCGGTGTACGTGCGCGACTGGCACCCGCCGGGGCCGTATCTCGAGAGCGCACCCGGCCGGTGGCGCTACGAGGAAGGGTGGCCCGTGGCGCGCATCCGCGACCGGGTGCTCTATCCGCGTCCGGATCGGTCGCTGTCCGAGACCGCGCCCGCCGGCTCATCCGAGCTCTTGCGCTACGTGCCGACGACCGGGGTCGAGGCCGGCGGGCCGGTCATGTGGTTCGGCGACGTGGCACCCGACCAGCGTCCGACCGACGCCTTCAGCCTCGTCTACGAGACCCCGCCCCTCGAGGACGACCTCGAGATCCTGGGCCTGCCTCAGGCCCGGCTCCAGGTGTCGGCCGACGCAACCCAGGCCGACTGGTTCGTCCGCCTCAACGACGTCGCGCCCGACGGCACCGTCACGCTGGTCGCGGCCGCCGGGCAGAACGGCGCCCATCGGGTGTCGGCCCGCGAGCCGAAGCCGATCGAGCCGGGACAGGTGTTCCCGCTCGAGATCGAGATGCACTTCACCTCCTGGGTGTTCCCGAAGGGCCACCGGATGCGCTTCGCGGTGAGCAACGCCCAGTGGCCGATGCTCTGGCCCACGCCCTACAAGATGACCACGGCCCTCGGCCTGGGTCCCGAGGGCACGCGTCTGCTGTTGCCGGTCGTGCCGCACGAGGATCGCCCGCGGCCCGTCTATCTTCCGATCGAGGCGGACACGGAGAGCCTGCCCGGTTTCGGGAACATCGACGTGGGCACGGCGTCGGGCTACGGCGAGATCTCCGCGGTCGAGCGGAACCCGCAGACGGGGGCAGCGAAGGTCGTGGCGACGAGCACCCGGGCCAGCCGCTACCCGTGGGGAGAGGAGCACGACACCGAGTCGATCACCCACGAGGCCGACGACAACCGGCCCGAGACGGTCTCGGTGCGCGGCGAGTACAGCACGACCGTCAAGCTGAAGGACCGCGTGCTGCGCTGGGAAAGCGTCGTCGTGTGGCGCAGCGACCGCGGGAACTTCTACTACACCGGCACGCGCCGGCTGCTGCGGGACGGCGCTCTTCTCCGGGAGAAGAAATGGGAGCAGGCGATCCCGCGGGACCATCAGTGACGGTCACCGGCCACGTCGTCCGATCACCCGGGTCGCCAGGCCCGTAACGCACTCGCCCACCCACAGCCGGAACCCCGAACATCCCGAGCTCCTCGAACGTTCTGCCCCGGTCCGTCGTGTCTCTTGACAGATGATACATACATATCTATTCTAATGATTCAACTGAATCAGAGAATCGATGCCACGGACGACCGAGCCGAAGTGGTTGCTGCTGATCCATCAGATCCCTCCGAAGCCCGATTACTTCCGGGTGAAGATCTGGCGCCGGCTCCAGCGCCTCGGCGCGGTGGCGATCAAGAGCTCGGTGTACGTGCTGCCACGCGGGGATCAGGCTGTGGAGGATTTCCAGTGGATCCTGCGGGAGATCACCTCCGGCGGCGGCGATGCCGCGGTTTGTGAGGCCCGCTTCGTCGAAGGTCTCTCCGATGAACAGGTGACGAGTCTCTTTCATCAGGCGCGCGACGCCGACTACCGCCAGATCGCGGACGAGGCGCACCGTCTGGAGAAAGAGCTGCCGCGAGGCGGGACGCCGGCGGGGGAGCGCCGCGCCCGCGCCGAGAGCGACCTCGCTCGATTGAGAAAACGCCTGTCCGAGGTCGGAGCGATCGACCACCTCGCCGCGCCGGGCCGGCGCCAGGCCGAGGAGCGGATCGCGGCGCTCGATGCGCGGCTGCATCCGTCACCGGCCAAAGGCGGTCGGGCGACGAGTCGGGCGGAGCGAACCCGCGACACGAGCGGCGGCGCCGGTGCGGTTTACAAGGGGCGCGTCTGGGTCACGCGCAAGGGGATTCATGTCGACCGGATCGCGAGCGCCTGGCTGATCCGCCGGTTCGTCGACCCGGCGGCACGGTTCAAATTCGTGCCGCCGGCCGGCTACCGGCCTGCGCGACGGGAGGTCCGGTTCGACATGTTCGAGGCGGAGTTCACGCACGAAGGGCATCGCTGCACGTTCGAGGTGCTCCTGGACCGGCTCTCGCTCAAGGACGCCGCGGTGAGGCTCATCGCCGGGATTGTCCATGACATCGATCTGAAGGACGCGTGCTTCGGCCGTGAGGAAACCCCGGGGATCGACCGCGTGATCGCGGGCATCGCGATGGCCCACCGCGACGACGGGCGACGGATCGAGCGCGGCGCGGCGGTGTTCGACGATCTGTACGAGTACTTTCGACGGAAGCTCTCGTGACGACCGCGCCCGCGCGTCACGTGCCCTTCAGGTCGGCGCTCCGTTTCTGGCTGAAGCTCGGCTTCATCTCGTTCGGGGGTCCCGCGGGTCAGATCGCGATCATGCACTCGGAGCTGGTCGAGCGCCGACGCTGGATCGGGGAGCAGCGGTTCCTCCATGCGCTGAACTATTGCATGCTGCTGCCCGGCCCCGAGGCGCAGCAGCTCGCCATCTACATCGGGTGGCTCCTGCACCGCCTGCCGGGCGGCCTCGTGGCGGGCGCGCTGTTCGTGCTGCCGTCCGTTGTCGTGCTCCTGCTGCTCTCCCTCGTCTACGCCGCCTTCGGCGCCGTGCCGGTCGTGGCGGCCATCTTCGCCGGTGTCAAGCCCGTGGTGGTGGCGATCGTGGTCGAGGCGGTCCTGCGGATCGGCCGGAGGGCGCTGCGACGCGGTTCGCACTACGTGATCGCTGCGCTCGCCTTCGTGGCGATCTATGTCCTGCACGTTCCCTTTCCGCTGATCGTTCTCTGCGCGGCCGCGATGGGACTCGTGGTCTACCGGCTGTTGCCGGAGCGGACCGAACTCCGGCGTCCTGACGGTGGGCCCATCCCGCCCGCGTCGATTCCCGCGGGAGCCGGCGAGCCGTTCGTGATCGGCGACGATGCGCCCTCGCCCCCGCATACGCTGCCCTCGGCCGGCCGCGCGGCTCGCACGCTCGCGGTCGGTGTCGTCCTGTGGCTGGTGCCACTCGCGATCCTGGCGGCGGCGCGGGGAGGGGACGACCTGCACACGCAGGAATACCTCTTCTTCACGCGAGCCGCCCTCGTCACCTTCGGCGGAGCGTACGCAGTGCTGGCCTACGTCATGCAGGCGGCGGTGAGCTCGTACGGCTGGATCACCCACGCGCAGGCGATCGACGGTCTGGCGCTGGCCGAGACCACGCCGGGACCGTTGATCATGGTGTTGCAGTTCATCGGCTTCATGGCAGCCTGGAACCATCCCCGGGCGGGTTCCCGGGTCGCGGGGGCGGTGCTCGGCGCGCTGGTCACCACCTGGACCACGTTTCTTCCCTGTTTCGTCTTCATCTTTCTCGGCGCGCCCTGGATCGAGGTGTTGCGCGGTCGCAAGGGGCTGGCAGGCGCCCTGTCGGGGGTCACCGCCTCGATCGTCGGAGTCATCCTGAATCTGGCGCTGGTGTTCGGCACGGCGGTGATCTTCCCGCGCGGACTCGCCGGAGGGGTCGAATGGTTCCCGGCGGCGGTGACCGCCGCGTCCTTCGCGGCCCTGCATCGCTTCAGGCTGGATGTGCACTGGGTGGTGCTCGCCGGCGGTCTGGTGGGCCTCGCCCGCAGCTTGCTTCTTGGATGAGGTGGCATGATGGCAGCGAAGAAACGTCTCCTTTTGATCAGCAACTCGACACTTCACGGCAGCGGGTATCTCGACCATGCCGAGACGGAGATCCGGTCGTTCCTCGATCACCGGGGCGCCGGTGCGCGCGTCCTGTTCTTCCCTTACGCGCTGAGGGATCGTGACGGCTACGCGGCACGGGCGCGCGCGCGGCTCGGAGCGATCGGCTGCGCGCTGGAGTCGATGCACGAGATGGACGGCGTCGTCGACGCCCGTGCAGCGATGACCGAGGCGCTCGACCGCGCCGATGTTCTCTTCGTGGGTGGTGGAAACACCTTCCGGCTTCTCGACTGTCTGCACCGTCTCGATCTGGTGGTCCCGATCCGCCGCAGGGTCGAGGAGGGCAAGCCGTACATCGGGTCGAGCGCCGGCGCCATCGTCGCCGGCCCCACGCTGAAGACCACGAAGGACATGCCGATCGTGCAGCCGCCCAGCTTCGACTCGCTCGACCTGGTGCCGTTTCAGATCAGCCCGCACTATCTCGATCCGGACCCCGCCTCGACCCACATGGGCGAGACGCAGGAGGAGCGCATCGTCCAGTACCTCGAGGAGAACGACGCGACGGTCGTCGGGCTGCGCGAGGGGTCGATGCTGCGCGTCGAAGGGACAGCCGCCCGGCTCGCGGGCCGCACCGCCGCCCGCATCTTCGAGAAGGGGCGCGCGCCCGTCGAAGTCCAGCCTGGGGCGGACCTTGACCTCCTCCTCCGCTGACGCAAAGCGGAGGGGAACGCTTCTGCTCACGCGCGCCGACGTGAGGGCGCATCTCGATCTCGACGACTGTATCGCCGCGGTGGAGGACGCGTTCCGGCTGCATGCCGAGGGCCGGACGCTGCCGCCGGGCGTTCTCGGCGTACCGTCCACCGACGGCGGCTTTCACATCAAGGCCGCCGGTCTCAGGCTCTCCCGCACCTGGTTCGCGGCGAAGTGCAACGGAAACTTCGCTCAGAACCCCGCGCGCTTCGGGTTGCCGAGCATCCAGGGTCTGATCCTTCTGTGTGACGGGGACGACGGTTCCCCGCTCGCCGTGATCGATTCGATCGAGATCACCGGGCTGCGCACGGCGGCCGCCACCGCGGTGGCGGCCCGCCGGCTCGCCCGCGCCGACTCGAAGGTCGTCACCATCGCCGGATGCGGCCATCAGGGGCGCGCGCACGTGCGCGCTCTGTCGCGTGTGCGTCCGATCGAGCGGGTGTTCGCGTTCGACATCGATTCGGACCGGGCGGATCGGTTTGCCCGGGAGGTCTCGGAGGAGACGGGGCTCGATGCGCGCGCCACCGGGGATCTCCCCGCGGCGGTGCGCGGCAGCGACATCTGCGTCACCTGCACGCCGGCACGTCGCGCCTTCCTGATGCTCGACCATGTCCCGTCGGGCCTGTTCCTCGCCGCGGTGGGGGCGGACAATCACGACAAGCAGGAGCTCGACCCGCGCATCCTCGCGGCGAGCCGCGTGGTGGTGGACATCCTGGATCAGTGCGCGACGATCGGCGAGCTGCACCACGCCCTGGCGGCCGGCTTGATGACACCCGACGGCGTTCACGCCGAGCTGGCCGACGTCGTCGCCGGCCGCAGGACAGGGCGCCGCGGCCCGGAGGAGATTTTCGTCTTCGACAGCACCGGCACGGCCCTTCAGGACGTCGCCGCCGCCGTGGCCCTCTACGAGCACGCGATCGCGGCCGGCGCCGGCATCAGGATCGACCTCGTCGGCTGAAGAGAACCGGAGGAGCGGGACGTGGGCGCAGGTGGCGGGCTCCCGTGGCGTTCGCGGGTTCAGTGTTTGGGTCCGAGCCCACAGATAGAATTCCTTCCGGCGACGAGGTAGAACACGTTTCCGACCGGCATGGCGACCGTCAGCCCGGTCGATCCGCCCGGCGCGATGCCCGCCACGGTTTCGAAGATCCCGTTCGGGGTCGTGTCGCTGAAGACCACATAGTCATCGGCGTTCGCGGAGTCATCCCACGTCAGCTGAAAATCCTTCCCGCCGCCGAGCGGGGTCAGGAGCAGGTTGCCCGGAGGACCCGGCATCGGGGAGCAGGAGGCGGTCGTTCCGGTCGTGCTCTCGGATTCGCCGTCCGGGAGCGGCCCCTGTCCGGCCTGATCGAAGACAGCGGGATCGTTCGACAGACCGAGCGCGAACGGCGTCGCCGGACACCCGACATTGCTCGCGGTGAGGCTCGCTTCCAGCCGGCAGTCGTTCACGGTCACCGCATATCCGGCCGCCGAACAGTCGTTCGAGATGGCATCGGCGATCGCCTGGCACTTCTGGGAGACCGGCATCCCGGGGTAGACGACGAGGCTGCCGGCGCAGGAGGCCAGCGCTCCGGTGGTGGTGCACAGCGAGGACAGGCGGACGTACACCGTTGCATCCCGGACGGGGGATTGCAGTGTCCGAACGGTCACCTCCACGCCGGTATAGCCGGGGCAGATCCAGTTGCAGAGCTTGCCGTCCCAGCCGCACGACGTTCGCGGCGGCGCGCCGAACGGATCGCACACCGGGCAGAACCAGTCGCACACGTCGGTGGACCATTGACATGCGAACCGTGGCGGCGGGCCCGGCGGATCGCACGTGGCCGTCACCTCGACAGCCGGAAGAAGCAGAAACCCGAGGCTGGAGACGATCGCAAGAAAGCGGCCAACGAAACGATGGAACCCCGGCCTCCGACGACAGAGCGGCATCGGCGCACCTCGCAAATGGATTCGATACGCGATTATACGCGGGAGCGGATGTGGGCGGCCAGGAGACGGCGAGAGTCGACCGTCCCGTTGCCACTGCCTCGCCGCCTGTGGTTAAATCTGCCGCGATGCGCCGCACCTTCCTCCTGCTCCTCCTCGCCGTCGTGGTTCTCTTCGCCCTGTACGTCTGGGTCGTCCGGAGCTTCACCTACTCGGAGGGTGAGCGCGCCGGCTACGTACAGAAGTTCTCGAAGAAGGGGTGGATCTGCAAGACCTGGGAGGGGGAGCTGGCCATGGCCAACCTGCCCGGCGCCATGCCGCAGATTTTCTACTTCACCGTCCGGGACGACGTGGTCGCCGCCGGGATCAACCAGGCGATGGGCGAACGCGTCACCCTTCACTACAGGCAGCACGTGGGGCTGCCGACCACCTGCTTCGGAGACACCCAGTATTTCGTCGACCACGTGAGACACGTCGAACAATGATCGGGCGCGCCGCGTCCTGAGGGCTCAGCGCGGCCGGATCACACCGATGTTCTGCTCGACCGTGATCGTCGTCCCGAACGGCTGGGAGATCCTCTGCAGTCGGGCGAGGATCGTCCGCGCCATGGGCGGGGCGGCGAGGCGCGGCACGCCGCTCTTCTCGAGACGTTCGCCGTAGCGCAGATCGACGGGGTAGAGCCTCAGCTCGGACAGACGCCCTGCCTCGAAGCGACAGGTGGTCACCACCGTCTGGAACACCTCGTCGTCCAGGAATTCGTCGGCGTTCAGGACCGCGTTGAGGTCGGGGTCGGTCGCCTGCGCGGGGTCGGGGAAGGCCGCGGAGAGCAGGTCCCGGCTCGCCTCGAAGAGGTCGGCCGGGTTCGGCTCCATCATGTCGCTCCAGAAGAAGTTCGACAGACTGTAGAAGATCGGCCTCCCCTTGTAGATCTCGATCGGCATCAGCCGGTGCTCGCCGTGGCCGATGAACACGTCGGCTCCCGCGTCGATCGCGGCATGCGCCAGGACCGGCAGGAAGTCGCCCGGCTCGTGGCAGGCCAACCCGATCTCGTGGGCGTGAATCGTGGCGATCAGCAGATCGGCGTGCTGTTTCCCCTGGCGGACGCTCTTCAGGAACTCGGCCAGATCGATCGGGTTCATCTCGTAGTGGTAGCCGGCGCGATCGCCGATCCGGAACAGTGTGTCGAAGATCTTAATCTCCTCGGGCGGGCGGTTTCTGTCCTCTCTCCATGGCTTGTAGCACTCCTTCCCGGGCGCCTTCAGCGCCTGGTCGAGCGCCCGCAGCGACGCCATCATCGCGGCGGTCACGACGGTCGTACGGGTCCAGCGCAACGTGCTGATTCCCGGGCGGCCCGGCGCTTCGCCGTGCGGCGGCAGCGCCGCGTTCGGCTCCCGGAAGGTCGAGGCGATCGAGACGAGACCGACGCGCCCCAGGGCGGTCTCGAAGTAGCGCGCCCCGCGGGCCTCGGCGCGGCTCTCTCCGGCCCCCGCGTGCGCGAGCCCCGCCTCGTCGAGCAGCCGGCTGGTCTCGCGCATTCCTTCGATGCCCCAGTCGAGGGCATGGTTGTTGGCGCGCGACACCAGATCGAAGCCGAGCATCTTGAGGTCCCGGGGCACCCCGGGCAGCGCGACGATCGACCAGTCGTCGCCGCCACCGCCCGGGTACCCCTTGAAGCCGCGCATGTCGAACGCCGTCGTCTCGAAGTTGCCGAACGCCGCGTCGGCGTCGCGGATGATCTTGTCCACCGCCGCGAATGCCGCATCGCGCGCGAGCATCTGCGACAGTGGTCGCGAGATGATCAAATCGCCGACGGCGGCGAGGGTGAAGCCGTCCGCGACGCTCAGCTCGAGCTCGCGCTCGGGCGGCCGGTGCGAATCGAACAGCGACTCCCCGGGCTGCGCCGGTGCGTGCGGAGTGGCGGGGTCCGGTGTTGCCGTGGGCCGCGTTGCGACCGGCGGCGAGGCTGCGGACCGTGACGGTCGGACCGCGCCCAGGGAGACCGAGGCGAGCGCCAGCGTCAAGACGAGCGTATTCCGCCCAAGCCGAGGCCACCCGGATCGTCGTGTCGGGCACCGCATCGGTTGTCCCTCCCCATCCAGGACGTGAAGGAGCGAGCGCCCGGCCCGGGATGTTGCCGGTCACTCGAAGCGAGCACCGCGGCAACGGGTGCGTCGGGCCGATGATACGTCAGGATTCGGGGGACCTCGCGCGGCGCATCGGCGATTTCCCGCTCGCATCGGGGCGAGTCGTGCCTAACCGTCTCGATCAGGGGGCCGGCGCGCCGTGATGCCGCGGTTGAGGCAGATTTCCTGAGGACTGGCCCATGACGCCGGGCGCGGCGGAAGCGGGGGCGGAACGATGGATCGCCCCGTCCGTGGCCCCGGCCGGGGGCAGCGTGGCTTCGATCCAGTGGCGGATGCGATTGGCGTCCCCCAGGCGGGTGTACTTGCCCCAGGAATCGAGAAGGACGATGACGACCTGTCGCGCGGCGATTTCCGCCTGCATCACCAGACACCGACCCGCCTCGTTGATGTAGCCGGTCTTCGACAGCCCGATGCTCCAGGTCTTGTTCCTCACCAGACCGTTGGAATTGTGGAACTCGAGCACGCGACCGTCGGAGAGCGTCACCTGGTGGAGCGCCGCGGTCGTCGCTTCGCGTATCGCGGGGTACCGCGCGGCGGCGAGCACCATGCGGGAGAGGTCCTCCGCGCTGGACACGTTCTTGCTGGAGAGACCGGTCGGGTCCGCGAACCGGGTCTGCGTCATGCCGAGCTCGTTCGCCTTGCGATTCATCGCGCCGACGCACTCCTCGGTGCCGCCGGGATAGGTCCGGGCGAGCGCCGCGGCCGCCCGGTTCACCGAGGACATCAGCGCGATGCGAAGGAGCTCCCCGCGGGCGAGGAGCGCTCCCACCGGCAGCCGAGAGCGCGTGCGCTTGACGGAGTCCACATCCACCGCGCTGATCTCGATCGCTTCGTCCAGGGGGAGCTGTGCGTCCAGGACGACCATGGCGGTCATCAGCTTGGTGATCGAAGCGATGGGGGCCACCTGATCCGGGTGCTTCGCGTAGAGCGGTTCGCCGCGTGCTTCATCGATCACGAGCGCGACGTGCGATTTCAGGTTCGGACCCCCGTGCCGGGCCTGTCCGACATCGGTCGCCGGCGCACCTGCGTCGGCAGCCGCGACCCCGAGCGTGCCGATCACGACGGCGACCGCCCAGGCCCGCGCCAGACGATGCCGAGATACCGTGGTCACAATCGAATGCAGCACGCTTGACCCTCGTTGTCAGTGATGCGGCGGCCCGCGAGGGCCGCCGCTCCTGGTTCGTGAATCCGCCCGGCCCGTCTACTTCTTCGTGTAGGTGATCTCCATCATCTTCATTTCCTTGCCGTCCTTGCCGGGCGCGTACATCTCGAAGATCTCGGTCGTCGGGGTCGTCCATTTGGTCGTCATGCGCGCCTTGACCGGCGTTTTCTTGACTGGGTCGTTCCAGTGACCGATGAAGGTGCAGGTCTTGCCCGTCGCGTCGCATGTCCCTTCGCTCACCATCAGGCCCGTCGACATCGAGTCGTTCCAGGTCGACCAGTACTTGCCGGACACGTTGTCGAAGCCCATCGTGCCGTGACCGGAGAACGGCCTGCCCATCATCGAGGAGTTGACTTCCTCGACCAGCACCCGCCCCTCGAGCGTCATGGTGCGGGTCGCGGACCCCGTGTCCTCCGTGGCCGGCGCGCCCGGCTCGTGCCAGCTCTTGACCTTCAGATCGTAGTTCCCGGCGGCGGCCGCCAGCGTCTGGTGCGGCGCGCCCGGCGTGCCCGCCTTCATGTAGGCTTCCATCTCGGCCTTCTGCTCCGGGGTCATCTGCGGTGGCTCTTTGCCGGTTTGCGCCAGCGTGAGCGGGGCGACCAGGGCGATCGCCGCGGCGACAAGCACTGCTTCTGCGGTTCGGTGCATCCTCCGACCTCCTTGTTCAAGTTAACTTCGGCTCGTGCCCGCGTCCAGCGCGATTATACAGTCGGTCTCCAGGGACCGGGCCCCGGGACTTGTGCCCGGACCGGGGGCGGCGTAGACTCGCGCCAATTTCACGGGGAAAAGGACATGCGGGGGCCCGTGACACGGCGTGAGATGTTCCACTTTCTCGTCGCCGGGGCGGTGGCGACCTTCTCGGCCGGATACGTTCGTCTCGGCTTCGCCTCCGAGGACAGCAACTTCCGGGCCATCTATCTCGATCCGCGGCTCCGCGAGCGCTTCTTCCTGTTCCTGCAGAATGTCTTCCACCTCTATCCGGAGCAGGACTTCCACGATCTGATTGCAAGGATCTCCCGGGAGAAGCTCGACGATCGGGGGATCTACGAGGCGATTCTCGCCGAGCTCCCGTCGCTCAAGCCGTTCCTGCGCGAGGTGCGGTACGCCCTGCCGGCCCTCCGCAAGCAGAAGCGGGTCATGTGCGACCAGACGGTCGCCCTGCTCGAGGGTCGAACGAAGTTCGGCCGCTATGCGGAGGTCGGCTCGACGGGCCGGTACTACGATCGTCTGAGCGAGGAGATCGCCTTCTCCGAGCCGCCGGTGTTCATCCACACCAACAAGCCGTCGTACCAGCCGCAGGACATTGTGGAGCGCGGCCGTCTGAGCAAAGTGGGGAGCTTCCTCCCGCTGGGCGTTTACGACGCGCTGGCGCTCCCCGAAGAAAGCATCGATCTCCTCACGGTCTATATCGGTTTCCATCACGCTCCGCTGGAGCGACGCGTGGACTTCATGCGGTCCTGCCACGCGGTCCTGAGACGCGGCGGCCTGGTGATCGTCCGGGACCACGACGTCACCGACGCGTCGATGGTCCATCTGGTGGCGCTGGCGCACGACGTGTTCAATTGCGGGCTGGAGCTCCCGTGGAGCACGAACGCGGCGGAGGTCAGACACTTCCTTTCCCTGCGGCAGCTTCAAGATCTCTTGATATCGGTGGGGTTCAGCCCTCACGGAGGACGTCTCCTGCAGGAGGGAGATCCCACCCGCAACACCCTGATGCGATTCGACAAAGTCTGAGCGATGGCGAGAGCCTTCAGGAATCCCCTGGTCCTGCTCCCGGTCGCCTCGCTCGTCTTCGGCTGCCTGGAGTACGGCCCGGCCCGCGGACCGGAGTCCGGCTCCGTCCCGCTCCTCCTGCACGCGCTTGTGACGCTCTCGCTGGTGTTCGTCTGGTTCCTGCTGGACGCGCGCGACCGCGGCTACAAAGCGTCCATCGCGCTCCGGGCCGCCATGGTCATCCTCACCGTCGTCGCGCTGCCGTACTACCTGTTCCGATCGCGCGGATTCGCCGGCGGTCTCAGGGCCCTGGCGCTCTCCATCCTGGTCTTCGCCGGGACCATGGTCGCTTACCGCCTGGGGTCGCTCTTTGCGTAAGACGCGTCTCGTCTGCCTGCTCGCGACGGGCGCGCTCGCGTGGCCGGGGCTCGCCCGCGCGAGCGCCGTCGTCAACGACGTCACGCGGATCAACCCGATCGTGGTCGACCGGGTTCTCGTTCCCACGACGATCGACGCGATCGTCGAGGCGGTACGGTCGCACCCGGGACCGGTGTCGATCGGCGGCGGGCGCTTCAGCCAGGGCGGACAGACGGCGACCGAGGGCGCCCTTCAGATCGACATGCGACGGCTCGACGGTGTCGTGGCGTTCTCGAAGGAGCGCAAGGAGATTACGGTCCAGGCGGGCATCACCTGGCGCAAGATCCAGAACACCATCGATCCGCACGACCTCTCGGTGCAGATCATGCAGAGCTACGCCAACTTCACCGCCGGTGGTTCGTTGAGCGTCAACGTGCACGGACGCTATATCGGGCAGGGACCGCTGGTCCAGTCGGTCCGGTCGATCCGCATCGTGCTCGCCGACGGGAGACTGGTGACGGCCAGCCCCGCCGAGAATCCCGAGATCTTCTACGGCGCCATCGGCGGCTACGGCGCGCTGGGCGTGATCGTCGAGGCCACGCTCGGGCTCGCCGACAACGTGCGCGTCGAGCGCACGAGCGAGGTCATGCCGCTGAGCGCCTACCGGGACTACTTCGACACCCGCATCCGCGGGCATCGCGACGTGATCTTCCACAACGCCGACATCTATCCCGGCGCGTACGACACCGTCCGCGCCACCTCCTTCGTCAGGACCGACAAGCCGGTCACGATCGAGAGTCGCTTGATGCCCGAGGACAAGAGCTACTGGGGAGATCGTCTGGGGATGCGCATGGTCTCGGACTGGCCGGGCGGAAAGGCGCTGCGACGGTACGTGCTCGATCCGATCCTGTTCCGCGGAGAGCGGGTCGAGTGGCGCAACTACGAGGCGAGCTACGACGTCAAGGAGCTCGAGCCGGTCTCGCGTCGGACCTCGACCTACGTCCTGCAGGAATACTTCGTGCCGGTGGACCGCCTCGAGGAGTTCGTGCGCGCGATGGCGGACATCCTGAACCGCCATCATGTCAATACGCTGAACGTCTCGATTCGCCACGCCACCCAGGATCCCGGGACTCTCCTCGCCTGGGCGAGGACGGAGGTCTTCGCCTTCGTGCACTATTACAAGCAGGGCACGAGCGACGCCGATCGCCGGGAGGTGGGCGTCTGGACCCGCGAGCTGATCGACGCAGCCACCGCGCTCGGCGGGGCGTATTACCTGCCGTACCAGATCCACGCCACCGAACGACAGTTCCGCGCCGCCTATCCCCGCGCCGACGCGTTCTTCGCGCTCAAAAGGAAGCTCGATCCGACCAACAAGTTCCGCAACAAGCTGTGGGACGCTTACGACAAGTCCGGGTCCGGCCCGTCGCCGGCCCGGCCCCGCGCCCCGGCGTCGAACCGGTCGGCGCCCGTGAACGCTCCCCCGGATCCGGCGGTGCGGCGACAGATCGCCGCGTTCCTGCAGGGCGTGCCAGGCTACAAACGCGATGAGGCGCAGACCTACCTGACGCTGCCCGAATGGCTCCTGGTGTATTACCCCGGTGAGTACGCCCGATTCCTCAAGGACCGGCCGGCGAGCGATTTTCCCTATTTCGCCTCGATCGGCCAGTTCTGGAGCTATTACCGGGACGTCTACAGGCTCACGCGGGGAAGGTACCCGGTCAACTGGGGCTATCACGTCATGGTTCTGGTGATCGGCTCGAGCTATACGGCCGAGAACGGCATCAAGGGCTCCTACGAGCGCACCATCGGGCGACTCGTGGAACGGCTGTCCGGCCCCGCGCCGACCCAGGAGGACGTCCTCGCCGCGGACGTGGCGCAGGATTACGTCGATTTCATCCGGGCCGAGCCGTGGTACGAGTTCTCATTCCTTCGGTCGCTGAAGCAGTTGTGGGCCGAGACCGATCTCTTCGGTCCCCACCTGCTGCGGAAATGGGAGCGCAAGCTGGCGCTGAGCGCCGAGTATCTCGTCAAGGCCGAATACGCCACGCTGATCAAGGTCGCCAGCAAGGCCGCTTATGGGAACGAGGTGACCGAGGTCCTGGCCCTGGTCGACGAGGCCCCGGCCGCCGCGCTCGAGGGCGAGGCCGGGGTCGAGGTGCGCCGGCGTTTCGAGGACGGCTCCGCGCTACTGTCGCTGCCGCGCTACGACGAGTTCCGTGACACCGTCCTGCGCCTGGTCACGCGGGGCATCCGCTTCAGGGAGATCGCCGGAAACGGCGAGATCCTGGTGACCGCCGTCGTCCCCGCCGAATGGAGCTACGACCTGCCGTCGGGCAGCGTGGTGATCGAGAAGCCGATGCTCGCCGATCGCCGGCTCAAGCGCATCGCGGTCAGGGCGCCCGTCGCGTCTCTGCACGGGATCCTGCTCGAGCTTGCCGACCGGAAGCTCGAAATCGAGCATGTCTACGATTACTGAAACCCCGCCCGGACGGCCCGGCGCACCTTGCGTGCCCGGCACGCCGACGCGATAGAATGTCCACCCGTCTGACCTGAGGTCCCCGTGTCGATCCGGATAGGCCAGGTGCTGGGGCACTACCGCATCCTCCGTCAGCTCGGGGCGGGTGGAATGGGGGAAGTGTACGAGGCCGAGGATGCCAGGCTGGGACGGAAGGTCGCGCTGAAGCTGCTGCCGGAGCAGACGGCGCGAGACCCGCGCCGACGCGAGCGCTTCGAGCGCGAGGCGAAGGCGATCGCGGCGCTGAACCACCCGAACATCGTGACCATCTACTCCGTCGAGGAGGCGGAGGGGATCGTCTTCATCACCATGGAGCTGGTCGAGGGGCAGACGCTCCGCCAGGCGCTGCCGCGGAGCGGTCTGTCGCTCGACGGGATCCTGAAGGTGGCGGTTCCTCTGGCCGACGCGGTGGCGGCGGCCCACCAGCAGGGGATCACCCATCGGGACCTGAAACCCGAGAACATCCTCGTCGGCCGGGACGGGAAGGTCAAGGTCCTGGACTTCGGCCTGGCGAAGGTGGAGGCGGTGTTCGGAGAGGCCGGCGAAGGCTCGCGCCTGCCGACCCGCGCGCTGACCGAGGAAGGTCGCATCGTCGGCACGGTCGCCTACATGTCGCCCGAGCAGGCGGAGGGGAAGGCGGTCGACCCGCGCTCCGACGTCTTCACTCTCGGAATCATCCTGTACGAGATGAGCACGGGTGGGCGGCCGTTCCGGGGGGACACGGCGATCTCGGTCATGTCCTCGATCCTGAAGGACAACCCCCTGCCCGTGACCCAGGTCAATACGAATCTGCCGCGCGACGTGGCGCGCATCGTCAATCGCTGTCTGATGAAGGATCCGGCGAGACGGTTCCAGAGCGCCCAGGAGCTGTCCGCCGAGCTGACGGAGCTGAAGCGGCAGTCCGATTCGGGCGAGCTGGAGCCGGTCGCTGCCGGCGCGCGACGCCCGGGTGCGACCACGACGCCGGAGAGGGGAGCGCCCCGGCGCGGCACGACGCTCGCGTACGCGGCGGTGGCCACGGTGGTCGTGATCCTCGCCCTGGCGGGGTTCGCGATGATGCGGGGGCGACGCGGCGCGGCGTCGAGGGAACGCTCCGCGACGGCGGAGAGCGGCGGGTCGGCGATCGGAGGCCAGGCCGCGTACACCCAGCACCGGATTGTCGTCCTGCCGTTCGAGAACCTCGGGGCGCCGGGCGACGCCTACTTCGCCGACGGCGTGACGGAGGAGATCACCAGCCGGCTGGCGTCGGCGAGCGGTCTGGGCGTCATCTCGCGCACCAGCGCGGTGCAGTACGCCAAGACCAGCAAGACGACGAAGCAGATCGGCGCCGAGCTGGGGGTGGACTACGTGCTCGCCGGGACGGTCCGCTGGCAGCGCGGCGCCGCGGGGGCGAGCCGCGTGCGGGTGACGCCGCAGCTCGTCCGCGTCGCCGATGACACGCAGCTCTGGGGGGACCGCTACGACCGCGACATGAAGGATATCTTCACGGTCCAGTCGGAGATCGCCCAGCAGGTCGTCGACAAGCTCGGTCTCGCCATGGGGCAAACCGGAGGGCAGCCGGCCGGCGCGCAACCGACGCAGAACCTGGACGCCTACCAGCTCTACCTGCGGGGCAAGGACAAGGTCAGGTCGAGCCGATCGGACCGCGATGCCGAGATGCAGGGCGTCGATCTGCTGGAGCAGGCGGTCCGGCTCGATCCCCGCTTCGCGCAGGGCTGGGCGGCTCTCTCCTACGGTCACTCGCACGTCTATCACGATCGGTACGACTACAACGAGGAACGGCTGGCGAAGGCCCGGGAATGCGCCGACAAGGCGCTGGCGCTGCAACCGGGCCTGCGCGAGGGTCATCTGGCGCTGGGCTATTACTACTACTGGGGGCGGGGAGATTACGCTCAGGCCCGCGAGGAATTCAAGGCCGCAGCGGGCAATCACGAGGACGATGCCGAGGCGTTGCAGGCGATGGCCTACGTGATGCGGCGCCAGGGCCTCTGGGACGAATCGGTTGCCGCGATGGAAAAGGCGTTCGCCCTGAACCCGAGAGACGTCGCGCTGGTGAGCAACCTGGGTGCAGCCTACGAATCCCTCCGGCGATACCCCGAGGCGCTCCGATTCGCGGACACCGCGATCGCGCTGGCGCCCGACGCCCCCGCCTTGTACCTGAGCAAGATATTCGTCCAGCTCGACGTCGGAGATACACGGGCGGCACGGGAGACGCTGAAGAAGATCGACCGGAAGGTCTTCCCGGAACGGTCAGCGGTCGAGAGTTTCCTGGACGGTCTGGACGGCAACTACAGGGGGGCCCTGGAGCGATTGGCCGAGTACCCCCGCGAGGCACTCGAGAACCCGAGCTTCTATCGCCCCAAGTCTCTGGTTGCCGGATACATCTACCTGGCGATGAACGATCGCGCCAGGGCGCAGGCCTCCTGCGAGACCGCCCGTCAGATGCTGGACAAGGAGATCGTCAAGAACCCCCACGACGCGAGGATGCATTCGGCGCTCGGGCAGGCGCTCGCCTGTCTGGGACGGAAAGACGAGGCGGTCCGGGAGGCGAGGCTGGGAGCGGACATCGTGCCGGTGTCGAGCGACGCTCTCGACGGCCCGACCTACCTGGAGACACTGGCGATGATCTACGCCACGGTCGGCGAGCGCGACGCCGCGTGCGATCTTCTCGAGAAGCTCCTCGCGATGCCCTCCGGCTCCTCCGTCGACATGCTCAGGCTCGATCCGATCTGGATGCCTCTCCGGGGCTTCCCCCGGTTCCAGAAATTGCTGGAGCGGCACGGGTGACCTGCACCCGGTGCCCCGCCTCCCGGTTGCGCGTGGCCCCGTAGGTGTCCGCCCGACGAATAAGTCAGCGACGCGCGCCGAGCGAGGCGCAGGTGCTCGACTCGGGGGCCTTGGCAAGATCCTTCTGCAGGCAGGACGCGATCCGTTCGTCCGACCCGTGGTCGTCCGGGAAGGCGTCGCCGCACGAGGTGGCTCGTCCATCGCGGTAGACCATGAAGGTCGGGCTCGACTTCACCCCCTCGGCCTTGACCAGATCGTCCAGCCGTTCCGGGTCATGGATACGGCCGGCGAATCCCGCGTCGGGCCGATAGCCCCACCAGACCTTGTAGACATCGATCGTCCCCTTGCTCGGGGGGCTTTCGGCGAAGGTCCGCACCGAGCCGAGCATCTCGAACAGCATGCACTGCGTGCAGTTGGTGTTGCCGAACTTCACCAGGACCGGTCGATCGTACGAGGCGCGGCACACTTTCTCGGTGAACTCGGCCGGAGAGCGCAATGTGTGCTCGCGATCCCAGGCGTCCACCTCGGGGGCGCCTGCTTCCTTCTTCAGCGCCGGGTAGGGATAGCGTCCGTTGCGCGTCGGTTTCGACATCTCGTCACGCAGCACGGTGAGTTTCTGGATCAGCTTCCAGGTGCGCGTGCGCGCGTAGTCGTTGTCCTCGCCGCGCTCCACCTTCGCCTTGAGGAGACCGAGATACGACTGGACATCGTCCTGTAGCTGCCCGTCGATCTGTTTCAGGGTCAGCTCGCCGGCCTGTCCGGGGGTCCCCGCCGCGTACCAGGCGAGCGCCTCCAGGAATCGGGGTTGCAGAGGATCCTTCGGCAACGATGGGCTGCGCACGGCGGTCTCGAGCCCGCCGCCGGCGGAGAGATCGCGGTACGAGGCGACGAGCTGATCGTCGGTCCAACGCTTCGAAACCGCATCCGCGGGCGCCGAGGCGGGTGGTGTCGCCGGCGATGGAGGGCTTGCGAGCGCCAGGGTGAGAAACGCCGCCCACGCAATCGATCCGCCCGCCAGGGACCGCCCGGTCCTTCTTGCACTGTGCCTCATGGGAATCATGCCTCGCTTTCGATCAGAACTCGACGACCAGCGTGACGCGATGCCGGTACTTCCGCGTGTCGTCGGGTACGGGGTTGCCGTTCGCCTGGAAGAGGTCGAAATTGTTCTTCTTCTGATAGTAGCCGTCGTAATAGATGTAGCTCTTCGGATGGATCTGGTAGCGCGCTTCCGTAAAGATCGTGTTCACGTTGGTCTGCTGGAAATCATCGCTGTTGAAGTTCGCCACCACCGCGTCGGCCTGGATCTCGGTGTAGCCGCCACCGATCCTCCAGTCCCCCTTCTCCTTGTTCCCGCCGTAGTAGACGCCCGCCAGCCAGGCCTTGTTCTCCTTCCCGAACGGGATGCCGCCCACCAGGCCGTCCTTCGCTCCGAGGTTGACGACGTACTCGCCCACCAGTCGAATCGGCACCTTCTTGAAGGTTTCGTCGGTGCCGAACTCGAGGATGTCGAAGTCCGAGATCGTCCCGGTGCACGTTCCGGGATTCGCGCCGGTGCAGGTCGCGAAGTTCTTGTTGGTCTGGAAATCATTGTTGCTCGCGAAGGCGTCGTTGGCGACCTGCACGGGGTCGTCGACGTGGTAATAGGCGACCCCCAGACCGACCGCGACCGGGGCAAAGTCCTTCTTCCAGAAGATCTGCTCGGCGAACAGATTGCTCCCCGTGTCCTTCACCTTGTCGCGCTCGCGGATGACGTACTGTGCCAGGGCGATCGTCACACCGCTCCGGCCGAGCGTGAACATCTCGGCCGCCCCGGCGGGCTGCAGATCGACGTCCCACACGATCTCGCTCGGCGTATAAAAAGGATGGGCGAACTTTCCGGCGTAGAGAGTCGTCGGAAGAGCACCGTCTTGCCGCTTGTAGCTCAGATAGGCCCGGTCGACCGTGAAATCGGCTTTCGAGAAGTTCGCCGTGTCCAGGCTCTGATAGGCGGTCGTCTGGTAGGTCTTGTCGCCGGAGCTCAGACGGAAGCCCGCCGTCAGGCGCTCGGTGACCGCGGCCGTCGCGCCGAACCGCAGACGGTATCGCTGTCTCCAGCGATCATCCGCATCGTTGAAACCGTTGTTCTGGATGAACTCGGATCGGACCCTGAGCTCGAGCGAGAAGGTCACCGGTATCTTCCCCACCTCCACGTCGGCCGCGGCCGCCGGGCCGGTGCCCATGCAGACGAGGACGATCACGAAGCCATGGATTCGGAACAGTCGCTTTATCATCCCACTTCCCCCCTGGCAGGACGTTCGAGCCGACCAAGCATCGAGACACGACATCTGTGCACTCTATCGTGCAAGAGGCCAGAGCCCAGCAAGATACGCGCCAGATCCTTCAGCGAGATCAGAGGGTCGACGGCTTTTCGGTAACCGGCTGACTCCAAAGAGATTGACGCACGCCCGTTGATACGATCTGATCTTCCGGCAATGCGCGGGACCTAATTATCAAGAGAAGGATGAAGAAAGCGCGTATCTTATATGTGCCGGCTCATGAATGGCTCGAACAGATCGGGGAAGGCAGTGATGCGCTCTTGCCTGCGGTCTCGAGCGAGGTCGACAACGAACGGGTCAGTCCTGCGCCGGCCCGTTCCTGCCGCGGCCGCTCTGCTCGTACTCCTCTCGACGGGGGCTGTCGCTGCGGTCGATCTTCCGGCGCGCGGCGATCGATCCGTGTACGACGCAGCGGGTGTCGTCACTTCCGGGCATCGGGAGATCATGGAGCGCGTGCACAAGGATCTGCTCGCCAGGACCGGGGTGATGATCTCGGTCGTCACGTTCCCGCGGCTCGATGGCGAGACGCTGGCGACGGTGCTGGCGCGGGCCGGTCCCGCCTGGGGGCTCGGGGAGGGGAACGCGGATCGCGGCATCGTCGTGGGCCTGGCGATCGAGGAGCGCCAGGTCCTCATCGCCACCGGCCAGGGGGTAGAGGATTTTCTCCCGCAGGAGCGCCGCGACATGATCGTCAGACAGTTCATCATCCCGCGCCTGTTGCGGAACGACATCTCGCAGGCGATGCTGCAGGCCAGCGCAGCGCTGGCGGCCGCCGCGTCGCAGCGCTATGGAGTGACCGTCGACGCCCCGTCGGCGACCACGCAGAACCGGCGAGTCCCGGTCAAGGACATCATGAGCCCCCTGATCGTCGTGCTGTTCCTGCTGGGATTGGCGTTGCGCCCGCTGGTGCTGCGTCTCGTCGCCCGGAGACAGGCGGGCGGCGGGTCGAGTCAATAGGCGCCGTCGACGACCTTGCGGTTGCTGTCGCTCCTGCCCAGACGCCAGATGTAGGCGTCGACGATGAAGTGGTGGATGTTGATCACCGCCACCGATACGAGCCGGCCGTCGAAGTAGTCGAATCCCATGGCGGCGTAGGCGCGCGGCAGCAGGACGAACAGCACGCAGCCCAGCCCGAAGCACATCCCATAGAACCAGAGGATCCTGGCCAGCTCCCGGCGCCCGCCCCCGATGACCGCCGTCCGGTCCTTGACGTCGAACACGATCACGATCGCCAGGTACTGGAGCCCGTGGAAGATGGTCGCCCAGACGAACGCGTCCATCGGGTTCAGTACGAAGAACCAGATCGCGTTCGTCACGACCGTCAGCAGGCTGATGATAGGCATCGGTCCGCTCGGGCCGCGCCACACCTTCGCGAACAAGAGAGGCGGAGTGACGACGCCCAGCACCACGAGCGTCGTCTTGACCCAGCCGAGCTGTCCCGTCAGGCCGGGGAGGACCGCCTCGACCGATGGCGGCAGCCGCGACTGGATCAGGTGAGCCGCCATGTAGAGAAACGGGATCATGCTCACGCCCCGCAGCAGCTTCTTGTCGAGGAGCGCGAGCTGACATCCCGAGCGGTAGCTGTACATGACCGCCAGACCATAGGTCTGGGCGGCGTAGTGGTAGGGTGACCAGGTCAGGTAGAGCATGTCCAGAAACCGGCCCACGCGTCCCGCGTACACCAGGCAAAGGGTCATCAACAGGATGGCGATCGGCGGCACCGCCTTGGACAGGAACGGCATCGATCGGGCGGCGCCGGGCTTCGTGTAGAGGCGCACCGTGGACGCCGCGAAGTGCGCGCCGTTGCTGAACAGCACGATGAAGGTCATCGCGCCGGTCGCCAGCAGATCGCCGTGGGCGGGAGACAGAACGACGATCGCCGTGACCAGGAGGCTCAGACCGCCGCCGATCAGAAGGTAGTCGAAAGCCGGATGGACGAAACAGCGACCCGTCAGGCTGGGGCCGGGACTCGGCGATGCCGCTTCCATTCGCATCGGATCGGCGTGGATCTCAGGACGTCATGCGTCGATCACCCCGCGGGAGGGCAGGGCGGCAGCTCGCTCGATAGAGAGACCTTGGTAGCCTGGAGTGCATGGCGTCCCCCATTCCATGAGACGGGTGTCCGTTGGTTGCAATGTACCGCGATTGCGGACACGTCGCAATGGGAAAGGGTCACCGGACGGATCACGCTGCCCGCATCCGCTCCCTCTATAAAGATGATAGCGGGGAACGTACTCCACGCCGGAGCGGCCGTGGAAAAAGAGCCCGAGGGAGCGCGGTGCAGCCGTCCTCGCGGGATGACAGACCGGATCGAGCGTACCCAGCCGGCGCAAGGGCGACTGTCCGCGGCCAATGCCTATCCGGTTGACCTCTCTTGATTTCCCCGCCGCTCTTGCAAAACCCGCCGGGTGGCATCACGTTTGCTGTTCACGAGGAATGTGCCTTCGTGAAAGGAGGTCACCATGAATCATCGATGCTTGCGAATACCCGGACTCATCCTGGCGCTGGCCCTCTGCGCCGGTCCGATCCCCGTCCAGGCCGGTGCGTCGTTCGATTTCCTGTTCAGCATGGACCGCGTCAGCAACGACCGACAGATGTTCCTGAACGTCGCGGTCAGCAACTACGGGTACGACCGCGTCGCGCTCGAGCCGGTCCTGCCGAGACTCCCGTACGTCGAGGCCGACCTGCCGGTCGTCCTGTTCCTGGCGCACGAATGCGGCCGCCCGCCGGCCTACATCGTCGACCTGCGCGCCCAGGGTCTCTCCTGGTCGGTCGTCTTCAGCAGAGTCGGCGTGCGTCCCGACGTTCTCTTCTACGGAATCGATCGCGACCCCGGGCCACCGTACGGCCGCGCCTGGGGGTACTGGAGGAAGAATCCGCGTGGCGTTCGGTTGAGCGACGGCGATATCGCCGGGCTCGCGCAGGTGCAGATCGGAGCGCGCACCGCACGCCTGGCGCCGTACGACATCGCCCGCGCCCGCGCGCGCGGCACACCGATCGAGGTGACGGTCGCGGAGAAGCGGGGCCGGCCCTATCGCTCCAACCACGGGCGGGGTGACGACGGCCACGGCCACGGGAAGTCGTGGAAGAACGGCCACGATCACGACCATCGTCACGACCACGACCACGATCACGGGCACGATCGCTGACGCCGGTTGACTTGCCGGGGGGCGGCCGAGTAGCGAGGGCGGCCGCCCGACCGGCTCCGGCCTGTGTCCGCGAGCCGCGCGTCCCGCCGAACGACACCTAATCCGCGAAAACCTGATGCTGCGGCAGACCGTCGCCGAGCTCCAGCCATGGGACCCGGCTGCGGATGAAGATGTGATACTCCGGCTTCAGATGGAGCGGCGTGTCGAGAGTGCCGGCCGCCACGTAGATATTCTCGGGCTCGCTCGCGACGGTGGCGGTCACCGACGATCCGCACTGACGGCAGAAGTCACGGCGGGTCCCCGTCGGGGTCGTGTGGCTGGCAAGCTCGGCCTCACCCTGCAGGAAGCTGAAGCGCGTGCCGGCGACGCCGATGTAGGTGGCGAACGCGGCGCCGTGGGTCTTGCGACAATCGGTGCAGTGACAGTGGGTGAAGGTGCCGTACGGTCCCTGCATCCGGTAGCGCACCCGCCCGCAGCAGCACGAACCCTCGTGGACTTCCTGTTTCGTCACCATCGTGCCTCCGGTCGCGGCCAAGGCCGCCTGGCCACGCGACGATACCACGATCCCGCGAGCGTTCGTGACCGCCGTGTGCGCGACGGAGCGGGACGTCCCGGAACCCGCGGCCGCCGCGTCAGATCCGCCCTCAGCGCTCGATTCTCGACTCGATTCGCCGGTCCGGCACGAGCCACATCAGAGCGACGGAGACGTACAGGGCGATGGCGATCCAGGAGGCGACGAAGGAAAGGGGTATCGCCACCGCGTACAGGACGATCGAGATCTTTCCCTTGAGGTCGCTCCCCACCGCTTCCCGCAGACTCGAACGCGGGCCCTGACGGGCGACGATGGCGTTCTGCAGGATCGTGTACGCGACGGCGGCCATCAGAAGATCGACCCCGTACAACGCGGTCGGGAGCGGTGCCGCGTGGTTCGCTCCCATCCAGCCCGTCGCGAACGGTATCAGCGACAGCCAGAACAGCAGATGCAGATTGGCCCACAGGATGCCGCCGCTGACGCGCTCGACCGTGTGCAGCATGTGATGATGGTTGTTCCAGTAGATCCCGAGGAAGATGAAGCTGAGGACGTAGGTCAGGAAGACCGGGATCAGCGGGCGCAGGGCCTGCCACCCGGTTCCCTGCGGGACCCGCAACTCGAGCACCATGATCGTGATCAGGATGGCGATCACGCCGTCGCTGAACGCTTCGAGCCGGTTCCGGGTCATGTCGCCGCGGTCTCCGGGAGTCATCCCTCACGGGGCAGCGGAGATTCAGTCGCAGGAGCTCCGATCGAGCAGCTCTTTAAGCACGGGCCCGACGACGGCCTGCAAAGACGACATCTCGATCTCCGCCTGGGTCATCGGCGCGCCTGATTTGGGGACCGCCGAGTCGGTTGCAAGCTTGCTGAGCGCAGGTGCTCCGGGCGGCTGTACGATGGCATTGAAAGTCAGCTTCTGGCTCGTGAGCTGCCTGGGCGTGGATTGGCTGGTGCTCCGGGCCTGGCGGCACATCTGCTCGTAGAGCCAGCCTTTCTTGCCGCAGGTCTTGAGCTGCTCCTGCACGTTCTGATAGGCGGGATTCGGGACGGCGATTCGATCCCACGACAGGACTTCGACCCGGATCGAGCACAGGTCCGTGGGCGCCTTCGGACCGGAAACGGTCACAACCTGCTTCCCGGCCTGCTCCATCAACCATGCCTGCAGATAGGTGGTCCAGTGCGGGTGGATGCGCCCCTGCCAGACGACCCCCTCGAAGTTGAGGACGCCACCACCGCCCGTGCTCCGAAATCGATCTCCAACGAGCTGATCGATCGTATCGAAGCGTAGGACGTTCACGCGGTCCGTGCCACTGTCGACGCTTTGCACGATTCCGGCCGGCCGCCCGTCCAACATGACGATCGCGCCGCTGTCGGACTCCCGAATACGCAGGCTATCAACCGGCGCCAGGTTGAGGAGGTGCTTGATGCCGCCGGCGGACTTGAGACGCACGATCGTCTCGCGGCCGCTCGGATAGTGACGGATTGCTTGAAACTCCTTCGTGGCCGGGATGTTCGTACCGACCGGCGGCGCCCGGTCTGGCCACGTCGTTGTGCAGGCGATCGTTCTCACGTCCGGCAGCGCCACCAGTGCCAGATCGTAGAACTCGTTGTCGTAGCTGCGACTCCCCTCGACCTTGGCACCGCTCCGATCGAGGACTGTGATGGACGCACCGATGTCGGGGACGACATGCCGGGCCGTCACGACGGTGCACGCGTTACCGCGGCGGAACGAGTACCCCGCGCCGATGTACTCACCCTGGCGCACCTCGACCGGCTCCGCGCGCGCGAAGGAACAGGCCGCGCAGAACATCAGCGTCGATGCCAGCGTCCGAAACGGGCCCTTCATGCCGCGATCATCGAGTGGTCTTCTTGCGGTCGGGTGGCTTCACATGCTCGAGGAGGTGATATCTCTCGATGGCGCTGGCTGGTTCGGCGGGCTTGCTTCCGCCGATGGGAGCGTGTTCGCGAGCGACCCCGGAGCCTTGTGTCTCCGGATGGACCGGCGGGACCCTGTTGATCACTTTGTCCCATCCTTTTCGCAGAAGATTGTAGGTTTCTCGGATCACCTGCGTGATCTGCTCGAGACAGGCGAATAGTAGCAAAAAGAAAGCGCCCCAAAGCTTGACGGTATCGGATTCCCAAAGCGCGGTGCTCAAAGGCACTTCGACGAGGTGCTGCGGCCCCCGATAATTCTGCAGGCTGGCCGGCCCTCTGGCGTACATTTGGACCTGAAGCTCGCCCTCGCTCAAGGTGCGAATGAAACCGATCGCCGGCGCCAGCTGCTCGGCAGAACACCCGGACGCCGGCGAAGTCCCCGGTCCTCCCGAATCGAGGCAGGCGTGCGAATCCACGATACTGCCTTCGTCGAGTCGCTCGGGATCGCCCACCGTCAGCACATCGTGGCTGAACCATGGTTTGACCCGGCGCAGGATCGAGCCGGTCACCAGGATCGGCGCCAGGCGCGCCCGCCAATCAGCCCCCTCGGGCACAGCCTGTCCGATGATCAGGTGACCGGAGATCGGGAGGGAGATACGGTTCGGTCCGGTTTGCGTCCCTGTGCGGCTCTCATAGTTGAAGCCGACGGGATCCGCGACCGTCGGCCCTCCATCGAGAACGAAGCGGTAAGGCTGGTGCGCGCCGGACGGACAACGGCGGGCGAGCTCATCGTCCTTCTCCACCGACACGCGCAGCACGCCGGGATCCGGGGACGTCACTCGGGCCCGGGATCCCGCCGCGAGCATCATCGTCACGGCACCGGCTGATGTCATGTATCCGGGCTCACCGGGCGCGACGCTGCGCCGGCCGACGCGGCCCGCCGGCAGGTCCCAGGTCACCGACTCGTCACACAGCGGCTCGAGCGTGAGCGAGCCGGTGACCGCGCTGATCGATAGTGTCCCGCTGCCCGCCGGTCTATCCAAGCTATCGAGCGCAACGACGACAACACCCGCGAGGAGTCCCGCCGTCATCACGGTGAGGACGATTCTCTTGGTCCAGGAATCCGGTTTGGATTGCTGCACTTCGGTGCTCATCGATTGTTCGTCATTCGCGCGGCAGGTATACGGAAAAAGTCTGTGTCTGTTCTTCGAACTGATCCCGTCGGATCAGCTTGAATTTTCCGTCGGCGGGCACATTGGCGAGCGGCACGTCGCAGTAGCTGTCGTATCGCAGCGGCTGAGCGATGGTGAGCGACCGGCAATGAACCGCTTTCGCAGCGCCCGGCACGATGAAAATGTCCGCGCGTCCACTGTTGACATAGATCCGCAGGCTGCCGCGATCGTCCGGGACGGAAGCCTCACCACCCCAGCGCGCCACATACAAGGTCCCGTCGGCGCCATGCACCGAGAGCGCCAGCGTCTCGGTGCTCACCGGGCGAGTGGCATCGGCGGGCGGCTCCTTGTCTCCGCCCGAGCCGAGTCGCAACGCGACCCAGCGTTCGGCGCCTCGTGAGCCGGTGAAAGAGCCCTCGCCCCGGAAACGCCCGTCCGCGCTCAGGACCTCCACCCGAAGCTCGCCGCTGTACGATACCGGCAGACGCACCCGGATCGTATCCGCACGCTGCGCTTCGACGGTCGGACCCAGAACGATCGCCACGACGGCCTCGCCGCGCACCCGGTTCGTCGCGTTGAGGGTCTCGTGATATTCGCGGCCGGGGACCGGCCGGAAGTCGCCGCGGGCGCTCGTGGTCGCCAGCGCGAGTCCCGCCAGAATGCCGGCCACCACGCGGCGATCGATCCGTGCTCCACGGGGGTTCATCTCTTCTCCTTGCGGCGCTTGAATCCCGCGGGCCTCGTCCGGAACGATCGGACTGACCCTGCGAGCGTGGTCAGTCCGTTGCAATCGTGACCTGCGCCAGCTCCTCGAGCGTGACGTCGATCGCAGCGCCTGCGGAGATCTCCACTTCCTGACCCCCGGTGCTGGCCGCGATGGCGGTCCCACCCGCGCCGCCGACGACAGCCCCAATCGCCGATCCTTTCGTCTTGTCGTTCTTGTTGAACAGACTCCCGAGAAACGCGCCGGCCCCCGCCGCGCCCCCGATCTTGGCCGCGTCCTTGCCCGTCTTGCTCTTGCCCTTTTGGGCCCACGAGGCCTTGATCGGGACCACGCCTCCTCCAGGTAGCCGGATCCTGGTGAACGTCAGCTTCAGACTGGCTGCTCCTCCGATCTTTGGTTGCGGCAACGCCTCCTTCACGCTCCCTGAGATCTCCGAGGCAGAGGGGATCACGGTGACTCCGTCGACCAGGATGTTGTGGTCCACCCGCCCGGTAAACGCATCGCCGGGCCGGCTCGTCTTGCTGGAGAGGCCGCGGAGGAGCACCACGTGCAGGGAAGTGCCCGGCGCCAGGGTCTTGATGATCGGTTCAGGACGCATGGGGACGGTGGGCAGGGGAGAACCCGACTTGTCCGACTCGAGCCCCGCGGGCACCGATGCCGTCGCATCACGCATGACGGTGGGCTTCACCGTACCGGAAACGGGTCTCTTCTTTCGAGTTGGATTGGTCGGCCGGCCCTCACCGGTCCGCGCCGTCGCCTTCGCGGCCGCTAATTGGGCCTCGTACTGACGGACGACATCCGCGTCGCTCATGAGTGGCATCTGCTGGCCATAACGCGGATGGTAGGACAGGAACCTCGGATAGATTTCAATCCGTCCGTCCGGCGCGCGATAGTAACGATAGAGCGCCTCTCCCGTCTGATCAAAGTAGATCTGGGACGATGCGAGCGTCCCCTCGGTCCGCGCCATGAAGAGGCGCACCTCTATCGCAAGCTGCGGGGTGTCGATTGGGCGACGCTCTTGATTCGTCTTTGGGTCGGTGCCGCCGGTGTCGTACAACTCGATGCGGTTCGAGATGGGATCGTAAACAAAGAATTTGCCCATCACATTGTTCTTGGTGAGGAAATAAAAAAGGATGCAGAAGGCCGCAACACACGCCAGCACGGCCCAACGGGCATGCTGCCTACGTACACGGGCACCTGGGAAAAACACCGGCTTGAGAGCGAGCAGGACGAGGGGAAGGAGCGCGACGACCCCGGTGGCGAGCGCGCGCGCCAGCCAGATATTCATCCCCGTAATCGAAACAATTTTCTGGGTAGCCGAATTGAAGACAGCCTTGATCGACCGGTACTCAATGAAGCCTGAATAGATGAAGTAGACCGCAACAACGAGTACGATGCACACAACGAGCGCAACGAGGATCTTGATCCACTTAGTGTCTTTCATGTGATGCCGCCTTCTGCTCCTGGAGCATGTAACCACCATCCCACGATCAGCCCGAGCGCAGCGATCCGCACGAGCCAACGGGACATCGATTCCCCCGGAAAACCGTCCAGCAAACCCCACCCGTGTCGCTGGTTCGCGAGTCGGCGAGATCATGTTGGCGGCGATTTTTGACAGTCGTATATACCTCTCTACGGCCTCGTGTCAAGTGCACGGTGGTGCGGAGTTTGGGGTGGTCCCTTGCGGGCCAATGCGTCCGCGGGCAAACGGAAGGGCTCCTTGGGCAGCCATCTTCCTCCATCGCGCGGTTCAAACGACGGAGCGGGGCCGGGGCAGCGCGCTCAGAAATTGACGACGAGCGACGCCGTGAAGATCGTGTCGAGGGTGTCCAGCTGGTCCAGGACCGTGTCGGTCTTCACGCCGACGGGTGGTGGCGCGTTCAGGAGATCGATCTGCTGGAAGGCCGGCTGATGGTCGTACAGCCACTGCAGGCTGACCTTGAGCGCCAGGCGCTTGCTCATCGACACCGCGACCGAGTTGATCATGTTGCCGCGCAGGTCGGTGGTGTCGTCCAGGTTCTCGTCGATGGCGAGATCGTTCACGAAGGTCGTGCTGTCGCCCAGCTTGTGCTCGTACTTCGAAGAGACCCGGAACCCGGCGAACTTGTCCTTGACGTTCGGCGACTGGACGATGTCGTCTTCCTTGGTGTACGAGACGGCATAGTCGGTCCTGAACTTGGTGCGGTCGGTGTCGATCCAGAGATTGCCGAGACCGCCGGCCGTTTCGTAGCGGTTCTCGACCCCGGCGAAACGGTTCCGGCTCCACCCGGCGCCGGCGAACCAGAAGAGGCGTCCGGAGATCGTGTGATCGAAGCGCCCGCCCAGGAAATAGTTCTCGGCGTTCAAGACGGTGTCCTTCTCCTCGATCACGCTGAAGCTGTTCCGGTCGGGACCGACGGCGACGCGGGTCTTCGTCGTGGTCTCGGCGCGCACGCCACCCGCCTTCAGCTCGAATGAGGATTTCTCCCACTTGCGTCCCAGTGTGTTCTTGAATCCAAGGGTCGTCGCTTCCGAGTTCCCGGCAATCGCGACATAGCTGAACTCGGCCGTGTCGGACCACTTTCCGTCCGCGGCCGGCTTGTCCTGCGCGCAGGCCGGAGGCGCGGCCGCAATAGGCAGGCACATGAAAGCGGCAAGCAGCACGCCGGCGCGTTGTGCGATGCGCATGGGGTCCCCCTGGCCGAATTGGCGCGCGAGTATACCGCAGGCGGGCGCACCGAAGACCGAGTCTCACGACCGCAGCGGCGACGAGACCTCCTCGGCACGCTCCTGCTGCTGCAGCCGCCACATGCGGGCGTAGTGCCGGCCGGCGGCCAGCAGCTGATCGTGGGAGCCGCGCTCGACGATGCGACCGTCGTCCATCACCAGGATCTGGTCGGCGCCCATCACGGTCGACAGCCGGTGCGCGATCACCAGGGTCGTCCGGCCGACCTGGATGCGATCGAGCTCGGCCTGGATCGCCTTCTCCGACTCCGAATCGAGCGCCGAGGTCGCCTCGTCGAAAATCAGGATCGCCGGGTTCTTCAGGAGCGCCCGCGCGATCGCGACGCGCTGCTTCTCGCCGCCCGAGAGCTTCAGACCCCGCTCGCCGACCTGGGTCTCGTAGCCGTCGGGGAGACGCATGATGAAGTCGTGGATGTGGGCGGCGCGCGCCACCGCCTCGACTTCCTCGCGACCGGCGTCCGGACGCCCGTAGTGGATGTTGTAGAAGATCGTGTCGTTGAACAGGACGGTGTCCTGCGGGACGATGCCGATGGCGCCGCGCAGCGACATCTGGGTGATGTCGCGCAGGTCCCGACCGTCGATGACGATCCGCCCGTCATGGATGTCGTAGAAACGGTACAGGAGGCGCGCCAGCGTCGACTTACCCGAGCCGGAGTGCCCGACCACGGCGACCGTGCCGCCGGGCGGGATCTCGAAGTCGACGCCATGCAGGATCTCCCGCCGGGGGTCGTACCCGAACCGGACGCCCTCGAAGACCACGCGCGGGCGATGCGCCACCAGCGGCACAGCCTCCGGCCGATCCCGCACGTCGGGGCTCTGGTCCAGGAGCGCGAACAGCCGCTCCAGGTTGGTGAGCGCCTGCTTCACCTCGCGGTACATCATGCCGAGGAAGAACAGGGGCGACGACAGCTGCAGCAGGTAGGCGTTGACCAGCACCAGATCGCCCACGGTCAGCCGGGCGGCGACGACACCGGCGGCCGCGCGCCACATCATCGCGGTGACGCCGATCGCCACGATGGTGGTCTGGCCGAGGTTGAGCAGGGCCAGCGACTTCTGCGCCAGGACGTTGGCGTCCTCCAGCCGCCGCAGGCTCTCGTCGTAGCGGGCGGTCTCGTGGGTCTCGTTGTTGAAGTACTTGACCGTCTCGTAGTTGAGCAGCGAATCGACCGCCCGCTCGTTGGCGCGCGTGTCGGCTTCGACAGCGGCACGGTAATAGCGCGTGCGCCACTCGGTCACGATGAAGCTCCACGCCGCGTAGGCGACCAGCGTGACCAGGATGATCATCGCGAAGCTGGCGTCGTACTTCCACAACAGGAGGAGCGTGACGAGCAGCACCTCCACGGCGGTCGGCACGATGGTGTAGAGCGTCCAGTCGAGAAGATCGGAGACCGCCGTGCTGCCACGCTCGACGTCGCGGGCGACGCCGCCGGTGCGCCGGTCGAGATGGAACTTGAGGCTCAGATCATGCAGGTGACGGAAGACTTTCACGGTGATCTGCCGCGAGGTCCTCGCCATGACCCGGGCGAACACCACCTGCCGCAACTCGGTGAACAGGGTGACGCCGATACGGGAGGCCCCGTAGGCCAGGAGCAGCGCCACCGGCAGGACCAGGAGACTGCGCTCGACGTTGAGCCGGTCGACGATCTGCTTCAGCACCAGGGGCACGAACAGGGTCGCCAGCTTGGAGGTCAGGATCAGGGCGAGAGACAGGATGATACGACCCAGGTACGGTCGCAGGTAGGGAAGCAGCGCGGCGACCGCTTCGAAATCGCCGCGCCCGTCCGGGGATCGCCCGACCGGCGGACTGGAGCCGGGCTCCTGGACCGGGGTCGTGGTCATGTGGTGCGCGCGGGCCGATGCTGCCGGGTCATAACGTCTATTGTCCGCCGATGCCTCCGTCCGCTGCAAGCACGGGAAACCTGTCTGCCGGCGGAGGCCCCCGGGGCCGGGACGCGGCATGCGCTGCGGTACAATCAGCAGGCCGAACGCCCGCGCGCGAGGATGTCCGAAGATGACGCAGTCCGACACGAGGCGGTACGAGGTGGGAGCCCGGTCCACGGAGACCTTCGGCCGGGTGCTCTGCAACGCACGGAATCACCACTTCATCGCCGACGGACCGGTGCAGAACGGCTGTCCCGGCGAGGCACTCACGCCACCCGAGCTGTTTCTCGCGGGTGTCGCGGCCTGCGGGGTCGAGCTGGTGCAGGTCATCGCCCGTGGCGACAATCTGCCGCTTCAAGCCGTCCGCGTCGAGATCCTCGGGGTCATCGACCGCGCCAATCCGGTGCGTCACGACCTGACGGTGTTCAACTCGGTCCGCCTGAAATTTCGCCTGGGCGGGGTCGGCGAGCAGGAAGGGGCGCGTCTCATCCAGGCGTTCAAGGGACGGTGACCGCTGTACGGCTCGGTCGCGGTCGCGACCCCGGACGTGCAGGTCGAATTCGTCGTGGAGCCGTAGCGCTCGCCCGAGCCGGGTAGCCGGCCGGGGCCCGTACTAGACCCGGAGCCGTCGATCCAGCCTCCACCACCCCCCGCCCCGGCAGGCGATGAACAGGAAGACGAAGCAGTAAAGCGCGGCCAGCTCACCCTCGTTGATGGCGGGGAAGAACCTGGAGCCGAGCTGTAACTTCCAATGAAACTGGAAGTAGGCGACGGCCATCATCCCGCTGCAGAGGAATGCCGCGAGCCGCGTCTGCAACCCCAGCATGATCGCCACCCCGCCGCACAGCTCGAGGATCCCGCCGAACCAGAGCTGCGAGCCGACCGGCGGACGGAACGTGGAGAGCACCCCGAGGACCTTCTGGGCGCCGTGGAAGGAGAGCATGAATCCCGACACGATGCGCAGCAGGGCGTAGGAAGGTTCGGTGAACGCCTCGAGCCATCTCATCGGTTCCTCCTCATGAAGGACGGTTCAAGGTGCATCAGCCCGGGCCGCCCGGCTTGGAGCCGCCGCGGCATGCGCGAGCTCGTTCGAGGAGCAGGTCGCGCTCGCGCGCGTTCCGCGTGAGCGCCGCCGCACGCTCGAACTCCGGGCGCGCCTCGTCGAGCCGGCCGAGCTTGACGAGCAGGTCGCCGCGCACGCTCGGCAGGAGATGGTAACCCTGAAGCGCCGGGTCCGACGCCAGGACATCGACGAGCTCGAGGCCCTCCTGCGGACCCGAAGCCATCGCGACTGCCACCGCCCGATTCAACGCCACCACGGGCGAAGGAGCGAGCGCGGCGAGGGCATCGTACAGCGCCACGATGCGCGGCCAGTCGGTCTCCTCCGGCGCGACGGCCCGCGCGTGACACGCCGCGATCGCGGCCTGGAGCGTGTACGGGCCACGCGCCCCGCCGGACAGCTCCTCGGCCCGCTCGAGCGCCAGGAGACCGCGGCGGATCAGAAGACGGTCCCAGAGGGCGCGGTTCTGATCGAGAAGGAGCACCGGCTCTCCGGACGGCCCGGCGCGGGCCCGCAGACGCGACGCCTGGATCTCCATCAGCGCGACGAGACCGTGGACCTCCGGCTGTCGAGGCATGAGACCGGCCAGGATACGGCCGAGACGGAGCGCCTCCTCGCACAAGGTCGGGCGCATCCAATCGCCCCCGGCGGTTGCCGTGTATCCTTCGTTGAAGACGAGATAGATCACCTCGAGCACCGATGACAGACGGGCGGCCCGCTCGGTCCCGCGAGGGACCTCGAAGGGGACCCGCTTGCCGGCGAGCGTCCGCTTGGCCCTCACGATGCGCTGGGCGATGGTCGGTTCCGGGACGAGATAGGCCCGCGCGATTTCTACGGTCGTCAGACCACCGAGGAGACGGAGCGTCAGAGCGACCCGCGCCTCGGTCGGGAGCATGGGATGACAGGAGACGAATACGAGACGAAGGAGATCGTCGCCGAAATCGTCGTCGATCTCCGCGTCATGATCCGGCGCGGCGTGCCCCTCCCCGGTCTCGAGGTCGCGACCGAGCTCCCGATGCTTTCGCTCGAGCAGATTGTCGCGGCGGAGCAGGTCGATCGCTCGATGCTTCGCGGTGCCCATGAGCCAGGCGCCCGGGTTGTCCGGAACACCCGACTCGGGCCACCGCTCGAGCGCCGCGACCAGGGCGTCCTGCGCCAGGTCCTCCGCGAGACCGACATCGCGCACCAGGCGCGCGAGAGCGGCGATGAGCCTGGCCGACTCGATGTGGAAGATCGCCTCGATCCTGCGGCGAAGATCGGTCGTCGTCACGGCGACCGATCAGACCATCTTCACTCCCCCCGGCGCAAGGGCGCGGCGGGCCCCGGTGGCGGTCTCAGTCCCGCACCTCGGGAAATCGGGAGGCGGCCTTCTGGACGTCGGCCGGAAACTCCGACAGATCGTGCACCTGGCGCACCTCGATCACTTCGTTCTCCGAGGCCGGACAGCGCGACGCCCACTCGACCGCCTCTTCCTTCGATTTCACCTGGATCATCCAGTAGCCGCCCAGGACCTCCTTCGCCTCGCTGAAGGGCCCGTCGGTCACCCTCGGCTTTCCGCCGGGAAAGGAGACGCGCGCCCCCTCCGAAGGAGGATGGAGACCGTCGAGTGCGAGCAGCACGCCCGCCTTCTGCAGTGATTCGTTGTACTTCATCATCGCGGCGACCGCCTTGGCGTCCGGCATGGTGCCCGGCGCCGCCTTCTCGTATCCCCTGGGAATCATCAGCATCATGAATCGCATGGTCCTGTCTCCTCGAGTTTTCTGGACCGGAGCCGGAGTCCCGGTCGCAGCCGACCGGCTCGACCCCGGCTCTACTCTATCGTCGAACGAGGAGCGGGGAAATCGACCGACGCCGTGACTTTTTTGAAAGTCGAAAGAGGATCAGGGGCGGGCCCCCAGCAAAATCCCGCGGCGCTGAACGGCCGCGGGGCCTTTGGAGGGCCCGCCCTTGGAGAGCGTGTTCCGCATCGGGCTCTTTGGCGGGGAATTCAGCCCGAGCGCGCCTCCGGCGGGAGCCACGTGCTCCCGAAGAGGCGATGACATGCGATGAGACTTACGCCGCGCGATACCTTCTCTGCAGCTTCTTGAAGGCCGACACCAGCCGCGCGTGACGCTTCCTGGCCTGGACGGCATCACGAAACGCCTGTCTCATCCTCGACTGCAGCTTCCTGCGTGTTCTCTTCGTCATCATCCACCTCCTGCCTCGAACATAATTCCCCGTGCCACCGGTGTCCAGCATTCGCGCTCTCGGCGTCCCGGGGTGTGGTCGCGAACGGCCGCAAGGAGGGCCGGGAGCAGGAAGAGTCAATTTTCCGACGCAGGCGGAGGTTCGAACCGCCACCACGCGGGCGCCCGGTGCCAGGAGAACGCGACGACGCCCACGCCTTTTCGGTCCTCGCTCACGAGACGGGGTGCAGGAAATCGTTGAGAGCGACGCTGCGCGCCTCGACCGACATACGCGTGAGGATCTCGCGCATGTCCAGACTCCCCGGGCATTGCGCGGCCAATCCACAGACTTATATTTGATGATTATGCCGACCATCGGCAGGTACGAGGTCCAGCGTGAACTAGGCCGGGGTGCCATGGGGGTGGTCTACCTGGCCCACGACCCGCGTCTCAACCGGCAGGTCGCGGTGAAGACGTACGCCCTGCCGGAGGGGATCTCCGCGGAACTGGCAAAGGAATTCCAGGAGCGATTTCTCCGGGAGGCCCGCGCCGCCGCCTCTCTCTCGCACCCGGGCATCGTGACCATCTACGACGCCGGCGAGGATACGGCGAGGAAACTTCCATACATCGCCATGGAATACGTCCAGGGACAGAGCCTGAAGCAGCTCCTGGACAAGGGTCAGCGCCGGGACGCGTCGTGGGTTCTCGCCTTCGGCGCCGTCCTTGCGGAGGCCCTGCACGTGGCGCACCGGGCCGGGATCGTCCACCGGGACATCAAACCGGCGAACATCCTGATTCGCGACTCCGACGGAGCGGCGAAGATCGCCGATTTCGGCGTGGCGCGTCTCGCCTCCTCCGAGCTCACGCGGTCGGGGGCCGCCATCGGGTCACCCGGCTACATGTCTCCCGAGCAGGTCCGTGGTGGAGTCCTCGACGGTCGCAGCGACCTGTTCTCTCTCGCGGTGGTTCTGTACGAGGCGCTGTGCGGCAAGCGGCCTTTCCACGGCGACGACCTCGTCTCCCTGGCCTACTCCATCGCCCACGACACACAGGTACCGCTCAGCCGGCAGTTCCAGGGCTGCCCCGCCGGTCTGGATCAATTCTTCGATCGGGCCTTGTCCAAGGACCCCGACAAACGTTTCGCTGACGGCGCCGCGTTTCGCGAGGCCTTTCTATCGGCCGCCGGTCGGAAATCAGCCGACCTCGCCGATCAGACGGTGCCCGACGCGGTCACGCTGCGCCCGGCCCCATCCGCGAATCCGGCGCGCACGCGCGGCATCGGCGGCCACTCCCCGTCCCCGGGCCCCGGATCGGCGCGAGCCGGGCGGTCGCGCCGGCTCGCTCCGGCGCTCGCCGTGATGGCGCTCTTGACCGTCGGTCTCGTCGCCGCGGCCTATCTGGGTTTCGGCAGACCGGGCAAACCGAATTCCGACGGGCGTGCCGGGCTCGCCGCCACCCCCCCGGCGACCGCCGGTGTCGGTGGACAGGCACCGGTGCGGACGGCACCCGCCTCGCAGGAAAAAGCGACGCAACCTCCCGGGACGTCGGAGCATCAGCGGAAGTCCGTGCCGCGAGAGATCGAGCCCGTGGTCGGACCGCCACAGATACCCCGGAGCATCCAGAGCATCCAGCTGACGGTGCCGGCCGGAGCGGAGATCCACCTGGCGCTGGACGTGCCGGTCGGCTCGGCCGCCAGCCATGCCGGGGACACCTTCACGGCGAGGATCACCGACCCGGTCGTGGCCGGCGACCGCGTGGCGCTCCCCGCCGGCAGCATCGTGCATGGTCGCGTCAGCGATGCGGTTCCCGCCAGGAAGGGGTTGAGTCAGAAGGGAGGCTCCCTGGGTCTTTCGTTCGACAGAGTCGTGACGCCGTCCGGTACGGGCGCGCCGATGACGGCAACCTTGAGCAGTATCGCGCCCAAGTCGACCAAGAAGACCGCGGGAGCCATCGGAGGAGGGGCCGCCGGTGGCGCGCTCCTGGGCAAGCTCCTCGGAAAGAGCAACAAGGACGCCGCGGTGGGCGCCCTCATCGGTGGAGCGCTCGGCACCGGAATCGCCGCCGGCACCAGGGGCGAGGACGTCGAATTTCCCTCCGGGTCCCCCCTGACCATCAAGCTGGACCGGTCGCTCATGATCCCCGTCCGACCGTAAGAGCCTGCTTCGGCCCCCACTTGATTTCCCTCGGGATGGCAACCAGATTTCCTGCTGTGGACGCCACAAGTTCCGTCGGGAGGGATTGAGCCATTCGCCGCGGACGCGTTCTCGTTCTGATCGGCTCGGCCCTTGCGGCCGGACTGATCGGATGGGCAGCCCAATCTGAGTTCGTGGTCGTCACGAACGAGGACAACGGCGAGATCGCGGTGTCCTCGTACGTGCTGCAGGAAGATGACTTTCTCGCTCCACGGCTGCGGTTCCTGAGAAGCCGGGAGAAGCTCGACGAGGTCGTCGGCGCGGGCACGACCCAGTTCGAGAAGATCGTCCTGCTGCGACGCTGGGTCCGGAGCCAGTGGGAATCGAGCGGTGACTTCTTCTATCCGCCCTGGGACGCCGTCGAGATTCTCGATCTCGCGAGACAACACGGCAACAGGGGATTCTGTGCGCAATACGCCGTGGTCTTCCTGCAGGCCTGCCAGTCGCTGGGCATCCATGCGCGCTATGTCGACCTGTCCGGGCATTTCGTCGTGGCGATCTGGTCGGATGACTTCGACAAATGGGTGGTGATGGATCCCAGCCAGGACATCCACTACGAGAAAGATGGCGTGCCGATGGGGGGCGCTACTCTTTGCCGGGCGTACTGGGGGAAGGATGTCCGTGGGATCCTGGAGTGCGACTCGTATGGGCAACGGAAGCCGGTCGCGCTGAATGCTCTCGACAATTACCGGCAGTATTCAATCGCCCTGACCGCGAATCAGCTGGCCGTTCCGGTGCAGGTCCAGGTGAACGGCGCGTGGAAGCCGCTGGTGCATGCGAGCGACTATCGCAGTTACCCGCGTATCGGACGGGACAGGCTCGTCATCGGGTCGAATTTTCTCGCCTGGCGTGTCCAGGGGTCGGACGAAGGGTCCCCCCGGCGCGCGGAGACCGGCGATCAGGACGAGTTTCGCTACGCCCTGAACCAGACCGTCATCCTGCTGGCCAACGAGCGCATCAGGGACAGGATCCTGAAGGTCGCGCTGATCGGCAACAACAGTCCGACCTTCGAGAGATTCCTGATCCGATCCGACGAGAGCACCGAATGGGTGCCGAGCCCGGCCACGAAGATCCGGTGGCTGCTCCATGCCGGGATGAACGAGCTGGACGCGCGCGTCGAGACACGGTTCGGGTGGCGAGGGAACGACAGCTCGATCCAGGTGCTCTACAAACCGCCGCTGTTCGGATTTCTCCCGGCCTTTCGAGGCAACATCGTCCGGCTGACCTGGCATCGGGCGGCCTGAGCCTCCCGCGCTGCCGCACCGCGACGGGAGCCGCTCAGCCGCTGGCGCCCGCCCGCGAGCGGTAGACGCGCGGGCTGACGCCGAATTCGGCGCGGAAGGCGCGATTGAAGTTCGACACGTCGCCGAAGCCGGAATCGAAGGCGATGTCGAGGACCCGGGCGGATTCGGTCGAAAGACTCATCGCGGCCTCGCGCAGCCGCGACCGAAGGAGGTACTGGTGTGGCGTGACGCCGGTCAGCCTCTGGAACGTGCGAAGGAAGTGATACGGGCTGAGCCCCGCTTCCCGCGCCAGGCTTCCGAGCGCATGCGCCGCATCCGGGCGCCGCTCGATCATCCGCACGCTTCGCGTCACCCGCGCCACCGCGCTGGGTGGAGCGGAGCCCGGGTCCGCTGCGAGGCTTCCCAGGATCCTCAGCGTGCGTTCGGCGAGCTCGATGCCGAGCTCTTCCCAGGGCGCGGCGACCGAACCGCTCAGAGCCGCGCAGACGCGCGCGATCAGCGGCGACAGGACGCGTAACGGAGGCAGACGGAGGGCCCGGAAGCGGGTGTGGCCTCCGCGTGCGCCCGCATCCGCCGCGAGCCCGTCGAAATAGTCCGGCGCGTAGTGGAACGACACGCAGCGGTCGCCCGCGCCGTGCTCGTGCCCGCATTCGAATCCCTGACCCGGGTTCCCGAGCAGGAGCGAGCCCGGTGTCATCAATTCGCGATCCCGGCCGAAGCCGTACTCAAAGCTGCCCGAGACCACGATGGCGATCGAGACGTTCGAGTGCCGCTCCTCGAAACGGCGATCCTGCGGGCCGGACGTGCAGACGACGTCGGTGGCACGCCAGCCGTCGCCCGTCGCGAGCACGCGCGGCGTCGCCTGGCCCGGGGCGCCGGTGAGCGCCCGGCGGGCGAGGGCATGCTCCACTTCGACCGCAAGTTTTGCCAAGATCCCGTCTCCCGTGGCACCGTATAACTGTCTCAGTATAGCGGACAGGACGGCGCCGATCGGACCGCAGACCGGCCGACGCTCTCGTCAAACAAGGAGGAGCACGATGTACGACCACGTCTCGCTGAAGGTCAAGGACGGAGCGAGGAGCAGGAAGTTCTTCGAGCGGGCCCTCGCCCCGCTGGGTTACAAGATTCTGGATGAATCGGGCGGCGGCGCCGGGTTCGGCGCCGAAGATAAATCGGCGCTCTGGATCGCGCCGGGGGCGGCGCACGCGCCCGCCGTGCATCTCGCCTTCGTCGCGAGCGATCGCGCCAAAGTGAATGCCTTCTATGAGGCAGCGCTCGGGGCGGGCGGCCGGGACAACGGGTGTCCCGGGATACGCGAGAGTTATGGGCCGAACTATTACGCGGCCTTCGTTCTCGACCCGGACGGCAACAACGTCGAGGCAGTCTGTTTGAAGCCGGCAGGCTCCAAGAAGTGACCTGAACGGAGCCGCGCAGGACGGGTGGTCTCGCCCTGCGCGGCTCCGGCGCTGCGTCGTGGAGTTGCGATACAATCCGGCGCAACGACACGCGGCCCCGGACCCGCTGATCCATCGCCTGTCATTCTCAGATCGGGTGGGACGAAGCCGGGCCGCCAGGCTCCGTACGATGATCCAGCCCACGGGACGTCGGGCGCTTTGCGGCATTCTGGCCGTCACCACGTTCTTCACGGCCGTGGCGGCCTCCGGGCCTTCCAAGTCCGCCACGCCGGTCGACGGGAGCTGGCTGCGTCTTGACACCCCGAACTTCACCTTCTTCGGCCAGGTACCGGCGGCGCGTCTCGGAGTCATAGCGATCAGGCTGGAGGCCTACCGGTCGGCGCTGGAGTGGCTCCATCCAGGTGCGCGCTCGTCGCCGCGCGAGACGTCGGTGTACGTGTTCAAGGACGCCGCGAGCGGGCGCGGTTACGCCGCACCCCCGGCCGGCGCCGGACAGCATCTCGGCATCAATCCACCGTACGACGTGCCGAACTTTGTGGTCGTGGCGGCGCCGGTCGACGATCCGCCCCTCGAGATCCTTTACCACGCGTACGCCCATCAGTTTCTCGATGACAACTTCCCGCGCCTGCCGCTCGCTCTGACGGAGGGGCTGGCGGAGTTCTACAGTGGATTCTCGCTCGGCCCCCAGGGGATCCTGATCGGGATACCCAGGGCGGAGCATGTGCGTCGTCTCAAGGCTCAGGCGGTGCCATGGCCACAGCTGTTCTCCATCGACGCTCGGGCGCCGATGCTCGCGGACCAGGATGGCGGTGCGACGTTCATGGCCGAGTCGTGGGCCCTGGCGCACTATCTCCTTTCGGGAAGCGGCGAGAATCGCGACAGACTCCCGGTGTTCCTGGACGACCTCCGTCGCGGCGGGTCCACCGACGCTGCCGTGCGTGGGGCCTATGGGTGGTCCCCCGATCGCCTCCAGCAGGAAGTGGCACGATACGTGGAGCGTGGTCATTTCGTGCCGATCCAGGTCGCTCAGGGCGGGCAGGCGGGCTCCCTCCCGCCACCGGAGAGCGAACCCTCGGCAATGCCGCGCATGACGCCGGCTCCGGCGCCACGCGCCGCGGGCATCCCGCCGGTTCGACCTGCCGATCCAGCGCGCCCGATCAGCAGGGATGAAGTCCTCGCGGCTCTCGGCGATCTCCTCGCCTATTCCGAGACAGGGCGGGCAGCCGACGGAGAGGCGCTCCTCCAGGAAGCGTTGCGGTTGAACCCCGAGCAGGCCCGCGCGTACGCAGGTCTCGGCCACTTGCGTTACGCGCAGGGCCGATTCTCCGACGCCGTGCCTTTCCTCGAGAAGGCGCTCGCGATCCAGCCGGATGCCATGTCCTGCTATCTACTGGCACGATCACTGCTGCGGATCAACGCGGCCGCAGCGGCCGCATCCCCGGCCCCGGCGGCGGACGCGAAGAGCACGCCTCCCTGGCTGGCGAGGGCCCGCTCGCTGCTCGCCCGCTCCACCGAGCTGCAGCCGCGGTTCGCCGCGCCGTTCGTGACGCTGGGCGCCACGCATCTGCTGTCCGATGGAGACGTCACGACAGGTATCGGGCTGCTCCAGAAGGCCCGCGTGATGCTGCCGGCCCGCATGGACATCGCCGGCAATCTCGTCTACCTGTTTCTGCGCAAGGGAGACTTTGTGCAGGCTCAGGCGATGGTGGACGACGTGCTCGCAAAAGGGGGCGATGCCGAGGCGTTGCGGGCGGCGAGGCAGGCGGTCGCCACGTTCCAGGAGGATCTCGCGGCCAAGCAGTCGCTTGTCGGTATGCGCCCGACCGCGGAGCAACAGGAGCGCTGGCGTCGGATGCAGGAGCAGGAGGACAAGCTGCTCCGGGACGCGCTCGCGAGGGCGCAGGATCCGGAGGCCAGGGCGGTGATCGAGAAGATGTTGAACCACGATGCTGCCGGGGTCCAAACCTTGGACTACAACAAGGCAGCCGAGGTCTACAATGAAGCGATCAGTCTGGCCAACCAGCGCGACTACGCGCGAGCCATCGCGCTTCTGGAGGATCTCCTTCCGAAGGTGGCCGACACGGACCTGCAGGACCGCATCAAGAAAACACTCGATCGATTCCGTCAGGACGCCGCCAGGCTACAACAGACGGTCAAGTGACGGAGGCCGACGCTCGCGCGTCCGCAAGTCCCTCTGCAGGAACATGATAGAATCTCCCACCGCTGCTTGGACCGTACAGTCGGAGAGATGGCTGACAATGAGCTCAATTCGCTTCTCGCCCGTGCCTGCTGATCACGGAGTCCAGGTCCGAGCGGACCGGCCCTGCCTGTCGGTCGCCCGCCAGAGCGCGTTCCGGGTATTCGGGGCCTGTCTCGTCGGGATCGCCTTCCTGGCGCCCGCGACGTTGCCGGCCGTCGCTCTCGGTCAGGATCGGGACGTGGCCCCGCCGGAGAGTCCGCATGACGATCCAGGAAAGAAACTGCCCGGGGTCGCCAAGCAGGTCTTCCCCACCGAGATGCAGTACCGCATCGGCGTCGAGGACGTCCTTCTCGTCTCGGTCTGGCGGGATGCGGATCTGACCCGGGAGGTCCCGGTCCGGCCGGACGGCAAGATCTCGCTCCCCTTGATTCAGGATATCGTCGCGGCCGGCAAGACGCCCGCCGACCTGGGGCAGGAGATCCAGACCCGCCTCAAGGAATACATGAGCAACCCGGCCGTGACCGTTATCGTGAGGGAGATCAACAGCATCAAGATCTATCTTCTCGGGGAGGTGGCTCGACCCGGGCCGGTCATGCCGAAAACCCAGATCCGCCTGCTCCAGGCGATTTCCATGGCCGGGGGACTCACGCCGTTCGGCGGCAAGAAGAACATCGTGGTGTTTCGCAAGACCCCCTCGGGGGAGAGAGTGATCGAGGTGTCGTACCAGAACATCGTCTCCGGGAAAAAGCCGGACGATGATCTGATCCTCGAATCCGGCGATACGGTCGTGGTCCGCTGAGTGAGCGTGCCGGGGGGCGGACGCTCCCGGGGCTCGCGCCGCCCTGCCCGCACCGATCGCGCCTCCTCTGATCCCGAATCCTCGGCGCGCTGGTCGGTCTTCGTCCGTGACGCACCGGCTCGTTCGATCATCCACCCGGACGGAATCCGCTTCGTCGACAGCGCGGTGGTCGTCGATCGCGCGACTCGTGACCATTTGAGGAGAGTCCGGGGCGTGGTCCGGCTTTCTTAGGGGACTCGGGTCCGTGGCGTACCGACTTCACGATCTGGCCTGGGACATCCGGAAGGCCCTCTCCCTCTCGCCGGGCGAAGGTCTGCGCCGTCTTTCCGGGCGGGCGGTGCGTTACGCGCGGAGGCTCCGGTATCGCCGGCGCGCGACCCACTTGAGCGATGCGGCCCTGCTTTCCTCCCTGGCGGTCCCCGCGTCCTCGGTCGCGGAACTGGTCGCGCGGCGGCGGCAGACCAGGCCCCTGGTTCCGGCGGCGCTGGAGAGCGCGGCCAGCGCTGATTTTCTTCGAAAGATGTCCGCGTCCTGCCAGCCGATCCTGGCGGCGGGGCGAGCCCTGGTGAAAGGAGATTTCGACCTGCTGGGGTCCGGCCCCGTGAACCTCGGCACCAACCCCGACTGGCACTGCGACTTCAAGTCGGGCAAGCGCTGGGACCGGGACGCCTATTCCCTGGACATCGTCCTGACACCCGATCGGGGGCATGATTGGAAGGTCCCCTGGGAAATCTCCCGCCTCCAGCACATCCCGACCCTGGGGATCTCCTCGGTGCTCACCGGGGATCCCGTCTTCCGGGAGAAGGCGCTGTCCCACATCGCCTCGTTCGTCGCGGACAACCCCGCCTACCGCGGGATCAACTGGAGCTGCACGATGGATGTGGCGATCCGCGCCGCGCAGATTCTCGCCTCAGAAGGTTTCCTTCGCGGCGCGGGCGATGACAGGTTTTGGGGTGATCTTCTCAAGTCCCTGCTTCTCCACGGCCGCTTCGTCCGGGACAACCTGGAGGACGGTCCGGTCCGCGGGAATCACTATGTAGCCAACCTCGCGGGGCTGTTCCTCTGTGGTCTGGCCCTGACGGAGTTCAGCGAGGCCGCAGGATGGAGAGAGTTCGCCCGGCGCGAGCTGACCACCGAGATGCAGCGACAGGTGACGCGGGACGGGCTGGACTACGAGGCCTCGCTTTCGTACCACGCGTTCGTGGCCGAGATGTTTCTGTTCCCCGCGCTGATGGAGATCGAGCGGGGGGGATCCTTCAGCCCTTTCTACCTGGAGAGATTGGAGACGATGATCGAGGCGGTGGCGATCCTCATCCGCCCCGACGGGACGCTCCCTCAGATCGGCGACAACGACGACGGTCGCTTCCTGATCGTCTCGCAATATCACCGACCGCGGCGCGATTGGAGGCCGCTGCTGGCCCTCGGCGCGTACCTGTTCCGGAGACCGCAGTGGCTCCAGCTCGCGGGCGACGCCTGGGTGGAAGGGGTCTGGGTTCTGGGAGAATCGTTCATCCGCTGGCGGGATTCGTTGCGGCCATCCGAACCGCGCGCCGGCTTCCTCAGCCACGCGTTTCCCGAAGCGGGGCTCTACCAGCTGGGTTCCGGACGCATCCAGATGGTGGTGGACGTCGGGAGCGTCGGCCAGAGAAACAACGGGAGCCACGCCCACAACGACACTCTGGCGTTCGATCTCTACGCCTTCGGGCGGGAGGTTCTTCCCGATCGGGGAACGGGGGCGTACACGTCCGATTTGGCGGTGCGTAACGCGTTCCGTTCCACCCTGGCCCACAACGTGGTGCAGGTGGACGGAATGGAGATCAATCCCTTCCCGGAGGAGCCGTTCCGGCTCATCCCGGCGGATCGCCCGCGGGTTTCGCGCTGGCGCCCGGGAGCGCGATACGTCTATCTGCGGGGCGAGCACTCCGGATACCGGAGACTGCCCGGGAAGGTGGTTCATCGCCGGAGCATCCTGCTTGATCGCTCGACCGGGACATTCCACATCGAAGATCAGCTCCAGGGAACCGGCCGGCACCGATTCGTGGCGACTTTCCACCTGCCTCCCGGCTGGAGCGTCGACTCCGGGGAGTCAGGATGGACGGCCCGCAGCCAAGCGGGAGGACTGACTCTGAAGATCGGCTGGACCAATCGCCCTGAGGGGAGCCGGATGCGCGTGGAGGACGACCTTCACTCCCCCTCTTATGGCGTCATCCTGAAAGCGCTTGCCCTGCTGCTGGAGTGGGAAGGCTCGCTGCCCTGCAGGCTGCGCTATAAGCTCACTGTGCAGGAACTGATGGCCGCGACAACCTGACCCCACAGGTGTTTTACCGACCCGCCTTTCCCGTATTCACCTGATTGTCCGATGCGTGGAAGGGCCGTAGGTTTTCGCCTCCTCGGACGAGTCAGTGAAAGACCCTATGCGTTGAAAATGGGACGCGACAACAAAGCGGCCCGCATCAGCGTCCGATCAACCCAGCGATCGGACATGGAAAGGGGGCGGAGCCTGTCAAAGCGTCTGAGGGGACGCTTCGGGGGTGCTCGTTACCATACTGTGAAAACTGGGAGTTAAGGGCTTCACGCCTTGAGATTTGCCCTTGACACCCCACGGGAATCCAGTATATTCGACGCAATCTCGAAAGGTTCTCTGATCCCCTGCAAGGGTTGAGTGGGGGCGATCAAGTAGGGTGGTCGTTAGAAACCCTCCGCGAGGTCAGTGCTTCCGAGATTATCGAGAGGGCAGGGGCTTCGTGTCGCTTCAGGTCGGCATACAGGAACTCTCTATCAGAATTGTAGATTCACTAATATCGTTAGTTACATTTTTATCCATTGCACAAATAACAATACGTCGTATACAGATGTCTATGCAGTCGCCAGTCCGAGCATTCGTAAAGCGGGGTCGCCGGGTTGTTCTGTCTCAACCCGCAATCGTCTCCGTCTGGCAGAATCTTCCTGATGAAACGAATCACCGCGACGGGGGAGTTCACGAGGCGATACTCGGCAGCTTCCGGGTGGACGGGAACGGTGTCGAGCGAAACGCCAGGTTTCTCCGCAAGCGGACATTGGTCACCACTGGCGGGATCGAAAGACAGATCCGGCCCTCTGACCCGGGCGACGCGGTTGTCCTACCGTGACGTCAAGAGTGTCGCTTGCATCCGCCGCAGGACGGCGGGTCCTGGCTCTGCTTCTCGGGACCTGCTTCATCCCCACATTGCCGACCCACGCCCAGGCCCCGGTCGCGGCCGGGTCGACGCACGGCGACTTCAAGTTCACTCTCGGTCTGGGCGGCGGATACACGAGCAATGCGGGCCTGCGCTCCGAGGGCGAGGGCTCGAGCGGCGATTCGATCACGAACCTCAGGGCCGATCTCTCGGAGCGCAAGACCAGCCCGCGAACTGACTGGTCGGCCTCCTACGATTCCTTCTACACGAGCTACGGCACCAACGACCAGTTCGATAGCCTCAATCACGCCCTCAACTTCGATGGCCGGTACCTGGTCACGAGCCGGAGCCATCTCAATCTCTTCGAGCACTTCTTCTACAGCCGCAATCCGCTGCAGATAGCGACCGCCGCCCCGACCACCGAGGCGGTCATCCTGACGCAGCAGACCCACCGCTGGCGGAGCGTCTCGGACGTGGCGTTCGACACCAGCCTGTCGCGAACGCTGACCCTGCTGACGGGAGCGGCCTCCCGGATCGAGCGGATCGATCTGGAGCCATCCGTCGACACCGACACGTACTCGGGCCGTCTCGGCATCCAGAAGCAGCTCGGGAAGAAGGACAGCATCGCCACCAGCTACGGCTACTCCCGTTTCGATTTTCACGACGAGGCGATCCCCAACTCCCAGGCCAACGGGGTGGATGTGACCTGGTCGCATGGAGCACCGGCGGGCCCGGGGTGCACCTTGTCCGCCGGATTGTCTAAGGTCACCCGGGAAAGCGCCAGCCAGAGCCTGGTGGTCGCCGCGGCGAGCCTGCACCATCCGTTTCGTCGACTCGATTTCATCTCGGACTACCGTCGCAGTCTTTCGGCCGACATCGGGGTCGCGACCCTGACCGTGGCGCAGAACGCCGATGCCGGTCTCTCCGGGACCCTCGGGCGCTCGGCGTCGCTCGGACTGTTCGCGGAGTACGGGACCCGCGACTCGGTCCTGGACACGGGAGACCGGCAATCGCTGCGGTACACCGGGGGCGCCATTCGCGGTTCGATCGCGCTCAACCCCCGCCTCAATCTTTCAGGGGAGGCCCGGCGGCGCAAACAGGTCGGTCTCGAAGGCGCGGTGGAGGATCTGACCGTCGACACGTTCTTCATGAACCTGGTCTTCCAGGTCTTCTAGCGCCCTGCAGACCGGGGTCCCGGAAGGGACCCGTTGAAGGGACAGACGATGCTCTGGTACGCGATCCAGACCAAGCCGAGCAAGGAGAGCTCGCTGCGGGCGACTCTCGACCAGGAGGGGTTCGAGGTCTACTGCCCTCGCATCCGCAGGCCGATCCGCGGGGCGGAACGGGGCGCGTGGAAAGAGGCGGCCCTCTTTCCGGGCTATCTCTTCGCCCGCTTCGACTTCGTCCGGGATTACGCGGGGCTGCGATGGAAGCCGGGCCTGGTCAGGGTGGTCATGAGCGGCGCGACGCCGCTGGTGATCAGCGAGGCGACTCTCGCCTCGGTGCGACAGATGGAGAAGGACGGAGCTCGTCACCTGTTCCGGCCGGTGCGCTGGAAACCCGGGGCCCGGGTCCGGGTGATCGGCGGCCCGTTCGCAGGCTTCGAAGGACGGGTTGCGATGACCCTCAGGGGTGGCGACAGGGTTCGGATCTTGCTCGAGCTTTTCCGGCGGCAGGCGGCTCTGGAGTGCGATCCGGAGCTGATCCAGCCGCTGGTTTCTGCTGGCGTCCGATAGAGGCAAGTTGTTTGGCCTCTATCACTTCAAATGGGGAGCGTGAGGCTCTCGATGGCGGAGCTGCAGCCGGTGACCGATAGAGCACAATCGACAATCTCTTTGATGGTGTCCATGCCCGCGCCTCCGCGCGCGGTTCCACAGATCGCCGGTCCCGGCCCCCTCTGGCGCAGCCTGCTCTACCCGTGCGACGGCCATCGGGCGGTGGAATTCGGCAGCAACGGCTCGAGTCTGTTCGGCTCGCTCCGACTGGCAGGAGTGCAGATCGAGCCGGGCCGGCATCTCGACGGGTCGCCCGGGGAGCGCTCCTTCGATCTGGTCCTGGAAGATCGGACGAACGGGAGCCGACCTGTTAGGACCGAGCGCGCCCGGTCGCTTCTGGCTCAAGGAGGCCGATGGGTCGTGGCTCTCGAGAAGAAGCGCTGGGTCGGTCTGGCCCGTCACAGGCTCATGCGACGTCTCCGTCGTGGCGGCTTCGAGACGGTCGAGACCTTCTACGCCTATCCGTCCCTGCGCTCGCCCCGGATGCTGGTGCCGCTCGATCGGCCGGGCCCGTTCCAGTACTTCCTGTGTCTCGCGACCGGCGTGCGCGGGCCGCGCCAGCGACTGCTGGCCCTGGGAGCGCGATGCCTGTGCGCCCTGCGGCTGCATCGTCTGTTCCTCTCCAACCTGATCGTGGTGGCACGGAAGACCCGATGATCGACGCGCTTTCCGAAACCTACAAGGAGCTGGCCGCTGAGGCGATGGGTCTGCCCCGCGACAAGATCTCCGTGCTGATGGTCCATCGCCCGCATGATGACAAGAACTACGCCGACCAGTCGGTGTACTTCTTCTTCCTTCCCCGCGAGCGGTTCCCGTCGGCGGTGGGCAAGGTGGGATTCGATGCGGCGGGGGCCCATTACCTGGAGCGGGAGCACCGGGGTCTGCTGTCGCTGCGCGAGCATGGGAAGACCATCCCGGCGGCGTCGGTGCCGCGTCTCCTCCTCTACCGGGAGGTGGCCGGGCGTCAGGTCCTGCTGCAGAGCGCCCTGCGTGGCGAAAAAGTCGCGTCCTGGCTGACGCCGGGAATGCGTCTCAACGGGCGTGTCGAGCGCTTCCTGGCCTGGGCCGCGGACTGGAGCTCCGCGCTCGGGCGCGCCACCCGGATCGACGGGGCCGGCCTCGTGCCGGGCTGGATCGAAGAGTTCTGCGTGAAACTGGATCGGACGAATCGTTCGCAGGCGCTCCTGGACGGCGCGGCGAAAGCGGTGTGGGACGGATTCGGGCAGGCGTTCCCCACGGTCCTGGCCCACGGCGACTTCTGCGGCGAGAACATCCTGGGAGACGACGAGCGTTACGGTGTGATCGACTGGGAGCTCTGCGACGAGGTGTCCGTGCCGTCCTACGACATCCTGGATCTCTGTCTGTGGGTCGGGCTGCGAAGCGAAGGGCATGTCGTTCCCGATCCCTTCACCGCCCTGGAGCGACTCCTGAACGGACGCGATCTGCTCGCCCGGGAGCTGCGTCGCACGCTGGGTCGTTATGTCGCGGGGATGGGTATCTCGCGGGATCTTCTGCCGCCGCTTCTGACCCTGGCCTGGGCCGGTCACTGCCTGAAAAAGTTCCGGCACCTGCAGAAGGACGATACCGGTCACTTCGCGCGCGCCCGCGTCGGGGTGCGCAAGATTCTCGACACGCCCGCCGAGATCCTCGCGGGAGAGCGCGAGGCCTTATGAGCGTCTCCCGCGTGGCACGGAACATCGGCTCCGGCTACGCCGGCGCGGCGGTCAACGGAGCGGTGCTGCTCCTGCTGACGCCGCTCGTCGTCCGACACCTCAGTCCGGAGGCCTACGGCATCTGGGTCCTGGCCACGGCGATCGGGAGCTACCTGGGGTTCCTCAACGCCGGCAGCGGGGCCGCCTGCGTCCGGGCCGTCGCGCGGACCGCGGGGACCGGGAAGGTGGACGAGACCAGCCGCGACGTGGGCTCGATCTTCCGGATCTACCTGGCCGTGGGGCTGGTCGCCGGCGGAGCCCTGACTCTCCTGAGCTTCACCACGCTGGATCTCTTTCACGTCCCGGCGACGCAGCAATCGGAAACGCGCGCGCTTCTCATCCTGATCGCGCTCAACTTCCTTGTCTCCTTTCCGTTCGGCGTGACCCGCAGCGTCCTGGCGGGGCTTCACAGGTTTCAGCTGCTCAATGCCATCGAGATGTTCTGGGCCCTGTTCCGTCTCGGCGCCAGCGCGGCCTTCATGGTGGCCGGTTACGGTCTCATCTCTCTGGGCGGGGTCCAGCTGGCCGCCTCGATCGGAGGGCACCTGACTCGCTGGGTGGCGATCCGGAAGGTCGCGCCGGAGATTCACTTGACCGGGGGACCGGACTGGCGAGGTCTGTCGGCGGATGTCTCGATCTTCTCCGCGCTCTCGTTCGGGTATGAAAGCCTGCGCACCCTGTTCGACAGCGCCGACCTGCTCCTTCTGGGCATCCTGGCCGGCCCCGCGGGTGTCGCGGTGTTCAGCGTGGGAGTCACCCTCCCCTCCCTGGTCTCGAGGGGTCTGCAGCCGGTCTCCGGCGTCCTCTTCCCCCTGGCCTCGGAGATGGAGGCTCAAGGGCGACGCTCGGATTCGGCGCGTCTTCTCGAGGTCGGGACCCGGGTCAACATCGCGCTCGCCCTGCCGCTCGTGACCGCGCTGCTGCTGGACGGCCCCGCCCTTCTGCGGCTGTGGGTCGGCGCGGGGTTCGAAAAGAGCTCGCCCGTGCTGTTCGCCTTCGCCCTCGCGAACCTGATGATGGCGGCGTCTCTCGCATCGTCGACCCTGCTGTTCGGGTCGGGCCGGATCGGGGATCTCCTGGGGGCCGAAGCCTTCAAATACGCTCTCAACCTGACCCTGGCGTTCGTCCTGTATCGCCCGCTCGGGTTGGCCGGAGTGGCGCTCGCCACGCTGCTGTCGGTCGTGGCGGCGGACGCGGGAATCGTGATCCTCCGGGCCGTCCGGTGGGCGGGGCTCGACGCGCCCGGGTTCCTGCTCCGCTCGATGGGGGCCCCGGTCCTTGCCACGCTCCCCTGGATGATCCTGCTGGCCGCGTGGAAGAGCGTCGCGCCGGCCCCCTCGTTGCCGGCCATGGCGCTGCGTGTCGTCGTGTGTCTCGCCGGCTTCGCGCTCATCTATGCCGTCGCCGGCGCGTTCCGGGAAGAGCGTCGACTCGTGGGACAGGTCTGGGCGGAGGCCGTCCGATGAGGGGCGCGCAGCCGTCCCGCCCCTTCGGCCGCATCCGCAGGGCGGAATGGCTTTTTCCGCTGATGGTCGCGGTGACCCTCCTCGCTCTCGCCTGGGCGCCGTACGGGGTCGCCTTCCGGAAGACGTCCGGATCGGATCAGTTCATGGGGCTGATCGGGCGCGAAGGCATCGACGACAACAATGTCTACCTGGCGCTCATGCGGCAGGCGGCCGATGGGAAGCTGCTGTTCACGAACAACTTCACACCGGAGCCGAATCGCCCGGCCCTGTTCAACTTCATCTATCTCGTCCTGGGCCGGGTGGCCGCCGCGACCGGGTGGAGCCTCGATTGCGTCCACCGGATCTTCGGCGGGTTCTCGATCGTGCTGCTGGTCGCGGCCGTGTATGCCTTCATCGCCACCGCCATTCGCGGGATCTGGTACCGACGCCTGGCGCTGACGCTGGCCTGCTTCGGAGCGGGGTTCATCTGGCTGGCGCGTCTGGGCTACCGCCTGACCGGGATCGGCACCAAGACGATCGACTCGTGGCTGGTGGAGACGAGCGTTTTTCACACGATGCTCGTCTATCCCCATTTCGTGTTCGCGGCGGCGCTGATGACCGGTGCCTTCGTGCTGTTCCTGACCGCGGAACGAACGAGACGATCGGCCCTGGCCCTGGGCGGGGGACTCTGCGCCGCGGTGCTGGCGGCCAGTCACACCTTCGAAGCGGTTGTCCTCCTGCCGACCGTCCTCGCCTTCTTCGTCCTGGACTGGCTGGCCCGTGAGCGCCGGCCCGGCGCGAGACAGTGGTTCTATCTGGCGCTGGTCCTGGGGCTGCCGCTGCCGATCCTCGTCCTGAATCGCTGGACTCTCGGCCGGGAGCCGATGTGGGGGAATGTCGTCGCCCGTCTCGATTTCTATACCCCCGACCCGTTTCATCTGGCGCTCGGTCTGGGGGCGAGCTTCTGCATCGCCCTCCTGACGTTCGACGGGTTCCTCCGGCCACATCACAGCGCCGGCGAGCGGATGGCGAAGGCCTGGCTGCTGGTCGCTCTGGCGCTCGCCTATTTCCCTGAGTTCAACTGGCGCTATCACCTTCTGAACGGAATACAGATCCCGCTCGCGATCCTGGCGACCCAGGGGCTTCGCCGCACCGCCTTCCGGTCGATCCTGAGGCGCCGCCGGCGCGCGGCCCGACCCTGGTGGCCGGCGGTCCTGCGAGGATGGCCGGCGGTCGCGCTGGTCTCCTGCCTGGTCGTCACGCTCTGCTGTCTGAGCAGCGCCAACCTGATCATGTCGTATCTCCACGAGGCCGGTCAGGTGGTGGAGCCCACTTACCTGCCGAAGGATGAGGTCGCCGCGCTGGAATGGATGGGTCGGGAGCTGCCACGGAGCACGCTGGTCCTCGCCGCCTACCCCACCGGCAACTACATTCCGAGACTCTCGGGGCAGCGCGTGTTCATCGGAGAGGACAAGCTGACGGAAAACCTGCGGGGTCGCGAGGCCGATGTGGAGGGCTTTTTCCGGACCGCGTGGAGCGACAGGGAGCGCCTCGAGCTCCTGCGCCGCTTCGGTGTGGACTATGTCTTCTACGGTCCGGAGGAGCGCAAGCTGGGCGACTACGATGTCCCTCGAGCGCCCTTCCTCCGGCAGGTTCATCAGGGGACCGCCGTGCAGATCTATCGGGTGGTCGACCCTGCGCGTGCCGACGATCGGGCGGCGTCCGTCATCCATTCCGAAGGAGGGATGCCATGACGACCCCTTCGGCGCGTCTGGACCGATGGCGCCGGGCGCTGCTCCTTCCCGGCGAGACCGATCTGGTCGCGTCCACGATGACCGAGCTGTCCGATTACTTCCGCATCAGCCGCGACGAAGCGCAAAGACGCGCCCAGGATGCCGTCCGCCGGACGCGGGACGCCTGGAACGCGGCTCCGCGCGGCACGCGCCAGGAGATCGAGAGCTTCTACAACACGTCCGAGGACTACATCTTCGAGCTGGCCTACTGGCACGCCACGCTCTCGGAGGCGGAGACCCTGGCGAACGTGGCGGCGCTCGAGGTGGCCGAGCGGACGGGGGCGCGCCGCTATCTCGATTTCGGTGGCGGCGTCGGGGCGAATCTCCTGCTGTTCGCGACCGCCGGGATCGAGGTCACCGACGCCGATATCTCGGATTCGCTCATGGCGTTCGCGCGCTGGCGGCTGGCGCGCCGCGGCGTGGACGCCACGTTCATCGATCTCAAGACCGACACGCTGCCGGCCGGACGATTCGACATGCTCACCGTGATGGACGTCCTGGAGCACGTGCCGGACCCCGTGGCCACGCTCGGCACCGCCCTGCCCGCTCTCGCGCCCCGCGGTCTGGCGATCGTCGCCCTCGGGTTCGGCTTCGACCCCGATCACCCGATGCACGTCGTCCATTCCCCGCGACGATTCCTCTCCGGGGTGCGCGCCCTCGGATTGGAGAGTGACGATCCTTCCGAATTAAGGGATTTCTCCTTCATCCGGACGTATCGGCGGGTCGAGCGCAGCCCGGCCTCCAATCGGCTGGTGCTGGCGCAGGACACGATCCGCGAGGGAGCGCGCGGCATGATGCGTTTCGCCGGGACGCTGCGCCGCCGGTTCTCGGGAAGGGTCGCATGAGAATCGAGACGACACCCCGGACAGCGCAAATTTCGGCAGTCGTCTGCACCCGGAACCGTCCCGCTCTGCTCGAAGCGTGCCTGGCCGGCTTCCTGACTCTCGACCCGCCGGCCTCGGAGCTCATCGTCGTCGACCAGAGCGACGATGACGAGTCGGGACGCGTCGTGGAGCGTTATCAGGGCCGCATCCCGCGGCTGCGCCGCCTGAAGACGTGGTCGAGAGGGTTGAGCCGGGCCCGGAACGAAGCGATCCGGGCGGCCGGGAGCGACATCGTCGCCTTCACCGACGACGACTGCATCGTCCGTCCCGACTGGATCGGCGCCGTGGCCGCGGCCTTCGAAGAGGAGCCGACTCTCGCCGCGGTGACGGGCGGATCCCTGCCCACGGGCGTGGAGAGTCTGGAGGCGCGACGTGCCGCCGTCACCACCTGGCATGGCAAGCACCGGCGTCACTTCCGCCGACCGGTGGACCCGGCCGAGGTGGGAGGCGGCTTCAATCTTTCGATCCGGCGGACCTGGGCCGAGAAGGTGGGCCTGTTCGATCCCGATCTCGGTCCGGGCGCCCGGTTCCGGGGGGCGGACGACACCGATTTCATCCACCGCATTCTCCGCGCCGGCGGGGTGATCCGCTACGACCCCGGCGTCGTCGTCGCCCACCTTCCCTGGAGGGACGGCGCCGCGCAAACCGAAGTGGAGGCCGAATACGGCCACGGGATCGCCGTCTGGGCGCTGAAACGGTTGACGCAGGCGGATCTCTTCCCCGTTCGCGTGGCGTTCGGGGTTCTTCTGGGTCAGGGGAGGCGCGCCATCAGCGGTCTCGTTCGAGGGGATCGGGAAGCCGCGCGGACCGGTCAGGCCTATCTCTCCGGTCTCGCGCGTGGAAGCGCCCATTGGATTCACGACCGGCTCTTCCCGCAGCGGGGCAATCCGCAGAGGGTGGCGCCCCGTGCCTGACACCAGCGGCGTGAAGGTGCTGGCGTATCACTGGGTCGATCGCGATCCCGGAACGAGGCTGCGCGCCTGGGGTCTCACCCCGGACACCTTCGCCGCCCAGATGAACGCCTTGGCGGACGGTGGGTACGACGTGCTGACGCTTGGGGAGGTGATGCGGGTCGTCCGAGGCGAACGCCCCC
>Ga0070697_100000064_pt1 | contig 84569 bp, 81 predicted proteins | sample KBSK1501metaG_FD_65475 | JGI IMG/M metagenome (GOLD analysis project Ga0070697, IMG submission 65475) | Corn, switchgrass and miscanthus rhizosphere microbial communities from Kellogg Biological Station, Michigan, USA - KBS K1-50-1 metaG | ecosystem: Host-associated > Plants > Roots >...
GCCTGATCGGTTTCAGTCGACAATGGCGCCGGCTGCGGCGTGCCTGATGAACCGCCGGATGCGGGCCCGCATGTCCGGTGGTGTGGGAGGGGGCGGCTAGTCACCGCCCCCTACCCGATTTTTCAGCCGGGCGGCCGGCCTGACCCTATCTATCGGGCAAGCCGCTCCCTCGCGTTTCCCCGGTCACGAATCACCAAGTGGCGCAAGGAAGGGCGCTCACCGATAGATACATCACGCGAAGGAGCGTCACGCCGTGGAGCGATGGCGCCGATTTATCAGGAGGTGAGTCGATTGGCGACTGAGGTAAAGCCGAAGAGCAACCGCATCCTCTTGATCTTCGGTGTTTTCCTTGCCATCGTGGCGTTCGGAGGGGCCTTGCTCGTTGGCAGAACCTCGGGCGGTTCGGTATCGGTTGGAGGATCGAAGGACGTGCCGGCTGTGATTGCCAAAAAGGACATCCCGGCGTCGACCCAGATCACGGCTGACATGGTGGACATTCAGCAGTTTTCGCAGGACCAGGCGCCGCCCTACGCGTTCCGGGCCAAGGACCTGGTCATCGGCAAGTACGCGGCGATCCCGATTCATATCGGCTCGGCGATCATCGACTACGACATCGTGACCGACGTCGGCAGCGTCCAACCGGCCAAGCAGGCGTTCCTGCCGATCCCGGCCGGCATGGTCGCAATGCAGATCCCGACCGGAGAGCTGGTCGGCGCCGGCGGTTACATCCAGCCGGACGACCGGATCGACATCATTATTACCGCCTCGGTTGGGACCAACGTCAACAATACGAAGCCCCTGACCAAGACCACCTTCACCAACCTGCATATCATTCGGGTTGGGCCCGCGGGCGGTGCGAACACCCGAGGCATCTCATCGAGCCTCACTGTCATCGTGACCTTGAAGCAGGCCGAGGATCTGAAGTACTTGCTCGACAACACCAACTACAAGTACGTCCTCAAGTCGGTCAAGGACTACGATGTGCCCGATCCCGACACGGCTCCGACGACCGCCGATAGCTTCGTTAACACCTACCACTTCCGCTAGACCGCCTACAGGAAAAAAAGTTGACAGGTGCCCCGCGAAATCGGAAGATTTCGCGGGGTGCCTTCTTTAGCGAGATGACCAAATGATCGAGCTAATCAAAGTCCTGATCGTGGACGACATCAAGAGCACGCTGGACAACCTCCAGAAGCTGCTCTCCTTCGAGCCTGACATCCAGGTGGTCGGGACGGCGGCCAACGGCAAGGAAGGGGTCGAGCAAGCCAAGAAGCTGGCACCGGACATCGTCCTGATGGACGTCAACATGCCCATCATGGACGGGATCCAGGCGACCGAGACCCTGGCCCAGGAGGTCTCCGGCTCACCGGTCATCATCATGTCTGTCCAGGGCGAACGCGACTACCTGCGGCGGGCGATGCAATCGGGGGCCCGCGAGTTCCTGATCAAGCCCTTCAGCGGGGATGAGCTGATCGCCAGCATTCGGCGCGTCTACCAGCTGGAGCAGAAGAAGGAGTCCTTCCTGGCGAAGACCACCGGGGGGACGCAAAAGGCGCCCGCCGCGCCGGCGGACGGCGAGACCTCGCGCCGGGGGGAACGCGGACAGGTCTTCTTCTTCTATTCGGGCAAGGGCGGCGTCGGGAAGTCGCTGATCGCGGCCAATCTGGCCGTCTCCATGGCGAACGAGACGAAGGGCAAGGTCGCGCTCGTCGATCTCGACCTGCAGTTCGGCGACATCGGGGTGCTCCTCAACCTGGACCACTCGCAGGGGATCACCGACTTGATCGAGAACATCGACCACATGGATCAGGAGTTCATCCGGGAAATCATGGTGGACGGCCCCTTCGGGATCAAGGTCCTGCTCGCGCCGATCAGCCCGGAGCTTGCCGACCTGGTTACCGTCGACCACGTCAGGCGGATCTTCGGCGAGCTACGCAAGATGTTCGACTACATCATCGTCGACAGCAGCGCCCACCTCGGCGAGATCAATCTCGAGGTGCTCGACCACGCCGACCGGGTGGTGGTGGTCACCTCGCTGAGCATCCCGGCGATCAAGAACACCAAGCTGGCGCTGAAGATCTTCGACTCGCTCTCCATCTCCCCGGACCGCGTGGTCCTGCTGCTCAACAAGTCCGACGCCCACTCTGAATTCAATAAAGAGAGCGTGGAAGCGAACCTCCGCTTCCCGATCGCCGGCCAGATCCCCAACGATCCCAAGCTGGTCATCAACTCCATCAATCGGGGCAATCCCTTCGTCACCACGCACCCGGAGTCCGAGATCAGCCAACGGATTCGGGAACTCGTCGGCAAGGTGCTCCCGCCGGCACCGGCGGCCGAATCCGAGCCCGCCGAGAAGAAACCCCGCAAGGGTCTGTTCGCCCGCCGTTAGGAAGGGTGAGATGACTTTCGCCGACCACGCCTACCCTGATCGGCCACTGTCCGTGACCTGCGTGCGGCCATTTGTGGTCGGTTGGAGGGCCTGAGCCGATGTCGCTGCTCGATCGCGTCCAGAAACAGCAGGCGCCCGACCCGAACGCGCCGCCCGATGGTTCATACGTTCCGCAAGCGGGAACGGCGCCGGCCCGCCAGCTCTCGGCCGCGGTCCGCGCGCGAACGCCCTTCGAGCAGCAGGCGGAGCGGATCAAGAACCGCCTCCAGGCACGGCTGATCGAGAATATCGATGAGGGCGAGGACGAAGACCGCGAGCAGCGGGCAGCACGCATCAGTGAGGCCCTCAACGCGGTGGTGGCGGAGATGGGCCTGTCCCTGACGAAGCCGGAGAAGGCGCGGTTGCTCGACTCCGTGCTGAACGACTTCCTCGGGCTCGGTCCGATCGAGGCGCTGATCAGCGACCCGACGATTACCGAGATCATGGTCAACGGACCCGACCAGATCTTCGTCGAGCACAAAGGCAAGTTGACCCTCTCCACCGTCCAATTTGAAAGCGAAGACCAGCTCCGGCGGGTCATCGACCGGATCGTCTCGACCATCGGGCGGCGCATCGACGAAAGCTCCCCGATGGTCGATGCCCGCCTCAAGGACGGATCCCGCGTCAACGTCATCATCCCACCACTGTCGCTCAACGGACCGATCCTGACCATCCGAAAGTTCTCGAAGGACCCCTACAAGGTCAGCGACCTGATCAAGTTCGGCACGATCACCGAGCCGATGGCAGGGTTCGTGAAGGCCTGCGTCCGGTCACGGCTCAACATGCTGGTGTCCGGCGGCACCGGCTCCGGGAAGACGACCACGCTCAACGTGCTCTCCAGCTTCATCCCGGAGGAGGAGCGGGTGGTGACCGTCGAAGACGCCGCCGAGCTCCAGCTGAACCAGGAGCACGTTGTAACACTTGAGTCACGACCGGCGACGGTGGAAGGCCGCGGCCGGATCGCCATCCGCGACCTGGTGGTCAACGCGCTCCGCATGCGCCCTGATCGCATCGTGGTCGGCGAGTGCCGCGGCGGCGAAGCGCTCGACATGCTCCAGGCGATGAATACGGGCCATGACGGATCGTTGACGACTATTCACGCGAACTCGCCACGCGACAGTTTGAACCGTCTGGAAACGTTGGTGTTGATGGCGGGCGCAGAATTGCCCTCCCGGGCGATCCGGGAGCAGATCTCATCCGCAATAAACGTCATCGTGCAGCAGAGCCGCTTGCGGGATGGGTCGCGCAAAATCATCGCCGTCAGCGAAGTGCTCGGACTGCACGGCGACCAGATAAAGGTGCAGGACATTTTCGTGTTCAAGCAGACGGGCGTCAGCGAAGACGGTAAGGTGCAGGGCTACTTCACGGCCACCGGCATCATCCCCAAGTATTTCGATCACCTGCAGTCGTCGGGCGAGGGCGTGTCAAAGGACCTTTTCACGCCGGCGCCGGCTCCTGCCGGGCAAGGAGGCAACTGAGTGTCGATCCAACTCATCTTCGCCGCCATGGCAGCGATCGGCGCACTGATCGTGGTGATGGCCCTGATGTCCAATCGGTCGCAGTCGAGCGAGACCGAATTGCACATGAACGCCTACAACCCCGAGGCGGGCGCGACGAAGAAAAAGGGCGGCCTGTTCGAAGGCTTCGCCGAGGGCCTCAACAGGAGCATGACCCGGAACAAGGGCGGGCGCTCGTCCCGGCTTACCGAGGAACTGGCCAAGGCCGACCTCAAGCTCCGCGTCTCGGAGTACGTGATGCTGATCATCGGTCTGATCGTTCTGCTCTGCGCCGTCCTCTTCGTGCGCTTCCACAACCCGATCCTGGCGTTCGTCGGGATCCCCGCCGGTTACTTCCTGCCCGGCTTCTTCCTCAAGTTCCGCCAGCGGCGCCGGCTCAAGGCCTTCAACAACCAGCTGGGCGACACGATCGTGCTGCTGTCGAACGCGCTCAAGGCGGGGTATTCGTTCGCCCAGGCCATGGCCACGATTGCCAAGAGCTCCTCGCCGCCGATGGCCGATGAGTTCAGCCGGGCGGTCCGCGAAATGAACCTGGGCGTCTCCGTCGACGACGCCTTGCAGCACATGGTCAAGCGAATTGAGTCCGAAGACTTCGACCTGATGGTCACCGCGGTGCAGATCCACCGGGTGGTCGGTGGCAACCTGGCCGAGATCCTGGACACGATCGCCTTCACCATCCGCGAGCGCATCCGGATTCAGGGCGAAATCCGCACCCTGACCGCCCAGGCACGCGCCTCCGGCTACATCATCACCGGCCTGCCCTTTGCGCTGGCCCTGATCCTGACCTTCATCTCCCCGAGCTACATCACCCCCCTCTTCCACGAATGGCTTGGCTACGTCCTGATCGGGATGGGCCTGGTCTCGATCGCGATCGGCTACGGAATCATCTCGAAAATCACGAACATCCAGGTGTAGTGAATGAGCATTTTTGCTATCGTCTTCGCCTTCCTGGCCTTCAGCGGCATCATCATCGCGATGCAGGCCGTCACCGCCAAACCCCGACAGGACCTGATCGCTGAACGGCTGTCACAGTACCGCGACCACAACTTGACGCTCGACGAAATCGAGCTCTCGCTGCCCTTCAGTGAGCGCTTCATCAAGCCGGCGCTGGAGCGGCTGGGCAGCTTGCTCACCGCCCGCATGGCGAAGAATCGCCAGATCGTGGTGCAGAACAAGATCAACCTCGCCGGCCGGCCCTACGGGCTGAGCGTCAACGGCTTCGAGGTCGTCAAGGTGATCGCCGGTATCGTCGTCGCCCTGATCGTCCTCGGTATGGCCGGTGCGCTGGGTGTCACCAGCCTGCCGCTCAAGGGCGCCGCCCTGGGCCTGGGCTTCGTGCTCGGCCGCTTCCTTCCCGACGTCTGGCTCAACAACAAGATGAAGGGACGCCAGAAAGAGCTGCGCCTCGCGCTCCCCAACGCGCTCGACCTGCTGACCATCTCGGTCGAGGCGGGCCTCGGTTTCGACGCCGCCATCGGTCGCCTCACCGAGAAGTTCAAAAACGCCCTTTCTGACGAATTCGCCCAGGTGCTGAACGAGATCCGGCTCGGCCGGCCGCGCCTGGAGGCGCTCGACGAGATGGGCCGCCGCTCGGGTGTCGAGGAGCTGCACACCTTCATCCAGGCCCTGATCCAGTCCGAACAGCTCGGCGTCGGGATTGCGAAGGTGCTCCGCATCCAGTCGGAAGAGATGCGGCGTCGCCGCCGCCAGCGGGCGGAGGAGCAAGCCGCCCAGGCGCCCTTGAAGATGCTCTTCCCGATGATCGGCTGCATCTTCCCGACCCTGTTCATCGTGCTGATGGGCCCAGCCGTCATCATCATCATCCACACGTTTCAGCACCACTAGTCGCACTTGCACACGGGAACTAATCGCGGCGTTGCGCCGTCCAGTCGGCCCATCGCGCACTCGGGCGAAATTCCAGTGCCCTCGTTCGCGCGTACAGGCCGGCATTCGGCGCCGCCGCTGTGCGGGCGAAAGCCCGGCGGCCAGAAGGCCGCTAAGCCCGGCGGCCAGAAGGCCGCTAAGACCGTCTCGCTGATAGAATCAGGACACACGCTTGAAAGAAGTTTTGCGGCTAACTAAGCAGGACGGCACCGTCGTCGCGCAGCCGCTGGAAATCGCGACCAATTTCATCGCCCGCGGCATTGGCTTGATGGGTCGAGCCCGGCTGCCGGAGAATGGCGGGCTCCTGATCCATGGCTGCAATGGCATCCACATGATGTTCATGCGCTTCCCGATCGACGCCGTCTTCGTCGACAAGAAGGGCGTCGTCGTCAAGACCTACGAGCGGCTCCTGCCCTGGATCGGTCTGGTGCCGCTGGTCTGGCGGGCGGACAAGGTCGCCGAGCTTCCCGTCGGGACCATCCAGCGCCATGCGATGAAGGCCGGCGACCAGTTGCGGGTTGCGGCGTAGGTGAGTCTCCTCGACCTGATCTTCCCGCCGCGCTGCGGCGGGTGCGGCCGTCACGGCCAGGACTGGTGTGAGCGGTGCGCCGCCGGCCTCCAGCCGGTATCCCTGACCACGCACAACGGCATCCCGCTGGTTGCCGCCGGGCGTCTCAGTGGTCCACTGCAGCGAGCCATCCATACCTATAAATACCGTCCCAGGCCGCAGTTGGCGAACAGGCTCGCGCAACCGCTGGGCCGGGCGGCCATCGCCGCTGGGCTGGCCCTCCCGGCGCTGACCTTCGTGCCGCTCCATCCCCGCCGCCGACGGGAGCGAGGTTTCAACCAGGCGGAGCGGCTGGCCGTCCGCCTTGGCGCCTGCCTGGGCGTGCCCGTGGTGAGCGGGCTCTCCCGCCTGCGGCCGACGCCCGCCCAGGTGGGACTGGGCCAGGCGGAGCGGCGGGTCAACGTGGCGGGTGCCTTCCAGTGGACGGCCGCCCAGCCGCCACCACAGGGTCTCGGCCTGGTCGACGACGTCTGCACCACCGGCGCCACCCTGGACGCGGTGGCCCGGATTGTGGCCGAAGCGGGAGGCTCCATCGGCGCCTTCCTGGTGCTGGCGGTGGCGCAAACTTTGCCGGGGCCCGCCGTTACAATCCCGGGACAGCCTGCCTGTCCCTGAATCTCAGATTTGGGGGATTGTGGCTCAAGATGGTCAACGCGTCCGAGGTTTCGCAGGACGAGCTTGGTCGGTATTACGAAGCGCTGGGGCCGATCCGGGACCTGGTCCTGGACGACAGCTTGACCGAAGTCATGGTCAACGGCCATGAAAACATCTACGTCGAGCGCAACGGGAAGCTCCTGCTCACCGATCGCAAGTTCGACGACGAGAACCATCTGCTCCGGGTGATCGACTTCATCGTCTCCGCGGTCGGTCGGCGCATCGACTTCCGCACCCCGATGGTCGATGCTCGGCTGCTCGACGGCTCGCGCGTCAACGCCGTCATCTCGCCGATCGCGCTCGACGGGCCGATGCTGACCATCCGAAAGTTCTCGCGCGATCCCTACCAGGCCGAGGACCTCGTCAACTTCGGCACCATCACCAATGAGGCAGTCGGCTTCCTCAAGGCCTGTGTCATGGCGCGCGCGAACATCATGATCTCGGGTGGGACGGGTACCGGGAAGACAACGCTCCTCAACGTGTGTTCTTCGTTCATCCCGCCCGATGAGCGCATCGTTACCATCGAAGACGCCGCCGAGCTGCAGCTCCACCAGGAGCACGTCTGTCGAATGGAGACCCGGCCGCCCGACCTTAACGGCGAGAACCGGGTGGCGATTCACGACCTCGTCATCAACGCCCTCCGTATGCGCCCAGACCGCATCGTGGTCGGTGAGTGCCGTGCCGGAGAGGCGCTGGACATGCTGCAAGCGATGAACACCGGTCACGATGGGTCGCTGACGACGCTGCACGCCAATACGACCCGCGACGCCCTCTCCCGCCTCGAGACGATGGTGCTGATGGCGGGCATCGATCTGCCCACCAAGGCGATCCGGCAGCAGGTGGCGTCGGCCATCGACCTGGTCGTGCAGCTTTCCCGGATGCGCGACGGCCAGCGCAAAGTGACCAGTATCACCGAAATCACGGGCATGGAAGGCGACACCATCACGATGCAGGAAATCTTCCTCTACGAGTCGCATGGGGCGGACAAGGATGGCACGATGACGGGCGTTTTCCGTCCCACCGGTATCCGGCCGCACATCATGGACCGGCTGTTCGCGGCCGGGGTGCCGATCCCGCCGGAGCTCGCGCGCGTCTTCCCGGACCGCCGGGCCAACGAGCGCGGTCACTAGCACAGTTACACGCGCACTGAACCGGGCGGGTGCGCCGTCCAGCGAGCCCGCAGGGCGAGCCGCGCTTTCGCGCGCACAGCGCCGGCGCCACATGCGGTCCGTGCGAGCACACGAGCGCGATCGAATTTGCGCGAGTGCGCCGCGGGCCGCTGGAGGCGCACCGGCGCGTTTTAGTTCTGTGTAACTGTAGCCCCTGCGGGTATACTCCTCTGCACAAAGATCTCGCAGGAGGGCGCCATGGAGATCTTGATCCAGGCCAAGAAGAGCGCGGCCGATCCCCGGATCAAGGCCTATGCACAGGCAAAACTCGAGAAGCTCACGCGCCATTTCGATCACATCCTCGAGGCGCGCATGGAGCTCGGCACAGACAGGAATAAGAGCCTCGAGGACGTGAAGGTGGCCGAACTCACCGTGCATGTGACCGGGCGGACCGGAAACATCCTGAAAGCCGTCCAGTCCGCCGAGCACATGAACGAAGCGGTGGACCTGGTGATCGACAAGATGGACCGGCAGATCCGTCAGCACAAGGAGAAGCTCAAGGACCATCGCCGCGCCAGGCCTGCCACCACTACCCAGGGCTCAGCCGCGGCCGCGGTGCGGCCGAACGGGGTCGCGAAGATCAAGCGCTTCAAGATGAAGCCGATCTCCGAGGAGCAGGCGCGCGATCAGATGCAGGAGCTCGGCCACGCCTTTTTCCTCTTCCTGAACGAGGACAGCCAGGAGCTCAACCTGCTCTACCGGCGCAACGATGGCACCCTGGGGCTGGTCGAAGCGGACCTGAGCTGATCTCGAGCCCCCGTTTGGACGACCCGACGCCGGGTATGCTTACTGGTTGCAAGATAGCGTGTAACCCATGAGCGTTCTCACCAAAGTCTTAGGCGATCCCAATGCGCGTGAGGTCAAGCGGCACCTCGAGCGGGTCGCCGACATCAGCGAGCTCGAGCCGCTTACCGAAAAACTCACCACCGACGAGCTGAAGGCCAAGACAGCGGAATTCCGCCGGCGGCTCGAGCAGGGTGAGGCGCTGGATGACCTGCTCGTCGAGGGGTTCGCCGTCGTCCGAGAGGCGGCGCGGCGCACCATCGGGCTACGGCACTTCGACGTCCAGCATGTCGGCGGCATCGTGTTGCACCAGGGAAAGATCGCCGAGATGAAAACCGGCGAGGGCAAGACCCTGGTTGCGGTGCTGCCGCTGTATCTGAATGCCCTGGAAGGCAAGGGCGCACACTTGATCACCGTCAACGACTACCTGGCCCGACGTGACGCCGGCTGGAACGCGCCCATCTACCACGCGCTCGGGATGAGCGTTGCGGTCATCGGCCACGAGATGTCCTTGCGCTACGATCCGGATTTCCTCGACGAGACCCACCCGGATCCACGGCTGCAACACCTGCGGCCGGTCACTCGGGCGGAGGCGTACCAGGCCGACATCACCTACGGGACCAACAGCGAGTTCGGTTTCGACTACCTGCGCGACAACATGGCCGTCGACCTCTCGCAATGCGTGCAGCGTGGCCTGAACTTCGCGATCGTCGACGAGGTCGACAGCATCCTGATCGACGAGGCGCGCACCCCGCTGATCATCTCCGGCCAGGCGCAGGAGTCGACCGAGAAGTATTACCAGTATGCGCGCCTGATCCCACGGCTCGCGACCGACGACTACACCGTCGACGAGAAGACGAAGTCGGCGGCCCTGACCGAGGAAGGGATCGCCAAGATCGAGCGCTGGACGGGCATCAAAAACGTCTACGAGTTGGAGCACGTCGACGAGGCCCACCAGATCAACCAGGCGCTCAAGGCCTACACGCTCTACAAGCGCGACCGCGACTACCTGGTCAAGGACGGCGAGGCGATCATCGTCGACGAGTTCACCGGCCGTCAGCAACCGGGCCGCCGCTGGGCCGACGGCCTCCACCAGGCCGTGGAGGCGAAAGAGGGGGTCAAGGTTCAGCAGGAGACCCAGACGCTGGCCACCATCACCTACCAGAACTACTTCCGCCTTTACACCAAGCTGGCCGGGATGACCGGCACGGCGGTCACCGAGGCCGAGGAGTTCGACAAGATCTACAAGCTCCAGGTGGTCGTGATCCCGACGCACAAGCCGATGATCCGTGACGACCGCGCCGATCTCATCTACAAAACCGAAGACGCCAAGTTCAAAGCGGTAGCCGATGAGATCCAGGAGACGGCCAGCGCGGGCCGCCCGGTCCTGGTCGGGACGGTCTCGGTCGAGAAGTCCGAGCGGTTAGCGCGGCTGCTGGAAAAGCGGGGTGTCCCGCACGAAGTGCTCAACGCCAAGCAGCACGAACGCGAGGCGCTGATCGTCGCCAATGCGGGCCAGCCCGGAGCGGTGACGATCGCCACCAACATGGCCGGCCGCGGCACCGATATCGTGCTCGGCCCGGGCGTGGCAGACGGCGGCGGCCTGCACATCGTCGGTACTGAGCGGCATGAGAGCCGCCGCATCGACAACCAGCTCCGCGGCCGCTCGGGCCGGCAGGGCGACCCCGGCTCGTCGCGCTTCTTCCTCGCGTTGGACGACGACCTGATGCGGATCTTCGGGGGCGAGCGCATCAAGGGCATGATGAATATGCTCCGAGTCGGCGATGACGAACCGATCGAGTCACGCCTCGTGTCGAAACAGATCGAGGGGGCGCAGACCAAGGTCGAGGGCCACAACTTCGACGCCCGCCGCTACCTCGTCGAGTACGACGACGTCATGAACAAGCAGCGCGAGATCATCTACGGCGAGCGCCGCAAAGTCCTGGAGGGCGCCGATCTGCGCGAACAGGTGCAGGACTGGATCCGCAAGGTGGTCCAGGACGCCGTCAACGAGCACTGCGAGGCGCGGCATCCCGGCAACTGGGACCTGGAAGGGTTGGTCGCGCAATTGAGCGCCGTCTTCCCGCTGCCTCCCTTCACGGAGCTCGCACCCGACGAGTTCGGCGAAACGAAGGAAGCCGCCGTCGAGCGCCTGATGGAATACGCCGACACCGCCTACCAGGCCAAGGAATCGGAACTAACGCCGGAGCTGATGCGCAACGCGGAGAAATGGATCGTCCTCAGGACGATCGACAGCAAGTGGATCAGCTATCTGACGATGATGGAGCATTTCAAGGAAGGGATTGGCCTTCGGGCATTCGGCCAGAAGGACCCCTTGATCGAGTACAAGAACGAAGCCTTCCAGGCTTTCCAGGAGCTACTCAACGATATCCAGTTCGAGATCGCATCCATGATGTATCGGGTGCAAATTACGAAGGAACCGCCGCGTCCGCCCGCCATCGCCAACCCTCCGGCGTCGCCCCCGCGACCTTCGAGTCCCAACGGCGGTGGCGCGAAGGCCGCCGTGCCGGCGGGGACGAAGCTGGGCCGCAATGATCCCTGCTGGTGCGGCAGCGGCAAGAAATACAAGAAGTGCCATGGGCGCTAGCGGGCGCCCGATTAGAACGCCAAGCTTCGGGTAGGATGTCCGGCGATGGCTAAGAAGAAGAGCGCGCCCCGCAAGGGCGCTCGCGCCAAGACGGAGGCCGCCCGCAACCCGGTGCAAACCGAGGAGGTGGCGCGCCCGCCCGAAACACCGAAGGCGGCCCAGGCGAGTGCGGGCCCGGCCGACCGGCCACCGTTCCGTCGGCCGCAATCGTTGAACTTCGCCGGCGTGGGACGCAACGATATCTGCCCCTGCGGCAGCGGCAAGCGCTTCAAGAATTGTCACGGACACTAAGACGATGGAAGAGATCCTCGAGCACGCGAATGACCTGCTGAAGAAGATTCTTCAGCTCCAGGAGCACCTTTGACCTTTCTCAGAAGGACGAGCGCCTCAACGCGCTTCAGCAACAGCTAAACGACCCCAATCTCTGGCAGGATCCCCCGCGCGCGCAACGGCTCGCGCAGGAAGCCAAGGGCCTGCGCGATGAGGTCTCCGTCTGGCGGAAGCTCGAAGCTCGAGCCCGCGACGTGATCGGCCTCGCCGAGATGGCGATGGCGGAGGAGGATGGGCACCTCGAGCCTACCCTGCGGCAGGATCTCGCCTCACTGGACGAGGATGTCAGCCGCCAGGAGGTCGACCTGCTCTTCGCCAACCCCTATGCCGAGCACCCCGCGCTGGTCAGCATCCATGCCGGCGCCGGTGGCACCGACTCGCAGGACTGGACCGAGATGCTGCTCCGGATGTACCTCCGTTGGGCGGAACGCAACAAGATGCACACCGAGATCCTCGACGAGTCGCCCGGGGAAGAGGCCGGCTACAAGAGCGTGACGGTCCGCATCTCCGGAAAGCGCGCCTTTGGCTGGCTCCGCGCCGAGCGCGGGGTCCATCGACTCGTCCGGCTCTCCCCGTTCGACCAGGCGCACCGGCGGCACACGTCATTCGCGCTGGTCGAGGTCATCCCGGAGATCGAAGACGACACCGATATCGAAATCCGGCCGGAGGACTTGAAGGTGGACGTCTACCGATCGAGTGGCGCCGGTGGCCAGCACGTCAACAAGACCTCGTCGGCCGTCCGGATGACGCACCTGCCGACGGGCATCATCGTCACCTGCCAGAACGAGCGGTCGCAGATCAAGAATCGCGACATGGCGCTCAAGGTGCTCCGCTCCCGCCTGGTGGCGTTGCGTGAGCAGCAGCGGTCAGAGCAGCGCCAGGAATTGAAGGGCGCGCACCAATCGAACGAGTGGGGCAGCCAGATCCGCAGCTACGTCCTGCACCCCTACACCCTGGTCAAGGATCATCGCACCGGCTTAGAGACCGGCAACGTTCAGGCGGTCCTCGACGGCGACCTGGACAACTTCATGGAGGCCTTCCTGCGGCTCGACGCCGGCCGGGAAGGCAAGGCGGCTTAGGAATCTTCCTCCGACCACTCGAACTTTAGGACGACCCACGGCGTGCCCACCGCCTCACGATCGGCCTGGTAGCCAATCGGCAGTGCCGACAATTGTTGGATGGAAGGGTCCTGCTCCAGAACGTGCCAGATATGGGCCACTTCACACACATCAGGCTGATTCGGATCATGCAGGCCATCTCCGAGGGCCCACCGGTTATCTGCCGTGTGGACAACCTGAAGGACCGGAAGCTCGCCGTCCAGAATCGTCTTCATGACAACCGCGCCGAGGTCGTCCGGAAACGCATTTCTGTCGAATGGAAACGGGCGGGTGTCGAAGATCTCCGACATCGCCACTCTGGCTAGGCGGCCATAGCCGACAGGTCCTTTGCGGCAGCGGCCTTTCGTTCATTGCGCAGCGCGACCCAGAGACTGCCGAAGACGATCAGGCTACCGATGAAGTAGGCCTCCCCGAAGAGCCTCGTCACGCCGGCCGGGATGAGCTCGAGGATGCCCGGTAGCGGCGGCAGCGGATGGTAGATGAGCAGGTAGTGCAGGGCGGGCCCCACCGAAAAACAGAGCCAGGCCGCCAGCAGGAAACGGCCGGCGCGCCGCGACATCGCGCCGCTGAAGGCCAGCCGGATCAAGAGCGCGATCGGCAGGATGAGGACCACCAGATGGAAGCTCCAGGTCACGCTGCTGATCAGCGGCAGAGCGCTGACCGCGAGCGCGAACTCCAAGCCCGACCGCGCCGGACGCGAGGTCGCGCGGAGCACGATGAAGAGGAGGAGCAACACCGGCGGCCAGTCCAATGCCCGCCCGCACCAACCAGCGCCGCCACCGGCGTCTGCCAATGATGGCTGGCAGATCCGGGCGGTAAAGCCGGCGAGCGATTGGTTTTCGCGATAGCCGGTCCCCGCCGCCAGCTGCGGCAGCATGTCATGGAAGTAATAGATGTTGTGCTTGTAACTGGTCACGGCGAAGCCGAGGGCGATCCCGGCAAGGCCGGTCGCACCGATCGCGGCGAGCAGTTTCCAGTGCCGCCGCCTGGCGAGGTAGGGGAGGAGTGCAAGCGGAAAGAGCTTGAAGACTGCGGCGGCACCGATGAAGACCCCGCTGAGGACGTCCTTGCGCCACTGCCAGCAGGCCCAGGCCGCGGTGAGCAGCAACAGCAAGAGCGAGTTCATGGTGCCCGTCAGGACGCTGCTCGCCAGCGGAAAGAAGGTCGTCATCACCGCTGCCAGGCAGAGCAGCTCTGAGCGCCTCGGCCGGCCGATCACCGTATAGACGATCAGCAGGCTGGCGGCGACGGCGGCCTGGATCAGCACCAGCCAGATACGCACCGCCAGGTCGTTTGAGACCCAGGTCAATGGGATCAGGAACACGGCGAACGCTGGCGGGTACAGATAACCGCTGCTCAGCGACCAGTCGTTGGACACGCGGGTGCGAATGAAGTCGGCGTATGGGTCGCCGCCGCTGACGAGCTGGTGAGCCGCGAACAGGTAGTCCTGGAAGTCGTCGGCGCGGGGCGCGTGCGCCCCGAAGACTGGCAGCAGGTAGAGCCAGGCGTAGAGCGTCAGCAGAAGCGCGATCAGGGCGCTGAGGGCAACCTGGCGCGCATCAGGCCATCCGAGCAATCGGCGCACGGCGATATAACCGGGTACTCGCGCCACTCACGCCCGCCGTTACACGGCCGTCACAAAATCCCGAAAACCGGCCGAACGGTTCCCACCGCCAGCCGATTGTGGTTGCGCAGCGTCGGCTGGGCAAAGGTGCTTAGCGCCTCGCGCTCGCCCTGGTCGAGCCAACCGAGGCGGTCGAGAGCTGCCATGACGGCAACCGAGGTCCAGGTCCCATCACCGCTATCGAGCTTGATCGCAAGGCCGAGGTTCGAGCGCCGGTCGCCGGTGCAATAAGCGCCGGCGGCGCCGCCCTTGGCCAGCAATCGGCCGCCGGTGACCTCCATCAGCCGCGTGTCGAAGCGGTCGGTCCCGCCGATCAGAAACGGGTGCCGCGTCATCGCCGCGACAACCGTCTCCGGTATCTCATCGGTGGACGTCAGCAGGGCGGCGAAGCTTCGCGCCATGCCGGCGACCGGTACGGCAGCGTTTGGCGCGCTGCAGCCGTCGATGCCGTAAAGGATGACGGCCGGCGGGCAGCCGGTAAACGCCGCGATCACACCGCGGATGCGCTCCTGGACCGGATGGGCGGGATCGAGGTACGTTTCCAGTGGAGCGTTCAGCGAGCGCGCGGCGGCCAGCATGCCCGCGTGCTTCCCGGAGCAGTTGTTGAACACGGGCAACGGCTGGTCGAGCTCCCGCCGCGCCACCGTCGCCGCGGGCTCGTAATAGGGCCAGTGAGCGCCGCACTGCAGGGCCGACTCCGCGACCCCAACGCGGCGCAGTAGGTCGCGGACGATCTCGACATGACGCGGCTCGCCACTGTGCGAGGCGGCCATGATGGCAATGTGCTCCGGGCCGAGCTCAAAGCGCGCGGCGATCCCGGTACTGAGGCTGCCGATCGCCTGGAAGGGCTTGGCGCAGGATCGAAAGTACGTCACATGGCTGGGGTCGCCGAGGCTCGCGTGCACCAAGCCTTCCGCATCGACCACGGCCAGGTGGCCGACGTGGATTGCCTCCTCGACGCCGCCGCGCTCAACGCGGACCAGCGGAGCGGCGGAGTTCGGCATTCGCTTGAGTATAAAGAGGGAGTCCGCGCTTCTTTGGACGGAGAGTTAACTCAGGCAGCAATGCGCGACGGGATGCCCTATACTTCCGGAGTTATTCGGCCCGAGAGGGCCCAGCCCGTCGTGGCCCCGGCTTTCGGAATGGATTTGTTTTCGTGCCAGCAACAACCACCACCATGCCGACACCGACGACGCTGCCAGAGCGGGCGCGCGTGACCACCGTCATTCCGGCCGCCGCTCAGATCAGCCTGCAGGGCGTGCAAAAGACCTACCCTAACGGCACGGTGGCACTACGCGACGTCACGCTCGAGATTCCCAAGCAGGACTTCGTCTTCCTGGTCGGTCCCAGCGGCGCCGGCAAGTCGACGCTGGTGCGGCTCTTGATCCGCGAGGAGAAGGCCACCGCCGGCGTCGTCCACGTCGAGGGTCAAGACCTCAGCCGCCTCAAGCGCCGCCAGCTGCCCTACCTGCGCCGCAAGATCGGCATGGTCTTCCAGGATTTCAAGCTGCTGCCCAACCTCACCGTTTTCCAAAACGTTGCTTTCGCGCTGCGCGTGACCGAAGGTGCCCTGCGGCACCTCAAGCCGAAGGTCGAGGAGGTGCTCAGCATCGTCGGCCTGGAGGGCAAGGAAAACAAGTTCCCGGACCAGCTCTCCGGTGGCGAGCAGCAGCGGGTGGCGATTGCGCGGGCGCTCGTCCACGACCCGCGGATCTTCCTCGCCGATGAGCCGACCGGGAACCTCGACCCGGCGACCTCCTGGGAGATCATCCAGCTGCTGTTGCAGATCAACGCCCGAGGAACGACCGTCCTGATGGCGACCCACAACCGCGAGATCGTCGACGTCATGCGACGGCGGGTGGTCGCGATCGAAGGCGGGCAGATTATCAGAGACGAGGATGCGGGGGGGTACCATGCGCCGGCTCTGGAATCGCATTGATTTCGCTTTCAGCAGCGCCTGGCAGAACTTCTGGCGCAATGCCGCGGTTAGCATCGCCAGCGTGCTCATCGTCTGGGTCGTGCTGCTCGCGCTGGGCAGCTTGCTGCTCGTCCTGCACTCGCTCGACCAGATCGTGGCACTGGAGAAGCACAAGGCGAGCGCGATCTCGGTCTTCCTGGCCGATACCACGCCGCTCAGCAGCGCGATGGATTTCAGGCTGCATCTGGAGAGTGACCCCCGGGTGACCAGCGTCACCTACGTGTCCAAAGACCAGGCGATGGCAAGGTTTAGCCAGCTGCCAATGTTGGACCCGAGCATGCTCGCCACTCTCGGCACCAACCCGCTGCCCGCCAGCCTCGACGTGACCGTCAAGGACATCCGCGATCTGGGGGCGATCGACCAGGAAGTGCGCACCTCGCCGCTGGTCGACAAGAACCCGCCCACGAACTACGAGCCCAACGTGATCGACAAGATCATCCTCCTGGCCCGGGTTGCCGGCATCGCCGGCCTGGTGCTGATCGTTGGCCTTACCGGGCTGTCGGTCTTCATCATCATGCTCACGATCCGGACCGCCATCTATCTCCGCCGGAAGGAGATCGAGGTCATGAAACTGGTTGGCGCCACCGACTGGTTCGTGCGCTGGCCCTTCATTGTCGAGGGCCTGATCGTGGGCGTTGTCGGTGCGGTGGTGGCGGTGCTGATCGTCGGCTTCGGCTACCGGCCCGCGGTCGTCAACCTGCAAAGCGTGCTGATCTTCGTGCCGCTCTCGTTTGACCCTTATTACCTGCGCCTGGTGCTGGCGGCGATGCTGGCCTTCGGCCTGCTGCTGGGAAGTGTGGGGAGCTATCTGGGTGTCAGGCGGTTCCTCAAGCAATGAGGCGGGCCCGCTTCCGCACGGCGCTGGCCATCGCGGTGCTGACCGCGGCGTTGCTGACGACGGTATCGGACACGGTCTACGACAAGCAGCACCAGTTGCAGGGCCTCAACGGTCAGATCGTGGCGACCAAGACGCAGATCGCGCAGCTGCTCAGCCAGGAACAGGCGCTGCAGATCCAGATCGCCGCCCTGGATTCACAGCTGCAGTCGGTTCAGGCGCAGGTCGACCAGGAAACTGCGAAGCTGGTCTTGCTCGGTCAGCAGCTGGATCTGGCCAGGGAGCAGCTGGCGCTCAAGCAGGCGGAGCTGGCGCAGCACATCGCTGATTTCGACCGCCAGATGCGCACCATGTACAAGACCGGTCAGGCCAGCGGGCTGGAGCTGGTCTTCTCCGCCGCAAACTTCACCGACCTGATGAACCGGATCTTCTTCTTCAATGACATCGTCCGGGAGGACCGCCGGCAGCTCGCGGAACTGCAGAAGGAGCGGGCCGCCATCGAGGCGATGAAGGTCGACCTCGAGGCCAAGCAGGCCCAGCAGGCGCAGGTCGTCAAGCAGATCCAGGATCAGAAGGCGCAGCTGCAGGCGATCCGTGACCAGCGGGCCGCCCACGAGCAGCAGATCGCCGCCATCGAAGCCCAGTTCCAGCAGCAGCTCGCCGACATGGAAGCCCAACGGGCGGCGTTGCAGGCGCAGATCGCCTCCCTGATTCGTGAGAGTTTCCGCGCGCGCTCCTCCGGCAAGTGGAAGTGGCCGATCGATGGTGTCATTACCCAGGGCTTCGGCTGCACCAGCTATCCATTCGAGCCCTACGACCCCAGCTGCCCGACCCGTCATTTCCATAGCGGCCTCGACATCGCCAACGATTACGGCACGCCCGTGCATGCCGCCGACGGCGGCATCGCACACAACTTCGCGATGGGCTGCAGTTGGAATGCGAATGAGCTCTGCGGCTATGGGCGGTACGTCGTGATCGTTCACGCGGGCGGCTTCACGTCGCTCTATGGCCACCTGTCCAGCTGGGCGGTGGCCGACGGCGTCCAGATCGACAAGGACACCGTGATCGGTTACGAAGGCTCAACTGGCAACTCGACCGGCCCGCACCTGCATTTCGAGATCGACCTCGCCGGAATGCCCGTCGATCCGCTCGCCTACCTGCCCGCTTCGTGATCGAGGCGCCGTCGCCTTCTGCGCCCGCCGCTCCAACGCCGGGGGATAATCCTCTAATGTCCCGATTCAAGGCCGTCGCGATCATGCTTGCCGTAGCGATCGGGGCCTTTTATGCGGGCAGCCTCGCGGAGTTCCAGTGGGGCGGCTACGCCCCGGACTGGGCGAAGACGCTGCTCTTCTATACCACGCCCAAGTCCAACATCGATTACGGCGCCCTGAATGAAGTCTTCGCCGTCATTCAGCAGCACTACGTGAAGCGGAATCCCGACGGGGTCAAGCTCACTGAGGGCGCGGCCTCCGGCATGGTCGGGGCGCTGGGAGACCAGTTCTCTCGTTACCTGACGCCGGAGGAGTACCGGGCGAACCAGAGTTTCCTGGCAGGCCAGTTTGCCGGCGTGGGCGCTTCGGTTCAGCAGAAGGGAGACCAGATCGTGATTGCGAGTGTCCTGCCCGGCACGCCCGCCGAGAAGGCGGGGCTTGAGGCGGGCGACATCATCACCGCCGTCGATGGGCAGAGCACGAAGGGATGGAGCGCCGACAATGCCGTCAATCACATCCGGGGTAAAGCCGGCACGCAGGTCCGCGTCCAGGTGAGCCGCAACGGCCAGACGCTTAGCTTCGATCTGACCCGCGAAGAGATCAACGTCCCAAGCGTGGCCACCCACATCTTCGACAACCGGGTTCTCTACGTCCGCATCTTCGAGTTTGGCAACCGGACAGCGACCGAGTTCGACCAGGCGCTGAAGAACAATCTGAAAGGATCGGTCAACCTGGTGCTGCTCGACCTGCGGGACAACCCCGGCGGATACGTCGACCAGGCCAACGATGTCATCAGCGAGTTTGTCAGCAGCGGGACGACCACCATCCTGGTGGAACGTGGCGGTAAGCAAGACGTGCGGACGGTTACCGGGAACGGGAAGGCCTTCTCGAATCCGCTCGTCGTACTGGTGAACGAGAACTCGGCGAGCGCGTCCGAGATCACCGCCGGCGCCATCAAGGACCATAATCGAGGCAAGCTGGTCGGGGTCAAGACCTTCGGCAAGGGCTCGGTCCAGCAGGACTTTCTGCTGCGTGACGGCGATCTGCACCTGACGATCGCCGAGTGGTTGACCCCCAACCACCACTCAATCGAGAAGACCGGCATCACACCAGACAAGACGGTGGTCTTGCCGAGCGCCCAGGACGAGTACGCGGTCGAGCAGGCGCCCAACGACTTCGCCAGGGACCTCCAATTGACCGCGGCGCTGGCCATGTTGGAGGCTTAGGCGGCCTGACTGGCGGCCGCTACAATCGTTTTGTATGCCCGACGAGGCGTTTGACGTAGCCGTCATCGGCGGCGGCTCCGCCGGATATGTCGGCGCCATCCGCGGAGCCCAACTGGGGCTCAAGGTCGCAGTCATCGAGAAGGAGAAGGTGGGCGGCACCTGCTTGCACCGTGGCTGCATCCCGACCAAGTCGTTTCTCCATTCGTCCGAGCTCGCCTATCAGATCCGTGGCGCCGGCGCCCTCGGGCTGAAGACTGCCGGCCTGCAGATCGACTGGCCGGCGGTGCTGAAGCGGAAGGAGGCCGTTGTCAACCAGCTCTGGCGCGGCACGGAGTTCTTGCTGAAGAAAAACAAGGTCACCGTCTTCAAGGGCGAAGGGATCATCGACTCCGAGCACAAGGTGACTGTGAAGGACAGCGGGGAGGCGATCGACGCGAAAAATCTGGTGGTCGCCACCGGATCACGCCCCAAGTCGTTGCCGGGACTGAAGATGGACGGCGACCGCGTCATCAACAGCGACCATGCGGTGCTCCTCGACCAGATGCCGAAATCGATCGTGATCGTGGGGGCGGGCGCCGTCGGCACCGAGTTCGCCTGCGTCTACAACGGCTACGGTGCCGACGTGACGCTGGTCGAGTTCCTGCCGACGTTGCTACCGATGGAGGATGCTGAGGTCGGTCAGCAGCTGGCCAAGGTCCTTGCCAAGCGGGGCATCAAGGTCCTCACTGGGGCGCAGGTGCAGCCGGACACGATGAAGCAGGCCAACGGCAAGATGACGGTCGCGGTCAAGACCGGCGAGCAGACACAGTCCGTCGAGGGTGAGCGGATGCTGGTCGCCGTTGGTCGCGAAGGAATCACCGATGGTTTCGGCCTGGAGAAGCTCGACATTCAAATCGAAAAGGGCTTCATCAAGACCGACGAGCACTACCGGACCGGCCATCCGAACGTCTATGCCGCGGGCGACGTGATCGGCAACTTCCTGCTGGCGCACGTCGCCTATTACGAAGGCGAGCACATCATGGAACACATCGCCGGCAAGAATCCCAAGCCGCTCGACTACAACCGCGTCCCCCGTGCCACCTACAGCTACCCGCAGGTGGCAAGCCTCGGCTTGTCCGAGAAGCAGGCGCGCGACCAGGGCTTGAAGGTCAAGGTCGGCAAGTTCCCGCTGGTCGGGAATGCCAAGTCGGTCATCCTGGGGGAGACCGAGGGCTTCGTCAAGATCATCAGCGATGAGGACTCGGACGAACTGCTGGGTGTCTTCATCATCGGCCCGAATGCCACCGAGCTGATCGCCGAGACGGCGCTGGCCAAGCTCCTCGAATCAACGCCGTTCGAGATCGGTGCGAGCATCGCTCCGCATCCGACCGTCTCCGAATCCGTCAAGGAGGCGGCGCTGGCTGTCGACGGCCTGGCGATTCACATCTAGGATGGCGACCAAGACTCAGGAGATCGAAGCCAAGGGCGGGCAGAGCCGCCACCGCGGTCTTGGCCTCAGCGATGACCAGGCGCTCCGAATCTACGAGGTGATGCGCCTCGCCCGCGCCATCGATGAGCGCATGTGGTTGATCAACCGCCAGGGCCGCGCGCCATTCGTCATTTCCTGCCAGGGACAGGAAGGGGCTCAGGTGGGGACGGCCGCCGCGTTGCGTCCCGGCTACGACTGGGTCGCGCCCTACTATCGCGACGCCGGCGTCATCCTCTGGTTCGGGATGACGGCCAGGGACCAGATGCTGTCCTTCTTTGCCCGGCGCGAGGATCCGAATAGCGGCGGCCGGCAGATGCCCGGACACTTCGGCAGCCGCCGGCTCCACATCGTCACCGGCGGCAGCCCGGTGGCGACCCAACTGCCGCACGCCGCCGGCGTGGCGCTCGCCTCCAAGCAACGGAAGGAGGATGCGGTCACGGCCGTCTACTTCGGTGAGGGGAGCGCCAGCCAGGGCGATACCCACGAGGCGATGAACTTCGCCGGCATCCACAAGCTGGCCCTGGTCTTTGTTTGCGAGAACAACGGCTATGCCATCTCGGTGCCGCAGTCTCAGCAGATGGCCATCCAGAACGTCGCCGACCGGGCGGCGGGCTACGGCTTCCCTGGTGTGGTGGTCGACGGCAACGACGTCCTGGCCTGCTACGAGGTGTCCCGGCAGGCGGTCGAGCGGGCCCGTCACGGCGAGGGGCCGACCCTGATCGAGGCCAAGACCTATCGATTCACCGCGCACTCCAGCGACGATGACGACAAGCGCTACCGGCGGGCGGAGGAGGTGGCGATCTGGCGGCAAAAGGATCCGATCCAGCGCTACGCCAAATACCTGCGTGACGCCGGGACCCTGACCGATCCGCTCGAGGCGGAGATCACCGATCGGGTCAACCAGCAGGTCGACGAGGCAACCGAGTACGCGGAGCAGGCGCCGGACCCGACGCCGGACGACCTGACCAAATTCGTCTACAAGGAGGAGCTGCAGGCCTGATGGCCGTCAAGACCGTGATCGAGGCGATTCGGGAGGGCATGGACGAGGAGATGGCGCGCGACCCGAGCGTGTTTCTGATCGGGGAAGACGTCGGCAATCGCGGCGGCGTCTTTTTGGCCAGTGACGGCCTGTTCAAGAAATACGGTGAGCTGCGGGTGATCGACTCACCGCTCGCCGAGTCCTGCATCGTCGGCGTCGCGATTGGCGCGGCGGTAAATGGCATGCGGCCGATCGCCGAGATCCAGTTCGCCGACTTCATCGCTCCGGCGATGAACCAGATCGTCGAGGAGGCGGCACGCTTCTGCTACCGGACCGCCGGGGACTTCAACCTCCCGATGGTGATCCGGGCCCCCTGGGGCGGAGGCGTCCACGGCGCGCTCTACCACTCGCAGAGCATCGAGGCAACCTTCGCCCACATCCCCGGGCTCAAGGTGGTCGCCCCGGGAACGCCGGCCGACGCCAAGGGCTTGCTGAAGGCCGCCATCCGGGACCCCGATCCGGTTCTCTACCTCGAGCACAAGCGGACCTACCGACTGGTCAAGGGCGAAGTCCCCGATGGCGACTGGGTGGTGCCGATCGGCAAGGCGGACGTCAAGCGCGAGGGCAAGGACCTCAGCCTGATCGCCTACGGGCTGATGCTGACCTATTGTCTCGAGGTGGCAACAAAGCTCGCCGCCACCGGCATTTCGGCTGAGGTGCTCGACCTGCGCACCATCAAGCCGATCGACCAAGCGGCGATCGTGGCGACCGCCAGAAAGACCGGGAAAGTCCTCGTCGTCCATGAGGACAACCGCTTTGCTGGGATCGCCGCCGAGGTGATGGCGATCATCATGGAGAACGCCTTTGACGCGCTCGACGCCCCCGTGATGCGCTTGACCGGCCCGGACGTACCCGCCATGCCCTTCAACCACGTCCTGGAAGAGGCCTTCATGCCGAATGTCGAGAAAATCCTCGTCAAGGCCAAGGAGCTGGCGGCCTACTAGGCCGGCCAACGTCGCATGACGTCCGTCAAAATGCCGCAGCTCGGTGAATCCATCACCGAGGGGACCATCTCCAGGTGGTTGAAGCAACCGGGTGATCAGGTGAAGAAATACGAGGGCCTGGTCGAGGTGATCACCGACAAGGTCAACGCCGAGGTGCCGGCGCCCCTCGCCGGTGTGCTCAGGGAGATCAGGGTCAAGGAGGGCACGACGGTGACCGTGGGCACCGAGATCGCCATCATCGAGGAATCGGTGGCCGCGGCGGCCGTGCCCAGCCCGCCGCCCTCCTCGAAAGAGACAGGGGAATTGCAAGCCGCCTTCAACACGCCCACGGCGGCGGAGCCAGAGCCGGCGGTGGAGCAGAGCAATGCGGGCCGTACTCGCCTCTCGCCTGCGGTCCGCGCCTTAATCGAAGAGCACCGCATCAGCGATGCCGAGCTCATGGGCATCACCGGTTCGGGCATCGCCGGACGGATCAGCAAGAAGGACATCGAGGACTTCGTCGCCAAACGGGCCCAGCCGGCAACCGCCAACGGGGAGCAGCGACCAACGGCCGCCCCCTCGGCGACGCCCGCTCCGACGCCCGGGACAACCATCCCGCTCAGTCCGATGCGGCGTGCGATCGCGACCAACATGCTCAAGAGCAAGCAGACGATCCCACATGCCTGGACGGTGGCCGAGGTCGATATGACCAATGTCGTCCGCTTCCGCCAAAAGGCGAAAGACAGCTTCAAGCTGCGCGAGGGGATCGACCTGACCTTCGTGCCCATCATGGTCAAGGCGGTTGTCGAGGGGCTGAAGGCAGTCCCGGTTCTGAACGCGAGCTGGAGTGAGCAGGGCGTTGTCCTGCACAAGGACATCAACATCGGCGTCGCCGTTTCAGTCGAGGACGGGCTGATCGTGCCGGTTGTCCATCAGGCGGACCGGATGTCGATCTCGGGGCTGGCGAAGGCGATCGACGACCTGGCGAAGCGTGCGCGAGCCGGAAAACTCGGGATTCCGGACGTCCAGGGCGGTACCTTTACCGTCAACAACCCGGGCACCTTCGGAACGATCCTGTCCTACTCGATCATCGCGCCGCCCCAGGTCGGCATCCTGGCGATGGATGCGATCGTCAAGCGCCCGGTCGTGGTCGACGGCGACGCGATCGCCGTCCGGTCGATGATGAACCTCTGCCTGAGCTTCGACCACCGCGTGTTGGACGGCGTCTCGGCCGCCAGATTCCTCCAGGGCGTCCGCCGCTGGCTGGAGGGCTTCTCGGAGCAGGTCCCGCTGTATTGACGCCGAATTCGCCGGACCTCTGGGATACTTAAGCCATGGCTGACGTCGCACCCATCAAGTTCTACGGCCGCTCGAAGCGCAACGCCGTCGTCCCGATCGACACCCGGCGGCCCGAGTGGCTGCGGGTCCGCCTCCCCGGCGGCTCCAACTATTCCGAGCTGAAAGAGATCATGCGCGGCCTCGAGCTGCACACCGTGTGCGAGGAGGCGCGCTGCCCCAATATCGGTGAGTGCTGGGAGGCGCGCACCGCCACCTTCATGATTTTGGGCGATACCTGCACGCGGGCCTGCGGCTTTTGCGCGGTGAAGACCGGGAAGCCCGGGGTGCTCGACCTGGGCGAGCCGGTCCGCGTGGCGGAAGCCGTCGAACGGATGGGGCTCAAGCACGCCGTCATCACCTCCGTCAACCGTGACGAGCTCGAGGACGGCGGCGCGGCGATCTTCGCCGCGACCATCCGGCAGATCCGCAAGCGCATCCCGGCGTGCGGCATCGAGGTGCTGATCCCGGACTTCATGGGCGACGAAGCGGCGCTGGCCACGGTGATGCGGGCGCACCCCGATATTCTCAACCACAACATCGAGACGGTCCCCGGCCTCTATCCGCAGGTGCGTCCGAAGGGCCGTTATCCGCGCTCGCTCGAACTCCTGCAACGCGCCAAGCGCATGGATGCGAGCGTCTTCACCAAGTCGGGGATCATGCTGGGCCTCGGCGAGGAGATGGACGAGGTCATCCAGGTCTTGCGCGACCTCCGGGCGCACGACGTCGAGATCCTGACGGTTGGACAGTACCTGCGGCCGACCGCCAACCATCTTCCGATCGCGCGCTACGTGAGCCCGGATGAGTTCGCGGCCCTGAAAGTCGAGGCGCTCAAACTCGGCTTCCGCCACGTGGAGTCCGGCCCGCTAGTGCGCAGCTCCTATCATGCGGCCGGCCAGGTTCCGGCCCGGGCCGCCGCGGGCTGACCGTGGACGTTCGACGGCTCGGCCGCGTTCCTTATCAGGAAGCCTGGTCCCTCCAGAACCGGCTGGCGGACGCGCGCCGCGCCGGCCTGGCACCCGACACGCTGATCCTGCTCGAGCACCCACATACCTACACGATCGGACGGAGCGGCACCCGTGACCACGTCTTCCTCGACGACGGCGAGTTGGCAGCGCACGGCATCACCTGCCTGGAGGTCGATCGCGGTGGTGACGTCACCTACCACGGCCCAGGCCAGCTGGTGGGGTATCCGATCGTCGGGCTCGGTCCACGGCCGGATGTGGGCTGGTATCTCCGGGGCCTCGAGGCGTGCCTGATCGAGGTGCTGGCCGATTTCGGGATCGTGAGCGGCCGGCTCGAAGGCTACACCGGTGTCTGGATCGCCGACCGGAAGATCGCGGCGATTGGGGTCAAGGTGTCGCAGGGTGTCACGACGCACGGCTTCGCGCTCAACGTGGCCACCGACCTGAGCCTCTTCAGCCACATCCTGCCCTGCGGCATTCCGGATAAAGGCGTCACCTCGATGACGGTCGAGCTGGGCCGGGCGCCCGCGATGACCGAGGTCGAGGATGCGGTCGTCGCGCACTTTTCGGAACGCTTCGCGCTGCCGGGGACGCTCGCCGCCCACGTTGCATAATTAGGCGCCGCGGGCGGTTAGCTCAGCTGGAAGAGCGTCTGCCTTACACGCAGAATGTCGGGAGTTCGAACCTCTCACCGCCCATTCCGTCAGTCAGCTGGTCTGGCCGCTGAGCTCGCGGTCACCGAGTTGCCAGCCTTGACAGCCAACGCAAACGGCGTCATTGTCCGCCTTGAGGCGGGCGGCTTCTTAGGGCTCGGGAGAGGGAATCGTCCAGCCGGCGGTCTGGCGGGAGGAGGGGCAGCTTAGAGGCCGACCGCCCGCCCCAGGGCCTGTCTCCGTCATGGTGTGGCTGAGTGCGCTAGGATGACTGCAATCGAGCTCGCGGTAGGGGATGGTGGAAGTAAGGGGCTACCCCTCGCTGTTGGCGCTCTCGGGTCATCGCCCTCATGGACCGTGATCGTGTTTCGCGGCAGAGCCGGCACGGTCTTTGTCCATCGATAACAGAGGAGAAATGATTAATGGCACAGGAAATGAGAGCCGGGGCGGCCCCGGCAATTGCGGACCCGGCTCCCCTCGGACTCGCCGGATTCGCGCTGACGACCCTCCTTCTCAGCGCCCACAACACCGGTTGGGCCCCGGACTTCATCTGGGTAGGCACTGCCCTGTTTTACGGCGGCCTGGCGCAATTCTTGGCCGGCATGTGGTCGTTCCGGCGCGGCAACGTCTTCACGGCGACCGCCTTTTCGACCTACGGCGCGTTCTGGTTCAGCCTGGCGACCTACTTTCTGCTGGTCGTCTTCGGCAAGGCTCCGGCAAAGGACGTCGGCAACGCGCTGGGCTGGTTCCTGCTGGCCTTCGCGATCTTCAACACCTACATGTTGTTCTGGAGCGCGCGAATCAATGCGGCCGTGTTTGGCGTCTTCCTGACGCTCGAGATCACCGAGATCCTTCTCTTCATCGGGTTCTTCAACGGCAGCGGTGCGGGGGAGGGCCTGGTGCTGGTAGGTGGACTGGTTGGAATCTTGACCGCAGCGGTGGCCTTCTACACGTCAGCGGCGGACGTCGTCTCCGGGATGGCCGGGGGGCGGGCAATATTGCCGGTCGGCAAGCCGCTGTGGACCGAAAGTCGTCGTCGAGGGTGAGCAAACGGATTCCTTTGGACAGGCCCGGTCGATAACGCAGGGCCGCGGATAGAGCGACCTCATCGGTCCGATGGCGACAACCCCCGGCGCCATGCCGGGGGTTTCGTTATGTCCGGGCCTGCTGGAGGATCCGGTAGAGGGCGCTGAAGTCGAGGTGTGAGTCGCGCAGCTGGTTGAGTCGGTCGCGCAGCGCGTAGACGTCGGACTGCAGCCGGTTGATCTCCTCCGCGTGGTCCTCGTTCGTCTCTTCCTGCCGGGCGATCAGCTCACGACGCTGACGGGTCTTTTGGGTAATCGTCTGCTCCACGGTTTCCCACTGCTGCGAAAGGTCGCGCAGCTGGCGATCGAGCGTCGCCAGCTCAGTGGTCAGTTCCTCGCGGGACCCGCCGTCGCCGGTTGTGGTCATCATTTCTGCCGGCCTTTGCGTCGGTTGCTCTTCGCCTCGACTTCCCGATGGTCCTGGCCTTCGACCGTCGCCACCTCGCCGCGTACCGTCAGCAGCCCGTCCTCGCAGCCGAGTTCGAGGTCCTCCAACCGGGCACCGGGCATGGCGCCCTCGATTACGATCTCGTTCTCTTGCCGATAGACATCGACCGCGATCGGCAGCTCGCGCTCGCTGCGGGTGGCGACCGGCTGCGAACCGGCCAGCTCCTGCATCGTACTCCGCAGCGCGTAGGGGTCCGTATAGACGAAGCGCATTTTGACCGGCCCTTCCTTGGCGCGATTGTAACCCGGCCGGGCGGGGGTCAGCCGCCAACCGTATTGCGGACGAAGGTCACTACGCGCTGTGCAGCCGGGCTAGAATACCGACTCGTGCCGAGGTAGCTCAGTCGGTAGAGCACATGACTGAAAATCATGGTGTCGCCGGTTCGATTCCGGCCCTCGGCACTCCCGTATGAGGTCACGGCGCATCCTGGTCACGGCGGGCGTCGCGGCGCTGCTGGCCGTCGTTGTTGCCATTGGCGGAGTCCTCATTGTGCAGGCTCTTCGCCCCCACGTCTCGCAGGAGTCTGCAACGGCGGCCGCGGTCAGGAAGCTGCAACAGATGAACCCCAACGTGACCGGCTACACCCTTGTGTCGGCTCGATACGATCCAGCGCCTGACAGGATCTACGATGACCGCGGGAACCTGATCGGCTCGGAGTCTCGTTCGGCTTGTCTCATCGCTGGGCTTCAGGCTCCGTCCTGGCTGTGTCACGCGGACGCCGCCTGGATTTTGCACCTCCGTGCTCCGGCCCAGGGCGGATACCGCTCGAACGACGCCTACGTCGTTGTCAACGCCACCACTGGAAGCGTCAGTTCGGCGTCCCTTGCCAGCAGTAACTAGAAGCGAAGCAATCTGGGTAGACTCCAAACGTGAGCACCAAGATCTCGAAGACCGACGAGGAGTGGCGGGCCGAGCTGACGCCGGAGCAGTACGACGTTCTACGCGCCAAGGGCACGGAGCGACCGTTCACCGGCAAGTACGTCCATACCAAGGCTGACGGCGCCTATTGTTGCGCCGCCTGCGGCGCCGAGCTGTTCAGTTCCAAGACGAAATTCGAGTCGGGTACCGGGTGGCCTAGCTTTTACGAGCCGGCCAACCTGGAAGCGGTCGAGCTCCGCTCCGACAACAGCCTGTTCATGGGCCGGACAGAGGTCCTCTGCAAGAACTGCGGATCACACCTCGGTCACGTCTTCAACGACGGGCCGGCCCCGACCGGGGAGCGCTACTGCATCAATTCGCTGGCGCTGGAGCTCAAGCCGGACGAACCGGCGCGTTAGACCGAGCGGGCCAGCTCGATCCAGGTGACCTCCGCGTGCCCGGGATGGCGGTGCGGGGCGACGACCTGGTAGCCGAGTCGCTGGTAGAAGGCCAGGTTCTCGGGTAGCTGCCGGCGAACGCCGACGCGGACCTCGGTGTAGCCGTCCGCTCGAGCCTCGTCGTGGGCCCAGGTCATCAATGCCGTCCCGATGCCCTGGCGTTGCCATGCTGGGTCGACGGCGACCCGCCGGACGTGCAGGTAGCGCGCCTCGCGCTCGAACCGGAGGCAGCCGACGGCCCGCTCACCGATCGAGGCCAGGGCGCCGCCTCCGCGCGCGAGGTCGTCGCGGACCGAGTCTTCGGACTCGCGCAGCGCGCCGCTCGGTGGGTCGAGCCAGCCGTAATCCTTGAAGGCCACCTGGGTGAGCCGGTGAACTTCGGCCGCCGCCTCCGCTCCGCAGACGGCAAGCCAGAGGCGGGGCGAGGTCGGCGTCAGGCGGCCTTGACGGCAGCCACCAGCTTCATGAGCGAGTCCTTGGCGTCGCCGAACAGCATGACCGTCTTGGGGTCGTAGAGCAGCTCGTTGTCGATGCCGGCAAAGCCGGGTCGCATACTGCGCTTCATGAAGACGATGTTCTTCGCCTGGTCGGCGTTGAGAATCGGCATCCCGTAAATCGGGCTGCCCGGGGAGTTGTGCGCCGCCGGGTTCACGACGTCATTGGCGCCGACCACCAGCGCCACGTCCGCGGACTTGAATTCGTCGTTGATCTGGTCCATCTCTTTGAGCTGCTCGTAGGGGACGTTCGCCTCGGCGAGCAGGACGTTCATGTGACCCGGCATCCGACCCGCGACCGGGTGAATCGCGTACTCGACCTCGACGCCGCGCTGCTCCAGCTCGTCGGCCAGCTCCCGCACCGCGTGCTGGCCCTGGGCGACCGCGAGCCCGTAACCGGGGACAATGATGACCTTGCGCGAGTAGGCGAGCAGCGTAGCGATGTCTTCCGGCGTCCCGGATCGCACCGATTTGCCTTCGGCGCTCGCCGCGCCGGCGGGTCCGGCCGTCACTGTGCCAAAGGCGCCGAAAAGGACGTTGCCCAGCGAGCGTCCCATGGCATCACTCATCAGCTTGGTGAGCAGCGTGCCCGAGGCGCCGACCAGGGTGCCGGCCACGATCAGGGCGAAGTTGCCGAGCACGAAGCCGCCGGCCGCCACCGCAAGGCCGGTAAAGGCATTGAGGAGTGAGATCACGACCGGCATGTCGGCACCACCGATGGGGAGCACGAACGCCACGCCCAGGACGAGGCCAAGAACGAGGAGGGGCACGAAGATGAGGGGCGTCGAGGCGATGGCAATCAGGTAAACGGCCAGCGCGAGGATCGCCAGCGCGAGCGCGCCGTTGACGATCTGCTGGCCCGGATAGGTGATCGGGGTGCCCGTCAACAGCGCCTGGAGCTTGGCGAACGCGACCAGGCTGCCCGCGAAGGAAACGGAGCCGATCACGATGCTGAAGACGCTGGGAAACGCCACGGCGAACAGCGGGTGCGACCCCTTCAAGAGGAGTTCGGACACGGCGACGACGGCGGCGGCTCCACCGCCCACGCCGTTGAAGAGCGCCACCATCTGCGGAATGGCGGTCATCTTCACCCGGCGAGCGCCGACAGCTCCAATCGGGACGCCGATCAGGATGCCAACAATCGTGATCGCGATCCCGGGCGCGGTGAAATGGAGGAGAGGGATGGTCGCGAGCAGCGCGATCACCATGCCAACCGCCGCGATCTGGTTGCCGCGGCGGGCGCTCTTCGGCGAGCTCAACTGGATCAGACCGAGGATGAACAGGACAGCGGCGACGAGGTAGGCGAGCGCGACCGCCACGGTCATCCGGGGGTCTTCTCTTTCGGGTTGGGCTTCTCCTTCTGCGAGGGGGTGGGACGACCCTTGAACATCTCGAGCATGCGGTCCGTCACGACGAACCCACCGACGACGTTGATCGTGGCCAGGATCACGGCGATCAGACCGAGGACGATCTGCAGCGGGTCGCGTGCGGTGGCGGCGATCAGGATGGCCCCGACCAGAATGATGCCGTGGATGGCGTTCGTCCCGGACATGAGCGGTGTGTGGAGAATCGTCGGCACTTTTGAGATGACCTCGAAGCCGATGAAGATGGCGAGCACAAAGATGGTGAACTCGTTCAGCAGGCTGTTGTCGTTCACTTGCTCGCGGCCTCCGCCAGCTCTTTGGCGCGCGGGTTGACGATTGCGCCGTCGTAAGTAACGCAGGCGCCCTTGACGATCTCATCGTTGAAGTCCAGCTTGATCGCGCCGTCCTTGACCAGTAACAGCAGCAGGGTGGAGACGTTCTTGCTGTAGAGCTGGCTGGCGTGCACCGGCATCGTGCTCGGGAGGTTGCGGGTGCCGTCGATCGTGACGCCCCCGACCTGGATGATTTCACCCGGTTTGGTCAGCTCACTGTTGCCGCCGGTCTCAGCGGCCAGGTCGACGATCACCGAGCCGGGGCGCATCCGGCGAACCATGTCGGCGGTGACAAGGATGGGTGCCTTGCGGCCGGGGATGGCCGCGGTCGTGATCACCACGTCAGAGGCGGCAACCCGGTCACCGAGCAGCTCGCGCTGCCGGCGAAGGAAGTCCTCCGATTGCTCGCGCGCATAACCGCCGGCCCCCTCCTGGGCCTCGAGCGGCAACTCCAAAAAGGTGGCGCCCAGGCTGTGGACTTCGTCCTTGACCGCGGGCCGCACGTCATAGGCTTCCACCACGGCGCCCAGCCGGCGGGCGGTCGCGATCGCCTGTAACCCGGCCACGCCGGCACCCATCACCAACACCCGGGCGGGCGCCACGGTGCCGGCGGCGGTCATCAGCAACGGAAAGAACTTCGGGAGGTGATTGGCGGCGATCAAGACCCCCTTGTAGCCCGCGATGCCGGCCTGCGAGGACAGGGCATCCATGCTCTGCGCCCGGCTGATGCGCGGCACGAGGTCGAGGCTGAAGGCGCTGACTTTCTGTTTGGCCAGCGCCGCGACCACGTCAGCATTGGTGGCGGGCTGCAGGAAGCTGATCAGCACCGCGCCCGGGCGCAACCGGCCGGCTTCCGCCGGGGTGGGGGGTTGGACTTTGAGGACCGCGTCGCTACCCAGGGCGGTGGCCGCGTCCGTCACGTTCGCGCCGGCATCCATGTAGGCCGCGTCACCGAAGAACGCCGCCACGCCGGCGCCGGTCTCGACCGCGACCTGGAGGCCGGCCTTCACCAGGCCGCGCGCCGCTTCCGGAACGAGGGCGACGCGGCGCTCGCCGGCAAGGCTTTCTTTCGGAACGCCAACCTTCATAGTGCCCGCGGGATTATACGGACTGTCCGGGTTGGTGTCCGTCGAGCAACGTCCGGGCGGCCGGCACCTGGCGGGCGAATTCAGCGACGTCGAAGTACACCCGCTCGCCAGTGAACAGCCCGTCGCGCACTGGGAAGAAGATGACGACGCGATAGCGCAGCTCGCGGCCGCTGGGCTCGACCCCGAAGAGCGGCCCGTCCATCCGGCCGAAGACCTCCGACTCCTCGACGATGGAGTCCTCGGCATCGATCCGGTTCAGCAGCGTCAGCTTGACGTCGGGGATCCCGCGCCAGAGGCCACGGTAGAACTCGCGGACCTCATCCTTGCCGCGCCAGCGCTGGCCGAGCGGCACCACCTCGTACTCGCAGTCGTCGTGCAGGGTCGCGATCAGCCGCTCCAGCTCCCGCCGGTTCTCGGCGCGCGCGTGCTCGATCCAGAGCTTGTAATTGGCCTGCGCCACCGGACTTTGCGCCCGGGTTTCGAAGGGACTGCTCCGCAGTCCGGTGTGCGCCACATTGAGAAGGATATCAACGCGCCGCTGTTAGCATGAAATGCGTTTTGGCACGGCACCGCGTGACCCTGATCCCCGGTGACGGGGTCGGTCCGGAGGTCAGTGAAGCCACCCGCCGGGTGCTGGAGGCGACCGGCGTCGAGTTCGACTGGGACGTCCAGAATGCCGGACTCGGCGTGATGGAGAAATACGGCACCCCGATGCCGGATCACGTCCTTGAATCGATCCGCCGCAACAAGGTCGCGATCAAGGGGCCGTTGACGACACCGATCGGGAAGGGGATCCGGTCCGTCAACGTCGCGCTCCGCAAGGAGCTGGATCTCTACGCGCTGGTGCGGCCCTGCAAGAGCTATCCAGGGGTGCGCTCGCGCTACGACAACATCGACCTGGTCATCGTGCGGGAGAACACCGAGGACATCTATGCCGGAATCGAGTTCCAGGAGGGCAAGCCGGAAACGGCCCGGATGATCAAGGAGATCGAAGCCGGAACTGGTAAAAAGATCCGGCCCGACTCGGGCTTGAGCATCAAGCCGATCTCCGTAACGGCCAGCGCCCGCATCGTCAACTATGCCTTCAATTACGCGCGCACCCACGGACGGCGCAAGGTGACCGCCGTGCACAAGGCGAACATCATGAAGTTCACGGATGGGTTGTTCCTCGAGGTCGCGGAGGAAATCGCCAAAGAGCACCCGGACATCCAGTTCAACGACCGGATCGTCGACAACATGTCGATGCAGCTGGTCCAGAACCCGCGCGAGTATGACGTGATCGTGACGCCGAACCTCTATGGCGACATCCTGTCCGATCTCTGCGCCGGCCTGGTGGGCGGCCTTGGACTTGCCCCGGGCGCCAACCTGGGTGACGAGATCGCCGTCTTCGAAGCCACCCATGGCAGTGCTCCGAAGTACGCGGGCAAAAACAAGATCAACCCGATGGCGATGATGCTGTCGGGGGTGATGCTGCTCCATCACCTGGGTGAGACCTACGCCGCCAACATGCTGGAGGGCGCGATTGCCGAGACCATCCGCGAAGGGCGGAACGTGACCTACGACATGAAGGCCGACCGCAATGATCCGACCTCCGTCGGCACCAGCCAGGTGGCCGGCGCCATCGTCGCCCGGCTGGAGAAGGCCCGCACGCCCACCACCATTTAGACCCCACCCCGACTGGCCCCCACCCTGCCCTCCCCCGGAGGGGGAGGGAAAAATGGCGGCCCTCCGCGGAGGGGGAGGGAAAAATGGCCCGCATGTGGGAGGGAGTTGAACGGAATGAATCCGGCCGAGCGCGGGTAGACTTAAGAGCGACATGGCCAGCTATCGCGAGATGCTCAAGGGCGTCAAGTCACGGATCCGTGAAGTCGACGTCCGGCAGCTGGACGCGTCGCGCAACGGGAGCGACCGGCCGGTGGTGATCGACGTGCGGGAGCAAGACGAGGTCGAGCAGGGCATCATCCCGGGCGCGATCCATATTCCGCGCGGTTACCTCGAATCGCGGGTCGAGCAGTATGTTGCCGACTACGACACCCCGATCGTGGCGTACTGCGCCGCGGGTAACCGCTCGGCGTTTGCAGCCGAAACCCTGCAGCAGATGGGCTTCAAGAATGTCACCTCCTTGAAGGGCGGCTTTGGAGCCTGGAAAGATGCCGGTTTCAAGTTCGTCGTGCCGCGCGACCTGACCCCGGCGCAACAGAAGCGATATAGCCGCCACGTGTTGATTCCCGAGGTGGGGAAGGAGGGGCAGCTGAAGCTCCTCGATTCCAAGGTGCTGATCATCGGCGCCGGTGGGCTTGGCTCGCCTGCCGCCTATTACCTGGCGGCGGCCGGCATCGGCACCATTGGCATCGTCGATTCGGACGTCGTCGACGAAAGCAACTTGCAGCGGCAGATCCTGCACAACAGCAAGCGGATCGGACAACCCAAGGTCGACTCCGCCAAGCAGACGCTCGAAGACCTGAACCCGGATGTCAAGGTGGTGCCGTACCAGACTCGACTGACACGCGACAACATCATCGACATCTTCGGAGACTACGACTTGATCGTCGATGGCAGCGACAATTTCCCCACCCGCTACCTCGTGAACGACGCCAGCGTATTGCTGAAGAAGACGGTCGTGCACGGCAGTATCTTCCGGTTCGACGGCCAGGTAAGCGTCTTCAAGCCGTTCGAGGGGCCGTGTTACCGCTGCGTCTTCCCCGAGCCGCCCCCGCCCGAGCTGGCGCCGAGCTGCGACGAGGCCGGCACACTGGGGATCCTGCCCGGCATCGTGGGGCTGTTCGAAGCCAACGAGGCGGTCAAGCTGTTGCTCGGCATTGGCGAGCCACTGGTTGGGCGGCTATTGATGATCGACGCGCTGACCGACGAGTTCCGGACGCTGCGACTGAAGCGGGATCCCAAGTGCCCGGTGTGTGGCGAGGGCGCGCACTTCAAGGATTTCGTCGACTACGAGGTCTCGACGGCGATTCCGACCCCCGCTTGATGGATTCGCCGAACGGACTGGCTCGGGTCCTCGTCGTGATGGCCCATCCCGATGATGCCGAGTTCGGCGCCGCCGGCACGGTAGCTCGCTGGGCGAAGGAGGGTCGCCAGGTCACCTACCTGATCCTGACCGACGGCAACCGCGGTAGCAGCGACCCAGCGATGACTGCCGAGCGTCTGGCCCAGATCCGTCACGCCGAGCAGCGGGCGGCGGCCATGAAGCTCGGCGTCAAAGATGTCTTCTTCCTCGGCTACGACGACGGCTCCCTGCAGCCAACGCTCGACCTACGCCGCCAGATCACCCGCTGGATCCGCCGCACCCGGCCGGATGTCGTGGTCGCGCCCGACCCTACCCGACGCTGGACCGGCCAGCGCTACATCAATCATCCCGACCATCGTGCTGCGGGGGACGCCACGCTGGATGCCATCATTCCTGGCTCCGATACCCGCCTCGTCTTTCCTGAGTTGCTGGACGAAGGGCTGGAACCGCACCAGGTCAAAGAGATCTATCTGACCGGCTCCAACGAGCCCGATCTCTGGGTCGACATCAGCGAGACCATCGACCTCAAGATCGAGGCCCTGCGTGAGCACAAAAGCCAGGTCGGCGGATGGGCCGAGCTGGACCAGACGATCCGCGAGCGCGCCGCCGAGATGGCCAGGGGCCAGCAGTTTCCGGTAGCTGAAGGCTTCAAGTACTTCAAGCTGCGCGACTGATCTGGCTTCGCTACTCGTGGTTCACATCCCTCCCCATTTGGCGGAGGGCAGGGTGGGAGGGCTTGCGCTACGAACATATGTTCGCTAAGATGCGTGAGCATGTCGATCGAGTTCGTACTGGATCGGCTCCTCGCCCAGGATGACTTCCGCCGGCACCTGACGCTGGACCACACCCTGGCCGCCCGGCAAGCTCGCTTTGCCGGCTTTCCCGCGTCGCTGGACCAGCGGCTGGGGCAGGCGTTGGCCGCCCGCGGCATCAGCCGGCTGTACACCCATCAGGCCGAGGCCACTGCCCTGGCGCTCGCCGGCAAGGACTTCGTCGTCGTGACCCCAACGGCATCGGGAAAGACCGCCTGCTACAACTTGCCGGTCCTGCAGGCGATGCTCAAGGACCCGGAGGCGCGAGCTCTCTACCTGTTTCCAACCAAGGCGCTGGCCCAGGACCAGCTGGCCGAGCTACACAGCCTGGTGGGCGAGTTGAAGGTGGACCTCAAGACCTACACGTACGACGGCGACACGCCGGTCAGTGCCCGGCAAGCGATCCGGCAGGCGGGCCTCATCGTTGTCACCAACCCGGACATGCTGCACACCGGGGTGCTGCCGCACCACACCCGCTGGGTCAAGCTGTTCGCCAACCTGCGCTACGTCGTGATCGACGAGCTGCACGCCTATCGCGGCGTCTTCGGCAGCCATCTGGCGAACGTGCTCCGCCGGCTCTGGCGCGTTTGCGCCTTCTATGACAGCCACCCAGTCGTCATCTGCTGTTCCGCGACCATCGCGAATCCCAAGGAGCTGGCCGAGCGGCTGACCGGCCGCCCGATGACCCTGGTCGACGACAACGGCGCGCCCAGTGGATCCAAGCGGCTGCTCTTCTACAACCCGCCGGTCGTGAACCGTGAGCTGGGCATTCGCCGCTCCTCGACGCTGGAAAGCCAGCGGATCGCGGAGGCCTTCCTGCGGGGCGGGGTGCAGACGATCGTGTTCGGCCGGACACGTCTGCAGGTCGAGATCCTGCTCAGCTATCTGCAGCAATCGTTGGCGAATCGCCTGGGCCAGTCAGGGACGATCCGCGGCTATCGCGGCGGCTACCTCCCATTGCAGCGGCGCGAGATCGAGCACGGGCTGCGCGATGGATCGGTGCGTGGCGTGGTCAGCACCAACGCCTTGGAACTGGGCATCGACATCGGCCACCTCGATGCCGCGATCCTATGCGGTTACCCCGGGACGATCGCCAGCGCCTGGCAGCAGATCGGGCGGGCGGGTCGGCGCCGTGGCGCCGCGGCCGCCGTCTATGTTGCCTCGAGCAGCCCCCTCGACCAATACCTGGTGAACCATCCCGAGTACTTCCTTGGCCGCGACCCGGAGCAGGGGCTGATCGATCCCGACAACCTGTTGATCCTGAGCGCCCATTTGCAGGCAGCGACCTTCGAGCTGCCGCTGTCAAATGGCGAAGCGTTTGGGCAGGCCCCGGTCGCCGAGCTGATGCGCATTCTCGAAGAAGATGGGGCGGTCCATCAGGCTGGTGACGCCTGGCACTGGAGCGCTGACGCGTTCCCCGCCGAAGGGGTCAGCTTGCGCAGCGCCAATGCCGACAACGTCGTCATCGTCGACGTCACCCGGGGCGCCAGCGTCGTTGGCGAGATGGACCAGTTTTCGGCGCCCGTCTTCCTCCACGAAGAGGCGATCTACCTGCACGAAGGCGCGCAATACCATGTCGACCGGCTCGACTGGGAAGAGAAGAAGGCCTACGTCCGGCCGGTGAAGGTCGACTACTATACCGACGCCAACCTCGCGGTCAGTATCAAAGTCCTCGAGACGTTTGCGAGCCGGCCGGCGGAGCCGCTGGCGGTGCACCACGGTGAGGTGCGGGTGACGGCGCTGCCCACCATCTTCAAGAAAATCCGCTTCCACACGCACGAGAACATTGGGTCGGGACCGATCAGCCTGCCGGAGCAACAGTTGCACACCACCGCGTTCTGGCTGGAGATCCCGGCCGGCGTCGCACGCCAGTTTCCGCGTCCGGCGATGCAGGGTGGGCTGCACGGGCTGGCCAACGTCATCAGCCAGGTGGCCTGCCTCTTCCTGATGTGCGATGCGCGAGACCTGGGAGCGTATGCGGAGACGCGCGCGCCGCACACCGGCACCCCGGCGGTCTTCGTCTACGAGCGCTACCCCGGCGGCGTCGGCATGAGTGCGCGACTCTTCGAGACCGCCGGGGCGGTGATGGTCGCGGCCCACGAGTTGGTCCTCAGCTGCGGATGTGAGAGCGGCTGCCCATCGTGTGTCGGCCCGGCGCTCGAGGTAGGGGAGGAGGGGAAGGCGGTGGCGCTGCGTCTCCTGGAACTGGCCGCCCTGATCGCTGCCCCCGCCCGGTGACCGCCGACCTGGTTGCGCTGCGCGAGCGCATCGCCGCCATCAGCGCGCGGCCGCGAACCGAAGCTTCGGTACGTCCCCGATTTCCAAATCCCACGACATGGCACGGGCTGGCGTTTCCCTCCCCCACCGGGGGAGGGCGGGGTGAGGGCGCTCGACGGCTCCCGAGCAACTGCTTCGAAGAGGCGACACCGTTTGGCTCGGTCGCGGTCCGCCGCGAATGGTTTGCCGACGACGGGAATCAGGAGGTCGGCGCTCTTTCGACCTGCCTCGGGTTTGCCCCAGACGAACTACGACGGCCACTCTTCCTCGACACGGAGACGACGGGATTGTCCGGAGGCACCGGCACGGTTGCCTTTCTCGTCGGTCTGGCTTGGAGAGAAGGGGAGGGGCTTGCGCTGGCGCAGTATTTTCTGTGCGATTTCGACCAGGAACAGGCGCTGCTGTGGGCCGTGGGCGAGTGCATCAGCCAGGCTGGCGTGTTGGTCAGTTACAACGGTCGGAGCTTCGATTGGCCGTTGTTGCAAACGAGGCTGGTCATGCACCGCGCACGGTGGCCGTCGCCACCGCACCTCGATCTGCTTACGCTGGCACGACGAATCTTTCGCCCTCGCTTGCCCGACTGCGCGCTGCAGACCATCGAGCAGGATGTGCTCGACCTGCATCGCGCCGATGATCTCCCCGGCAGCCTGATCCCCAGCCGCTACTTCGCCTGGCTCCGGAATGGCGACCCACGGGTACTCGATCCGGTCTTTGTTCATAACCGCCAGGACGTGTTGTCGATGACGCTGCTGCTGGCACGATTCGAAGCCGTGTTGCGCAACGGCGACGAGCTCGATCCCCTCGATCGCTTCGGACGCGCGCGGTTCATGGCGGCGCGCGGATTCACGGTCGAGGCGATCCGAGAGTATCGTCGGCTTTGGCAGGAAACTCAGTGCGGCATGCGCTTTGCGGCGCGAGGTGCCATCGGACTCCGACTGGCTCGTCTGCTGCGACGGCAGGGGCGCTGGGAGGAAGCGCGCTCGGTTCTGGAGGAGTCATGGCAGACGCAGGCGTATCCGTACCCGGCGGCGATCGAGCTGGCCAAACTGCTCGAGCACCAGGCGCGGGATCTGCCGGCGGCCCGGCGAATCGTGAGCGATGCCTTGCGGCTGCTGGCCGTGGCGGTGGTGTCGAACGCGGAATGGCGAACGGACCTCGAGCGCCGGCAGCGACGGCTAGAACGACGGTTGGGTCGCGGCGACGGCCCCGCCTTCGCCCTTACTGGCTGAAGGTGTTCGGGCCGTTGGGCGGCAGGTAGGGGAGGGGGTTGGTCGGCTGGCCGCCGTAGCGGTACTCGAAGTGGACGTGCGGTCCGGTCGAGTTGCCGGTTGACCCTTCGTAGCCGATCAGCTGGCCCTGGCGGACGCTGTCGCCGGCCTTGACCTGGAAGCCGAGCAGGTGACCGTAGAGGGAGAAGAAGTTGTTGCGGTGGGCGAGGATGATGTAGTTTCCGTAGCCGACCAGCTGGCCGTTGATTACGCTGGAGGCTGCTGCCACCACGACGCCGTCGTCGGCGGCGAGGATCGGCGTGCCCTGGTTGTAGGCGACGTCGACGCCGGTGTGGAAGTGCGGATAGCTAAAAGCCGGCGGTTCGAACGCCTGGCTGCAAGGGCCGAAGAGCAGCGTGATGGTGCCCTGCTGCAGCGGCCAGATCAATGGGTATTTCGTCGAATGGTTGGCCCCCGCACTGGGCAGCGTGAAGAGGTTATTCTGCATCCAGAACTGCGCCTGCTGCCACGCGGCCTGTTCGGCCTCGGCGATCAGCTGGTCCTGCCGTGCGATCTCCATGTCCGCGATGCGCTGGGCCAGGGCGGCCGACTGGCCGTCGATGGCGGTGATCTCCCACTTCACCTGCGTGATGCTCTGCTGGAGCTTGGTTTGCAGGTCCTGCTCATGCGCCTGCTGCTGGATGAGCGCGGCCTTCTGGCCGACAAGGTCGGCGCGCTGCTTGTCGGCCTCTTGCTTCTTGGCCTTGACCAGGTCTTGCTGGTGGTGTAGCTGCTGGTCCACCTGGTGAATGTGGTCGATGAGCTTGTTGGCGAGGTAGGTTAGGTGTTCGATGGCGACCGCACGATTGAGGAATCCCTGGAAATCGGGGGCTGCCAGCAACTGCGCGAGGGGATCGGCGTCGCTCTTGTAGGCGCTACGGACGAACCTCGCATATTCGGTCTTCGTTTTCTGCAGCTCCAGCTGCTCCTCAGCGATCTGGGCGTCGAGCACGCCGATCTGGCGCTCCAGCTCGGCGATCCGCCGCTCCGCCGCCGCGATCTTGTCGATCGTCTGGTTGATGGTGTCGCGGGTCTCCTGCAGCTGCTGCTGGAGAGCGATCTCCTGCGCCTCGGCTTTCTGCAGGTTGTCCTTGAGGGTGCCCTTCAGCTTGCCGATCACCTGCAGCCGGGCCTGGGCGTCCGTAATCTCATCGGCCGCGGTTGGCAGGGCGGTGGCGAGCAACAGGCTGAAACCGACGCCGCCAGCCACGAGCAAGCGGACAGCGGTCCCCCTCAGACCCATGCTGCCAGTGATAGCGCCCGAGCATTGCGGCCCTCCCTGCGCCCAGGTGACGGAGTCGCGACGTGCCGGTAACGGCGAATTGGCCGCGGTACCCGCCCCGCCCGATCGGGCGATCAGCGATGGCTATAATTCGGAGTCGCAACGCGGGAGTAGCTCAGTTGGTAGAGCGCAACGTTGCCAACGTTGAGGTCGCGAGTTCGAGACTCGTCTCCCGCTGATTCCCCACAGGGCATAAGCTCCTCGTTCGCCTCACCAACGGTACTTGCAGCGGCGGCGCTTGGAGCGCTCGATGTTCCTGCTGGGCGAACCGAACGCAGCGTCACCGAGGACTCACTCGGTCATTGAGCGGAATCCCGTCCGAAAGTCTCCGGCCACACGGGGCAGAACCCCGCGGCGATCGCATAGCTCGCGCACCGCGACCCACTAAAGTAAGAAGCGGGGCTCCGATCCGTAGCGTAGGGACCACGGCTCAGCACCGCACGCAGGAGGTCAGCAAACACCATGGCTGAGAGGAAACCTGGAACGAAGGCCACGCAGAAGTCCGTCAAGAGCACCAATGCGACCCGCAACGCGTCCAAGGTATTCACGGACGAGGAACGAGCCGCGATTAGGGAGCGCGCCCAGGAGACGAAGGCGGGCCCGCGCGCTGGCAAGGCGGACGGGGAAAGCGACGTGCGCGCCAAGATCGCCGAGATGCCGAAACTGGATCGCGCCATGGCCGAGCGGCTCCATGCCATCATCAAAGCCAACGCGCCAGCCCTCTCGCCGAGAACCTGGTACGGGATGCCCGCGTATGCCAAGGACGGCAAGGTCGTCTGCTTCTTCCAAAGCGCGCAGAAGTTCAAGACGAGGTACGCGACGTTGGGCTTCAGCGACGCGGCGAACCTCGACGAAGGCGCCATGTGGCCGAGCGCCTTCGCGCTGACGAAGTTGACCGCCGCCGATGAGGCAAGGATCGTCGCGCTCGTGAAGAAGGCGGTGAGCTGAGGACTGAGAATCCAAGTGACTTCGCAGGGCTGATAAGGAACTGCGCCGACGCCGGCGAATCCAGGGCTGCCACCATGCCGGATCGAAGCGACGCTGCCGCCGATGGCTCCGTCAGTTGGACCTCACGGCGTATGCCTCACGCACGTTGGTTCACGCGCCCCATGGGGTCAGCACGGACCAGGGCGTCCGCGACCCCTTCACCAACACCATCCGGATCCTCCAGCCCGCAAAGGTCCCCCACGAGGCGACGGTCTGACCGCTGCGGAGCCTGCCTGACGCGCACACTGACGAACGAACCCTATATTTCATCGCGATGGTCGGCACTTCGTCCGCCCTACTACGTGCGCAAATCAAATCGGCGCGCTACTATGCCGCGCCTGACGTCGCCCTAAGGGATGTCGACGTGTCCGTCATGCCGGGCGAGTTCGTGGTCATCAGCGGTCCGGCGGCCAGCGGCAAGTCTACCCTGTGCTACTGCCTGACTGGAGTGATTCCCCACTCCATCAGCGCCGACCTCGAGGGTGACGTCTTCGTGGCCGGCCGTCGGTTGCGAGATCTTCGCCTCGCCGAGGTGGCGCCCCTGCTGGGATTCGTCATGCAGGCCCCGGAGAACCAGCTGTTCAACCTCTCCGTCCGGGAGGACGTGAGTTTTGGTCCGGAGAATCTCTGTCTCTCGATCGACGAAATTCAGCGGCGCGTGATCGCTTCCCTCGGCTTCACCGGAATGGCTGAGTACCTCGAACGTGGTTCAGACCAGCTTTCGGGCGGTGAGGCCCAGCGGGTCGTGTTGAGCTGCCTCCTGGCGCTCGACGCACCCCTACTCGTGCTCGATCAGCCGGCCGCCGAACTCGACCCAGCGGGGCGCCGCCAGGTTTACGAGAACCTGCACCGGCTCAACCAGGCCGGGAAGACCATCGTCGTGGTCGAAGACCGCCTCGGCGACGTCGCCAGCTTCGCCAGCCGCATCCTCTTGATGCAGGGCGGCACGGTGGTCCGGGATCAGCCCATCCGCGCGTTCTTCGCGAGCCCGGATCTCGATGCGTTCGGCATCCGCATCCCCGATACAGTTCTGCTGCACCACTACCTTAAGGAGCGCGGGGTCAATACCCGTACCGTTCCCCTGACCGTGGAAGAGGTGGTCGACGGCCTGGCCGGCGAGCCACCGCTGTCGCCTTCCGCCCCGTCCCCTCCAGGGGTGGTGACCGCCTCCAGGCTGCCGGTCGCCGCGGTTCCGCCGGCCGCCGCCAGCGTCCCGGTCAGTCCGCTGATCGCGATCGCAGACCTGTCGTTCACCTATCCCAACGGCGCTCGGGCGCTCGATAACGTCAGCCTGGGTTGCCGCCCCGGCGAGTTCCTGGCCATCATTGGCGAAAACGGTGCTGGCAAGACCACGCTGGCAAAGCACCTGATCGGCTTGCTACCACCACCGCCCGGGACGGTCGTGGTTGGGGGAAAGGACATCTCCCGGCTCACGGTGGCCCAGGCGTCACGCCTGGTCGGCTACCTCTTCCAGGATCCCGACTACCAGATCTTCAACGGATCGGTCTTCGACGAGGTCGCCTTCGGGCTTCGCGCCCGAAAGGTGGCCAAAGCGCAACTCGAGGCGGAGACGATGGCGGCGCTGCGGCGACTGAAGCTCGACCACCTCAGGAGCGAGCACCCCTATACCCTCAGCCGCGGACAGCGCCAGCGGCTGGCGTTGGCGTCGACCCTGGTGCTCCAGCCGCCGATCCTCGTGGTCGACGAGCCCTCCACCGGCCTGGACCACCGGGAGGCGACTGACCTCATGAGCCTGCTCGAGGACTTTCGGGCCGGCGGAGGAACGGTCCTCATCATCACGCATGACTTGGAGCTGGTTTTCGAGTACGCTCAACGCGTGGTCGTGATGCGCCGGGGCACCATCCGGCTCGATCTGCCGACCGCCAGGGTTCAGGAGCACTTCGCCGAGGTCTCGGCGGCCGGCGTGCATCTGCCCCAGTTCATGCACCTGGTAGCCGCTCTCGCCCTTCCGCCTGGCACGAATGACGTGCCGGCCCTTGGTGAGGCCGTGCTGGCCGGGTTGAGGAGGTGATGGCCGGCGACGGGTACTGGCAGCTAACCGCCGCAACGCGACGTACTTCTTAGAGGGAAAGGGTGAATCACATGTCCGTAAAGACCGGCACACTCCAGGGGGTGGGCCAAGAGCAACCGCTCAGCCGCTACCAGCTGCAAATCTTCCGCTTCGATGCCAAAGCGCTGGTTGCCGGCGTCATCCTCGGTGTCGTCATGACCATCATCAACGCGGGCATCCTCGAACGGGTCGATACCGCAATGACGGGGGGAACCTGGTTCCCACTTGCGGGAGGCACCCATTCGACGCTCTCCGTCATATCGGGTCTTTTCTTCCGCTTACCGGCCGGCTGGATCACCGGCGAGACCAACGCGCTCTTCGCCGTCATCACCGGTAGCACTCCGGTTTCCTGGGCCTTTTTGATCAACAACGCGATCTATCCAGTCATCGTGGTCTTCGTCTCGCGGGTCCTTAGCATGCGAAAGTGGTACCAGTTCGCCGTGCTGCTTGCCCCCGCCATCCTGATCGGGTACTCGCCCATGATCCCCGCCACCTATAGCGTCTTCCACCTGACCTGGGGACTCGCTTTCAAATTCCAGCTCCTGACGGATGTTGCCGCGTTCGCGATCGCGACCGTGCTCGCCTACCTCATTTCGCAAGCGATCGCGCGCTCGAGAGTTGCCGACTGACCCGTGCCCGTTCTCACGACCTATGCGTATCGCGATTCGTTCGTCTTTCGACTTGATCCCCGCGTCAAGGTAGCCTGGCTGGGGGTGATGCTCCTGGTGAGCGTCACCACCGGCCGGCCCGCCCTGCTGGCTGCCTACCTGATGCTGATCCTGGCGGCGGCGGCTGTCGCCGGCGTCCCATTTCTGCATCTCTGGCCAACAGCTCGGGCCATGCTGTCGGTGGCGGCCGTCATCGTGCTTATCCAGCTGTTGTTGCATCCGGGACCTCATCCGTTACTTCAGGTCGGCGGCATCCGCCTATATCGAGAGGGGTTTCCGATCGGGCTGGAAGTCGCGCTGCGCATCTACTGCATCGTGCTGGCCTCGCTCCTGACCTTCATCTGGATGGATCCGACCGCGCTGACCCTGCTGTTGCTCAAGACCGGGCTGAACTATCGCTACGCCATGCTGGTCAGCCTTTCGTTGCGCACCTTCCCCCTGCTCGAGCGAGAGCTCGGAAAGATCTACGACAGCCAGCAGGCGCGCGGGATGGAGCTTCGGGGCACGCTGAGGAAATTGATCCGCCTGATTCCCGTGATGATGCCCTTCATTCTCCGCGCCCTGCGCCGGGCGAATGAGATCGCCGTGGCGATGGAATTGCGGGGCTTCGGCTACCGGAAAGAGCGGACCTGGCAGCGTACCATCGCGCTTGGGTCCTGGGATCGGATCGGCCTCGTGGTGCTGGCTGTCGCGGCGGTTGTCTACGGGGGGTTGCGGCTCAGCAACCCGGGCTGGTTCGTATGACGCCGCCGGCGCCTTTCAGGCTCCGGCTGGCCGTAGGGATCGGCCTCGTGCTGCCAAGATTTCGAAACTTGTTGACCTCTCGTCAGCACCACCAGCGGAAGGTCGCCCAGGGAATATTGCGCTGCACCTACCGCGCCGGGTTCGCCGCCACCGTGACTTTCTCCTCCTAGGAACAGATCCGGACGAACTCGCCGGTCCGGCCACCTCACTCTCCGGTTTGGGTGGGCTCGTCTGCTTTTTCCATGGACTACGCTGTCCGGACCGGGCTCCCTTGTCGCAGAGCCCCTGCACTCGCGGCGCCGACCACGAGCCCAATCGCCGGGAAGGCAAGTCCGACCAGGCTGATCGGGTCGATTGTTCCCGTCTCCTGGAGGAGCAGCCCAAAGCCGAGCCCACCCAGCAGCCCGCTAACGGCCCCGGCGATCCGGCCGCCAACGCCGCCGCGCCCGAACGCGGTTCCCAGCAGCCCGAGGAGGCCCAGTATTCCGAGCGCGGTTCCACCTCCGCCAGCCACGGTTCCGACCGGATTCGTGTCGTCAAAGGTGATGACGATCTTCCCCGTGCAGGTTCCGTGGCCAGCCTGGGCTCCTAGCCCCAGGACCCGGACAAGCTTGTTGTAATCGGAGACTGCATACGGTCCCTTGCGCCCGTGGGTGCCTGTCGCGGTATCGGATAGAACCGGGAAGGCAATGCCAAAGAAATGAGCCCACAAGGTGAACCCGGTCAGCCGGACATTTGGTGGGGCGGAGGCAACCCCAGTGACGACATCATCATTGCGGAGATGCCAGACGGTAGCGGTCGCGAGATTGATGTGCCCCGTTCTGCTCGCGTCGGCCGAGGCGATGCAGCCGCCGTTGACCGTAGCGTAGGCAGCTTTCGGCGTCAGGACCATCAGGCCGCCAGCCAAGGCGGTGACCAGCAAGAAGAGGGCGACCCGTAGTGGGAACTCCCGGTTCAGGCAACTCGGACTCGGCATGGATGTCCTCCCTCCCATATCGCGTCGCGATCAAACCCAGAGGCTACGCCCTGGTCGACGACTGTCAAAGCTTCTGGTAAGTTGGTCTCGGCCGGTCAGCTGAGGAGCTGAAGACCCTCAAGACGTCCTAACCGAGCGCGGGGACCGACTTCAAAGGGGCTCAAGCCGCCACTGACATACGCCGTCGTGGCAGTGTATAGAGTATGGCGAAGGAGAAGGTAACTATTACGCTCGACCGAGCGAAGGCAGACCACGCCCGTGCTCTGCTGGCGGCGCGCTCAACCTCTGAGGTGATCGATCTTGCGCTCGACCGCCTTATACACGCGGAGCGCCTTCGACGGGACATCGCCGCCTATCGTCGGATCCTCCCGACGACCCCTGAAGCGGCCATCGCCCTGCTAGCAGATACGAGCGGTCTGGCTGATGAGACCGACTGGGAGGCCCTCTATCCCGAGGTCGAAAACAACCAATAAAGCGCATCGCCGCGGTGAGCTTTGGCTTGCCCGACTGGATAAGGTGCGCCCCGTAGTCATCCTCAGTCGAGATCCAATGGGCCAGTTGCTCCAGTCGGTGATCAGCGCACCGGTCACCTCGACAATTCGCGGCCTGTCAACCGAGGTTCGCCTGGGACCGGCGGACGGCATCCACATCGAATCTGTGGCCAACCTTGATAACGTGCAGCTCGTCGCCCGCGCCCGCCTTGTGCGCCGCGTCGGGCGCGCGAGCCCCACGATCATGAACGCCATTTGCACTGCCTTGTCGACGGCGGTTGGCTGCAGGTAATCGAACAGGTCAGGTTGGCCAGTCAGGTTGGCCATAGGCGTTCGATACTCGTCTCCGGCTAAGTTGCCGGGGCAACTGCGCTTGGTTTTCTAAGCTTTGTCCTGAGAGGGTCAGGCCGCGTTGCGCCGGTCGGGGAAGTGGATCGGGTCCCGGGAGCGCCGTCGTTCCACGATCGCCGCCACGATCACGATGTAGACCCCCTGTTGTAGGAAGTAGAGCGCAATGAGAGTGGTGAGCACCGCCCCCAGCGTCACGCCATCCTGCGCGACAATCCGCAGCGAGATAACGATCAGGACAATCGACAGCAGGTAACTGACGGACGCGAGGAGGTAGTTCAGCTCCTTCCAGAGCCCGCGGTTCATTATCATCCGCCTGGCGCCTGAGACGAACCGAAGTGGGTGTGACATCGGGGATGGTGGGATCAACGCCCCGGGGGAGCCAAACTTGCTGGACTGGGGGGCCGAAAGATGCCGTCGAGATCCTCAGGCTCCCTGAAGAGCCATAGGATGGGAGCCTCCGGCGACTGGCCGACGGGCGGCCAGATGCGACTGGCCGTGCCACATCCGCCAACCGATAGCTAAAACGAACTTGAGTCGCTCGAGTGGGATCTGGGCGGGGAGCCGCTCGTCTCGCGCTAAGTCTTTTGCCGTTTGGGCGCTGCGGTGCCGTTAAGCGCCGCAGGGCGCGTAGGTTACTGAGGGTTTAGGATTGCCGGGGGAGGGGAGGGCATGCCCCAGGCACAAATCTGGGAGCGCGACGGGACGCTGCGGGCCATCCAGGGCCTGCTGTCCGAGGCCCGTGAGGGTCGTGGAAGCAGCCTGTTCATCGTTGGGGAAGCGGGCCTGGGAAAGACCACGATGCTCGAACGGGCGTCCGCTGCCGGTGGCGGTCAGTTCCAGATCACCTTCGGACGGGGCGACGCTGCCGAATCCAGCCTCCCGTTTGGCATCATCGACCAGGCGCTCCGGGGACTCGGGTTCCGGAGCCCCAGTGACAAAAAGACAGGCGGACGATCTGCCGTGCAGGCCCGGGCGGCGCGATTGTATGCGGCCCTTCAGTTTCTTGACGGACTGCCTTCGGCGGCGTTGCTGCTGCTTGATGACCTCCACTGGGCGGACGAGGACTCGCTCGCACTGCTTTCCTTCCTCTGCCGCAGGATCGGCAACCTGTCAATCGCGTTTATCGGGACCCTTCGGCCGTGGCCTCACGCCGCTCTTGATACGGTCGGGCCGCTGACCAATGACGGTGATGCGATCCTGGAGCGCCTGTCGCCACTCAGCGAGGTCGGCGCCGCGGCAATGTTGAACGCTCGTGCCGGCGGTCGGATCTCGCGATCCTCCGCCCGCCGGGCAGCCAGGCTGGCCGCGGGGAACCCGCTCCTGCTCGAGCAGGTGGCCACAAGTGTCGCGCGCGGTCGGGGCCTCTCGGAGTTCGACGGTGATTTAGCGGGGACCAAGGTCGGGCTCCTGCGCGCCCGGTTTACCGGCGTATCGGCAGAGGGAATGCGTTTCGTCCAAGCGGCGGGCGTTCTGGGAACTAGGTTTCGTCCCACCATCGCGACGGCGATGGCCGAGCTCTCACCCGTCGAGGGCGATCGGGCGCTCGAGGGGCTCTCGAGGGGAGGTCTGTTCAGGTCCGACGCGCCCGGCTGGGCGCAGTTCGCGCATCCCTTGCTGCGGCAAGTCGTCTATGACGAGATTCCCCCGCCGATGCGGCCGAGGTGGCATGCCAGCGCCTTTCGCCTGCTCGTTGCCGCGGCAGCTGACCCGTCGGAGGCCGCCGAACATGCGGCGCGTTCGGGCGTGATCGGTGATCCTCAGGCCGTTGCGGTCCTCGCGCAAGCTGGCCGGACGGCCATGCGGGAAGGTGCGATCGCCCTCGCCAAACAACGCCTGCTCGCGGCAGTCGAGCTGGCCGGCTCCGCAGCCGCTGCCGACCTTTTGATGGATCTCGGTGAGGTACTGCTCGACAGCGGCGACGGGCGCGGCGCCATCGCGACGTTTCGGCGTCTCCTGACGAGATCCGACCTGGCTGCGCAGGTGCGGAGCGCGGCGCAGCGGATGCTTGGACGAGCGTTGTTCGTCCGCGGCGCCGTCCAGGAAGCTGGCGAGGCCTTCCGAGCTGCGGTCGTCGGCGCGCTGCCGTCGGACAAATCGGAAGCGGTCAGGGCGCTGCTCGACGAGGCGTTCATCTCCTGGCCCAGTGGAGGTCCTGCCCTGGCCACGCCCTTGCTGGAACAGGCGCGTGAGCTCGCCGTGGGTAGCTCGCCGAGGCTCCGAGTGCGTGCCGACACCGCCTGGGCCTTCAGCACCTTTGTCGGCGGGGACCCCGCCGGAATCGGGGTGATCGACGGCGCCGTTCGGGAAGCGCTGGCTAATCCTGAGGCCGATACGACCGACTTCGCCTGGAGTTGGGGAACGCTGGGCACCTACGGAAACATGGCGAAGTGGACGGAACGGTTCGCCGAGGCGACACGCGCGTACGAGATCGGGATGCAGGCGGCCGAGCGCATCGGGCTCCCAGTAGCAATCGCGACAGTGGCCGTCATGCACGGTGACACCTGCCTTCGGACGGGCAAGCTGCAGGAGGCGCTTCAGCTCGCCGACCGGGCAACCCTGCTCGCAGATCTTGCGCCCGAGCGGGCCTTCTGGGCCGCCATCATCCACGCGTATACGCTGGCCGAGATCGGTCAGATGGAGGAGTGCGCGGAATGGTACCGGAGGGCGAGCGCGCTTGCGGATCCCAACGAGCACTCGGCTGGGCGTGTCTGGCTGCTTCATATCGAGGCGGTGCTGGCCATGCACCGCCGGCGGACGGCGGAGGCCTGCGCGCTATTCGACCGACTGCGAGTCCTGGCCAACCAATTACAAATCCTCGAGCCTTGTGTCGTTCCCTGGTCTGGGGACGCCATCACCGCATACCTGTACGGAGGGCGAATCGAAGATGCGCAGGCGATTGTGGCGTCGCTCGACTCGATGGCGGAACGCCTGCCCTGCCGCTTCCCGCGGATCGTTGCGATTGGCGCTCGGGCCGCGCTGAAGCAAATCGAGGGCGACCTCGAGGCCGTAAAACGCCTGCTCGATGAGGCGATCATGCTGGCGGCAGGAAGCGGAATGCCGGTGCTCGAGGCCCGCCTTCGATACCGGCTCGGTGCGCTACTGCGGCGATCCGGCCACGATCGGGCGGCCCGACCGCTGTTAAGGCAGGCCGCCGAATTGGCGGAGAGGTGCGGCGCTGAGGGCTGGGCGAAGAAGTCGGGCGAGGAGCTCAAGCTGGCACACGGACGGCAGCATCGACGAGAGGTCGATCCGGATGCGTTGACGGCGGCCGAGCTCCGGGTCCGCAGCCTTGCCGAACAAGGAGTCAGATCGCGGCAGATTGCCGACCAGCTATTCGTGAGCCCCAATACCATTGAGACCCACCTTCAGCATATTTATCGCAAGCTCGGGATCAACTCACAGCGAGAGCTGATCGCGCTGGCACATCGTGCGGAGCCGCCGCTACCTCCGAACGGAGGCGCCCGACCCCGCGGTAGATGAGCAGCTTCACCGCCGCTTCCGACTTTCCCATCACGGCGGCGGCCTCGCGCGCACTCAGGTCATCGCGAAATCTGAGGATCATGGGGAGGCGTTGCTGCGGCGGCAGACGTTCCACCAGCCGCCAGAGGTCTTCGACCTCGAGGCGGCGGATCGCTGTCGCCTCGACCTGGGTGGCGGTATCGGGCCAGCCAGGCCGACAGCGCCAGACTCACGGGCTCGTGTCGAAAATGGTCGGCCAGGGCATTGCGTGCGATCCGATAGAGCCAGCAGGAAAATGGGCGACCGCGGTCCCGATACCGGCTGATGCCCCGCAGCGCCTTGGCGAAGACCTCGGCCGTTACGTCCTCGGCCGCTGCGGCGTTACCAAGACCTGCACATGCGAACCGGTAGACACCTTCGACATGGCGGTCATAGAGGATTCCGAAGGCTTCGGCATCAGACCGCGCCCGCTCGACGAGAAGGCGCTCATCCTGGTCCACGCCCGGAGCCTATGGCGGAACCGCGGTAGTGTCATCACGGAATTTACTGATGGCGAAGAGGAGTGACGTGATAAAGGCGAGAGAGTTGGCAAGCGCTGAGGCGGCGGTAGCACGTCAGCCGATCCGAGACCGGGGATCGATACCGGCTACGCGGCAATTCGAATGGGTCGTGGTTGCCCTGTGTACCTGGTTGATGGCGGGTGCCTACCTTGACTCGTGGGCGCATCGGCACCTGGCGAAGCTGGAGACGTTCTTCACGCCCTGGCATGCGGTGCTGTACTCCGGGATGTTGGCCATCCTGATCTTCCTGGCAATGAGCGCACTGCGCAACCGGGCGCGAGGTCACAGCCCCGATCAGGTCCTGCCGACAGGCTACGGCCTCTCGCTGCTCGGCTGCGTGATGTTTGGCATCGGAGGCGTGATCGACATGTTCTGGCATCTCCGTTTCGGGATTGAGGTCAGTCTCGCGGCCCTGATCAGCCCACCCCACCTTCTCTTGATGCTGTCGCTTGGACTGATCGTGACCGGGCCTCTGCGCGCGGCCTGGCGGCGCCCGGGAACCCGAGCCCCCTTGACGGCCGTCGTCTCGGCCAGCCTCCTGCTGTCGATGTTCACCTTTTTCGACCAGTTCGACCAACCGTTGGTCAACACCTGGGCGGCGACCCAGACTGCGCTCCCAGCCACGATTCAGTACGGACAGGAGCTGGGCATCCTAGGCATCATGGTGCAGACCGCATTGCTCACCGGCGTCATCCTCTACTTGCTCAGTCGGTTCACGTTGCCGTTCGGCAGCATCACTCTTCTTGTCGGACTGAACGGCGCCCTCCTGGGCTCGCTGGAGCAGCACTTCGACCTGATCCCGGTCGCGATCATGGGTGGACTGTTGGCCGACCTGGTGATGTTGTGGCTCAGGCCAGGACCGCAGCGGGTTGCGGCGCTCCGGGTTGCCGCATTCCTCGGCCCGGTCGGCGTGTCCTCCCTCTACCTTCTTTTCCTTGAGCTCACCCATGGGATTGGCTGGCCGGTCACACTGTGGCTCGGGTCGATTGTCGTATCAGGAGCGATTGGCGTCTTGCTCAGCTACCTTGCCGTCCATCCGCCGATGCCTCCGCTCGAGACCGCCGGCGACCCTTCCGACGGCTTGCGCCCGCGCGTCGAAATGACTTCAGACTGACTGCGTCGAAGATCAGTCTGAGAAGATAAACGACGCGATAGGGAGGTTGCATGAATCGGACTGTGCCGATGAAGACGTCAATTTTGAAGGTGCCGGGCGCGAGCCTCTATTACGAGGTTCGCGGATCAGGCTCAGTGCTGCTCATGATGCCGGGCGGACCGGCCGACGCAGCGGCATTCCGGCGAATCGCCGGACACCTCGATTCCTATTACACGGTCGTGACCTATGACCCGAGGGGTCTATCGCACAGCAAACTTGATGCACCAGTCCAGGACGAGCGCATCGTCGAAATCTTTGCCGACGACGCTCACCGGCTCTTGACGGCGACGACCCCAAACCCGGCCTTTGTGTTTGCCAGCAGTGGCGGCGCCGTCATCGCGCTTGAGTTGGTCGCTCGCCATCCGGAGCAGGTTCGCACGCTGGTGTCACACGAGCCGCCTGCGGCGGCTCTGCTGCCTGATACCACGCGCGAGCGGGCGGGCATGGAAGAGATCGTCCAAACGTATCGCACCGCCGGAATTGGGCCGGCCATGCAGAAGTTCATGGCTCACACCCGCATCCGCGGCGGTCCGCCACCGGCTCCCGAGGGCGAGCCCACCCCCGAGATGCGCGAGGCGATGGCTCAGATGCAGCGCAACATGGACTTCTGGCTCGGGCATTACTTCCGAGCCATTGGCGCCTATGAACCAGACTTCGGCGCATTGAAGGCGGCTTCGTCCCGGATCGTCGCGGCAGTCGGAGACGAGTCGCGCGGCGAGCTGGCGCACGAGGGTGGGTTGGGGCTGGCCGAGCGGCTCGGGACGGAAGCCGTGGTGTTCCCCGGCGCGCACGGAGGCTTCGAAAGCCATGCCCCTGAATTCGCGGCCAGACTGCGCGAGGTGCTGGAGGGCGGGCAAGAATGACCAGCCTTGCGCTCGCGCTGATCTAGGCCGTAGAGTCGTTGCCGATGCCGACCGCCGACGAGATCCCGGTTTCTGAACACCTCAGGAAGATCCCGCCGACCGTGCGCCCAATGGTGCAGGCGGCGCGCCGCACCGTGAGAGCCGTCGCGCCGGAGGCCAAGGAGATCAGCTATCGGAGCCCGCCCCCACGCTCGAGCAGATACATGTGGAAGATCGTCCGCTACGTCGTCGACGGCGCGAACGTGGTGGGGATCGGCACGTTCCCCAGGTATGCGACCCTGTTCTTCTACCGCGGCCGTGACCTCGACGACGATAGCGGATTGCTCGAGGGTGGCGGAAAGGACTCGCGGTTCATCAGGCTGCTCACGCCAGCCGACGCGGAGCGGCCGGCCGTCAAACGGATGGTGCGGAAGGCGTTCGCGGTCGGCGGCAGTGCGACGCGAGACGTTAAGAGATAGCGACTTTGAGGACTTTTCAATCGCCGGCGCATCGCACGATGGACCGGTCGCGATTGCCCGAGTTCGAGCCGCGGCCCCGCAGCGCATATGGGTGGCGGCCATCATCAAGCTCGTTTACTGCATAAGCAGGCGGCGCGGAATGGCTCTGGATGAGTTCTCACGGTATTGGCACGAGGTGCATGGTCCAATCGGGCGGCGGATTCCCGGGCTGCGGCGGCTCGTCCAAAGCCACGTGGTTGCGCAACCGCCAGACATGGGCCCGCCCGATTTCGACGGAATGGCCGAGCTCTGGTTCGATGAATGGCCACACTTCGGGCGGCCCGGCGCTCACCTGAGTGGCGGGCGTCGAACGCGGATGAGGCGAATTTCATTGACGAGACTCGGACCGCCTTGTTCCTCACCGAGGAGCGAGAGATCCCAAGCTAGACGCGCGGGGTAAGATCGTGCCGAATTGCGCTTAGGGGGGAACTGACCGGGCCGAGAAGCACTACTGGCGCAAGGCCGGTACAGTTTTGCCTTGACACGCCGTCCCGGTCATGGTTAAAAGGGAAGTCTGTCGGCCGAATTAGAAGGAGGGGAACATGGGTCCACTGGACGACCGTCTCAAGCGACGCGAATTTCTGGCTCGGGGAGCCAGGTGGGGTGGTGGATTGGTGCTCAGTACGGCGGCTGCGGATTTGCTGGCCGCCTGCGGGAGCACTACGGCTGCGCCCGCGTCTGACCAGCAGCTCTTGAGTGGCAGTGGGCCAATCCCGCTCGACATCCTGAAGTCGAGGACGACATCGGTCGATAAAGGTGTCCTCAATGCTACCGGCATCCCGCCCGAATGGGCCGACTACCAGGACATCCTTGACGGCATGCAGAAGAACTTCTCGGTGACCGTCGACTACAAGGCCCAGGCCGAATTTTCCTCCGCCCAGGAGATCCAGGCCATCAAGTCGACGATCAGCGGGAACGGCTTCGTTCCAGACATCGGCGATGTCGGGCCGGCGCTGGGCGTGACGGCGGTTCAGGAGAACCTCGTGGTCGCCTACAAGAATGCCAACTGGAAAGACGTGCCGGATCTGATGAAGGAGTCCAGCGGGAAGTACTGCGGTGAGTACTACGGGGTTCAGGCCTTCGTCGTCAACACCAAGGTCGTGACCAACGTCCCGGCGGATTGGGCCGACCTTCAAAAACCTGAGTACAGGCACAAGATCGGCATCGACGGCGACCCACGGCAGGCGACCGATGCCCAGATGGCGGTGTGGTCTGCGGCGCTCGCGAACGGTGGCTCGGTGGACAACATCCAGCCGGGGATCGACTTCTTCAATCACCTGAAGTCGTCCGGCAACTACACCCCAGCTCGCTCCGACAAGGCCCACATGCAGACGGGCGAGGTCGGCATCGGGATCTTCTGGGACTACCTCGGGCTCGGGTTCCGCGATTCGTTCGCCGGCAACCCTGACATCAAGGTCGTCATCCCGCCATCCGGGTCGCTGGCCGGCTACTACGTGGCGATCGTCAGCAAGTACGCCAAGCACCCGTGGGCGGCACGGCTCTGGAACGAGTACATCATGTCGGACGAGGGCCAACTCTTCTACCTCAAGGGATACGCCCATCCGGCGCGCTACCTGGCGATGGCCAGCGCCGGCAAGATTCCGGCCGATCTTGCGGCCAAGTTGCCGAGCTCCGACCAGTACAAGAACGTCAAGTTCGTTACACCAGACCAGCAGACCAAGGCGAAGGACGCACTTGCGGCCAACTGGACCGGGTAATTGGATGTAGCGGCCGGCGCCAGATCACGGTTGAGTCCAGCCAGGCGAGTGCCGCTCGCCTGGCTCGGCGTGTTGCCGTTTCTCATCTTTGCCTTCGTCTTTCTGGGCCTGCCGACGGTGCTGGTTGTTATTGGCGCCTTCACAGACGCCAATGCTCATCCCACCCTGGGAAACTTCTCGATCCTCACCCAACACAACGTATTGAACGCCTATCAGACCAGCATCGCGATCAGCGGCGTATCGGCGGTCGGCGGCGCCGTCGTTGGCTTCCTGCTCGCCTACGCCGCGCTGCACGAGGCGTCGTACCGCTGGATCCGGCCGATTCTGGTGACGTTCTCAGGGGTTGCGTCGAACTTCGCCGGGGTTCCGCTCGCATACGCGTTCATTTCTACGCTCGGATTTACCGGCACGCTCACTCTGCTGCTCAATAACGTCTTCCACATCAGTCTCGAGCAAATGGGCTTCAGCCTTTACACCTTCTGGGGACTGGCCCTCATCTATCTGTACTTTCAGATCCCGCTGATGGTGCTGCTGATGGTGCCCACCATCCAGGGCCTGCGCCGCGAATGGCGCGAGGCGTCCGAGAGTCTCGGCGCCTCGACCGCCCAGTTCTGGCTCCACGTCGGCCTGCCTATTCTCACCCCACCGGTGCTCGCCGCGTCACTGCTTCTGTTTGGTAATGCCTTCGGTGCCTACGCGACTGCCTACGCGTTGGCCCAGGGCGGCATCAACCTGGTTTCCATCCTTATCGGTTATTTCGTGGCGGGAAATATTAGCTTTGAGCCCAACGCGGCCGACGCCATGGCCTCCGGGATGATCGTGATCATGACCTTCTGCATCCTGGTGTTCAGCGTGCTCCAGCGACGAACGTCGCGGTGGATCAAATGATGACCCTACGAGCGCGACAGCCTTGAGCGTCGCCACTGAGCGCATCGCGCCCACGGTCGGGGCCGACGCTCGCACCGTTCCACCGGCTGGGTTTCGCCGCTCACGCCTGGCGTTTCCGCTGCTTGTGGCGCTGGTTGTCGGCACGCTGTACTTCCTGATCCCGCTGCTCGCCACCATCCAGTCCAGCCTCGACGAGGGACGAGGCTTTACATTCGACGCCTACCGCAACTTCCTCCGCGACGGCGATTTTTATCGGACCATTTCAACCTCGCTGTTCTACGCCTTCCTGACGGTGGTGGGGAGTGTCGTCCTGATTTTCCCGACGGCCTACTGGGTGAACCTGCGAATGCCATGGTTCCGCCCGGTCATGACCCTGGTCACCTTCCTGCCCTTCGTCATTCCGCCGGTCATCCTGTCGCTGGCCCTGCAACAAGCGTGGGGCGGAACCGGACCCATCCCGATCGCGCTCGTTGGAACGCCGCTCTTGCTGGCCGGTGCCTACGTCGTGCTCTCGTTTCCATATATGTATGGCGCGATCGACAACGGACTGCGAGCGATGGACATCCACACCCTTACCGAGGCCGCGCAGAGCCTCGGTGCCAACCTGGGGACCATCTTGATCAGGGTCATCCTGCCGAACCTTTGGCCGGCTGTGGTGAGTGGAGCATTGCTCAGCTTCTCGATCGTGATGGGGGAGTTCGTGCTCGCCAGCCTCTTCAACTACTTCACCTTTCCCATCTACCTCAACTACCGCGGCCAGAACGAGCCCCACGTGGCTGCGGCCCTGACCGTCTTCAGCTTCGCCATTACCTGGATTTGCCTCGGCTTGATCCAACTCCTGTCACGCCGCGCCCCCGGCGCCGCGCCCGTGGCTACGAGGTAGCCAATGGCTTACCTTGAGCTCCGCCAGCTGCGCAAGGTCTACCGGGATTCGGTTGCGCTCGAGAACTTCAACCTGGAGGTGGAGCGCGGCGAGTTTGTCTCATTCCTGGGTCCAAGCGGCTGCGGCAAGACGACGACCCTGCGGATCGTCGCCGGATTCGCACATCCTGACGGCGGTGAGGTCAAGCTGGACGGCAAGGATGTCACGGTCCTGCCGCCGGCGCGGCGGAATATGGGGATGGTGTTCCAATCCTACGGGCTCTTCCCCAACCTCAGCGCGAGCGACAACATCGGGTTTGGCTTGCTGGTCCGGCACCGCCCGGCGGAGGAGCGCCGGAGGCGCATTGCCGAGCTCCTCGATCTGGTCGGGCTGACAGAGGCAGGCCAACGCTATCCACACGAGCTCTCGGGTGGACAGCAGCAGCGGGTGGCGCTTGCGCGGGCGCTTGCGATCCAGCCGTCCGTCCTGCTGCTCGATGAACCACTCTCCGCGCTCGATGCGAAGGTCCGTGTTGCGCTCCGCACCGAAATCCGTCGCATCCAGACTCGGCTGAAAATCACCACGATCTATGTCACCCACGACCAGGAAGAGGCCCTCTCGATTTCCGATCGTGTCGTCGTCATGTCCAGGGGTCGCATCGAGCAGGTTGGAACGCCCCTTGATGTCTACCAGGCGCCGTCCACCCTCTTCACCGCCGACTTCGTGGGGGCCATGAATCGGGTCAAAGGCGTGGTGCAGGCTGACGGCGTGGTGGAGGCCGGCGGATCTCGCCTGCGAATCCCGGCGGCTGCCCGGATGGCGGCTGGGACGCGCATTCAGCTTCTGGTGCGCCCCGAATCGGCGCAACCCTCCGCCCTGCCCAACGGCCAGGCTCCCGACGACGCCCTGGCCGGCAAGGTCGCCGTCCAGACGTTTTTGGGCGCCAACACGCGTCTGACGGTCGAGAGCGCCAGCGGCGACCTGAGCGTCGATATCCCGAGCGCACGGGCGCAGGAGTTCCCGGTCGGTTCGGCCGTTGCACTCCGGCTCGATGCTCAGGCGGTCCGAGCGGTGCCCGACGAGACCGGCATGGGCTGAGCCAGACGCCCGCTTCTCTGCAGATTTTCTTCGCGCGCCCGAGGGGAGCCGGCCCGATATCCTGATCTCAAAGGCGTGTCGAAGAACCGATCGTTTGTCGAGGCGGTGCGGGCGGTCGTCCGCGACCTGAGGCGTGGGGAGGTCGTCAGTTATGGTGACGTCGCTCGCCGAGCCGGCTTCCCTGGAGCGGCCCGAGCTGTCGGGAGCGTCCTCGCCAGCAGCATTGGCCTCCCCTGGTGGCGCGTGGTTCGCGCGACCGGGGAGCTGGCCGCGGGCAGCCGGGAGGAGCAGGCCCGGCGGTTGCGGCGGGAGGGCGTTTCGGTTCGATCCGGACGCTGTCAACCGCCAATGGATTCGACCAAGCCAATACCAAGACGCCAGTCTTAACAGTCGTTAAACAGAACGGTGGCCGCTCGTACGTGGCCCCCGGAGGACGGAGTCGTCGCTCAGTGGTTCGGCCGCGGCAGTGTCGAGAAGGTTCTCGGCCCATCAAGGGATGGTCGTATGACCTTCATCGGTCCTCTTCGTTTATGCCGACGCGGTGTAGCTCGGCTTCGGCCTGCCCGGCCATCCGCTCAGGTCCTCGGTGATAAGCGACTGGATGACTTCGCGGACACCGACGCCGTCCTCTCCCTTGGTTACGTGATCGGCACGAGCCTTCAGCGAATCGAGGGCGTTCGCCACCGTGACGCCGCAGCCGCACATCGCCAGAAAGGCCTCGTCGTTCTCGGCGTCGCCGATGCCGACCACGTTGTCGGGGGCCAGGGCGAGCTCAGCGAGTGCGGCGCTCAACCCGGTCGCCTTGTCGACCGAGGCGGGCAGTACCATCACGGAGCCCTTGTTCAAGATCACCTGCAGGTCGAGGCCAAGTTGGCGGATCACGTCCAGGACGACGGTTTCGTTTGGCTGCTCGGTCGCGACGAAAACCTGGCCAATGGTCAAAGGCTGAACGCCTCGCCGCTTGAGCTCGTCGACGAACGCCGCAGGAGGCGGTTCGCTGAGCGCGCGGGTCTCGCGAGATTGCGGTCGGTAGACGAGGGGACCATTCTCCGCGACGACGCGATCAAAGATCGCAATCTCAGGAAAGACCTGGATCAGGTCATCGATCCGCCGACCCGTCACCAGGATCAGCTTGCGACCGGTGGCCGCCAGCCGACGCACCGCCTCCACCGTCTGGGGTTCAACCGTGCCGTGCGAGGCCAGCGTGCCGTCATAATCCGTGGCGAGGGCGAGATACCGCACCGATCACATGCTAGATGCGCCTCGGCTCCACGCCGGTCGCGAGGATGATGCGGATCGGGCGATCGTGACGCAAGTAGTCCCACGCCCACGATCCCAGAGCGCTGATGCGATTGCGGAAGCCGATCAGATAGTAGATGTGGACAAAGAGCCAGGTCAACCATCCCAGGAAACCGGTGAATTCGAGACCGCCGGGCAAATGCGTCACGCCGGCGTTGCGACCGACCGTCGCCATGGTGCCCTTGTCGACGTAGTGGAAGGGCGTGCGCTCGCCCTGGACGCCGCGAACCTCGTCAACAATGGTGTGCGCGACGTAACGCCCCGCCTGCATCGCCGGCGGCGAGAGCATGGGTAGCTCGCGGTCGCTGACGCGCGGCGAGGCGGCGTCGCCGATGCCGTACGCATCTCGCGCGCCAGGAATTCGCAGCCACTCGTCCACCTGGATGCGCGCATTCCGAAAGCGCGGGAGGGGGGATTCGCCGATCGGGTCGTTGGGTCGGACGCCCGCCGACCAGATGATGGTCGCGCACGCGATCGCCGTCCCATCGGAGAGGGTCACCGAATGGCCGTTCGCACTCTTGACCAGGGTGCTGGTGCGGACGTCGACCCCCCGTCTTAAGAGGACCCGCCGTGCGTAGTGGCCGAGGCGAACCGAAAATGCATTCAGCAGACGGTCCGTGCCTTCCAGCAGGATGACCCGAATCTCAGAAAGCGAGATCTGATGGTAGTCCTTGCCGGCGACGATCTCCATCAACTCAGTGAGCGCTCCCGACGACTCGACGCCGGTTGCGCCACCCCCGACAACCACGAACGTGAGCAGCGCCCGCCGCGCGTCTGGATCGGGCTCGGCATCGGCGCGCTCCAGGCAGGTCAGCACATGATTGCGCAGCCGGGTCGCGTCTTCGAGCGACTTCAATCCCAGCGACACCCGGGCCACCTCCTGGTTACCGAAGTAGTTGTCGGTGCTGCCGGTCGCCAGCACCAGGTAGTCGTAAGCGAGTGGCGGAGCGCCGTCGAGCCGCACCACCTTGTTGACGAGGTCGACACGGGTAACGGTCGCCTGCCGAAATCGGACGTTGGTCGAATGGCGGAAGATGGTGCGCAGCGGGTAGGCGATATCGCTCGGGTTCAACAGCCCGGTGGCCACCTGGTAGAGCAGGGGAGTGAAGAGGTGGTAGTTATGCTGGTCCAGCAGGGTAACGTCGACCGGCTCACCATCCAGCTTCCGGGCGCAGGCGAGGCCGCCGAACCCGGCACCGACGATGACGACCCGCAGGCGGCCCCCACCCCGACCCTCCCCCAATCCATCGCCCCCGCCCCGACCCTCAATAGGGGGAGGGGTCACATAGCCACCCTGCCCCTTCCCGAGAGGGGAAGGGAAACGAGCGCGTGCGTCAGCCATCGGTCAGGATGCGAAGCTTCGCATGGGCCTGGCGCAGGGCGAGCTCGACGGCGGCCGGCGAGTCGGCGCGCGCGAACATGAAGCCGAGATAACGATCACCCTCCGGCAATGGCACCAGCTGCTCGCCCGGAGGAATCGTGATCACCAGCCCATCGATTCCGGCTACCTGCTTTGCCTCGGGCTGTCCCTCGACGACTTTCAGCCGTCCGTGGGTGGGAATCGGCAGCATCATCACGCCGGCGGCGCCCCCTTCCCGGTCGTGAGCGGGCATCGGCAGTCCGGCCGCGTGGCGCAGGATCAACTCCTCGAGGGAGATGCCCGGACCGAAACGGAGCGTCCGCGAGCAAAGGCCACCGATCGAACGCGCGGCCAGCTCCAGCATCCAGATGCCGTGATCATTGAGCCGAAGCTCGGCGTGGATCGGGCCGTCCGTCAGTCCGAGGGCTCGCGCCGCCCGCGCCGTGGTGTCCCGAATGTCCGCCTGCCGCTCGCTCGGCAGCCGCGACGGCGTGACGTAGATCGTCTCCTCGAAGAAGGGACCATTGAGCAGGTCCGGCTTGTCGAAGATGGCGAGCAGGTCGACCTCGCTACTCCGGAGCAGCGCTTCGACGGCCACCTCCTCGCCCACGATGAAGTCTTCGACCAGGACTGCCGGTCGCACCCCGTCTCGCTGGCAGGCCGCAACGATCGACCTGACGCGTGCCAGGACATCGGGAAAGTCGTCAGCATCGTCGGCCTTCACGACGCCCTGACTACCGGATAGATCGAGTGGCTTGACCACGCAGGGAAAGCGCACGGTGGTCGCCACGGCGATCGGATCTTCGTCGAAATCCACGCTTCTAAAGCGTGGCGTCAGTAGGCCGGCCGCCTGAAACCGCTGACGCATGCATGCCTTGTCACGGGCGGCTTCGACGGCATCGACCGGGTTGTGCGCGAGTCCAAGCGCCTCGGCGGCTGACGCGGCCAGCACCGTCCCCGCGTCATCGACGGCGACCACGGCGCTCAGCGGGTGATCCTGGGCGAATGCCACGATCCGCCGAGTCGAGCCCTCCACATCATGAAAGTCGAGGCGGATCTGGCGGCCCTCCATCAGCGCAGCCAGGGCGGAGCGGTGCTCGGAACCGACCACGACCTCGACATCCAGGCGGGCCGCCGCCTCCATGAAGTCGTGCGTGCGGTAGGTGCGGCTTGGGATCAGCAGAAGGACGCGCGCCATCGCTCCTAGTTGACCATGAATACAATGACGGCAATGCCGCCCGCGATCACCGTGACTCCTACCGCCAGGGCGAAGATCGAGGCCGTCCGCTCAAAGAGCGGCCACCCCGATGCCTGCCTGCGGATCGCGATCGCGGGTCGCAGGGGCGGCCAGTTCGTCTACCAGCTGGATCTCGTCGCGCCCGAGGATGCGCCCGCTACGGATATGGTGATCGAGACGCCGGACCTTGGTCTCCTGGTCGAGCCGAGCAGCGCCGCCAACCTCGAGGGGGCGGTCATCGACCTCGATCCCTCGGCGATGGGCGGCGCGTTGCGGATCGACAATCCGAACGAGGGCTGGCGTGATCCGGTCGCGGCTCGCATCCAGGACGTGCTCGACCGACAGATCAATCCCTCCGTCGCGGCACATGGTGGCTTTGTCGATCTGCTCGAGGTGCGCGGTGGCGCCGCGTATGTCCAGCTGGGTGGTGGCTGCCAGGGCTGCGCCCAGGTCGACGTCACGCTCCGCCAGGGCATCGAAGTGGCGATCAAGGCAGCTGTCCCGCAGATCGTCGAGGTTATCGACGTGACCGACCACGCCGCGGGGACCAACCCCTACTTCCAGCCGGCGAAGAAAGCGTCTTAGAGCTCCCACCCTACCCTCAGAGTCAGAGGGGGAGGGAAAATCTGAGACGTTCCACCAAGGGGGATGGAGAAATTAGATCGCGGCGATCCGGCGTAGCCGCATCCGCGGCCCGAAGCGCGGCGCCTGGATGCCGCCCAGCGTCAGGAGGCGTATGACGCGGGCCCGATGTCCGCGGTAGGGCTCCAGCAACTCCAGCATGCGCGCCTCACTCCCACGGACTTCGCCCGCGAGCGCCCAGGCGACCTGGTGCGGCAGGTGGTAATCGCCTAACGACACCACATCGCGATCGCCGTAGGCGACGGCCGAGACCTCTGCGGCCGACCATGGCCCGATGCCGGGCAGGGTCATGAGCATGCGCCGGGCTTTGGTCGGTTCCATCGCGGTGGTGGTCTCGAGGCGCCGAGCCCGTGCCGCGGCGAGCTGGACCACCGCGAAACGCCGACGCTCGATGCCGAACCGGTGCGCCGCCCAGTAGGGCGTGGCGACCAGGCGGTGCGGTGACGGCGGGAGCAGTAGGCCGGCATCTCCCGGCGCCGGCTCACCAAGCGCCTGCACCAGCCGGCCATAGGAGGCCCAGGCTTCGACGCCCGGCACCTTCTGCTCGAGGATGGTCGGCAGCATCGCTTCAAAGACCAGGCCGGTCCGGCCGAGGCGCAGCCCGGCATGGTGGCGGTGAAGGTCCGCCAGCAGGCGATTCGCCGGTACGAAGGTTTCCGGCCGGTCGTCGAACCCCAGCAAGGACGGGACCTGCCCAATGATCCAGACGGCGCCGGCGCCCCAAGCGTCGGCGACCAGGTGGTTCGCGGCACGGCGGAGTCGCAATGTGCTTGGGCCGTGCGGGGTGCGGGCGGCCCGCCACACCGCGTCGCCCTGGAAGCGGATGGTGGGATCTGCAGGACCGCGCCGAAGCACGCCGAGCGTCAGCTCAAGATCGAGCGGGAAGGCCAGGGGGAGCGTCGCGCTGGCGTCGGGGGCTGGCCTCGTCAGTCGTGTTCGCGGGGCGAGTGCGAGCGTAAGCGCTTCGCCATCTCCAGCAGCATCTTGTAGGTGATGGCGGCGTTGTCCATCAGCAAGGGCTTGATCTCCCAGGAGACCAGCGTCAGGCAAACCGTGTCGGAATCCGCCCTGACGTCCGCCGTTCTTGGACCACCGTCGAGCACCGAGATCTCGCCAAAGAACTGACCCGGGCCCATCGACGCGACCTTCTGGCCGTCGCGCACGACTGATACGTTCCCCTCCTTGATCATGTAGAGCCCGTGCCCGCCGGCGCCGGACTCGACGATGGTGGTGCCGGGCTCATAGCGCTGTTCTTTGACGAGCCTCCCGAGGATCTCCAGCTCCTTGCGGTCGAGGCCGGCGAACAGGGGGACCCGTCGCAGCGACTCGGTGGGATCGGTCTTGACAGCCATCGATGCCTCCTGCGTTCTGACAGCGCGACCCTACGATACCTCACCCACCCGCCAGTCGGCCGACGGCGGTCTGCCCCTGCGTGACCCTCCCCCAGAGGAGGGGAGGAAGAATGAGATCCTCTCAGCCGCCCAGGTGCGTGGCCTGGAAGCGGTTACGCAGCCTCCAGACGCCGTCGATGTAGGTCCGGCTGCTTGGAAAGATGCCGTGCCTGCGGACGCCGGTGAGCCCCTGGTAGTAGGCTGCGAGAGCGAGCTTCGGATCGTGCAACTGGTCAAGGTAGGAGCGGAGGAGGGCGGCGCCCAGCTCCGCGTTGTCCACCGGATTGTTCAGGTCGACCCGATGGTGGAGGAGCGTCGGGCCGGCCCAGGCCGCCGTATAGGGCTCGACCTGCATCAGGCCGATGGCGCCGCTGCGCGAGCGGGCGCCCTGGTTCCAGCCGCTCTCCCAGAAGGAGACGGCCAGCACGAAGTTCGGGTTGAGGCCATGGTCATGGGCGGCCCGAACGAGGACGGCGCGGGCCTGGGCGGGCGCCAGGCGTGCGGCAGGCGCCGGTCGATGGACCGTCGGGCGAGCCGCGGGATGCGCTGGGCGCTTGTGGGCGGCATAGGCGGGCTGGGCGACGAGGGCCAGGCTGAGGCTGACCGCGATTGCAACCGCCACGCGCGGGAGTCTGAGCATGAAACCGAAACGTCACGAGACAGGGCCGGCTTGCTCGGTGGGGTGCAAATTGTTGTTAAGGCCACCCGTCGCTTGACTTTGCGTGAGGTCGGGCATCAAATATGAGCAGCCCGGAGGGGGATCGAATTTTGTTCGGGCAAAGGAAGGCGCACACATGCCGGCGATGACCAAAGAGGAGCAGATCCGTGTCGACACGGCCCGGCTGCACCAGATGGGCTACGCCCAGCAGCTGTTCCGCGACATGGGTGGCTTCAGCAACTTCGCGATCTCGTTCACCATCATCTCGGTCCTGACTGGCGGGCTCACCCTCTACAGCTACGGCCTCAACCACGGTGGGCCGCAGCAAATGGGGATCGGATGGCTGTTCATCGGCCTGATGGTCATGATCGTCGCGGCCGCCATGGCGCAGCTCGCCTCGGCGCTGCCCACGGCGGGCGCGCTCTACTACCAGGCCGCCAAGCTCGGTAACAAGCACTGGGGCTGGATCACCGGCTGGTTCAACCTGGCCGGTCAGGTCACGATCAGCACCGGGATCATCTACGGCAACGCGATCTTTGCCGCCGCGCTGCTCAATTCAATCTTTAACTACCCGTCTGACCTGACGACGACCGCCGGCAAGATCGGGGTCATTAGCATCTTCGCGGTCCTGCTGCTGATCCAGGCGAGCATTAACCACGTCGGGGTGCGACTAGCCGCCCGGGCCGCCGACGTCAGTGTCTGGTGGCACATCGGAGTGATTGCCGTGCTGCTGGTAGCGGTTGGCATCCTCCACCCGCTCCATCCCTTGAGCTACGTGTTCACCCAGTCATACAACCAGTCCGGATTCGGATCACCGATCTACGCATTCCTGGTCGGCATGCTGCTGGCGCAGTGGACGTTCACCGGCTATGACGCATCGGCGCATGTCACCGAGGAAACTGTCAATCCTGCGACGCGGGCGCCCTGGGGGATCGTCAACTCCGTCTTCTGGTCGCTGATCTTTGGCTACTTGATGCTCCTCGCGCTCACGCTGGCGATCCCCGACCTCGCCAAGACGGCGGCCAGCGGCAATCCCGTCCTCGACATCGTCAAGAACGCCCTCGGCTCAACCGGCGGGCTGCTCTTGTTCGCCGGCTTTGTCGTCGCGCAGGCGTTCTGCGGGCTGAGCTCCATCACGTCGAATTCGCGCATGCTGTTTGCTTTCAGCCGCGACGGCGCGCTACCGGGTTCGAAGTGGCTTCACGTCGTCAGCAAGAAATACCGGACGCCGGCACGCGCAATCTGGGTCGCCGCGATCATCGCGTTCATTCCCGCACTGGCCCAGTTCCCGGTACCCGCGATCTACTCGATCGTGGTCTCGATTTCGGTCATCGGCCTCTACGTCTCGTACGTGATCCCGGTCTTGCTCGCGCTGATCTATCCGAACCGATGGAAGCCCGGCCCCTGGAGCCTGGGCCGCTACTGGCCCATCATTGGCTGGGCCGCGGTCATCTGGGTCGCGATCATCAGCGTCATCCTGATGCTGCCCGAATACAGTGCGAACTACACCGGCGACGTCGTCGGCTGGCTCACCGCGACCGGCACCTGGGCAGGCCCAGCGGTGGTCATCTTCCTGATCGTCGGCGGGCTCTACTACGTCCTGTGGGGCAAGAATCACTACAACGGGCCCATCATCATGGGTTCGGAAGACGACATGCGCAGGATGGAGCAAGAGGTGGAAAAGGGTTCGATCTACCACGAGCCGACGGTTACCGAGCCTGCCCCGACCCTCACACCGCAACGCGTCTGACCGCTTAGCGAAAGAATCGAGGAGCGAGCCACTCGGCTCGCTCCTCTCCGGTTGATGGAGGGAAAATGGGACGGCTCGAGGGAAAAGTCGCGCTGATCACCGGCGCGGGGAGTGGCATGGGTCGCGTGGCGGCCCATGCCTTCGTTCGTGAGGGTGCGTCGGTGGTCGCGGTGGACGTCAACGACAAGGCGGTCCATGAGACCGTCGCCACTTTGCAGGGACAGGCGCTGGCGGTGACCGCAGACGTAACTCGCGATGCTGACGTGGCGGTCTTCGTCAAGACCGCCGTCGACCGCTTCGGCAAGCTCGACGTGCTCTACAACAACGCCGGCATCTTCGATGAGGCCGACGAGTCCGTCCTGACCACCACCGACGCGATCTGGGACCGGACCATGGCCATCAATGTCAAGGGATTGGCATTCTGCTGCAAGCACGGCATCCCGGAGCTGATCAAGGCCGGCGGCGGTTCGGTGATCAATATCGCATCCTTCGTGGCGCTGGTCGGGTGCTCGGTGCCCCAGGACGCCTACACCGCCAGCAAGGGCGCCGTGATCGCGCTCACCAAGTCGCTGGCGGTCCAATTCGGACCCATGGGCGTTCGCTCCAATGCCATCTGTCCAGGACCCATCGAGACCCCGCTGATGCGGGACCTACTCAAAGATGAGAGCAAGAAACGGGTCCGGCTGAACCGGATCCCAATGGGACGGTTCGGGCAGGGGGAGGACGTCGTGTCGCTGGCGGTCTACCTGGCGTCGGATGAGTCGAGCTGGACCAACGGCGCCGTGCTCGTGGTCGACGGCGGCATTACGTCAAACTACTTCTGATGGTCACGGTGGAGAGTCCGGCCCGGCTGCTGATCGGTGGGCAATGGCGCAGCGGACAGGCGGAAAAGACCTTCGACGTGATCGAGCCCGCTACCTCCGAGGTGATGGAGCGGGCGGCCGTTGCCTCCCCGGCCGACGTCGACGCCGCCGTCAGGGCCGCCCGGGATGCCTTCGAGGGTGGAGCCTGGAGTAACGCGCCCGCCAGCACCCGGGCGAAGGTGCTTTACAAGATCGCGGAGCTGATCCGCTCGGATGTCGACCGGCTGGCGACGCTCGAGGCCCGCAACGCCGGAAAGCCGATTCGCGATGCCCGCGACGAGGTGCTGGGGGCCGCGCAGTGTTTCGAGTACTACGCCGGCGCCGCCACCCGGATCTTCGGGGAGACGATTCCGGTCAGCGCGCCCGGTCTCGACTTCACGCTACGCGAGCCGGTCGGGGTGGTGGCGCTGATCGTGCCCTGGAACTTTCCGCTGACGATCGCCTCCTGGAAGGTCGCCCCGGCGCTCGCCGCCGGCAATGCGGCGATCCTCAAGCCGGCCAGCTATACGCCGCTGACCGCGCTGGCGTTGGGCCGCTTCGCGCTGGAGGCGGGGCTGCCGGAGGGCGTGCTCAACGTCATCACCGGGCCGGGTGCGACCACGGGCAACGCGCTCGCCGGACATCCGGGCGTGGACAAGATCGCCTTCACGGGCGAGACCCTGACGGGGGTCAGCATCCTCCAGCAGGCGGCGCCGAACATCACGCGCGTGTCGCTCGAGCTGGGAGGGAAATCACCCAACGTCATTTTCCAAGATGCTGACCTGGAGAAAGCCGCGCCCGCCGCGGTCAACAGCGTCTTCGGCAATGCCGGGCAGGATTGCTGTGCCCGCAGCCGCGCCTTCGTCCATCGCTCGATCGCCGACGAATTCGACCAGCGGGTGGCCGTCGGCAGCCGGTTGCTCAAGGTTGGGGATCCGCTCGATCCCACGACCGAAGTTGGCCCCCTGATCTCGATGAAGCAGCGCGAGCGCGTGCAGGGGTATGTCGAGGTCGGTCAGCGTGAGGGGGCGCGGCTGCTGGCGGGCGGCTCGGTCCCCGGCGGCGCGCTGGGGCGGGGGAGCTATTTGGAGCCGACCGTCTTCGACCGCGCCGACAACCGGATGCGGATCGCGCAAGAAGAGATTTTCGGCCCGGTGCTGACGATCATCCCGTTCTCGGACGAGGACGAGGTGCTGCGGCTCGTGAACGATACACCCTACGGACTCTCCGGATCGATCTGGACCCGGGACATCGGCCGCGCGCTGCGGGTCGCGCGCGGCGTTCGAACCGGCGTGCTCAGCATCAACAGCAGCCGCAGCGTGCACCAGGAAGCGCCGTTCGGCGGCTACAAGCGCAGCGGGATCGGGCGAGAGCTCGGCATGCACGCTCTCCAGCTCTACACCGAAGTCAAGAACGTTTTCATCAGTCTCGAATAAGCGGGAGGGGTTGAAATGGCGCGTACAGGGACACCGGCGCGAGAACGATCGACCACGACCCGAGCCGACCGCACCAACGGACAGTCGCGCCGGCAGGAGAAGACCGCCAAGCTGACGCTCGAGCAGCTCGTGCGACAGGTCAAGGACGGCGAGGTCGACACCGTGATCATCGCCATCGCCGACCTGCAGGGACGGCTGATGGGCAAGCGGCTGACCGGCCCCTATTTCCTCGACCATGTCGACGAGGGGCTGCATGCCTGCGACTACCTGCTGGCGATGGACATCGACAACGAGCCGCTGCCGGGCTTCAAGTTCACCAACTGGGGCACGGGCTACGGCGACATGCACGGCCGTCCCGACCTTTCGACCATCCGGCGCCTGCCCTGGCTGGAGAAGACGGCGCTCATCCTCTGCGACGTCGAGACGATGGACGGCAAACCGGTGGAGGTCGCGCCCCGGCAGCTGCTGCGCCGGCAGGTCGACCGGGCCCGCAAGCTCGGCTTCAACCCCAAGACCGGCTCCGAGCTCGAGTTCTATCTCTTCAAAGACAGCTTCGAGCAGGCCGCCGACAAGGACTACCGCGACCTGCAGCCCTACGGCCGGTACATCGAGGACTATCACATCCTGCAGGGCACCAAGGCCGAGTGGTTCAACCGGCTGGTCCGCAACGGCATGGAAGGGGCCGCGGTGCCGGTCGAAAACAGCAAGGGCGAGTGGGGGTTCGGGCAGCAGGAAATCAACCTGCGCTTTGCTGAATCACTGGAGATGGCAGACCGACACGTCGTCTACAAGAACGGCGTCAAGGAGATCGCCGCGCTCAACCAGGTGGCGGTGACGTTCATGGCGAAATGGACGATGGCGCAGGCCGGCAGCTCCTTCCATCTGCACTCGTCGCTGTGGGACCTCAAGAACGATCGCCCTCTGTTTCATTCGGCGAACGGCGGGCCGCACGGCATGTCGCCGCTCTTTCAGCATTACCTCGCGGGGCTGATCGCGCTCGCGCGTGACTTCTCGCTCTTCTATGCGCCGTTCGTCAACTCCTACAAGCGGTACCAGGCGAGCTCGTTCGCGCCAACCTCGATCGTGTGGAGCTGGGACAATCGGACCTGCGGCTTCCGCATCATCGGGCACGGCTCGGGCCTCCGGGTCGAGTGCCGCATCCCGGGTGCCGACGCGAATCCGTACCTGGCCTTTGCGGCGACGATCGTGGCTGGACTGCATGGCATCCAGAACAAGCTCGAGCTGCCGCCCGAGTTCCGCGGCGACGCCTACACAGCCAAAGACCTGCCGCGCGTGCCCGGCAACCTGACTGAGGCAATCAATGCGCTGGAGAAGAGCCAGGTGGCTCGGGAGGCCTTCGGCAATGACGTGGTCGAGCACTACCTGCACTCGGCCCGGCTCGAGCGGAAGAGCTTCGATAGCGTGGTGACCGACTGGGAGCTGAGAAGGAACTTCGAGCGCATCTGACCTTCCCACTCCGCTAGGCTAGATCGGGATGGCGAAGCATGTGGCGGTGGAATCGCCGCCGGTCAACGTATATGAGGCAAACGACCAGCTGACGGTCGCGATCCCGATCCCTGGCGCGCACCATGACACGACCGAGGTCATGCTCGACGGCCGAAAGCTCATCGTGCGGGCGGAGGCGCGCTATCCGCAGGAGCAGCAGCACTACGTCCAGCACGAGTGGTCGGTCGGGACCTCTCATCGGGAGATCGACCTGCCGAGAGCGGTCCGCGCCGGCGGCGCCAAGGCGATGCTGACGCACGGCATCCTGACGGTCTCACTGCCGATCGGGAACGAGGAAACCGCCTCACGCGTTCACATCCCGGTCACAGAGCCGCCGACCCACCAGGGCCAGCCGCACTGACCCGGCGCGCCGCTGCGGCGCGATGGACGATGCTCGAACTGCTCCACCCGATCCCGTCGCTGTTGACGACCCTGGCGGCGGTTGGCTTTGCCGGGATCTTCGGCATCGGCCTGGGCGACGCCAGGTTGTGGTGGATCGCCGGCATCATGCTGCTGGTCCAGTTCTCGATCAGTGCGTTGAATGAGTGGGCGGATGCCGACCTCGACCGGCGGGCGGGCCGCCGGCGACCGATTCCTCTTGGCCTGCTGTCGCGCGGCACGGCGCTCAACGTGGCGGTGCTCGGCGCGGTGGGCGCCTTCCTGCTGAGCGCCCTCTCCGATCTGGGTCCGGCCGCTTTGCTGCTCGTCGGCGTTGGGATCGCCTGTGGTTGGGCCTACAATCTCTGGCTCAAGCCGACCCCGCTGAGCTTTCTTCCCTTCGCGATTGCCTTTCCCTTGATGCCGTTCTGGATCGGCCTCATCGCCGGTCGTCCCCTGAGCTCGCTGGCGGTCCTCTTCCTCGGAGGCAGTCCCCTCGCCACCGCGATCCACCTGGCCGACGCCATTCCCGATCGTGATCGGGACCGGTTGGCGGGGCTCAAGACGCTGGCGGTGGCGCTCGGAAGGCCGGGCAGCGAACTCGCAGCTACGGGGCTACTGCTGGTAGGGAGCCTGGTCTCGATCGGCCTCATCGTCCGGCGTGGTAGCACGCCGATCGCGGGCCTTTCGCTGGTCGTGGTGCCGGCGATCTACCTGGTCGTCAACCTGGGAATGCGCCGATCTGCCGATCGATGGGCGCCGCTCCTGGGCAAATGGGTGCTGATCGCGTTGGCCGCCCTCGCCGCGGTTCCGCTGGTAGTGTCGGCCAGTGGCCGGTAGCGGCAAACGCATCGACGAAACGGCGGTCGGCCGCCACTACGGCGACTGGTTCACCCGCGGCCTGCGGGGGATCGGGATGCGATATGTGTTCTCCAGGCGCGGGCTCTGGGTGATCAACACACCGTACCGGCGCATCCTGGGTTCGGCCAAGATCGCCGCGCAGGATCGGATCCTCGACCTCGGATGCGGGATCGGCAATATCCTGATCGCGCTGTCCGAGCGGACCACCTTTGCTGAACCGGCCGTGGGCGTCGATGTCTCGCCGGCCCTGATCGAACTCGGCCAGCGAGAAGTCCACGGCGCGGGAATGGACGGTCGCATCACGCTGCAGGTGGCGCCGGCCACCAGCCTGCCTTTCGACGACGCCAGGTTCGACGTGGTGCTCACGTCTCATGTGATCAAGCACCTTGACGACGATGCCCTGATGCGGGCGTTCCGGGAAGTCGCGCGCGTCCTGCGCCCCGGCGGGCGGTTCCTGCTGTGGGAATTCAAGAAGAGCCCGCTGTCCGCGCTGCTTTTTATCAGCGCCAGGGCAACCGGGCTGCCACCGGCCTTCACGCTCCGCAGTGAGGCGACCCTCCGATCGGCGCTCCTGTCCGCCGGCTTTGCCCGCGTCGGTCACGTGCCGACCGGAGTTTTCGTGGTGCCACCGGTGCCACGTCTCGCGCTGCTGGCGACCCGATAAGCACGCTTCCTACTATTACGTCGATGGCAAAAACCCTGACCGCCACCATGCGCGCGGTGGGGGTGACCCCCAAACAGCCCGGCAGTGCCCGCCAGGTCGAGCTCCCGATCCCGACCACCACCCGCGACACGGCGTTGATGCGGGTGCTCGAGGTTGGCATCGATGGCACCGACACGGAGATCAACAACGGCCTGTATGGCGAGGCGCCGCCGGGTTCGGACTTCCTGGTGATCGGCCACGAGGCGCTCGGCGTGGTCGAGGCGGTGGGGGAGGGCGTGTCGGGCTTCATGCCGGGCGACCTGGTCGTTTCCACCGTGCGCCGCCCGGACGACTGCCCCAATTGCCAGGCGGGCGAGAGCGACATGTGCCTCCTCGGTAGGTACACCGAGCGCGGGATCAAGGGTGCTCACGGCTACATGGGGGAGTACTACAGCGAGACGCCGGCCTTTATGGTCAAAATCCCGCCGGCGCTGCGACCGTTCGCCGTCTTGCTCGAGCCGTTGAGCATCGTTGAGAAAGCCACCTTCCAGGCATGGAAGATCCAGGAGCGGATGCTGTGGGAGCCGAAGCGAGCCGTTGTGCTGGGCGCCGGACCAATCGGCATCCTGGGCACGATCCTGCTGCGGCTACGCGGCCTCGAGGTGCACGTCTACGCCAAGTCGCCCTCGGACAGCCTGCAGAGCCACATCCTCAGTGGCCTGGGCGCCAGTTACCAGAGCGCCGACGACCATCCGGTGATGGGCATCAAGGACGAGCTCGGCCAGATCGACTTCATCCTTGAAGGTACGGGCAACAGCGCGGTGGCATTTCAGGCGATGGCCCAGGTCGGTACCAACGGCGTCATCTGCCTCACCGGTGTGTCGGCGGGCAATCGCAGTATCGAGATTCCGGCCGACGTCATCAACCTGGAGATGGTCCTCGGCAACCGGGTAGCGTTTGGATCGGTCAACGCTAACCGCCGCTACTTCGAGATGGGCGTGCAGCATTTCGAGCAGGCCGAGCAGCAATGGCCCGGGATCTTCGAGCGGCTGCTCACCCGCCGGGTGCCGTTTAGCGATTTCAAGTCTGCGCTCGACCGCAGGCCAGAGGACATCAAGACCCTGCTCACGATCGCCGCCAGGTAAGCGCCCTTGGCGCTTCGTCTCGATCCCGAGACCTGTCGCAACCTCGAGCCGGCCATACGCCGCGAGTGGTTGGTGACGAACGGACTCGGTGGCTACGCCTCGGGGACGGTGGCCGGGGTCAACACGCGGCGCTACCACGGGCTCCTGGTTGCCGCCCTGAATCCGCCCGTCCAGCGAATGGTCCTGCTGGCGGCGCTCGAAGAATTGCTCCTGATCCCTGGCGGAGAGCCGCAGGCGATCTCGGCTCAGGAGTACTGGGATGGCACCGTCTATCCCCAGGGCTATCGACGACTGGAGGAAGTAGAGATCGACGGCATGCTCCCGGTATTCCGCTGGACCCTCAACGGCGTGACCATCGAGAAGCGCATCTGGATGGAGCATGGCACCTCGCGGACCGTCGTCACCTATCGGTTGGTGAGCGGCCGTGCCCTCAGCCTGCAGCTGCGGCCGCTCTTTGCTCACCGCGACTACCACCAGCAGCGCCACGGCCAGGGCGGCTTCGACATGGCCGAGAGCGGCGACGGATGGATCATCGACGCGGGGGGCGTCCGCAGCCACTTCGAGGTTCGACCCTCCCCGGTCGTGCGCAGCCAGCCGGATTGGTACTGGCGAGTCCTCCATCGGGTGGAACGCGACCGCGGGCTCGATGACGAGGAAGACCTGTTCACTCCAGGCATGGTCGAGGTCGCGCTCGAGCCTGATGCGGAGGTCGCCGTCGTCAGCGGCACCGAGCCGACACCGCCGGGCTGGGACGCCGGACCGTCGAAGCGAGGAGCGGAGGAGCGCCAAGCCGCCGTCCTGGGTCCAGCGTCCGAGGCCCCGCTGGCCGGGCAGCTGGCCATCGCCGCGGAGCAGTTCCGCGTCAGCCGGCGCCTGGTCGGTGCGGCGCCTACGGCCCAGCAGCGAACCGTGATCGCCGGTTATCACTGGTTCACGGACTGGGGTCGTGACACCATGGTCAGCCTGGCAGGACTGGCCATGCTTCCGGGCGCGCTGTGGGAGGCCCGCGCCGTGCTTGACACCTACGTCAGGTACCTGGACCAGGGCTTGATTCCGAACTGCTTCCCTGATGGAGGCCAGCCTCCGGAGTACGACTCGATCGACGCAACCCTCTGGCTCTTCCAGGCGCTCGCGGCGTATCTCCACGCCAGCCGCGATTGGCGCTTCGTCGCCGACCGGCTGGACGCGCTCGAGGGGATCATCGACTGGCACATCGCGGGGACACGGCACAACATTCGGGTGGACCCCGGCGACGGTCTCCTGGCGGGCGGTGAGGACGGCTATGCGCTCACCTGGATGGACGCCAGAGTGCAAGACTGGGTGGTCACGCCCCGCCGTGGCAAGCCGGTCGAAGTCAACGCCCTCTGGTACAACGCGTTGCGGCTGACCGCCGACTGGTGCGAGCGGGCCATGCGACCGGCTGGACGCTTTCGCCAGATGGCCGCCCAGGCGCACGAATCGTCGCAGAAACGGTTCTGGTATCAGAACGGTGGCTATTGCTACGACGTCGTCGATGCACCCGAGGGCGACGATCCCAGTCTTCGGCCCAACCAGGTGATTGCCCTGGGGTTGATCTACCCCCTGATCGAAGGCGAGCATGCCCGAGCTGCGTTCGATGTCGTCACGACCAAACTCCTGACGCCCTACGGCCTGCGCACCCTGAGTCCCGATGATCCCCGATATCAGTCCTCATACCGGGGCGATCAGCGCGCTCGAGACGCTGCCTATCACATGGGCGTAGTGTGGCCATGGCTGCTGGGACCGTATCTCGATGCGCACCTGCGCCTCGACGGCGACCGTCAGGCGGCGCGCCGGTTGGTCGAACCCTTCAGCGCGCACCTGCTCGATGCCGGGCTCGGGACGATCAGCGAGATCTTCGAGCCGGAAGCCCCCCACCGGCCGGTGGGCTGCATCGCCCAGGCCTGGAGCGTCGCCGAAATCCTCCGCCACGCCCACGCCCTATCCTGAGACGGCGTGAAGCTCATCGACGTGAGCGTCCCGATCCGGGACGCGATGACCGTCTACCGCGGCAATCCGCCGGTACGCATTCGCCCGGCGATGACCCTGCGACAGGATGGCGTCAACCTCAGCGAGCTCTGCCTTGGGTCGCACACCGGGACCCACGTCGACGCCCCCAGTCATTTCATCAAGGGCGGGAAGGGGATCGACCGGCTGGACCTCCAACGCTTCATCGGCCCGGCGTGGGTCGCCGACCTGCAACGGGTGCGGGGCGGCATCGGTGCGGCTGATTTGCGCCGGGCGCGGATTCCCCGCGGCAGTCGTCGGATTCTGCTGCGCACCAGCAACTCGCGCTTGTGGCATCCGGCGCGTCGCTTTCAAACCAACTTCGTTTACCTGGCCGCCGATGGCGCCGACTGGGTGGTCGATCGCGGCGTCGAGCTCGTCGGCATCGATTACCTGTCGATCGAGGGCTACGGCATCGCCGGCGCGCCCGCGCACACGCGGTTGCTGGGGGCGGGGATCCCGATCGTCGAAGGTCTGGACCTCTTCAAGGTCCACCCAGGCCGATGGCAAATGGCGGCCTTCCCGCTTAGCATCGAAAACGGTGACGCCGGCCTGACCCGGGCCGTCCTCTGGGCCAGCTGAGCCTGTTCGAATCCTAACGCCCCAGCCATCGCCTTCAACCGACCTCTAATGCGGGCAGCCGCCGAAACCCTCGGTGCCGCATGATCGCCAGTGAATGACCGTCCCGAGTCGTCATGCGGATTGGTACGTCTATTCGCCGACCAGCGATCCGTCCGGAGCCATAATGAAGTCCCAAGAAAGAGGCATAAAGGCGCGCCACCCGAAGTCATCAATCGCAACGCTGACTCGGAGGTTACCGTTGGGACGGTCGTCCCAGAACGAAGCAACCTCTACCTGATACCGTTTCCCGGATGGTCCAACAACCTCTCGAGTATCCGGATGCTCGAGCGAAAACCGCTGCAGCTCCTGGTAGGTCTCGCGACGAAGCTCGTCAAGGATCGACTTCGCAATCTGGGCGGACTCCTCTTTATCCACTACGCGTTGGATCCATTATCGGAGTGCCCACACAACACGAGACAGCCCTCGAGCTGAGCAACAAGGCTCGCGGCAGCCTCCCGTGGCGAAGTTGCCAACCCTGACCATTGACCCAGCCAAATCGGCTAAGCGGCGTCGAGAGGGCCTAACCGACTGCGATTTCGACGTTCAGATAGCGGATCAGCGTCCGCCGATCCGCGCCCGGGCGCTGCCGTTGGTGGCCGTTACTAGGCTCTACACTGCGCCTCATGCCGGATCCGACCCTCCAGGAAGCTTTTGCCCAGAGTCGCCAGCACCTCACTCGCGGCCAGCGTGAGCACTTCCACGCTGTCGCTTATGACCCGACCGAATGGCATCGCGAGAATCTCTTTGTTACTCCGCCGTATGCCACGCACGAGCTTGCGTGCGGAGCGCTGGACCGCCCTCCGTTCACCAACCGATTCGAACGATACCAATTAGCTGTGGTGGAATGCGACTACACGTGCCCAATTAGCGGGCTCGGCGACTTCGGCTGGCCAGGGTCATGGTTAGCTTCACCCGCCGGCCGATGAAGGTGACGAGTGAGAAAGAAACGGTTGACTTTCCCGGCGAACGCCTTCTCGATGTTGGCGAGCTGAGTTGCCAGACCTGACCAGTCAACCCAGCCATCGCCTTCACGCCGTGCGGGAGTCTGTGCCGCTTAACTGCCAATAAGCACTCGGTCTCCTGCTCGTAAGCAGTGGCCGCAGCCCTGGCGGCGCTAATGCCCCGCCGTTACCGCCTTGAGGGTGAGGTAGATGACGAGCATGACCAGGCCGGTGATCAGCGTTACCAACGCCCGCGTCCAGTCAACCCGCCGCGGCCGTTTGGCGCTCGCCGACGCCGGCACCGAATCCGGGCTCAAAGCCTCGGGGTCCGGGTTGGGCCGCGGCCCCGCTGGCACGAGTACATCGTTGGGCAGACGCTGCTCGAGGGCTTTCGCGATCTCCGCGCCGCCCTTCCAGTCCCTCGGACGGACATGCAGCCGGAAACTCTCGCGCGAGAGCAACGTTCGGCTGCCGTCGTCCCAGGCCAGGGCGGCGACGCACTCGGCGTAGGGGATCGTGACCAGCTTTCCGGGCCCCAGCCGCAACGAGATGGCGGTGTCTCCCAGTGTCAGAGTGGTCATTTGCTGCGCCACCACGCTCGTCGCGGCGCGCAGCCTGTATACAGTTCCCCGGGCTTCCTCGGTTGACCATGCCGGGACCGCGGTCAGGCGCGGGTCGAGCACCGCCACGCCCGGTGGGATGATGGTGAGCAGAGAGGGGAAGATCTCCCGTAGCAGCGCGGCGTAATCCGCGGGCGTCGCCTTCTCGAGCTCTGCGATTGCCTCATCCACGGTCGGCATGGTCGTGCCAAAGAGTTCGTGAGTCAACTGAGAGTCGAGCAGGGCCATTGGCCACCCCGGGTGTCGACGCTCTTACGCAAGGCTTCAACGTCGTCGTGAAGCTCGTCTTCGCTCGGCCCTTTCTCCATGACTTCGTCCAGCACCGCGAGCATGCCGTTCAGCACTTTGCTGAGGTTTTCGGGTAGGCCGTCCGCCCAGACCGTCCCGTGCGCGAACTCGTGGCCCAACCGCAGCGTCGCGCTGGAGACATCATAGGAAAGGCTCTCGCCGAATCGCAGTCGTGAGCGGCCATGCCGTTCCAGCACCCGTAGCAGCGCGGAGAACCGGACCGAATGCGGTGCAACGAAACCCATCCCCAACCCAGGCTCGCGGTCGTACGTCCAGGCGGGGGTGCGGAGCGAGAACACTGGCGTGAGCGCCGGCGATGCCATCCGCCTCCCGGGCCTCAGGTCGAGCACCGGCAGCAGATCTATCGGTCCGCTCAACCCCAGGGCCGCGTTGTCCGCGGTGAACCAGTCATCAGCCCATGCCCGTACTCGGTCTGGTTGAGGATGTTGCAGAGCAAACTCCGGATAGCCGATCAGGCCCCAGCCTTGGCATCCATAGCGCGTGGCGAGCAGCGAACCGAGGGCACTGCCTTGTCGCGACTGCGCCTCGGTCTCCAGAAGGCGCGCTTCAGCAGCAAGCCGGTCGAGCGGCAGCGCGCGAAGGTTCTCGCACAGACGTTGGAGGAACTCGCGGATGTCCGCGTCGGTTCCCTGAACATAGAAGAGCGTGCGGGCGCCCTCCACCTGACCTCCGTAGGCGTAGCGCTGCTCTTTGAACGACAAGAGCGCGAGGTGCTCGACCAGGTGCGTGAGGCCCGCCCACGCGACTGCCTCGTCGGCCCGGCCAACCCGGAACGCGAGGACGGCTCGGCGGAGACCGGGTGCCTCGACAGTGTAAATCGGCACGCCCCCAACGCGAGTGCCCGGATTGTTTACGCGCCCTCCAAAAGGTCCACCGCTGCTAGCGACGGGTCACTTGCCTTTGAGGATGCGCTCGCGCACCACCCGATACAGGTCAACCGGCTTGCCTACGTAGCTCCAGGGGGAGGGATTGAGGATCCCGTTCATGGCTTCGAGCTCCCGTCGAGCCGACTCCCAGTCGTGCACGCGGAAGAAGCAGTAAGTGAAGAAGTTGTGGTCCCACGGAGCAAGCCGCGGCCGCTCGTACCTCGGGGACCAGACGGACTGCGTGGCGGCCGCCCGGAGCTCCTCGCCGACGCTGGGGGCAAACCAATAGTCACGCGCGCTGGCTTCGTCCTTATCCCAGCCGGCGATGTACAGCCAGCGTTCGACGTGCGCCTCGGCGACCAGTGTGTGAACGCTGGCGCCTTCCGGGGCAGTGGCCGCCTGACGTGCCAGGTCGAGCATCAATTCATGGGATCCGCCCCACTTCTTGGCGTAGCCCTGCAGCGCCTGCGAGAACGCGAAATGATGCCAGGGACGGCGGGCATGCGCCTGCTTCAAACGTTCGCCGACTTCAGGGATCCCCTTCTCAAGGCCGCGGCCGGAGAGGACCAAGTACGTCCACGGCACTGGGTCGTCCGGCTCTAGCTCGGCCGCCTTGTAGAGGTCGGTCTCAGCTTCTTCGAGGCGTGACCAGAACGTCTGCCAGCTCTCGTCCTGGACGGCCTCGGCCTTGCCGCCGCCGCGGGCATCCCAACCCCACTTGATACCGTGCGCACCGCGCATCGTCCAGGCCGCCGCCGATTGTGGATAAGCCTCGACCCACTCATCGAACCATTTCGGCCGGCCGGGCAAATCGTAGGTCAGGACGTGGACCAGGAACTGCCGGTCGTCCCAGTTGCCTCTAGTCGCCTCCAGTGCGGCGTGGGCCTCTCGCCATTTGCCGCGAGCCAACTCAGCGCGCAGCGTCCTAGCCTGCTCATCGCCCCATGCCGGATCGACCGCATTGACTGGCGGGGCAACTGTGGTTTTTCGACCAAACAGCTTCACCGCCCCAGTCTAAGGTAGGCTGCCGAGAGTTGAGTCGTCGATAGTGGTGTAAATCCCGTAGGCCCATTGACAAAAAGCGTCGGCGTCATGACCCCGAAGAGTACGCCAGGGCGCTCGCAGCGCTTCCGAAATCGTGGATCGAACAACGCTGAACTCTGCGGCTACAAGAGGCCCGGTTTCGTTCGGGCGTCGGTTCCACGGGTCTACGGAGTCGCGGGCCGTCGAGGGCGTAAGCGGAAGGATCGGATCCTGGCCTTCATCAGCGAAGATCACGAGTCGAGGGGCTGCACTTTACCTGCGAGGAGGCAGATCCGTAGCGGCTCGTGACCTTTAAATCGCTCTCAGTGAGATTCCTGAGCCTAAGAGTGAAGGATTGGTTCGATCGTGGTTGCCTGACGGAGCAGCTCAAACTCCTGCCGCGCCGCAAAGCTGTCTCACCCACTGGTGCTAAAGCTGATAGTTCTGATATAATTTCTTGCAGTACTCCGAAACAAGGAGGTTGAGGATGCTGATTCCTCTGCTCGTTCTGATCGCGCTTCTGGTCATCTTGGGAGGCGGCGGATTTCTCTACAGCATTCTGTGGTGGATCCTCATCGCGGCCGTTGTCCTCTGGCTGGTTGGCTTCCTCGCGCGAGGTAGCAGCGGACGCTGGTACAACTGGTAGCCGCCATCCCGTGGAACTGACGCGAGGCGGTGGGGATCGCCACCGCCTCTAACAGATAGGAGGTCACAATGGATTCATCGGTAATCATTGCGGTTGTCGTCGTGCTGATCGCGGCCGCTGTGATCGTCGTGGGTTGGCTCGGCTACCGACAATGGCGCCTGCGCCGTCAGTTCGGTCCAGAGTACAACCGGACGGTGAAGGAGGCGGGGAGCCGGTGGCAAGCCGAATCCGAACTCGAGGCGCGCCGCAAGCGGCGCATGGGACTCGATGTCCGTCCCCTCGCACCGGAGGCGCAGCAGCGCTACTCGGGGCAGTGGCGGATGGTCCAGGCCCGCTTCGTCGACCAGCCACGTGAGGCCGTCGACGAGGCCGACCGCCTGATCAACGCCGTGATGCGCGATCGCGGCTATCCGGTCGACGACTTCGAGCAACGCGCTTCGGACCTGTCAGTCGATTACCCGGAGGTCGTGGAAAACTACCGCTCGGCCCATACCATCGCCAGTCGTAACGGACCGAACGCCGGCAACACCGAGGATCTCCGCAAGGCAATGGTGCATTACAGGGCCCTCTTCAATGAGCTCCTCGGGACCGAGAGCGCCGACGGCAAAGTTGAAGAGGTAGAGAAGGTGGACGCGCAGCCTTCCCGCGAGGTGGAAGAGAGGGTGGACGCGCAGCCTTCCCGCGAGGTGGAAGAGAAGGTGAACGCGCAGCCTTCCCGCGAGGTGGAAGAGAAGGTGAACGCGCAGGCTTCCCGCGACGTGGAAGAGAACGTCGACCTGCGGACTTCCCGGCCTGAGGCGTCCCGATATGGACCAGCGGAAAGCTGACATGGACGAGCAGAGTGATGACCCCATCCACGGGGCGAGTGGAGACATGACGATGCAGGCCGACGAGAGGCAGCGCAATCCGATGGAGCCCGACCGCACCGAGGAGCAGATGGCTGCCGGTGCTGCCTCACCGGCGGCGGTGCGAGAGCCGACCGATCGGGATGAGCGCGGTGACCAACAGCCGAGTTTCCAAAAAGGTCCGCAGCCGGACGGGGAGAATGTTGATGTTGAGAGCCGTTCCCCTGCAGCGGATGAGGAGCCCTCACGGGGCGAGGGGCGACCATCACATCCTGAGCCCGAGATGGGCGAACAAGAGGGCGCCGCAACACAGGCCGAGCCCGGTGTGGGACTGGCGGAACCCAGCGTCTCCCCCGGGCCGGGCGTCACCAAGGCGAGTGCCGAGCGGAATGGCGGCTCCCCGCTGCTGCCGCATGAGCAGGTCGAGGAGTGGAAGGCTGTGTGGATCAATATCCAGGTGGGCTTTGTCGATGAGCCGCGATCCTCAGTCGAGCGGGCTGATCAGCTGGTGGAGCAGGTCACGCAGCATCTGACCAGGACCCTCGCCGACCAGCGATCCGAGCTAGTTGCCCAGTGGTCGCAGGAGGAAGACGCCTCCACTGAGGATCTGCGAAATACTCTCCGGCGCTACCGCCGGTTCTTCGATGCCTTGCTGAAGGTCTAGCTGAATCGACCCCTCGTAGCGGTTGACGGCCGGCCCCACACGACCGGCCGTCAATTCTTCTGGACAGCGCAGGCTCGTAGCGTTCTCTTCGGCTCGTGCTGCCGGACCCGCAAGAGGAAACCGTATATCTCGAGCCCGAGGACATTCATCGCCTTCATAACCCGGTACTCCGGCTGACGCGAGGTCCGATTTCTGGGCGGACCGTCCGCGACCAGGTCTCCGATTGGCTAGGGTAGCCAGAGATGGACGACTGGGAGTCACCCTCTTCGCTCGGGATTATGAATGGGACCGCGATCCGGCCGGTTGGGTCCGGTCGCAGCGGCGGGGAGACCGCCGCAGGGTCGGCTGACCCTTCATTGAGCGGAGTGCGTCTCGACACCACGGCTCTCATCGATGCCCTCCGTGGGCGTGCGGCCGCGGCCCGAATTCTCCAGCTGCGGGCGGCTGGCGATCGTCCGTACATCTGTGCAATCAGCGTGGACGAGCTCTTTCGGGGAGTGAAGCCGGCCGAGGAGGCTGCCGTCACACGCCTTTTGAACGGCCTGCGGGTTGCTCCTCTAGGGAGGATCCAGGGCGAACAGGCTGGCAAGTGGCGGCGACAATTTGCGAGTCGCGGCGTGACCGCCGCCAGGCGGACTGCCTCGTGGCCGCTGCCGCCGTCGGGGTGGGGGCACGCCTGGCGACTGGCAATCCCCGTGACTTTCCAATGAAGGGACTGATCGTAGATCACTGGCCTGTTGGGGCCTAGCGACGCTAGGCCCTCGCCTGAACCAGCTTCAACGTAATCTCGTCCAGGAGGCGCCAGCGGTGAATCAGGCAGTGATGCGGGCCGCGACGTGGGCCGTCGCGTTCACCTACGCCGCGGCCTGGGCGATTGCCGGATGGCTATGGACGGGACCGCTGAATGACCTCGACTATTTCTTTTTGCCGCCTGCGCGGATCGCATTGAGCGGCCACCCGTTGCTGGTCTACACGGTGCGTTTCCAGACGATCATTGCGAATGACAACGGACCGCTCGGCTTGGTGCCCCTCACAGCCGTGGCTGCGGTCGCGTCCCGGCTTGGCTGGCTGGACGATGAGCGCCTGCGGCGCATGCTCGTCCTGGGTGCGTTTTCGATCTTTAGCCTGCTGATGGCGCGGGAAGCGGTTGCCGCGATCGATCGAGTGCGAGGCGCCGGCCTCCGTGGGCTATCACGGCTCCTGGCTTATGGCGTCTTTGCCGCCTCTCCGACGCTGTGGATCGGTGTGCTTGGTTATGGACACATTGAACAGCCGATGACCCTCTGGCTGGTTCTTCTCGGTGTGCGCAGCCTCGCCAGCGGCCGGCCCACCGCAGCAGGTATCAGCTTCGGGCTGGCCATGCTGACGCGGAGCCTCGCCGCGCTCCCGCTGATTCCATTGGGACTCTTGCTGCTGGCCAGGGGCCGATGGCGGGCGCTGACATGGTTGGCTGGGAGCTCCGCTCTCATCGTCGCGCTGGGATTGTTGCCGTTTGTGCTTGCCGATCCAAAGGACACGCTCTACTCACTCCTCACGCATCGCGGCAGCCTCCTGCCGAGTGGCGGATCGATCTGGCAGCTCGTCGTTGGGACGCCGTACCAGTGGGTCCCTCAGCGCGCGGACATCCTATTCGTGGTCGGGTTGGCAGTGCTGGCGAGTCTTATCGTGATTCGCGCCCGGCAGGACCTGGAGCCATCATCGCGGGACATCTATGGACTCCTGGCGTTGACGGCCCTGATGCTGCCCTTGTTGGCGAAAAGCGTCTGGCCATACTATTTTCTCGACGCCTATGTCTTCGGGTCCGTTTGGTGGCTGGGACAGGCCGGCGCTTTGGCGTTGGGGCGCCGCTTCCTCGGGGCCACGCTCCCGCTTGTCGCCATTATCGGCACGCTGCTCACGGAGTATGAGATGGGGGCGACCGGTGGCCGAATACGGCTTCGTGAAGGTGTGGCCATGGGCGCGGTGCTGGCCGTCCTTACGGCCGCCCTGGCGGTCCGGCTCCGGCGGCGAGGCCCGGCCCAGGACGGCGTGACTCCCGACGAAGGGTTGCTAACACCCTGACCAATTGACCCAGCCCAAGGCTTTCAACCCGCCCTCCGTGGATTCATCAATTTTTGCCGGCTGTGCAGGAGCCAGCTGGCCGCGCCGTTAAGGCCGCTCGCTTCGGGCCAACCCAGCCTCGGCAAACCCCGCTCAGAAGGTTCCACTGATTCACTTTGCCACCGCTTTCTGCAACTCGGGGTCCACTTGTTAGCGGTCACGAAATTTCGCCAGACACGATCACGAAATTTCGCCAGGTCGTCAGCGGCTAAGCAGACTGTAGCATCACCTCCTCGAACCGGAGTGGCGAGGTCTTGTAGGACTCGAC
>Ga0070697_100000065_pt1 | contig 84031 bp, 69 predicted proteins | sample KBSK1501metaG_FD_65475 | JGI IMG/M metagenome (GOLD analysis project Ga0070697, IMG submission 65475) | Corn, switchgrass and miscanthus rhizosphere microbial communities from Kellogg Biological Station, Michigan, USA - KBS K1-50-1 metaG | ecosystem: Host-associated > Plants > Roots >...
CTGCCGAAAATCGTCTTTGCCACTGCGTTCGATCAGTACGCGGTCAAAGCCTTCGAAGTGAATGCGGTAGATTATCTGCTCAAGCCATTCGACAAGAAGCGGGTTGCGCAATCGGTGCAGAAGGCGCGCGAGAAAATGGACCCGGCCGGCGGCTCGGCCGAGAAACTGGAAACCCTGGTACGAATGCTGGAGTCGCAGAAGCCCGCGTCCAAGATCCTGCTCAAGGCTGGCGGACGTCTGTTCCTGGTGAACCAGAAAGACATCTGCTTTGCTTCCATCGAAGATGGCGTCATCTCGGTTGTGACTGCCGGTGTCAGTGGTATGGAAGGCCAATCGAATTGCCGCACCCTGGAAGAATTGTTGGATAGCCTTGATCCCAACCAGTTCTGGCGCGCCCACCGCTCGTTTCTGGTCAACATCAACCGCATCAAGGAAGTCGTCCCCTGGTTCAAGAGTTCTTACCAGCTCCGCATGGACGACAAGAAGCAGACCGAAATCCCCGTCAGCCGCGCCCAGACCAAGCGCCTGCGGGAATTATTCGGGCTTTAGTGGCCGGCAATTTTCTTGACCCACAGCCCTCTCGCCAAAATGGGAAGGGGGTTCCGCGGCCTGCACTCCTGGCGCATTGCACCCACCTCTTCCGCTATGTTAGTTTCAACTCTCAGCAGAGGTTAGCTTGCAAGCAACAACTCCTGCCGGACTGGATCGGAAGGAAGCGGAAATTTTCCACCGGCTTGATCCGGCACGGCTCCCAAAACACATCGCCATCATCATGGACGGCAATGGCCGCTGGGCCAAGCGGCGTCATTTGCCGCGCGTCGCCGGACACCGGGCCGGGGTCGCCTCCGTGCGCTCGACCGTCGAGACTGCCGCGCGTATCGGTATTCCTTCGCTTACGCTCTATGCATTCTCCGAAGAGAATTGGAAGAAGCGTCCTAAGAGCGAAGTAGATTTCTTGATGGGCCTCTTGGGCCGCTATTTGAAGCAGGAAGTTCCCACGCTCAACAAGAACAACATCCGGCTGGAATATATTGGGCGGCTGCATGAACTGCCTCCAGCCGTCCAGGAGAGAATGCGTTGGGCGCGAGAAGCCACAGCCGCCAACACCGGTATGGTTCTGACGCTGGCGCTCAACTACAGCGCCCGCGCCGAACTGGTGGACGCCTTTCGCTCTATCGTCCAGATTGCCACCAGCAATGGCGGACTCGAACACATGCACATCGACGAAGATGCGGTCGCCCGCCACCTTTACACCCGGCACCTGCCCGATCCTGATCTCGTTATTCGCACCAGCGGCGAGATGCGGCTAAGCAACTTCCTGCTCTGGCAACTTGCCTACGCCGAAATCTACGTAACCCCCACCCTGTGGCCCGAATTCCGCGGAGTTCATCTGCTGGAAGGCATCGCCGAGTATCAGAAACGCGAGCGCCGCTATGGTGGCCTGGTCGATGACAACGGACATCATCCCGCCTCCAAGAGGCCTTAATCCAAGGAGGCAGCCTGCTCAAGCGAATCGCCACGGCGGTGGTTCTGATTCCAATCGTCCTGCTTCTGGTTCTGCGCGCGCCAATACCCGTTCTGGCCATCGTTGCCGCAGCGGTTGCGTTGCTCACCGTCCATGAACTGCTTAAGCTGAGTCAAGCCTATGGCGTACGACCCTTCTGGCGCGCGACTTACATCTTTGTGGCGATCTTCTTTTTTCTGCTGGCCATCAGTCCCGGGGAAAAGCCGCTGCTTACCTCGGCAATCTTCATCTACACCGTAGGACTGGCCGCAGCAATCGCACCCTTCATCTTTCTCGCGATCGGAATGTATCGCGCCGATCTTGCCGGAGCCTTCCCAGCCGCCATGGTTTCGGTCTTCGCTTTCACCTACATCGCCATGCCCATGGGATTCCTTGTACAAATTCGTGAACAATGGGCGGGCGCATTTCTGCTGCTTTATCTTCTGCTGGTAGTCTGGGCGGGAGATATCTTCGCCTACTTTGTCGGACGCTCCGTTGGCCGTCATCTGATGTCGCCGCGCATCAGCCCAAAGAAAACCTGGGAAGGGGCCATTGCCTCTTTGCTGGCCAGCCTTGTCGTCGGCATGCTGCTTTACAATTACGCTCTGCCCATCAGCACTGCCTTGCTCAACGCTCACCTCATCCAGCGTCAGGACGGCTACTTTGCTTTACAAAAGCCCCCGCTATGGCCAACTTTGCTGCTCTCGGCAGCCATCAACCTGGCAGCGCAGTTCGGAGATCTGGTGGAGTCACTGATCAAGCGCGGTGCGGGTGTAAAGGATTCTGGATCAATCCTTCCCGGCCATGGTGGCATGCTTGACAGGATTGATGCCCTGCTCTTTGCCGCTCCGGTGCTGTGGTACTATGCGGCTTGGCGCGTGATGCAATAGGAGGAGCAGCGTTCGCTCCATTTTGCGCCGATGTTGTCTAACTATCCTCCCCTGAAACCGCTCCACCCGGACACCTCCCTCAGCCCGGCAAAGCTCGCGCAAATGGAACGGCTGTCTACAGACGCATTAAGACAGTCACTGCTGCCTGGGTTTAGCCATTGCCTCAAAACCAGGGCGGATGGAACTATACTGGACGGACATCATCGAATTCATATTCTCCGCAATCGCGGCGTCGACGTTGATGTACTTCCGCGGGAGATCGTCCCGCAAGAGGATTTTTGAAGCATGTGGACAGAGTTGCATTGGGTAGACGGTCCCTGGCCGGGAAGACTGGCTATCGCTTCACGTCCCCGCGGAGGAGACTGGCTCGAAGATGAGATGGCGAGTTGGCGGCGGGCCGGGGTCGGCACAGTGCTTTCCTTACTGACTCCCGAGGAAGAACGGGATCTTGATCTAAGTAGCGAAGCGCGGGAGACAGCGGCCCAGGGAATGCGATTCGCCTCATTTCCGATCCCTGACCGTCAAGTGCCCAATTCCCAAAGCGAAGTATCGGCAACGATCGAGAAACTCGATGCCGATCTCTTGGCCGGAAAAAATGTAGTGGTTCATTGTCGCCAGGGAATCGGACGTAGCGCGCTGATCTCGGCGTGCCTCCTCGTCAGCAAGGGCCTGAGCCCTGAAACTGCGCTAAGTAGGATAAGAGCTGCACGCGGTGGTCCCGTCCCGGAAACAGCGGAGCAGCGGGCGTGGATCGATCACTATGCTGCGATCCTGGCGGGCACAAAATGAACTTGCCCTCAAAGCGGCATCCTGAGACTTGCGCATGAAACGCATCGCCATCCTGGGTTCGACCGGCTCCATAGGCCGCAGCACGCTTAACGTTGTCGAGTCCTACCCGGATCGTTTCCAGGTCATTGCGCTGGCTGCCGGGCAGAATGTAGATGCCGCGTTCGGGCAGGCACGGCGCTGGAGGCCGCAAGTAATCTCGGTCGCCGCCGCGGCAGACGCGGACCAACTCCGCAACAAATTGCGTAGCGCGGGTGTGAGTTCAGTCGAAGTTCTTCACGGCCCTGCAGGAACTGTCCAAGTCTCTACGCATCCAGATGCCGACTTCGTGGTCAGCGCCATTGTCGGCGTCGCTGGCCTGGAAGCCACTTACGAGGCAGTCAAAGCTGGAAAGACGGTTGGCCTCGCCAACAAAGAATGCCTGGTCGCCGCCGGAGAGCTCATCACCGCCGAAGCCCGCCGCCAGGGTAAACCGCTGCTGCCCATCGATAGCGAACATAATGCCATCCATCAATGCCTTCGCGGTGGACGGATGGAAGAAGTCGCTCGTATCTGGCTTACTGCCTCGGGTGGCCCCTTCCTGCACACGCCGCGAGCAGAGTTTGCATCAATTTCTGTGCAACAAGCGCTCAATCATCCTACTTGGAAGATGGGACGGCGCATCACCATCGATTCGGCTACCCTTATGAACAAAGGTTTCGAGGTCATCGAAGCCTGCCGTTTGTTCAACTTGCCCCCAAGCCAGGTGGAAGTCATGGTCCATCCTCAATCCACCATCCACTCCATGGTGGAGTTCATAGATGGCAGCATACTTGCTCAATTCTCAGTCACGGATATGAGGCTGCCAATTCTGTATGCTCTGACCTTTCCGGAGCGCATCCAATCAGATATGCGCTTCCCGGTCATAGACTTACGGCATCTCGACTTCTGTCCGCCGGATATGGAAAAATTCCCTTGTCTGCGGCTGGCTTATTCCGCTGCGGAGACCGGTGGTGCGAAACCAGTTGCACTCAATGCCGCGGACGAAGTCGCTGTGGCGGCGTTCCTGGACGGAAAAATCCGCTTTGACGAAATCGCCCGGGTCATCGAAGACGTGCTTTCTGAAACGCCTGTGGGGAGTTTGCAATCTATACCAGAAGTGCTCGGGGCAGATGCGCAGGCGCGTCAGCTCACAAGTAGCAAGATTGAGCAACTCGCGCGTACATCTGTTTGAGGACGAGTTTTTAGGGGCGCCCGGCTGGGCCGGGTCGCGGGGGGAATGAACGTTTCTATGTCGCAGATTTTAATCGATATTGCCGCCGTCGCCGTGGTTCTGGGCTTCATGATCCTGATCCACGAATTCGGCCATTATGCCGCCGCTAAGTTGTTGGGAGTACGTGTGGAGGTATTTTCTATCGGCTTCGGCAAGCGGCTGATCGGCTTTCGCCGTGGCGAAACCGACTACCGTATCGCCGCAATCCCGCTCGGCGGATACGTCAAGATGAGCGGCGAGAATCCCACCGACGAGCGCACCGGCGATCCGGCGGAGTTCCTGTCTCACCCGCGCTGGCATCGTTTCATCATCGCCATTGCCGGGCCGTTCATGAACATTGTGCTGGCGATCGTGCTCCTCACCACGGTGTACATGGTGCACTACGAGTACCCGGCGTTTCTCGATAAGCCGGCGGTGATCGCATGGGTCAAACAAGACTTTCCAGCCCAGCAAGCCGGCCTGCAAACCGGCGATCGCATCGTAAAGATTGACGACATTGAGAATCCCACCTGGGAGCAGGTCTATTTCAAGGTGATGCTCAGTCCCAGAAAGCCTCTGAATGTCACCATCCAGCGCGGCGTCGATACTCTTGAAAAAACCATCACTCCCAAACCTGTCACCGCGTCGCAAGTCGGATCTGCCGGTTGGTATGCCAATGAATCCGTGGTTGTTGGCGACATGGAATCGCAAATGCCCGCCGCCAAGGCCGGGATCAAAGAAGGCGACAAGGTCCTCGCTCTCGACGGCAAGCCACTTCCGTCGATCGAAGCCATGATTGAGAGTTTGCAGCAAACCAAAGACAAGCCGGTTGTCCTTACCGTGCTTCGTAAGGGCCAGACCCTGAACTTCACCGTGACCCCCGTTCTCGCCCCGACCGAAAGCACCGGCGAGAAGCGCTACCGTATTGGGTTCCAGAACACGCCTGAGATGAACGTCATCAGCCTGCCCTTCACGCAGGCTCTGGATCGTTCGGTCCAGGAGAACAAGAAAGGCTCGCTCTTAATTCTTCAACTGCTGCAGAAAATGGTCCACAACCGCGACTTGATTCGTACCATGTCGGGTCCGATTGGCATCGCACAGGATGCCGGCGAAGCCGCCCAACAAAAAGGCTGGATGCCGCTGCTGGCTTTGACCGCTGCCATCAGCTTGAATCTTGGCATCTTCAACCTGCTGCCCATCCCGATCCTTGACGGCGGCGTCATCCTGCTGCTCTCGATTGAAAGCGTCATGCGGCGGGACATCAGTATGCGGATCAAAGAACGCATCTATCAGGCCGCGTTCGTATTTCTGGTGCTGTTTGCCGTCATGGTGATCTATAACGACATAGCGAAGACAATCCCCGGGCTGTCGCATACGTTGCCGTAGGCCCGGATGCGACTCCGCGCAACTTGAAGACAAAGGGAGCTAAGTCTTACGAAGAACTTTTCCTTCGTGTGACTTAGTGTTCTTTGTTTTTGTAGCCCTTTGGCGGAGATCTTCCGCATCGTTGAGGTCCAAGAAGACAATCAAGATTCACAAAGAGTTCTTCCTTCGTGAGACTTAGTGTCCTTTGTGGTCTAAGGTTCGTCAGCTGAGATCTGAGGTCTGACGGCTGAAGTCTGCTAAACTGGTACTTCCGATATGGCAACAATTCACCGCAGGAAAACTGTAACTGTCTCCATCGACGGGGTGCGCGTCGGCTCTGATGTACCGGTCGTGGTGCAGTCCATGACCAATACCGATACCGCCGATGTCGCCTCGACCGTCCAGCAAACCGCAGCACTGGCCCGCGCCGGATCGGAACTGGTCAGGGTGACGGTGAACAACGATGCGGCGGCAGCGGCGGTCCCCCATATCGTCGAGCAGCTCGACAAGCAGGGAATTCGCGTACCCATCATCGGAGACTTCCACTACAACGGTCACATCCTGCTCAAGAAATATCCTGCCTGCGCCCAAATGCTGGCCAAGTACCGCATCAATCCCGGGAACGTGAGCGTGGGCCGCAAAGACGACTCCAACTTCCGCACCATGATCGAGGTCGCGGTCGAAAATCAAAAGCCGGTGCGCGTCGGCGTGAACTGGGGCTCGCTCGACCAGGCGCTGCTTACCCGCATGATGGACGAAAACTCGCGCCTCGCCGAGCCGAAAGACGCCCGCGAAGTCACCATGGAAGCCATGGTGGTAAGCGCGCTGAACTCGGCCGCCCTGGCGGAAAAATACGGGTTGCGCCCCGATCAAATTATTCTCAGCGCAAAAGTCAGCGGCGTACAGGATTTGGTTGACGTCTACCGCAGGCTCGCTGCCCGCTGCACCTACCCGCTGCATCTTGGATTGACCGAAGCTGGCATGGGAGCCAAGGGCATCGTCGCTTCGAGCGCCGCGTTAGCTGTCCTGCTGCAGGAAGGAATTGGCGATACCATTCGCGTCTCTCTGACCCCGGCGCCCGGCGGCGACCGCAGCGAAGAGGTTCGCGTGGCGCAGCAGATTCTTCAGTCCCTGGGAATCCGCAGCTTTACTCCCCAGGTCACTGCCTGTCCCGGTTGCGGACGCACCACCAGCACTTTCTTCCAGGAGATGGCGGAGCAGATTCAGTCCTACTTGCGCGAGCAGATGCCGGTATGGAAGGGCCACTACAACGGCGTCGAAGAAATGAAAGTCGCGGTGATGGGATGCGTGGTCAACGGTCCCGGAGAATCCAAGCACGCCAGCCTGGGCATCTCGCTCCCCGGAACGTTTGAGGAGCCCAAGGCGCCCGTCTACGTCGATGGCCGCCTTTTCACCACGTTGAAGGGCGATAAGATTGTCGCTGAGTTCATTCACATTCTCGACGAATACGTCGAATCCCACTACGCGGTGAAGGCAGCAAAAGAAGAGCTTGCGACCAAGTAAGCCACACAGTTGCGGCCCTATTTCGCCCTTTCTTCGCCCACCACTTTTCCCGGCTGCTACAATTCCCCTGTTTCGAAAGATCGCGAACTTTTGGCGTCACAATAACGTATCTCTATTGTGCTGTCAGGCTTGGGGGCATTAGTCCGCCTTCCAGAAGCCGCCGATGCAAGCTGAGTAGGCCAGGAGTTCCGGGGAGTGCAGTTTGGAAGACGCCCAGGTCGTAGCCATGCTTGTCCGTCGCTGCATCTCCGGCGACGCAGCGGCCTGGGAGGAAATTGTGCAACGCTACAACCGGCGCATCTACAACATCTGCTATCGCTTCGCCGGCTCGGTCGATGACGCACAGGACCTGACACAGGATGTATTCATCAAAATGTACCGGACTCTGCAAACCTACGATGTCGAGCGGGGCGCTTTCATGACCTGGGTAACCACCATTACCCGTAACCTGTTGGTGGATCACTTCCGCAAGACCAAGCAGGATCGAGTGACCGACTCCATTGACGGCGCTCCCTCCGAGCACGAAGACGCCATGCCGCTCAGCGAGCAGATTCGCGATACCAGCGCTACCCCCGATAGCCGCGTCCAGAGCCGCGAAACCAGCGAGACGGTGCATCGGGCCTTGCAAAAACTATCTCCCGAACTACGTGAATCGGTCATCTTGCGGGACCTGCAAGACATGGACTACAAAGAAATTGCCCATGTTCTGAAAGTTCCCGAAGGAACCGTAAAGTCCCGGATTAACCGCGGGCGTGCGGAACTTGCGCGCCTGCTGCAACGTACCTATAGGCAGGTGATGTGATGCCAGGCGAGAGCAAAAACGGAATGCAGTGCGCCGAATTCGACGCCCTTCTCAGCGACGCCCTTGACGCCATCTTGAGCGGACCTGAATTGGAGCGCTTCGAAGCCCACTTGCGAATCTGCCAGCTCTGCGGTCCGCTGTGGGCGGAAGCTGAAGAAGGACGGCGCTTGCTCAAGGCAGTCGGTGAGGTCGAGCCTCCGGTCAACTTGGTGACGAACATTCTCGCCGCCACCACCGGGATCAACACGGCTCGGCTCCACGCGAAATCGCAGCCGAAGCCATCATGGCTTGATCGCGCGCAAGAGTGGACCGCCACCCTGGTCTCTCCAGTGTGGGGGCTGGCACGCCAGCCGCGTTTTGCGATGTCGTTCGGCATGGCATTCTTCTCGCTCTCGGTCGCGCTCAGCATGATGGGCGTGAAAGTGAATGATCTCGCTAAGCTCGATCTGCGGCCCAGCGCCATCCGCCGTACCTATTACGAGACTTCCGGGCGCGTGGTGAAGTACTACGAAAATATTCGCTTCGTGTATGAAATCGAATCGCGGGTGCAGGAGCTCAAGCGAGCCACTAACCCCGCCGAACCTGCTCCCAAAGAGCAAAACAACAACAAGGAAAGAAAAAATAACACCAGTGGACAACCTGAACAGAAACAAGAACGCAACTACAGTCGAGGGGAGAACGCACCCGTGCTAGCTTCCCTCCCAGAATTTCCACCTGTAGTGTCGGTGACCACTTACAGGAGGTCTTCATGAACTGCGCCAACCATCCCGATGTTCCCAAGGCGGCGTTTTGCCGTACCTGCGGGAAGGCGTTGTGCGCCAACTGCTCGCGCGATGTGCGCGGCGTAATCTACTGCGAGAACTGCCTCGCCGAACGGCTCGAAGGCGTGCATCCACCGGAGGCCGCTTACCAGCAGACAATGGGTCAGGGAGCGGGAGTGAAAGTACCTGCTTCCCCCGGTGCCGGGCCGCATCCCACCGTGGCCGGAATTCTGGGCGCAATCCCGTTCGGCATCGGTGCCGTCTACAACGGGCAATATGCCAAAGCATTGGCGCACCTGCTGATCTTCGTCGGCCTCATCTATGGGGTAAGCAACACTGGTGATTGGGGCGGACTTCTGTTCGGCCTGGGCATCGCCTTCTTTGTCTTCTATCAAATCTCCGATGCCGTACGCACCGCAAAAGCGTTGCAGGCGGGCCAACCCGCGCCCGATCCTTTGGGGCTCGCGCAAACTTTCGGCGGCGGAGGAGGAGATAAGGTCGATACCTCCAAGATCCCGATTGCCGCGGTCGTCCTGATCGGATTGGGCGTGCTTTTTCTACTCGACACCCTTGGCCTGTGGAGCTTCGATGCTAACCGCTTCTGGCCGATCATCCTGATCGTTATCGGAGGCTGGTTGTTTGCCCGCCGCTTCGGTCTCTTCGGATACACCTCAAGCTCTGATTGCGATCGCTGCCGGGCGCGCTGTTTGATGGGTCCAGCAATCATGGTGACTCTCGGCGTGCTTTTCCTGCTGCAGGAAGTCGGGCGCGGCACCTTCGGCTTCCATCGCACCTGGCCTCTGCTGCTGGTTGTGATTGGCGTGATCAAAGTACTGCAGAGCAGTGCATCCACGGCTGGCCATATCGACACTCATTTACCGCCTACGCCGCCTGGCGCGCCGCCGAGCCCGGTCAGCGGCCCAGTGACGGGGGAAGTGGTGCAGCCCTCGAGCGAGGTGCGCAATGGTTAGCCCGGTCCAGGCTCCTCCACCGCAGGTTCCTCTACCGCCCAGACAACCACGTTCTCTGGCCGGTCCGGTAGTGCTCATCGTCCTGGGAATTGTTTTTCTGATGGGCACGATGGGCTTGCTCAACTGGCACCGGCTCGGCATCTGGTTCGCGCATTACTGGCCGGTGCTGATCATCATTTGGGGCGTGATCAAACTCGTTGAGTACCAGTCGGCTCAAAAACACGGCCTGCGGCCGCGCGGCATCGGAGCCGGCGGCGTTTTCTTGCTGATCGTCCTGATCGTCTGCGGCTTTGTCGCAACCCAGGCAACGCGCTTCAATTGGGAAGAGATTGGCAAACAGATCGATATTGGCGACGAAGACATCCCGTTTTTCGGCCACAGCTATACCTACGACGACCAGCTACAGCAGGACTGGCCCGCAGGCGCGAACCTGCATGTCGTCGATGATCATGGGGCCGTGAACATCAGCGCTTCTAACGATCCGGTAATCCACATCACAATCCGGAAAAGAATCAGGGCTGAGAATCAGGGAGACGCCGACAAGTGGAACGCCGGTACCAAGCCGCAGATCAACACCAGCGGGCAGACCGTCACCGTGAACGCGAACACGCAAGGCGCGGGCGATCACTGGATAGCGACCGATCTGGACATCGTTATTCCGCGCAAGGCCTCGGTCACCATTTCTAACCAGCGCGGCAATGTCAGCGTTCTGGGCCGCGACGGCGATCTCCAGCTCTCTAACCAGCACGGCCAGGTCACGGCTTCGGACATAAACGGCAAAGTCAATCTCGACGCGGAACATAGCTCAGCGCGCATCACACAGATCGCCTCCGATGTTTCCATCCAGGGGCACTTGAACGACGTGTCGGTAGAAGAGGTGAAAGGCTCGGTGCGGCTCAACGGCGAGTTCGTCGACGGGGTAAAGCTCTCGCGTATTGCCAAGACCGTCACCTTCAAGTCTTCGCGCACCGACATGGAACTCGCTAAACTCGATGGTGACCTGAATCTGGACTCCGACGATCTCCGCGCCAACAATCTGACCGGGCCGCTTCGAGTCTCCACTCGCTCCAAAGACATCCACTTGGAAGGCGTCAGCGGAGATGTGCGGGTGGACGATGAAAGGGGCGATATTGAACTCCGCATCGTGAAGCTGGGCAACGTCCAGGTGGATCATCGCAGCAGCGGAGATCTCCAGATCTACATCCCCGACAAGGCAAGTTTCCAGGTGGATGCGCGCTCGCGTGACGGCGAAATTCAGTCTGACTTCCCACAACTGAAGATCGACAATAACAACAACCTGGCCACCACCAGCGGTACGGTGGGCACGGGCGGCCCCAGAATCGTTCTCAACAACGAGCACGGCACGGTAGAGATTCGCCGCGGCTCTTCAGCTGCCCAAATCCCCGAACCACCGGCAACTCCCAAGACGCCCAAGCTGCCGTCTCGAGGCTCAGGCGAGGTCGAGCCCACGGAACAATGACACATTCGAGGCAATTATCCCCGTCAGAACAAGGGGTTAAAAATTTCAAGATCGATGGTATAAGGCCAAAGTCTCCGTCGTCATCCTGCCGTGATCTCGTTTTCTCTTAAGATGATTGTCGCGGAGAAGTTGATTGGGCGGGCAGTGGGTATCGTGACTAGAACTCGCGAAGAAACTATGGGCACTGAGACCGGATGACCGCTAGACACTCCTCGCGGCTTTTAGTGCAGCTCACCATCTCAACAAAATTGGCTTTTGTGATAAGCCGGATTTGACGGGCCATCAGCAGAATAAGAGCAGGGCCGATGTCGTGTTTGGCTCCCAAGGATACCTTCGTTCTCGCAAGCATTTTTCCGTCATGGTCCGACAGTACGTACCAGTAGTGTGGTCTCTTCCTGTCACTTCCTTGCACTGGAGCTTGTTTCTTAGTTGTTCTCGTACTTTGTCGGAGTCGAGGCAGGACATATAAAAGCTGCTATTTCTCTGAGGGCTCAAGCACCATACGGAACCGCTCAAGGTCAGAGATCATAGCAGGTGAAAGAGAGGATTCGCTCTGAGAGAGAAATTCATATTCCTCGACGAACGAACTAAAAAATTTGGTCACGGCGCGAGGAAGATCGGTCTCAGATGCGAAGGCTCCGGTGCTGGTTTCGGAAACGACAAAGCGTTGCCCCTCGTCGATCTGAATTTTGAGCAGAATTTCTTGTTTTAAATTGTAGCCGGTACCGGGAAGAGGTCCAGGTCCATAGAGCGTGATCACTCCAACTGAACGCCAACTTCGTCTGTCCAACCCCTTGCGCCTTTCGATAGGGGAAGCGGTCGCTGTAGACATGGAAACCTCTGTGGTTACTGTGGTAACCGTATACAGACATGATGCGACAGCCGTGGGATCACGTCAAGAACCGGGAGTGCGTATGCCGAACGGGTTTTTCGCCGTTGCCATATTGGCAAATGGTGTGCGACACTCCGGGTTAGGTCCACCTTACCCACTCACTCTGCATCTCCGGCCAAGAAGACTCATGACGAGGAACCGATCTTTACAAAGTCTGATTTCTCTGCGCTTCTGAAACGGGCTTGCAAGACTCGGCGCCGAAGACTTATCAACCGCTCACGCCGAATCCTTCGAAGCCCCCTTCAAGCCGCGCTCAGTGGCCTTGGCGGCGCTCGCTTGGGACCCCGCTTTCGGACCAGCAGAAAACGAATCCGTTCCAGCAGTTCGGCAGGCAGGTGCATCCCTTTGGGAAGAAACACATCAGCTCGAGTATCGGAATCGTACATCTTAACTTTGCCTGAGAGCAGAATCGCGGGCGTCTGCGGAGAGATGCTCTTAATCTGGTCGATCAAGCGCATGCCATCTAGACCGGGCATGATGAGATCGGCCAACACCAGATCCACCCCGCCATTGCGAAAACGTTCCAGCGCTTCCTCGCCACTCGTGCACGCCAGCACGCGATACCCTCGGGTTTCCAGGAGAACTTTACGAATGGAGAGCGCTTGTTCGTTATCGTCGACGCAGAGAATCGTTCTTTTTGGCTTCATTTTTCGTTTCCGACGCGGCACACGCGATGGCCGCCGGGGGAACCTCGAAAACTTTATTTTTGGATTTGAGAATTCAGAGCGACATGCATCCTAAAGCTGCGGTGCCGTCATGTAAAGTACCGCGCATGCTAATGGGACATTCTGCCCATTGACAACGTTTTGATAATTGTGCTCTCCGTGATTTTTCGCCATGAAGCGGAGCGCAGGACCTCAAAAGAAAATCTCGCCGCGCAGGACTTCAACAGCATTTCCACCGACGCGCACGTTAATCACTCGATTATCCACGCGCGAAGCGCGCACGAACATGCGGCTCGGGCGGTGCATCTCGATACCTTGCTCGATCAATTTACGCTCGTCCGGTTGTGCGACGCCGTGCGCCACCATCCAGGCTGCCGCGCAGCCGGCAGCGGAGCCCGTAGCCGGATCTTCTCCGCTATAGAACAGCATGCGGGCGTGCAGACCGGCGGCGGAATCCACGGTCTCACGGGTCACGAAGTAGAAGAACTTCCCGCCGGTTCGCTCCAGGTACTGGGCGGAGCCGCGCTGGTCCACGTTCAGGCGGCTCATCACTTCAAGCCCACGCAATGGAACTATCGTGAATGGTACTCCGGTCGAGACTGTCTGGATAGGCAGAGACGGGTCGATGTCGCCATCGCGCAACCCTGCGACACGGATCACTTCATCGCGATCATGCACGGGTCCGAACTTCGGATCTGCCTGCTTCATCTCTCCAAACAGCGGCTGGCCTGCAATTTCTTGAAATGTCACCGGCACCTTACCGATGTTCAGGTCGAGAACAATTTCGTCCGCTCCATCTGATCCGCGCAGCTGGAACGCTGTCCCCAGCGTAGGATGACCGGCGAAGGGCAATTCTTCCTGAACGGTGAAGATACGGACCCTGATCCCACGCTCACGCTCGCTCGCGGCATCGCGCGGCAGGACGAAAGTTGTCTCCGATAGATTCATCTCGCGAGCGATCGCCTGCATCTGCTTGTCAATGAGCCCGCGCGCATCTGGAAAAACCGCTAAAGAATTTCCCTCCAGAGCACGTGCGGTGAAGACGTCCCACTGGGCGAAGGAAAGACGCTGGGTTGCTTTGGACATACGAGACTATTGTAGAGATGAGCTATTGTCGGCTTCGGATCGAGAATTTCTCCGAGCTTCCTGGTCACGATGTCATCTCCTTGGGGGAAGATACTTGCACCATGCTCTCAATGCCCCCCGCCCCGTGAAGGTTCTCGAGCTGGATGATGAGCGGCAAGGTCACTTCCTGGCCTTCCGCCGCAAGCAATGCCCCGGCACGGCTGCGGATCTCTTGTTCGACGATCATGCCGGGAGCGAGTTCTGCAATCGTCATGCGCCGCACTTGCTTGTCGGCGGCCTCGGGTTCCAGTTCCACCAGAGCCTCAAAGATCCGGCGATCCAATCCTTTGTGCTTCCTCGATAGACGGGTTGCGGCCTCGGACCTGGAAAGACCCTTTCGCAACAGATCGTCGAAGGCCAGCGTCACTTCGAGGATTTCCGCCCCCAGTCGCAGTTTTGCCTTAACAGGGTTGGCGATATCGCCGTCTACTACTATGGCTTGCTTCTGGTGCGCGATGATCCATGCCACTGATTCCATCCGGGAAATGTTCGCCAGCAGATCGCGTGCAATCATGGGGTGAGTATCGTAGAGCTCTTGTTGTTCGGGAGACAGCTCCCGGCCGGCATAAACCGCATCGATGATCTCCGGGTCGATCGCCACACAGCCCAGTTGCGACAACATCGCTGCCATTTCAAACTGCCAGGCGTTTGCCAGGGACAAGCGGCTGACAATGTGATGGACATAGCGCCGCGCCCGTGCGGCGCGGCTGAACGCGGCAGGATTCACCAGGCTCAGGACCTCCGTGAGCATCTGAATGCTTCCACTCAGGGTCTGCTCCAGCAATTGCCTCTCGGCACTGACTAGCCGGTATTGCTCAATCGCCGCGGTCAACGCGGCTGCCAATAATTCTTTGTTGCACGGCTTGGTCAGGAAACGGGAGATGTGGCCCTCGTTCACTGCCTTGGTTGCGGCATGAATATCGCTCTTGCCGGTCAACATGATGCGAACCGTATCCGGAGCCCGCACTCTGATTTCCGCGAGTAGTTCGGCTCCATCCATCCGTGGCATGCACATGTCTGAGACCACAACGGCATAAGGGCCGGTTTTCTCGATGGCGGCCAGCGCACTCTTACCGTCCGTGGCGATATCCGCTTTGAAAGCGCCATGCAACAGGCGCTGGTAGCCATACAGAATGGCAGGTTCATCATCGATCAGGAGAATTTTCTCGGTCATAGATTTGAGTAAAGCTGTTGCTCGCACTCCCGTACTGGTTTTGGTCTCGCGCGGCTCGCTAGGCTCATCGCTTGCCAGTCGGCGGTGACATACCCCTGACACATCGGCAGCGGGAGCGTCTTTCTTCAGGGGTTTCGGGAGAATCCAGCCCACTTTCGCGCCCGTCAGGTTTGACTGTCCCTTGATCCCCCGCGTATCCTTACCCAATGCGCAATTTCTCCGCACATTGCCTGACTGGTTGTTGTATGCCGGCGCAGGCCTGTGGGTAGCGCGAGCGAGTTTCCCAGCACCCACCCGGCCTAGTGAGGGTGGGTTTCGTTTTTGTCCGATTCCTATCCGACGCGAAGTTGCTGGGGGTAGGGACCTCCCACTTCGGCATGAAGAATTGAATTTCCCAGGAGGAACAATGAGCACCGCAACTGTTTCTAACGCCGTGACCCCAAATCTCCGTATCAACGACACCGCCCCCGACTTTACCGCTGACACCACACAGGGCAAGATCAACTTCCACCAGTGGATCGGCGACGGCTGGGCAATCCTGTTTTCCCATCCCAAAGACTTCACTCCGGTCTGCACCACCGAGCTCGGTTACATGGCCAAGCTGCAACCGGAATTCGCCAAACGTAACTGCAAAGTCATCGGACTCAGCGTGGATCCCGTGAGCAACCACAGCAAGTGGTCCGTGGACATCGAAGAAACCCAAGGCAGCAAAGTCAATTACCCGATGATCGGAGACTCCGACCTGCATGTCGCCAAGCTCTACGGCATGCTGCCGGCCGAAAGCGGAAGCACTTCAGAGGGACGCACTGCCGCCGACAACGCCACGGTGCGCACGGTTTTCGTGATCGGTCCCGACAAGAAGATCAAGCTGATGCTCAGCTACCCGATGAGCACCGGCCGCAACTTTGACGAAATCCTGCGCGTCCTTGATTCCATGCAGCTCACGGCCAAGCACAAAGTGGCAACGCCGGTGAATTGGAAACCGGGCGAGGACGTAATCATCGTGCCGGCAGTATCCAACGAGGAAGCCCAGCAGAAATTTCCCGGCGGATGGAAGACGGTGAAGCCGTATCTGCGGGTGGTGCCGCAGCCGAAGTAGGAGGCCAGTTGCGCGGGCGGCCTGTCGGGAAGGTTGTATCGCGCGCCGTCGGAGGCGAGCCCAGCTCGGCACGGCAAATTCGTCGCCACGGATTCACGCGGATTTGTATGGATCAGGAGCTGTTTCGCTCAGCTTGATCCCTGCAATCCGTGGGATCCGTGGCCTCTTTCTATCCGCGGAGGGCCGGCAAAGTTGCAAAGTGTTCCACGTGGAACATTTTGTGCATGCTTTTTAGTACGTACAATTAAATACGTTTATGTGCGTATGGTGTACAGGGCCAAGGAGTTAAGCAAGGCTCACCCACGGAAGCGCATGGGGTCCGGTGATCGGTTAGGTCTTCAAAGCTGAACTGCTTGCTGGCGCCCGGATGAAACCAATAGCATGGGCGTGCATCTCGGGGCAGTCGGTTCCGCAAGCTCTTTTAGGCGGGCTGTCTCCAGATCACCGTTCCATGAGCGTATTCGCGCGACTCGCGATAAAGAATCATGTGGCTCGGGAACCGAGTGGATTGCCAGCCTGGAATTCTCTGCGTGATGAGCCGCAGCAACTCGGTGGCGGGCATTCCGGCTGCGGGCACCGTGACGGTCAGATTGTTGTAGTCGGGGTGCCCCAGACGATACTGCTTGTTGGTGGCTTCATACCTAAAGAGGAACGGCAACTCGTCTTTGATCCGCACCAAGAGTTCCCGGATGTTCCACTCTTTCGCTTCCACGAAATCGCACGGCCAGTCATCCTTGACCGGGAACTGAGCGTCGAATCCATCAGGAGGCTTGTTGGACGTCTCTCGCTCGCGCCCTGGGTCGTGAGGGCCGAAACTGTTGCCGTTCCACTCGCATAGGTTCCCGCCCTGACCTGTGTAGTACTTGATGAGCGTGTTCTCTGGTGCTAGAGCGGTCCAGTTCTTGTGGACGGTCAAGCAGGTGAACGTCATCTCGCCGATCTCGATGTTCCGCCGGCCCATGATCTTGAACCGGTGCTGCGACAGGCGGGCTTTCAGGTTGTCGGCCTTGCCTACGTACACCAAGATTCTGTTTCGGAACAGGTGATAGACAGCTTGCTCTGCTGATGTTCTCCAGTCACCGCCATTTTGCTCGAACCTAAGCTAATCGCGGATTAATCAGTCGGTTTCAATCCTAGGAAATCCAAGCAATTCAACTGCTCACACAGATCGTCAATGTCCTCAGTACGCAGCGGCGCGGGCTGGACAACATCCCCGAACTTGAAGTGTTCCGCCGTGAAGATCGTTGGGAAGTCCCCCGAGATCGCCTCGGCGTCACAGTACCTGTAGGTTCTCTGGAACAACCTGAGCGCCACTATAATCGTGCTCACACCATTCTCACCCAGTTTGATTACAGTTTCCCGATTTTCTTTCGTCGGCATGACTCATTCTCCCCTTCGTTTTTCTCCGCAATGCTCACACAATTCCGCCACGCTTCCGAACGCACTCGTCAGTTACTCCTCACTTTAACGTGGGATTTCGTGGTCACCATGTTGGGTGGCCTATGCACGACGAGATGGAAGAGATGTCATTCCGCCCCTTAGTGTGAAATAGCTGCACCCGATCGAGCCGCGTCGGACCTCATCCGTCGCGGCCCTTTCGCAAGATTCGGCAGGCCATATTCTATAATCATCTGCCGCACAGGAGATGGCCTGGCTTCGATGATTGAAAAGTTGGCGGTTGGACAGCTTTACTCAAACGACGAGATCTTCAGATCCCTAAAAGTGTCCAACGCCGGCGGCATCCGCCTCTCGACCTCAGACAAAGCAGTTCTGAGGGCGACGATTATGACCTCCGATCAGAGCTTCCACGGTGCCCGCGAGAATCCTTACCATGACAGGCTTGAGGGCGGCATCCTGACCTACACGGCGACAGGAAAACTTGGCCAACAGACGCTTGCGGGAATAAACAGCCGATTGATCGAGCAAAAGATCCTCAATTTCCCGATACACGGGTTTGCCTTAATTGCCAGCAGAAGGAACAGGTCTGTCGGAGCACAACGCTGGAAGTACTTGGGATTGCTCGAGTATCTCCGGCATTATCCGGACACTCAGCTCGACGCGGACGGCAAGGTTCGCAAGGTGTGGCTTTTCGAATTCAAGATTCATGATGAACGACAAGTTCTGCCGCTTGCGGTCGATGCGACCATTGCGAATGAAGTAATTACTGCGTCGAGGCTCCGGGAGGCCAACAATTCTGCCGACGACGAAATCGTCGATGAAAGCAGCCAGCGACAAACTGAAAACATCAAACAAATTGAAGAGGTTCGTGGTAGGTTGCTGGCAATGGAGCCTAGAGGCTTCGAGGTGTTTGTCAAGGAATTGCTCCTCCATTGCGGCTTCCGGGACGTTTGTGTCACTAAATTCACTGCGGACGGCGGCGTTGACGTAAACGCGAGAACTAGTGACCGAATTTGGATGTTCGAAAACACGCTGGTTCAAGTCCAAGCGAAACGTTGGTTGCACTCTGTCGGACGGAAAGAAATCGCCGAATTGCGTGGGAGCTTGCAACCATTTGCTAGAGGCGCTGTCCTCACGACCAGCCATTTCTCAAAAGCAGCTATCAACGAGGCCAGCGAAGAAGGGAAAAATCCCATTGCCCTTGTCGACGGTTTTAAGCTGTCGAAGATTGTACTTGACGAGCAGTTTGGCTTAAGCCTTGACGCTCCGAGCCTAGCGAGACAGTAGCGAGAGTTGGAACGGCACTGCTCCGGCCAGCAGATCGACGCTACCCTTCAGCACGCAATCGTCAACCAAGGTAGCGTGGTAAAGCAGTTCGGAATCAAGGGTACGGAAGCGCATGAGTTCCGGTGAACTTCACGGTCTTCAAAACCGGCGGGCGGCAGGTTTCCTGTCGCCGGTGCGTTCGACTCGCACACGCTTCCGCCATTTACCATCAACGCCTTACATTACGCGCACTGCCTTCGTATCGCCCTGCCTGAGGGCGGTGCACAATTGGTGCACAGTAGCTTGCAGACGCCGCATGGCTTTGGCCGCATCTCCTTGACACGTCTTCACAGTTCATTGTCGTCTCAACGCTCGAGTGCCAATCTCCTCACTGATCCAAATCGAACATGCATGCAACTGTGACCAGGGAAGAATCACAAGCTGCGGCAGTATAGGGTTTCGGTCGGCACCACCAACAGCCTAAAGGACCGCCGGCCCATTTAACTCCTCCACGTTGCGAACGGCGCATGATACAGGAGATGGCCGACTAAGCGAATATGCAAACAGTTGCACACTCTGTTCTGAAAATCATAGAACAGCACGATTGTTGGAGTCGAAGGGAGAAAGTTGGAGTAAGCTGTTACGCCCTGCGGTACGAATTCGCGTGTCTTACTCGCGTTGATTCTGAGACTTCGAAAATTGGAGCTGCGAATGAGATTAAGTCGGATGCTGTGCCTCCTGCTGACAACATCTGTTGTCTGCTCTTTGTGGACTCTAACAACGCACGCGCAGAACGTTTTTACGGTAGCGGGAGGAGCAGTGAGAGACGGTGGGCCAGCGACTAGCGCAGCTCTCTCCTTCCCGCAATTCGCAGCAAGGGATCAGCGGGGAAACATCTATGTCACTGACTATTTTGGTCATCGGATTCGAAAGATTACTCCCGCAGGAATTATCAGTACCGCTGTAGGCAATGGTATCTCCGGTTTCAGCGGAGATGGTGGTCAGGCGAAGCACGCGAACGTAAGTTTCCCTAGCGGAATCCTGTTCGACACGGCCGGGAACCTTCTATTTTCGGATAAGTCCAACAATCGAATTCGTAAGGTTGACGCGTCCGGCATCATCACCACCATAGCAGGGAACGGAACGGCGGGCTATAGCGGTGACGGTGGACCCGCGACCGCGGCGAGTCTGAACGCTCCCCGCGGTATGGCGCTCGATAACGCCGGAAATCTCTATTTCGCTGATAGCAACAACAACGTAGTCCGGAAGATTGATACCTCAGGAATCATCACGACGGTAGCTGGGAATGGAACTGCAGGATTCAGTGGAGATGGCGGTCCAGCAACATTGGCGATGTTGAACCAGCCATTTGGAGTTTTCGTCAATCGCGGGAGCCTATACATTGCCGACTACAGCAATGAGCGAGTCCGCAAGGTGGATACATCCGGCACGATAACGACCTTCGCGGGAAATGGTTCCTTCGGTTGTACAGGCGACGGCGGATCAGCGACCTTAGCCTCGATAGGTCGCCCTAAAGCATTCGTGATCAGTGGCAGCACGTTGCTGATCAGCACGAGCGGCTGCTCGCGTGTGCGTGCAGTCGACCTTCGTACGAACGTGATCACCACAAGCGTTGGGTCCGCCTCTGGCTTCGATGGGGGTGGGAACCCTCCGCTGGTCTCCCTATTCGAATTTCCGCATGGTCTATTCCTTGACCAACAAGCTAATCTGGTGGTTGTGGATGCCGAGAACAATCGCCTCCGAAAGGTTGATTCAAGCTCTGGAACTGTTATCACGATTGCGGGTGGGTACACGGGTGACGGAGGCCCGGCGAGCGAATCCAGCCTGAACATGCCACAAGGATTTAACTTTGATTCTGCCGGCAACCTGCTGATTGCTGATTCATTCAATGAGCGAATCAGGAAGGTGGACACGACGGGAAAAATCACCACTATCGCCGGAAGCGGGATTTCTGGTTATACCGGAGATGGCGGGCCAGCAACGGCTGCAACATTATCTGTGCCGATGGCGGTGGCCGCCGACCAAGCTGGAAACGTGTACATCGCAGATCAATTCGGTTCCGCTCTGCGTAAGGTTGACACGAGTGGGACGATTAACACAGTCGCTGTGAGTGGATTCTTCGGCCTCTTGACGGGGCTCGCCGCCGATCCGGTCGGAGATTTGTTCGCGGCGGATGCGGAGCTTTGTGTCATCTGGAAGATTACCCCGACAGGAACTATGAGCAGGGTTGCGGGAGCCAGCGATTTCAGTTGCGGATACAACGGAGATGGCATCGCCGCAACCAAAGCAATGCTGAATGAGCCGTGGGCCGTCGCCTTCGACGCGCAAGGTAATCTGCTCATCGCCGACACCTCTAACAATCGGATTCGGAGCGTGGACTACGGCACTGGGTTGATCAACACCCTTGCGGGAGATGGCGACTGCAGTTTTAGCGGAGACGGCGGGCCAGCGACATCCGCGGCGCTCTGCTTGCCGTTCGGAGTCGCGGCAAACACAAGTGGCACGTTGTTCATCGCCGATACCGAGAACTTCCGGATCAGGAGCGTCTCTGCCGGAACGATACAGACCCTAGCGGGAACCGGGGTTATCGGTTACAACGGCAATGGTCTTCCGGGGACGCAGACGAATCTGGACTTTCCGATGGGGATGGCCGTAAATCGTGCCGGCATCCCATACGAACTCGACGAAGAACAAGGCCGGGTACGAAAGATTCAGTAGTCTCCACTGTCCGGCCACAAACAGCAGCACTAACGCGTGGTTCAAAAGGACAGGTTGTCCCGATCCTGCTTTGAGCCGCGGACAAATTGTCCCAATGGCGCAGAATGCCAGCGTCTAACCCGTTGATTTTTCAAGTGTGACGCAGCTCGGCGTCCCGGCTAGCCAATTGCAACTTAGTCCTTCGATCTCTCCCGTAATCTTTTGCGAGGGTGCTTGCGCCCACTAGAAGGACTCAAGTCCATGAAGAAGGTCGTTCTATTTTGTTTGCTGCTGACGGTCACATTCGGCTACGCCGATGACTCCAAGATTTCACCCGAACTGCAAGGGTATAACTCTACCCAACCGGTACAGGTAATCGTGCAATATACGCCCGGAACGCAGACCAACTGCAGTGGGATACTCGGCCTGGTCGGTTGCGTGTTAGGCCCCATTTTGAAAATCCTGGGTCAGTTGCCGCTGATCAATGGCGTTGTCGCTCTGGTGGACGGAAACGGCATCGTGAACCTCTCGAATCAGTCGAACGTCGTCTACATCAGCAAAGACCGCTCGTTGACAACCATGTTCGACGACGCGCCTCCGGCGGTGAACGCGGGAGTCGCGTGGCAATCGAACTATATCGGCACGGGCGTGGGCGTGGCCTTGATCGATAGTGGCGTGAACAGTCATCCGGACTTCTACACCGGGGTGCTTCCATATCCGCGCATCGTGTACAACCAGTCCTTTGTGTCGGGAACATCGAGTGCGGGCGACCAGTACGGCCACGGAACCCATATCGCGGGCCTGATCGCAGGAGACGGCCTGGCTTCGACCGGGCCCTTGTACTCCAAGACATTCAAGGGAATTGCGCCGGGAGCGAACATCGTCAACCTGCGAGTGCTGGATGCGAACGGCGGAGCGACCGACAGCCAGGTGATCGCGGCGATCGGTCAGGCGATCTCGCTTAAATCGCAGTACAACATCCGGGTAATGAACTTGTCGCTCGGGCGGGCGGTGTACGAGAGCTACAAGCAGGATCCGTTGTGCAAGGCGGTCGAAAAGGCCTGGCAAAATGGAATCGTGGTGGTCGTGGCAGCGGGAAATAACGGACGTTACCTGCCTACATCTGGATACGGGACCGTCACCTCTCCAGGCAACGATCCCTATGTGATCACGGTCGGCGCGATGAAGACGATGGGAACTCCGCAGCGCACCGATGATCTGATTGCGAGCTATAGTTCCAAGGGTCCGACGGCGCTTGATCGCGTCGTCAAACCTGACATTGTCGCTCCCGGCAATTTACTGGTCTCCACGGAAACTCCCGGGACTACGCTGGAAAACACCGAACCCAGCAACCTGGTTCCGTACAGTTTCTACATGAACGGAGGCAGTTCGGCGCCATCGTCATCCTACTTCACGCTGAGCGGAACCAGCATGGCCACAGGCGTGGTCAGCGGAGCCGTTGCCGATCTGCTGCAAGCGCGCCCGGGTCTGACGCCGGATCAAGTGAAGGCGCGACTGATGAAGACGGCTTACAAGACATTTCCGCAGTCGAGCAGCGTGTACGATCCCACGACAGGGAACATCTACACCAGCCAATATGACATTTTCACAGTTGGCGCCGGGTATCTGGACATTGCGGCGGCATTGGCCAGCACCGATCTGGCAAGCGGGACTGCGATGTCTCCTATCGCAAACTACGACAAGACTTCGGGCAATGTTTATCTGACATTCAATGGGTCCTCGGTCTGGGGCAAATCCGCAATGTGGGGAAGTACGGCGGTTTGGGGTTCGTCTCAGTTCACGGGCGCAACTTCTGCGATGTGGGGCTCGTCCGCTCTGTGGGGCTCGTCCGCGATGTGGGGTAGCAGCGCGATGTGGGGCAGCAGCGGGATGTGGGGTAGCAGTGCGATGTGGGGCAGCAGCGCCATGTGGGGCAGCAGTGCGATGTGGGGTAGCAGCGCGATGTGGGGCAGCAGCGTAGCGGGCGGAGAACATAATTGAGCGTCTCCGGTTGCGGCGCACTTTCCTTCACGTAGAAACGGCGAGGAGGAGATCTCGGAGGCGCAGGTCTTTCGGACAAATACCAGACCGAATCTTTTATTAGGACGATCTGGTATTAGGACGATCCGGTATTAGACCGATCTTTTATTAGGACGATCTGGTATTAGGACGATCCGGTATTAGACCGATCTGGTACTAGACAGATCTTTTACCGGGCCGATCTTTATCAGGACGATCTTTTACCAGGCAGGTTTTGGGAAAACGCAGTTATGCTCGATGCTAAAGTGAGGTACTTCCCCAATGGCTCCTCGAGTTTTCTAACCTTCGACAGCGACATGCTGCTGGAAAAGGTTCAGAATGCGTCGATGACAATGTTGAGGGCGGCGACGGCGACCATGGGCATTCGGAGACCTAAGGTCGGAGCGTGCCTGGCTGATCTGGCGGGCGCGTGCGTCGCATATAACGGCTCGGATGTGCCGCTAACTTGCGCCATCGGAGTTGGAACATCTGCCGCCGCTGACCAAAGGGACATCGAGGCTATCGAAGCTTTTTATCATTCCCGAAAATCACCGGTCCGCATCACAATCTCCGGTCGAACTGACAACGGGGTCAATTCGTTATTGGCGAGCCGCGGATACAAAGCCGGAGCGCCGATGGAGAATTGGTGGAGGCCGCTCGCCGATATCCCTGGCAAGTCTCTGCCCGATAACATTCAAGTCCAGCCGGCCACGATAGACGACGCTGAGGTGTGGGTGCGCACCGTGGCGGCAGGTTTCCAGGAATCCGACGCGCCCGTGGATGATTCCAAGCTGCCACCCAGGCTGCTCGACACCTTCTATTGTTTCGGATTTGCCGATGGCGCGCGCCCGTTTTTGGTACGACGAAACGGTGAAGTAGCGGGTGGGGGCGTTCTCCACATCAACGGAGACACGGCCCATCTGCGCACCACAAGCTGCCGATTTGTGCATCGGCGTAACGGCGTGCAAACGGCTTTGTTGAACGTCAGGCTGCAGTGGGCTCTGAGAGCTGGGTGCCGCTTTGTGTTCTCAAGTACCGCAGGGATCGGAGCCTCGGCTCGGAACCTGGGGCGCTTCGGGTTGGTGCCGCTCTCTATCAGCTTCTTGATGTCAAAGGCCTGCTGATAGTAGAGAAACTTCTTGGCTTCCTCTGCATTATTTTTGAAGATGACTTGTAGAGTCTTTCACTTCTCCAATTTCCCTGTGACGTTCACAATTGAACTGTCCTTAACGTCGATTTCCCCAACCCAGTCCTTGTAGCCATCCGCAACAAGCTGAATCTTGTGCTTCCCCGGCTTGAGCTTGAGCAATGCCGGAGCGTGTCCGCGTCCGACCGAATCGACGAAGATCTCGGCCCCATCTGGATCTGATGTGATCGAAGCGGTTCCCTCACCCGTCGCAGCAGGTGCCGGAGCGGCCGAACTCGCAGGTGCTTCCTGCTTCGGTACGGCAGGAGGCGGCTGCACCTCGATCGAGGTCATCACCGCGGGACGAAGTTGCGGCTCGATCGATGCTGCCTGGTGGGGCTTTGCTGAAGCGGGAATCGCAGCAGTTGGTTGGACAAAACTCTGGGCACTGACTGGGGAGCCTGCGTTAGCAGTTTGCGGTACCAATGCGGACGGCACATGCAAGGCAAGGTATGGAGCGAAATCTCCTGCGACCGCATGAATCGTTTTCTTGTCTAGCACCTTAATCTTCGGATTGTTAGGATCTTTTTCGGAGAACAGTTCGAGAGTGACAGTTTGACATGTTTCCTGAATTGCATCTGCCGGATACTTATACAGTCCGTCAAAGGTTGCGTCCGTAATGTTTACGACAGAATTGTGTTCATCCGCAATGCGCTCGACCTTGCCTGGGAATAGCGGCTTCACTTCTTGAGTGCCACAGAGGAGCTTCATTTTGTAAAAATCTGTCTTGAAATGCAGCTTGGCGGGTCCGGGAGCATAGCCGTGGGACGCCGCCATACCCCGGCCAAATGCCGACAAAAATGACTCTTTCAATCGTGGGCTGGCCTGCACTAGCAGGACTGGTTCATACTCTCCGACGTACTCAGCCCAGCCTTTGAGAGAGTCGAGAGGTTGGAAAGTACCTTGCACAGCGTTCGCATTTTTGCTGTTGCGCTTTTCCTTTTCTCTCCCTGCCTTGACCTCGCTGGCAAGCCCTCTGTGCAGAACAATGGGTGTAATAAAAGCAACATCGTAGTCACCAACGCCGAAAATGTATGGGTCCAGTTTAAACTTCTCGACGTTCGCATTGGCCTTAATTGCATCAAGCGGATATGAGTCGACGGGAGGTTCCAGTAGAAACTCGGAAGAGGGCTTCTGGATAGAGGACATTTTGGTCCGTGCCGCCTCTAACAAGGGCAGCGCCTGCTCGATGCGGATTATGCCGGAAATGCCGGGGAAACCCGGTCGTCGTGACACATCTCCAAATGTTGTAATTCCGATCACTCGCCCTCGTGAATTGAAAAGCGGACCACCAGAATTACCGGGATTGATGTTTATGTCGGAAATAACTGCGCGCGCTTCAACCTTGCTGACAATTCCTGTCGTCATCACCTTGCTCTGATGAAGCGGGCTTCCAATCGTAAAAACACGCTCACCTTCTTCGGCCGGTATATCTCCCTCCTTCAGTAAAGGTGCGGCGTGAGCCTCCGGAACTCTGGAAAAATCAACCCACAGCACCGCCACGTCCTTTGTAGAATCGGCTGCTAATACCTTGGCGGGGAGCAGGCGCTTCTCGTCAAACTGAACGGCGATGTAATCAGAGGTAGTGACGACGTGCTGGTTTGTGATCACCAGGCCTGAAGGATCGGCGATAAAACCTGTTCCGTGCCCCGCTCCCACCTCCGCCCAGACGGTGACAACAGCATCCCTGTACTTCTTGAACACAGACGTAAGGTCATCAACAGAAGATGGTTGTCCTTCTAGGATATTAGCGTTGTCATTGCTCAATTCGAGTGTTGTCTCCGGCACGGTAACCGCTGCTTGCATGTCCCACGAGTATTGCTTTCCTTCGAAGGTCAAGGGTTTCATGGAAACAATATGGTACTGCGCGGGAACAACCTGCATCTCGACAGTGCCGTCGACTTTGGTAGTGGCGGTGAGCGGCTCAGAGACAGACTGGCCCGAAGATGGCTGTAGAGTGAAGGCGAATTTGGGTATCGGCTTAACGTTGAGGTCCCTGTCGACGACCATTGCCCTAATCGTTAGCTTTGCCATGTTCTGGTTTCCGGCTACGGGGGCCGATACAGCCGATGAAGGCGTTTGCGTAACCGCGCTTATCGACAAGATAGGAAAAAGCAGCGCTTTACAAACCCAGTGATTTAGCATGAGAAAACTCCATTTTGAGCTGTTGTCTGCACGGGGCCGAAGCAAAGCGCCAGACGCGAGAACGACGTTACGACAAAACTCGCGAATGCGCGTGAGGACGTTTGCATGCAGAGTCCCTATTGTTAGATATTGGTCCACTCTCAGGGGAGGATGTTAGTGGACGGGCTAAAGGGCCGGGACTACCGAGGCGCCGAATACTTCGGGAGCGAACGAATTCTGCTACTAATGCGGCCTGTTGTCAATCTGAAAGCTAAAGCAACGAAAAGCCACTCGTTTGCGCAGGAGCGGATGGCGGGTGAACGTAGTAGTCGCATGAATTGAGTGAAGTCGGAGGAGCCGATCTATGGCCACTCTCTTTTGCGGCTTGGAGGTGCTCGATAGACTGAGGAGGAAGAGATCGTCCAACTTCAAAACCGGTGTGCGGGCAGGTCTCCCTGTCGCCGGTGCGGTCGACTCGCATACACTTCCGCCAAAACGAAAGCCTTAATTGGCTTTCTCTTTCTGCGCTCCAGACAAAGAACATTCAACGGTGTATGACGATATTCGCCTTGTGTTCGCCTAGATTTCAGGTTATAGTTTTCAGGCATGGCAGCAAATATATGTCGAGAGTGCGAGGAGCTGAAGAAAGCAAGCCTCGACGCGCGCCACCACTGGATGGGCTACCGCCCGATGCACACTGGGCATAGGCCGAAGTCACGGTGGCTCAAAGAAGATAGGAACGTGGAGTCAAGGCTACACGAAGCCTACAACTTGGCTGAGGCGAAGTACCAACTTCACCTCAACACGCACGCGGACTCGGTCAACGCACACGACACTTACAGGAATTTGAGCATCGTAATTCGCAATGGGCGGCTCACACCGTAGCGAAACGAAAATAAGTTGTGGCATGATACGTGACAAGGAGGACCAAATCGTATGGGTAAAAATACACACACTGTTTATCGTGATGCGAAGACGGGACGTTTAATCACGGAACGCAAAGCTGACCAGCTATCACCGAGCAAGGTCGTAAAAGAGCAGATGCCCAATCCAGGGCGTGGAGACACTGGCCGGGGCAAGAAGTAGCTACTCGCGCCAGAGCGTTTATTTTTCCAGGCGCAAAGGAGGCAACAATGAACGCCGATGGGTACAACTTCTTAGCCTATTGCGACGAGTGTAAAGAAATGGGGTCGGTTTCCTGTAGCCGCAACGAACTGAGACAAGGCAATCCTGTAACGGTCTGTGCCATTGTATGCACGCACACATGGACCCTAAGCACCGAAGATACCAAAAAAATCCGCGATGAAGTTGCCGCCTTCGCTTAGAGATGAAATGAGTGAAGCAGACAAGAGGTTCTGTTGTGCGCGGATTCGACTGGCACACGGTTCCGCCAATTTGTTTCCGCAAATCTACATTATTGGCGGAACGCCTTCGCGCGAGAGCTCCGGTTAAGTGAGGCCGAAGGCCGCTTCGTCCCTCTACCGCGGTTGCGCAAACCCTGTAAACACGCGCTTGCCCTGCCGGAAGAACTCGCCGAATGAGATGGTCAGCGGGATTTCACTTCCATTCTTATGCAGCCCCGGAAGGGGCACGCCGTCCCAGGTAATATGCCGCTGGCCTGTGGCTACGTATCGTTTGACCGCGTGTTCGTGAAGGTGTCGCAGATAGTCAGGCATGATGACGGTGAGCTTGCCACCGATCAGTTCGTCGGGCCGATAGCCGAAAATTCTCTCCACCGACGGGTTGGCGAACAGCACAGTACTGTCTTCGTCAATCGTGAACACAGCCACCGATGCGGCTTGCGCCACCATGCGGAACTGAGCATCTGCCGCGGCCAGAGCTTTGCCGGCCGAGAGCCTCTCCGCGAAGACGCCGATCTGGCCTCCGAGCGCCATCAGGAATTCCCTGGTAGCGGCGGGAATCTCCCAGTGCTCGCGACTGAACATTTCGATGACGCCCAGCACATCCTTACCGAAGTAGACGGGAAAAGCGAACCCGGTGTTGAGTCCTTCCATTTCGGCTACGGAAGCGCGAGGAAAATTTTCTGCATGGCTTACGTCAGGCAGGTACTCAAACTGGCGGCTTTTCCAGACTGTCCCCGGAAGCCCTTCCCCTACTGTGAAGTGCCGGGCGCGAGTCACCACTTCGAACTTCTCGAAAGCGGCATCGTCAACTGTGGTGGCAAATTCCGCGCACTCGATCGAGAGATGGAGGTCGTTCACCAACCAGAAGGCAGCCACGTCAAACCGCAGCCGTGTCAGCAGCAACCGGAGAACGGCGGCGAATGGGTTACTCTCTTCGGCTTGGGTGAACAGCCGGGTGACGTGATAGCTGATCTCCCAATGATCGGCTGGCGTCGTAACCAGAAGTTGTTCGGTCCCCATCGCGAGCAGACATTCTATCCTGAAGCGATCGATTGCGTTTAAAGCCAGCCAGCATGGGTTGGCAAGGCGTCTCCTGGTACGTTCGTAACTTGCCGCTGGCACGGTAATCACCGAACATCTCTTCAATTCCCCGTCAGGATGGCATCCTGGCACTCGCTTTCTTTGACGGCTTCGAGCGCGTGCGCACGCGTCGTTCACCGCACTTCAGGAGAATAAAGATGAATAGCAAGATTCTAGTTGTGGGATTCGCGTGTTTGTCGGTAGTGGCAGTTGCCCAGTCCAGCGGAAGCAAAGACCAGGCTCCCAAGACGAGCCAGGTTTCCACTCCCCGCGACGCTGCCAGTGGCCAGGCGTCCGGCAAGCGTTCAAACAAAGCGGAGAACAGCACCGCACCGGCAGTCGCGACTCCGCGCGATGCGCAGAGTGGCATGGCGACCGGAAAGAAAACGGCGCACGATGACTGGCACCCCTCGGTAACCAGCAGTGACCAGGGAGCAAACTCTCGGGTCACAAAAGGCGACGTGAATGGAGACGGGAGGGCTGAGGTAACGGCGTCCCCCAGTTCCGGCTCGAGCCAGACACGCGTCAGCGCCGCAGACCTGGATGGTGATGGGAAAGCTGATGCGGCCGCGGCACCCCAGAATTCCGGGCACGTGCAGAATGCGGTCATCAACAATAGCCATTCGAACATCAAGTCTCCGCGCGACGTATCCACTGGACAATCCAGCGGGAAGCGCCAGCACGAAGACCGCCGCGTCATTAAAGAGTACGGCAAAGACGACCCGAAGAAGTAAACGCAGGGAACTCTCGCAAGAGAAGGGAAGTCAGGTGCCCACGTCTCGCGATTTTCGAACCGCGAGCTGTGGGACCAGAGCTGATCCGGCTCTGTTCGCATTTTGCCCCCAGGACAGCGAAGCTACGCGCAAAGCAGATTCCTCGGTCACGCCTTCCTCGCGGAGCTCAGGCGGCGTGCCTCGGAATGACAAAGGTGGGTTCGTTCCGGCGCAGCTAAAGCCGTACCATGTCAAACCGTCGGAAAGCAGCGGCGAGCTTGCGCGACAAATACTAGTTCTCTTCCAAATACAAACGGCTCCGGGTAGGAGCCGTTTGCATTCAAATCTGCTTCAAGCAATCTGTTATTGCACTGTCACGCTGACTGGCGTGGAAGCGATGCCATTTGCGATTACGACCAGGCTGCTGGTGCCGGTCTCGGCGGTCAAGGGCACGTCGAAGGTAGTCGAAACGATCTTCGGCCCCGTCGCTACGCCCATGCTGCTGTGGTTGTGGGTGCGAGCATAGAACACGTGCCCGCTCGAGTTGTTGGTTATGCGCACCAGCGGATAGTTGGTGGCTTGGCGATCGTCATCGCCGTAGGTGCAGGCTTCGGAGAGGCCGTTGAACTGGGTGCCGGAGATGGTGAACGAACTTCCGCGCGTGACCGTACTGGGAAAAGTCGTGATAGTCGGCGCCCAGGCAGGATCAGGATTTCCAATTGGAGTGTAGATCTCGACATCCTTGCTGGCGTCGCTGTTCATGACCTGGCCCGTAGGCAGAAGGAGCAAGCGGTTCTCATACGAGGACTTGCTGGCGGCGTTGGGCGTTCCCGGTTCCAAATTCCACTTCGTCCCGTCGAACTCGAAGAACTTGGTTCCGGCAGCAAACACTCCCGGGCTGGTGGCGACCAGCACATTGCCGCTTGGCACCAGGCATGCGGGACCGTCCGCGATATCGAGCCCGTTGGGGAAGTCAGGTCCGGCCACCCACGTGTGACCGGCGAGGGTGAAGATGGCGTTATGCACGGTGGCTCCGGTAGCGAGCACCGTCTTGTCGGGACGAAGCATCATGGGTCCAATCTCGTGGGACCCGGGATCTACCAACTGCACGCCTGTGTTGCCTGCCGTTTGCCACTTACCGGTGCCTGGCGAGTATCTTTCGGAGTTTGTATTGTTGGCATTCGCATCGATGGTTAACACCATGCCATTGGGAAGCAGTATCCATCCTTCTTCGGAATTGCCATCGGCTTTGCCTGTGCCAGTCGTCGTCCATGTGAGGGTTGTGGCATTGAACAGCGCCTCTTTACTGCTCAGGGCGTCGGCTTGCATGTACGTGCCGTTGGCGAGAACCACGCTCTGGCCATCGCCAATACTGGTCCATCCCGTGGGCGGATTTACCACAGTCCACGTGTTGGCGATAGGATCGTAAATCGAACCCATGTTGGTTTCGGTCTGGCTGAGGAAGTTGTACTCTCCGCCCTCCACGACCAACCGGCCATCGGCAAGCACTCCGGAGCCGAAATACAGCGGACCGTAGGTCGACTGCATGGAGGCAACTTGTATCCAAGTTCCGTTGACGTAGCTGCCATTTATGTCCGGAGTAAACTTCCACCATTTTCCCGTGCCATACACCTGGACCAACAACGTGCCGTCGGTGAGCAAGAACTCGGTGCTGGCATTAAAGGTAGGTTGATGAGCAAGCGGTTGCCAGGATTGCGATTGAGCCACACCGGCCACCATGAGCAGAATGACAAGCATTGCGAGTGCGCGCAACATCCTCATGTTTTGTCCTCTCGAGATTGCGTGGTGATTTGAAATGGGCCGGGATGCGTCACCCTCCGCATCCAGCCGCGAACAGGAATTCCGGCTGTGTACGAAGACGACTGAGCTACTTACTTTGCTAACACGGAAAGCATTTCCTGAACGCTTCCAGAAAATCAGGAATCGGGCGCAATTTGCATCCGACAAATTCTGAACAGGATTCTCCACACCCCAGGCAGGCGGATTATACCTTTACGGGGAGAGTTGTCCAGCGTCCGTTCTTACGGAGTCGAAAGACTCATAGACAAAGCATTTGAGAATGGGGAGAAACGGACGTCCTGGCCCGTCAGCAGATGCAAATGAAAGCCGGGCGGGACGCCCGCCGCTCCCGTCATTTTTTATTAGCTTTACTTAGTGCTGGGGCGTGATCGTATTTCCCGTGCCTGATTTCAACCGCAGCAACGGATCGCCGAACAGGATGAAAGTACGGCGGACTTCGGTGTCGTCGATGCTTGATTTCGCGGCTGCAATCGCATCACCCAACGCCACAGGCGATGGTCCAAAGACCGATTGCATCAGAGACTGGTCCATCTGGAGTTGAGGTTGCGGCGCAGTCAGCGCGGAAGAAGCCCAGACTGCGACTGCTCCACCGTTCTTGGAGAGCAGCAGAGCCTCGGCAAGACTTTCAGTGTAGACATCATGGAAGAAGCCGTTCAGACAATTCATGATGACGAACACAGGCAGACTGGAGCCATTGGTCAATGTGCCGGCGGAGGTGTTATCGAGCAAATCCTCGCCCGACCAGATCTCGATGGAGCCGTGCCCGTTGTAGTTGACCAGCAATTTGCCGCTATTGATGCCGTCAAGAATTTGTTGTCTGGCGGTGTTGGCGTCGAGATTGGTTGCGAACACATCGGTCGCCATCATCGATGGTGGCAGCAACGCCTGAACCGACTCTGCTTCCAAAGTGAAGCTGAGCGTGGGATCGTCCACATCAGCTACGACGAGAGCTTGTTCGGCCCATGCACCGCCCTGCTGCTTTTCATAGTTGACGATTTTTCCGACTACGGTGGTGGCATCGTCCTGGGTGCGGACCGGCAAGCGGCCAGTCGGAATTTGGGCGGTGCCGGTGTCGTTGAAGTCGGAGAACCAGTCATCGGAAGCGGTCTTCAACAATGACGTAGGGATGATCTGCGTGGGCACGAAATCGAAGAATCCGAACCCCAGATAGTTGTGTGGATCGAGTGAGGCGTCGCCCACCAGCAGCAGGTAATGCGGTTTCTTTTGCCATTGCGCGAGTGCAGCTCTGAGGAATTCCTTCAGCGCAGCCGGATTGCGTTCGCCGAAAGCGAATTCGTCGTAGAGATCTTCGACATCGACAACAGCCACCGATTTTCCCTGGTTCTTACGCAACTGCACCAGCGGATTGAGTTGGCCGATGAAATCGGCGTAAGAAATCATGACCGCGTCCGCACCAGCCTGCGCGGCATGCCAGTGCGATGGCTTGTTGGCGAGCATGGCCGCAGGCGTGCCCAGTTGCACGTCGGCAAGCGCGAGCAGAGTATGCGATCCGGGATTGCTCCACGGAATCTTGGCATCCAGGACGTAGCCTCCCTGGACGGATTCAGCCTGGAAGGTCAGGTTTACCGGCTGATAAGGATCGGTGATGTCGACGAGATAAGTCGGAGTGGTCTGGAATCCGTTCACCACAATGTGGTCGCCGGCTTGAGCGGTGAACTTTAGCGAATCCGATTCCGCGGTGTAGGTGTGCTGGTAACGAATTCGGATGTAATTGACCAGGCTGACGTCAGTCGCTCCGTTTTGTGCCGTAAGCGTGATCGTATTGGGACCTGCCTGCAACTGGTTCACAGGAACCTGCCAACTCTGATTACCTTCGTCCTGATTGCCGAAGGTGAGGTCGCCGAGGTTCGATCCATTCAGGCTCACGTTGACGTCGTGAGTGCCGTCGGTCACGCCCTGGAGAACGATCTGCACGGTAGCGTTCTGGGTCGTGGCGGTTGCGATATCGGCGAGGGTGAGCGTCTGATCGACTGGGGTAGTGGAGACGAGCGCTCCGAAGAAATTATCGCCCGGCTTCAGCAGGGCGGCGAAGTACGTGGTTCGCTGCTTCAGACCGACGGTGTAAGAGAAACTTTGTGGTTGATGGCCGCCGTCTCCCGAGCCGCTTGCATCCTGGATACGTTTGCCAGGTTGATTTCCCACAACCAGCCAGTAAACCCGGTCGGAGGAATACGCGGTGTCGACGCCGGTTCCGTAGAACTCAATTGCCGCGTCTGGACCGAAGCCTCCAGAACCATCGGTTGCGCCGGTGATGCGGATAGGCTGCTCGATGGCTTGGGAGTAGAGCTGCAGGTAACGAGCATCAGCGGAGGCCTTTAATCCCGCGGCCACCAGCTGCGGTTGCGTCACCCGATACCAGCCTTCGTGATCAACTTGGATCTTGACCGCAGGGCTTGCAGCAAGCCGGAATTGGACCTCTCGAAGCTCTTTGCGGTCGCCGCGATCGGGGAGGACCGCCTCAACGGCATGGCTCATCTCTGACGAAGACTGAACGGCGGGAACCTTATTTACTTCCGCTATTGTTGGCGAAGCGGCAAGGTTCGCGACAGCCGCCGCCGCTGCTTGCGCCGAAACAGGTCCGTGGAGCGTGCGAGTGCCGTCGAGATCGACGTCCTCCAGCCAATAGGTGCCGCTGGCGCTCGGCGAGCGATCAATCCAGCCGTAACTCCTGGCCGTGTGTTGCTGCAGGCTGGCTCGGAAGGTGAGGGCCGATCCCGCGATCAACGAAGGATTCAGCCGCACCCTCTGCCCGTTTTCGTCGCCATACACGTTGAATCCCAGGTTGCGGGCTTCGGAGCCGGTCTTCCACGAGAGCAGCGTCTGACCATTGCCCGCTTGCGCGGTGAATGTCACCAGGCTGACGCGGGTCGGGAAAGTGATGATTTCGGTCTGACTCGCAGTATTGTTTGCCGAATTCGGATCAGCCTCGTTCGCGCTCACCGTCGCGGTATTGGTCACGGAAGAAGGCGTGACGGCTGTAACTTTGATCGTGATGGTAGCCGAGGAGCCACTGGTTAAAGTTCCCAACGCACAAGTCACGGTTCCGCTGGCTTGCGAGCAGGTCCCCTGGCTCGGGGTGGCGGAGACGAATGACACCTGCGTAGGAAGTGTGTCGGAGACCGATACACCCGTGGCATCGCTGGGTCCATTGTTGGTGACGGTCAGCGTGTAGGTGAGCGTCTGGCCCTGCATGACCGGGTTGGGCGAGCCGGCTTTGGTGATCGCCACATCGGCGCTGGAAACTATATTGGTGACGTCGCTAGCCGAATCATTATTGGTGTTGACCTCGCCTCCGCCGGAGACAGTAGCAGTGTTAGTAACTTGATTGGGAGCGGACTGCGCGACACTTACTGTAATGCTGATCGCAGGATAGCTGCCGCCGGCCGCTAGTGCATCGCTGCGCGTGCAGGTGAGCGTCTGAGCCGAGATTGAGCAAGACCATCCCGTGCCGCTAGCCGCTGTCGGGGTGAGTCCGATGGGCAAGGTGTCGCTGACCGTAACCAGGCCGCTGGTCAGCATGTTCAAACTGATGTTGCTCACAGTGACGGTGTAGGTGCCGCTCGTGCCGCGAGTGAAGTTGCCGGTGTGAGATTTGGCGATGGTCAGGTCAGAGACACAGACGCCGCCCGACTGATCTCCAGGCAAGGAGAGCGGGGGAACATTGGTTGCGCTGGTGCCCGCCGCACCGGCGGTCGCACCATAGGGGACACCGGGATTAAGCGTAAGGCCGCTGCCGCCGCCGCTGACGTCGATGCTCGCGCCAGGTCCACTGATCAGCGCCACGCCGCCCCCGCCACCTCCGCCGGGTCCGTGCCGCTCTCCGAGGGAGAAAGCCATGGTGTTCCACGCGTCACCGCCGCGCCCGCCGTGCGCTGACAAAGTGAGGCCGCTCTCACCACCCTGGGCGGACGTGAGAATGATGCTGCCGCCGGCTCCACCTGCGCCGGCGGCATCGTTGGCCGTGCCGTTGTAGGCGGCTGTGCCATTCGCCGTAATGGTAGCGGTTCCGCTCAGCGAGCCCGCACGGATAATGACGATGCCCCCACCCGCCGCGCCGCTCGCAGCTTGCAGGTCGCCGTCGCTGTTGTTGCGACTGCCAGCTCCGCCGCCACCGCCGAGAACAACGCGGGTTATGCTCGCGGGAAACGCAGCTCCGGCCAAACCTCCGCTGCTCAGATTGCTGTTCCAGGAATCGCCGCCGCTGCCACCTGCGCCGCCATTTGCGCCACCGCCGCCGCCGGCATTCTGATCATTGCCGTTGGGCGATGCCGTGTTCGGATCGCCATCGGTGCCACCGCCGCCGGCATTGCCCGGAGCGCCGCGGGCCATGCTGCCGTTGGGATATCCCTCGGCTCCAGTGTTGAGGAACGTTACCCCTGATTCCACCCAGTGCGGCGTGCCGCCAATACCTTCGCCTTTGGGACCATCTGCGCCCGGGGTTGAGACACCGATATAGGCTGCGGGCGCCGTCAAACGGAAATCCGTATTGGTTCCAGTACCGCCGTTCAACTGCATGCCGGCTCCGCCGCGGAATCCCAGGCCATTCACGCTAACCGTGGCGCTGCCGAGGGTAAGCGTTCCGGCTACATCAAGTGCGAGAATGCCTCCGGTGGATCCGTTCCACGCGGCTGCGGTCAGGGTCGAGCCCAGCGTTGCCGTGGAATACTGTGGCACTCGGACCACTTGGAACTTCCGCTGGCCTTGTGCGCCCGTTGCGGCGGCGTTGGTGTAGCTATAGATGAGGCCGCCACCCGGTCCGGTCGCGGTAAGCGTGAGGGTACCGCCCGTCAGGGGTACCGCGCTTGCGGCGGTTACGAATTCGTACAGGCCGCTGCTGTTGGGATTGGTGAAGCCGGATCCGGTGAATCCGTCGCCATAGGCTATGGTGTTGGTGGAGTTGATGGCGGCGTCTTGAATCTGCATGACCAGGAGCAGGTCGCCGATGGCAATCGGTGTAGTGGATCCGGTCGCGATTCCCAATGTGATTGTCTTGCTGCCGGCAGCTGCATTCGCAGTCGCGGGGTAGTAAGTGTTGACGATCCCGGCGAGGGTTCCACCCGCTCCGTTCTGGGAAGGAGTGCTGCAAGCGTTGCTCTGCGAAAACGCGACACTGGTGGCGGAATTGTTTCCTCCCACGAGATCGGGAGTGGTGGAGGTGATGGTGGCGGTGTTGGCGTATCCGCCAGTTGCGCCCGGGGTAACGACGATCGTCACTGTTGCCATTGCGGCAGGCGCGATGGTTCCTAAGTTGCAGGTGATGGTGGGGGTCCCGGCACAGGTTCCCTGGCTGGGCGTGGCAGAGACCAGCGTCAGCCCGGCTGCGAGCGTATCGGTTAGCGTGGCGCCGGTGGCGGTGGAGGGTCCGTTGTTGGTGATCTTGATCGTGTAAGTAAGATTCTGCGGAAAGAATGCGGAAGAACCAGTAGCAGTGACCGCCAAGTCAGACTGGAAAGGCCTTAATGCAAGCGCCCCGAGCGACCAATTCGAAGTGCCGCCAAATGTTTCAGAGATGGGGACGCTCGGCGCACCCGGACGAGTGCTGCCGGTGCCGCGTACATCCGTGACGCCATTGACCCCGGAGCTCTTATTCCATTGTGAGGTCTGGCTAGCCCCAATCGCGACGGTCAGATCGCCGCCAATGGCGAGGGTATCGATTACAAAACCATTCACCATGCTCGGGACATCAAGAGAGGAAAATGTGCCAGCAGCGCCATCGGCGGAAACAAAGGGCGCGAGAGGTGAAGTCTGATCCACGCCGGTAAACGTAGTCGCACCGGCAACCATGCCGATGGTGCCGCCGCCGGGAATACTGAGGGTGACAGCAACGCTGTGATTTCCGGTAACGGGAGCAAGCAGCGACCACATCTCCACCCGGCGCGTATTACCAGCGTCGTTATGTGCTCCTGCCCGAGTCAGGGCCACGCCGTTATAGGTGATACCTGTCACTGCGGCGGTGGCGGAGTTGGTCAGGTTCAAAGAAACGCCGACGATCAGGATGCGATTCGCTCCAGCCGTGTTGTGATTGAAGTTCACCGTCGGAGTGCCAGTCACGCGGGCGTTGGTGGAAGTGCTGGCGTCGACCGCCACCTGCGCGTGGACGGTGAAGGCGGCAAGAAGCATGACAAACAGCAGCAGGCATGCTGCTCGAAAAGCGCATGATGGTCTCGAGAGAACCCTTCGCAATGATTTCATGGGTTGCCTCAATCGCCAGCGTTGTGTTCGTCTGGAAACAGTTCCTCGCGTTCGCGTGAGATGAAAGCGCAGCTTCGCTGCCACGCCACAGAGGGAGATTAAGCGGAGCCTCGCCCCACTAGAGTTTTCTTTGGCGATTACCTTCCCGATGATCTGACTGGCATGGATAGCGTCGTCAGCGTCTAGAGCGCTGTCCCCGCGGGTGACGAACATATCTTCGTCCACACGGACGAGCCGGTGGGCGCGGAAGTGTTGCCCATCGTTGAACAGCACGATGTCGCCTGGCCTAAGCTCGCGAGTCGAGGTCGGCTGCACGTGGAGAATCTCGCCATCACGGATGGTGGGATACATGCTGTTTCCGCGCGCCTGGAAACGAAATCCAAGTCCGTTCATCAGCAAGGCACGCGTCATTTGCCCAAAAACTTCCGAGTGCGCTTTATCTTCAGCCATAGAAGTTGAGAATGTGCCCTACTGCACTGCCATCCGGCCGGAACTTGTATCGGGAACACGGAATTAATTGCGCGATCCGGTGCAGGCAGGAGAGCGTGAACTCCAATAAGGTTGGACCGTGAAAAGGCACGAAAGACCGGGCGAAGAGTTCTCCGGCAGCATGAGCCGTTGGCAGTGAAGAGATTTCGTTTTGGCTGCCGTGGTCCAGGAAAAAGATTCTTCTCACCCGCGCCTTGGCCGGAGCAGCGAATCCCGCTTCGCCATGCCATGGCGTGCCGTACATCCAGAGCGCATTGCCGTGCTGGCGGAGAATTATGCGGTCGTCGCTCAATACACGGACATCCCGGTGCTCATTCCACAGGCGAGTAGTCGTACTTTTTCCTGCACCTGAATGCCCGAGGAAGAGGTAGGCGCCGGCCTGCCGATCCACCAGTCCACAGCCATGCACCTCGACTCCGCGGCCACGGGCCAGCCAGTTGGTGACCAGCAACTCATCCAGCGGATATTCCAGCGGGTAGACGCGCGCGTGATCTGGAAGGCAACTTCGATTCAGCAGCAGCCGGGCTTGGGAAAACGTGTGGTCAATGATCAGGCGCTTGTAAGAGTCATTGCCAAGAACGGGGGTAGAGAAATCGTAAACCAGTCCGCCCGACTCGCTATACAGCTTCCAGAGAGAACCTGAATCAAAAAGCTGCGGGCCGGAGAGTTTTTCCAAGCGCGACACCCACTCGATGGTGATTTCCAGATCGCAATCTGCATTGATTTCTTCGCTCCGAAATTTAGTCAGATCCGGAGCCAGGATCAAATCGTCGGCAGAATCTGCCTTGAGCCGGAGAGTCATATCCCCGATTCGCAGCGAGCAACACTGCGAGCCAACAGCCTCGGCCGCTCTATTGTGGACCTCAGCTAACATTTACGCTCTCGCGATACCATCGGTTTATGAGCCGATAGTCTGGCAGTTACCTACAGCGCTGCATGAAAACGAGACCGGCCCCGCGACACTCGCGTTCTTACAGTGTCCGAGCACGGCTTCCTCAGGACGCAAGCTGATCTTCGCAACTCGTGGCGGCTCGTACTTCTTCCTCGTTCTGGAAGGTTCTTGCCCGGGAATCTCGGGAGTCTGGGATAAATCACTCACTGGCAAGGCTCCTTTCCGCACCCGCCGCACGTTGACCCGGAAGGCACAGTTTGATTATTCAAAATGGGGAGTAGGGCCTGCGGCCCAGTCCACTGCTCGGCGTCGATTTCTTTGGAACGAATCCTATGCGCAGATTCGGCCAGGTCCGCATGGGCATCTCCACCGGCACAGCAATCGCATTCTCCATGACCCGGCACTTCGAAGCCGAGCGCCATCGCTCTCAGGTGAGCCACCTGGCAAAGAAAATCGACTGGAGATTCGGCATCTCCGTTCTCGAGCTCTCCGTTCGCCGGACACATGCTGCAAAGCGACTGGATCCGGCAACTCAGGCATTTCGTGAGCCGCTTCCGCTTACGGTTGCGAACTTCAAGCAGAAACTTCTCCCATCCTTGCCGCACGCTGCCAGTGCGAATGTCATAGGACTCGCGGTGCGAAAGAACGCAGATCGTCATGTGGCCGTAGGGGTCGATCGCAAATGACTTTATGCCGCCGCCGCAGGAGTAAACGGTGTCCACGCCTTGCAGCGCCGGAGGACGGCTAAGGTCCCGCTCGGCAAGTTGCCGGTATTCGGCCGCGGTCTTCGGCGTGTGCAGATCGAGGGCTACCACTTCTTCAGGGGAGAGACGCACTGCCAGCGGACTCTGCGAGCAATCAATTCGCGGATTAATCAGGGAGTCGAACTTGAACTCAAGACCAAGCTCTTCTTCCGCGAATTGCTTCATTGCCAGCACTTCGTGCTTGTTGATGGAGGTTGGGACAGTCTTCAGCTTCAGCGGCAGGCCGCGGTCGCGCAGCAGGCGAATTCCGCGCAGGCAGCGGTCGTAGCCTCCGTGAATTCCGGTCAGCGCTTCATAGGTCTCGCGGGTCCTTCCGTAAAGTGTGATCTCAATCGAGAAGGGCGGCCAATCGCGCAGGTAGTCGGCGATTTTCTCGTTGATCAGGATTCCGTTGGTGAACAGCGTAATCAGGAATCCCTTTTTCTTCGCGTAGGTGTAGATGTCGAGGAAGTCCTTGCGCGCGAAGATCTCACCTCCCGAGTAGAGCAGCCACAGCACGCCTAACTCCGCGGTTTGATCGAGTAACCGAAAATGTTCTTCGGTGGTGAGTTCCTGGCTGCGGGCTTTCTGGTCGCCCATGGGCAGATTGTTGTAGCAATGCAGGCACTCAAGAGGGCAACGCCTGGTGACTTCGATGGAGACTTGCAGAGGAAAGCGGTGTCCCGCATAGTGCTCATGGACGGAGCGGCTGAATTGGCCATAGGTTGTAAGGTTCATATAGGGCCGTCTGCCACTCACCTCCTGCTTCGCTGCCGGCCGACTCCAACTGCGGGGGGATACACGCGCTTTTCAGCTTTCAATCGTTACCAATCCTGCCGATTGCATTTCCTCGAGAAAAGCTGTTACATGCACCTGCGCGGCGTCGTTCTCTATTTCAAATTCCCCGGCGACCACTGTGGCGAGGTCTTCGGGAGTCATTGGCCGCGCCAGGGCTTGCCAAATCCGGGTTCCCACCTCGTTCAAGCTGTAGATAGAAGCCAGGTCGCCGACGCCGCTGCGCACTGGCACGATCAGAGTCTCGCCACTGATGACGCGCGAGACCACGGCGCTGGACTGAATAAATGTCGCTTGCGATGACATCGCCCGTTCACCTGCCTGTCCTCTGATCCTTCTGCAGGCGCAATGCGCCCGGGACCAAAGCTCACCCGGTTTCAAGATAGCAAACGAATTGGCCGGAAAGTATTGGCTAATAAGGTACTTGCGGCGGCAGCCGGGTGCGTCTGGGTCGAGCTGCAGGTGACGAATTTCGCATCAGAATGACGGCCTTCAAGAGCGGCTGGCGAGTCAACGGGACTTCAGGGTTTCGTGTAATATCGGATCGTCGGATGGCTGCGTTCATTGAAGCGATCGATCTGCGGAAGACCTACCACGTGGGCAAAATCGAAGTTCCCGCGCTGCGCGGCATCTCTTTCCGGGTAGAAAAGGGAGAGTTCGTCAGCGTGGTCGGGCCTTCCGGGAGCGGCAAGTCCACCTTGTTCTACATTCTTGGCGGGTTGACCACCCCTGATTCAGGCAAAGTGGTAGTGGATGGGGCGGATTTTTCCCATCTTTCCGATGCGGAACGCACCAACATGCGTAAGCGCAAAATCGGTTTCGTGTTTCAGAAATTCAATCTGTTGCCGACTCTGGATGCGCGTTCCAACATCGAGATCGCCCTGGATATTGCCGGAACTAACGGCCATCGCGATCCGGAATACTTCAACAGGATTGTGGGCTTGCTGGGGTTGGAAAAGCGGCTGCCACATCGCCCTTCGGAACTATCTGGAGGCGAGCAGCAGCGGGTTGCTTTGGCCCGGGCGTTGATCAACAAACCCGCCATCGTGCTCGCAGACGAGCCCACCGGCAACCTGGACTCAAAGAACTCAAAGATCGTTTTGGAAATGTTGCGGCATTCCAATCGTGTGCTGGGCCAGACCGTTTTGATGATTACGCACAATCCGGCAGCTGCGAGCTATGGAGACCGTATCATTCACATGCGGGACGGCGAGATCGTTCCACCTGAGGCAGATCCGCAGTGGACAGGGCACTAAGAATTGAAGGATTGAGTGATTGAATCATTGAGTCATTACCAATGACGAGCACGGACAATCTGCGAAAACCAATTCTCCCGGGTAAAGGAGCGTCGGATTATGAGCGCTACCTGCGCACCGACGAACTCCTGTCGCTGCAGAAATCTCCAGAGGAGTTCCGTCATAAAGACGAGATGACTTTTCTGGTGGTCCATCAGAGCTCGGAGCTGTTGCTGAAGGGGTCGGCCTGGGAACTGGACCGGGCGCGCGGCCACATCGCGGAAGGCGATTTTGGCAACGCCGGGCGTCTGATACGGCGGGCGAACCAGATGCTGGATTATCCGATCGCCATGCTGCACGTTCTGGAGACGATTACGCCCTACGATTACCACATCATCCGGGCGGGACTAGGACACGGAAGCGGACTGGATTCTCCCGGATTCCTGGCGCTGCTGCACATTGGGCCTCGGCTGGGGGAAGCGTTTCTGGGCCAACTGCACAAAGCTAATTTGACCGTTGATGACCTGTATCGCCGGCACGACGAATTCTTCGGATTGCACGATGTTGCCGAGCGCCTGCTGGACTTTGACGAACGCGTGCATCTGTTCCGTTTTCATCATTTGAAATTGGCGCAGCGGATCATCGGTGGTGGCGTGGTCGGAACCATGGGAACTCCGGTGGAGGTTTTGCACCAGCGGATGGAGCACCTCTTCTATAAGGAGCTTTGGGATGTGCGCAACCAGATTACGGCCAAAGCCAACGACGCGATGCAGAAGGCGGGGACAAGATATTAGTCCGCAAGTGTGGCATCGGGCGCATTGCCGCGATTTTCTCGGTTGTTTATAATCGAAGACGCAGAGCGGGAGTAACTCAGTGGTAGAGTGCGACCTTGCCAAGGTCGAAGTCGCGGGTTCAAATCCCGTCTCCCGCTCCAGGCTTCCGGGAAGGCCCGCAAGAACGCCGTCCGCATTCTGCGGGCTTTTCCCATAAGGCGCGGTACCCAAGTGGTAAGGGAGAGGTCTGCAAAACCTTTATACGTCGGTTCGATTCCGACCCGCGCCTCCAAGTCTTAGTCTTTTTCTCGCCATCAGGTTACCGCACGGCAGAAGACCGGGACCCGCGTATCGTTGCCCATCCCTCCAGATGTGGACGCTGAGATCCTGAAGGTCCTTAACGGGAATCCGGTCTATGTGTTTTGGGCGACCCGCAACGGCAACGAACAGAGTGCCGTCACGCAAGGGCAGCATGACATCTGCAAGCTGTTCAAGGACGCCGGAATCAAAGCAGCGGGGAACATGCTGAGTCACCGGCTACGGGATACGTTCGCCGTGGATCTTCTGGAGAAGGGCGTGCCCCTGGAGGAAGTCTCCAAGCTGTTAGGCCGCGAAAGCATCAAGACTACCGAGAAGCATTACAGCAAATGGGTGAAGGGCAGGCAGGACCGGCTGGACTCGCTTGTTACGGGGACCTGGAGTAATAGCAAAACGGATTAAATTTTCGCTTGCTTTCACCTCTAACTTGCCAGAACATTTATACAGACAGGGACCGCCTGTCAGGAGGTGCTTCTTGAAAGCACGTTTGATGGGTCCTGTTGCTAGCGAGTGCAAGTAGCCCAAAGGACTCTTAGTAATAGCTTGGCGACGTTCAGGCTTGGGCTAATTCTCGGTGGTGCGCACCACCGTCTGTTCGGAGGATTTGCGGGTCCCGCTTAGTGAAGTGTTTTGACGCAAATTGTCATTTACTTCCAATCTCCCGGACCTCCTAGCAATCGTCGCCGTGGGTTGGGTGCTTCGTCGTTCGCCTAAGACGCAAAATATATGGCGACTGCAACGTCTGCCACACTGACGCTAAACAGGTGCATGGTACTTCGGCTCACGTTAAGCCCAACGTGAAAGACACGTGCCCGTTGCACGTTTAAGGGCCAGAGATTGGACTAGTCTCTGGCCCGGATTATTTCTGGTACTTGGATGCGTTCTCACCACACCACTTTTCAACTGCCTCCATGTCGAACATCGGGAACTGAACGCCTGTACTGTCCCGGAGTGCTAGAAAAGATAAGCAAATTGCATTAAGATCCTGACCGGTTCGGATCTCCTCAACAAAATTAGCTGGAGTAGTCATTGCAGACTTGAATTGAGCAGCATGCGTAGCGGTCATGAACGATAATTCCTCTTGGGCAGTTCTGTTGTCGCGGAGAATAATGGCCCGAACAACTTTTTCATAGTCAGCAGTGACACTGTCGAGAATGATCTTTTCCGTTCTGCGAACGCCCGGATCATCCGAATGTTTGTACCGCTTGGTGAGTTCATCAAACGCCGCGCGGGAACCAATGACGCGCATTCTCATCCCTAAATCGGCAATTTCGGTCATATCGGCAATTTGATCCTGGAGGTGACTGACTGTCTGTGCAACTTCCTCCTGAATCTGCCTATCAATTGTGCGCCCGACCTTACGCCTTGCAGCGGTTTCCACCATTTCGGTGATGTCCCGGCTGTTGAACTCCTCGTCCACACGCCTCCGTGCTTCTGCTCTGACTGCATCTAGAACCTCGTCTTTTGCCTTTGTGAGGTCATTCTGCGCTGATGCCTTCATACCGTCCACGGCCTTGCGCTCATCGTCTTTCATGTCGCCAACACTCTTGTAGAAAAAGATTGAGCCCGCTGTGACGATAAGGGTGACGACAATCGTCAGGATCAGAGTGGTCAATTTAGTTAGTCGTTCGAAATGAGAAATCAGATGTGAGTATTCCTCTTCAGACGGACTTGACACTTGAGACAGCCTCCCTGCAAAGAAGTAACTTCGCAGGGATGGTACATCGTTTAAGTCTCGCGCATGGAAAAAACTATTCTTGGAATCCTGTTCAGCGCGACGACAACAGCGAAACCCGTTCATGGAGTCTTCTGCAAGTCCTCCGTTGCAAGGTTCGCGTATTGCCGGGGCATCTCCAGTTATGGAATGCCCAATCAAGCCGGGGAAGGCCGCTAAAGTGTGGGGACCGCACCCCGGTGCTCTATCCTTCTGAGCTACGGAGCAGGGACGGTTCTACGTTTGCCCCGGCAAGACTCGAACTTGCGACCTCCGGGTAAGTGTGCGGTCCCTACATCTCTATTAAACTCAGGCGGCAAAAACGCCCAACTGGAGATTCCCTTCATTTACGAGATTCGCGCATCGCCGGGTCATGGGGTTTGATGTCGAGCATTCCGAATAGTAGTATCAACAGGTGGGGTGGATTCCATGCTCAAGAATTTCTATAAAAGTGCGGCTCGCCGATGGGTAGCCGTGTTTCTCTCCGGTCTTTTCGCTCTGGGGATCATCTTCAGTGAGCGTGAGCGCGTTTTCCAGTCAACCGGGCGGCCACACATTGGGCACGAGCGCCGTGGCGGGTCCGACATCATCATTGTGAACGCTCCCAGCATGTACACAAACGCATCTGTAGGAATGTTCGGTGACACCTGGCGACCGGGGTCTATGGTGCCGACTATCATACTTCCATCGCGTAGCTGATAAATTTTTCTGTGCATCCGCCATTCTTGCCTATGGTTAGGGCATATTGAATCAATAACTTACGTGTTTTCAACACCGGCTATCGGTTCGATTCCGACCGCGCCTCCAAGTCTCGGCTGAATTCTCCTAAATGAGGTCCCTCGCTGCGCTCGGGATTTCGGCAGCGGGCTCTCGCTCCGCTTACGCCCGCTCATCGCCTCAAGTTCGGTTCCGACCGGCACTCCTACAGCTATTTTCCTGCCCTTGGTTGATTCCACACTGCCTGCCGCATTTTCAGGGTTTGTCCTCGTTAGTTAGAGCTTCTTGCGCAGTCATTTGTCGTCTGCTTCTTTGCATACAGAATGGCGAAGTGACAAAATCCAGCCCGGTTGTTTACTGTTGCGTGCATGAAAATGCGTGCTGCTGTCCTGTCGCTCTTATTGATGACTGGGTTTATCGCCTTCGCGCAACTTTCCCCGGATCCGCAGATCCTGGCTGAGGTCAACGGTATTCAAGCGGTGGACAATCACACCCACGTTGTGAAAGTGGTTGGTCCGGGCGAGAAGGACGACGACTTCGATGCGCTGCCATGCGATCCGTTGGAAGCCAGCGAAGTCCCGTTCATGGCCTCGCCCGAGAATCCTAAATTTCTTGAAGCCTGGCAAAAGCTGTACGGATACAAGTACAACGATCGACAGCCGGAGCATGTGCGCGAACTGATCGCGGCCAAGCAGCGGATTCAGCAGGAGCAGGGAGACAATTATCCCGCCTGGGTGCTTGACAAGCTCAATATCCAGTACATGCTCGCCAACCGCGTTGCCATGGGCCGCGGACTCAATCCCCAGCGCTTTTTGTGGGTTCTATTCGATGATGCGCTGATGCTCCCTCTGGATAACAGCTCGGTTGCAGATAATCCTGACCGCAAATTCTTCTATGGGCGCGAAAGCGGGTTGCTGAAGAAGTACATGTCGGAAGCCGGCGTGACAGCGCTTCCGCCGACGCTGGAACAGTATGTCGCGAAGATCATAACTCCAACCCTTGAGCGGCAGAGGAAAGCAGGCGCGGTTGCGGTGAAATTCGAAGCGGCATACTTGCGCTCCCTGGATTTCGGCGAATCGCGGACTGACGATGCCGCGCGAGTCTATGCGCGTTACGCAAAGGCGGGGATTCCCAGCAAAGCGGAAAATTTGGAGGTGCAAAATACTCTTTTCCGCGCCATCGCTCGCGAAGCCGGAAGGCTCGGCATGCCAGTGCACATCCACACCGGGACAGGATGCGGCGGCTACTTTGACCTGGTGGGATCGAATCCCGGGCTGCTGAATTCGATTTTGAGCGATGCATCTCTTCGCAAAACAACGTTCGTGCTGATACACGGAGGCTCGGGGCCTTACACGAAGGTGGCGTCGTTTCTGCTCGGAAAGCCAAACGTGTACGCGGACTTCTCCGAGCAGGACGCGCTCATTTCCACGCGCGCCATGGCTGCCGTGTTGCGAAATTGGCTTGAGGCCTACCCGGAGAAAGTGATGTTCGGAACCGATCTCTCTCCCGGTTCGCCCGAAATCGATTGGGAAGAGACAGGCTACAGCAACTCCAAGACTGGACGAGAAGGTCTGGCTTTAGCGCTAACCGAGATGGTCAACGATGGCGAAATCAGCCGAGACCGCGCGCTTGAAATCGCGCATATGGTCATGCGGGGAACGGCGATGAAGTTATACGGTCTGAAAGACTAGCTCGGGAATCACGCGACCACGCGAGGCGCGGTATCCCAGTAAGGGAGCGATCTGGATTCAGGCCCGCGCCTCCAATCCTATCAAGCGCTTGCAGTCACGTCCTATCTTGCCTTCCGGCTCCCAGCAATGATCTTTGCTGCGCCTGCCACGCTCAAGGCAGATAGGCCGATCCGCGGAATTTGAACGTTTCTACCACCCGGGCCCTCGGTCAGGTGCCGCTTCGGCAGGCATACCGGAAGGACCATTTTCCCTTTTGAAGCGGCCCGAGCAAGGCAAACCTAGAATTTTCAGTGGGATAGAGGCGCTGAACACCACTCGGCTCCTGTCCATTGAGGCGAAACAGGACAAGCAGATATCTGACTTTGGTGCCCACTCTGAGGACACTTCGGTTACCTTGCCGGTCGTGGGAGGCGGCCCTAAGCTTAACTATCTGGGAGAGTTGCAGATTGCACAAAGGAACGCGCATGTCCCGAAACGGCCACGAGATGAAAGTTGCTGTGCGGCAGGGCCGTATTTGCCAAGCATGCAACCACATGATTCCAGAACATCAGCACCGAAAGCGGGAGGTTCGGCGGACCAACGCTCGCCCTCGGCCTGACAGAGGCTTTTCTCTGGTGGAACTTCTGATCGTGATCGCGATCATGTTCATTACTTCCACTATGCTGATCATGAATATACAGAATGCAACTCGCAGCGTGCGGCTGAACGAATCCGGCACGATGTATGCGAACCTGCTGCAGCAAGCGCGCATTCGTGCTGTGCGGGACGATAACTATTACAGCGTGCTAACCGCAATTGACCCCAACACCAGCGTACCGTTCGCCTATGTAGACATTCAGCAGAGCGGCACTTACGTTCTGGGCGACCCTCGCATGGACTTTGCCTCGGGTGTGGCTCCACAGGCGTACAGTTCCGGGCCGGCACTCAGCAACCTGATTGCGCGGTTCCTGCCTACCGGCACCTCCAGCACTGTAAATACCACGGCTGCGGGGCCCGTTTTCGGTCCGCGTGGTTTGCCTTGCAAACCCACCACATCAGGCGGCTACACGACCTGTCCCTTCTTGACTCCGACGTCATATATCACCTTTGTACAGAATATTCAGAGCGCAAAATGGGAGGCGGTTACGGTTACGCCGGCTGGCCGAATTCGGCAGTGGGTTTATGACGAATCGACTTCGAGCTGGACACCGATGAACTAAGACGATGCGAACTTTTACTCCAATTCCGGTTAGTCCCGCGCGACGGCAAAACCAGCGTGGCTCCATGCTGCTCGAGCTACTGATTGCCATGGTCGTACTGACGATTGGCTTAGGCGGGCTTCTGGTCCTGTTGATGGCCTCTATGTACACGAACTCCAATGCGAGGACCGACACAACGTCCACCATGTTGGCGGAGCACGTGATCGAGCAAATCAGTTCACAGCAGGCGAATTCGATCACTCCTCTGGCCGTCTCCGATTGTGCAGGCGGTTCGTGGGCGGTCCAGACCGTAGGCGCCGCTGTAGGCGCCGGAAATTCCGGTACCAACGGTGGAAATGGCGCCACCCTGACTGCGAACGGAACCATCGATTGGACCCAGAGTTACTCTAGCGTGCCAGGCGGCTACGCCATGCGGTATATAGGCTGCGGCGCGAACGGGAGCCAGGCAGTTTATGACGTTCGCTGGAATGTCGTGTCGATGGGAAGCTACAGTCGCATGATCCTCATCTCAGCGCGGCCGACCAACTCAGGCGCCGTCGGGGGACTGCGCTACATAGTTCCGGTAAATCTGCGAACTATTGGGGGAATGTGAGCATGAACGGATGCAGGAAGGGAATTCTGGACAGCCACGCGCGCCGGCGTAATCACTCGCGCGGCTTTTCCTTAGTCGAAATGCTGATTTCGCTCACCTTGATCATTATCGTTCTTGCGGTGGTTTTCGAGGGCATGGTGCAGATGCAACGGCGCAATTTTGCGGAATCCACCAAGGTTGACATGGTCCAGCAGACTCGCGACTTTGTCGATCAAATGGTTCGTGACATTCATGACGTGGGCTATCCACCCGGACGAGTCTTCAGTGGCAACCCCACCCCCACATGTGTGGGGAATGCAAGCATCTCCTGCGGTCTCATCTCCTTCAGCCCAACCCAGATCAAGTATGAAGGCGACGTCGATGGAGTCGGCACGGTGTACCAGATTTGGATGCAGCTTGTGGCGCCTGCTTCGGGAAATTGTCCGTGCATCCTCCAGAGGGGTGTGATTGACAAGGCTTCCGCTCTGGGCGGCTCGGTCCCCACGTACTTTACGGAGGTGAACGGAGTCCTGAACAGCGGTAACGGCGCGGGGGCTGCCACCTACGGCGTGAGTTTACCGGGAGGGGGCAGCTACTCATCGTACACAACTGCCGACGTGTTCGACGCTTACGACGTGAATGCCGCTCCTGTCGGCACCTGCACAGGTCCGGTTGCTTGCTCCAGCATCCGTAGCCTGCAAATCAACGCCAATGTGGCCGGCACTTTCATGGATCCGAAGACGAATATTTATCCGGTCTATTCCATTACTTCTAAGGCCAGGTTGAACAACTGAGGGTAGCAAAAGGGGGGTTCGCGTATGCGGAAACGAAATCGGCGTGGTGAAAGAGGGGTTTCGCTGCTGCTGGCGATTCTCGCGCTGATGGTTTTGACAGCGATCGCCGCAGGAATGATGTTCATGTCTTCGACCGAGACTTCCATCAATTCCAATTTCAAGGCGGAAGAGACGGCCTACTTCGCGGCCCGGGCGGGGGTTGAAGAGGTCAGAGATCGCATGCTCGCGACCCATACGAGCACAGTGAGTGCGCTACTCCCGACTCAACTGCCCGCAGCGGGCGGCAAGGTGCTGTACGTCTTACAAAACGGCGTTACAGCCGCGAACGTCACCAGCATTTCATCTTCTAACCCGATGGGGGATGATGAGCTGTGTCATGATTTTAGCTTCGGAGGTATGACGTCAACGCCGGCGAATGTCCGCTGCACGACTTTGCCGTCAGGTTCAGGTTGGTACGTCACTACGCCCAGTGTGGCTCCATTTCCACTCGAGTACAAATGGATTCGGGTCACTCTGAAGGCGAATAGCAGCGCGCCGTATACGGTGGATTCAAGCCAGCCTGTAGGGAGCCAGGTGTGCTGGAATGGTATCTCGGAAGTAGCGCTGCCAACCGGTACGGCGGCGTGTACAAACCTGATTCCGGGTGCTCTTCCCGTTTACATGGTCACGGCCATGGCAGTCACCCCAAGTGGAGCGCGGCGAATTGTGCAGCAGGAACTCGCGCAAACTCCCACCTCGTCCAATTTGCCGGGAGGCTTGTTTGCAACGGGGCCTGGTTGCGTGGCACTGGACATGGCAGGTGGCGCCAACACCGGCAGTTTCAACTCAAACACGGCGGGGACACCGACAAATCCGCCCAGCAACGTTGTCAGCGCAAATGGTAACGTTGGTGCGAACGGAAGCGTAAATGTGGGGGGTACCAGCACGCAAATTAACGGCAGCATTGCCACGAACCTCCCAGCATCCATCGGAACTTGCCCGACGAGCGGCGTTTCGAAGACTGGTAATCCGGGCATGGGGCCGCTGGTTAACCTGCCGAGCCCGTACGTCCCGCCAGTTCCACCCCTTCCCAACCCCCTGCCGCCTACCAGTAACGTGACGTATAACAACACCACGCTTACTGCGGGCGCATACGGCAACATAACCTTCAAAGGGAATGTCACCTTAACCGGGGGAACGACTGCGAACCCGGCAGTCTACAACGTTAACAGCTTTAACTTTAACGGCAACGCTAATGTGACGATCACGGGCCCGGTGGTGATCAATATTGCCGGCGTGGGTCAGAGCACGGTGGTGAACATGACCGGAGGTACTTTCGCCAATAACACTTACGTTCCGAGCAATTTCACCATCAACTACGGCGGGACGGGAAACATGGCCATATCTGGCGGTACGGCCGCCTACGCCGTCATCAATGCACCAAAGGCTGCCATCTCGTTCCATGGCGGGTCGAACTTTTATGGCCAGGCGATCGGATACACGATCGACAACCAGGGCGGAACAAACTTCTACTGGGACATGGCTGCGAACTCGTCGGTAGTGACGGGCAGCGGCTCCTTCTACGAAATTTCGCTTCGGGAGTTGAGCTACTAGAACACCAGTAGACGCATCTGCGGCACAACGTTCGCGGGACAGCGATGGGCGCGACCGACTGGTCCTAATCAGTGAGCTTTAGGGCCCAGGCAGTTATCCGACGTACAGCCAACGGACTGCTTACCGGCTTCGGTAGGCTTGCTTTGTGGGGCGGGGGAGAGCATGTCCGTTGACCACGCACGAACATTACGGATTCGATAGGCAGGCTCTCAGCTTTAATGCGAGAGCGGCACCGCATTGACAAGCAAATCCGGACTTCGTCCCGGGAAAGCCGATGATTTCATTCGGCAATCGGGAGGCGGCTTGGATAGCTCGCAACGAATAGACTCCCACCCCGAAGCCTCACCGGAGTGCATGTGACGACGGCGCACTTCTTATTGGCCGCGGCTGTTAAGTCAACGTGCCGCCAGTCGAGTTGTGCCCGGCCTTAATTCGATGGGCGCAGCAGATTCGATGTACCGGCCACATCCTTCGCCGCAGGAAATCTCAGGGTTCACTCCGTTGTCGTAGTTGGACTGGCCCAGCACACTAAGTAGTCGGGAAGATGGGAAACGCACTCATCTTGACCGGCAGGGACATCGAGGAAGTGTACTGCGTTCCCGCTCCGCCAGGCCGGACCGGACAGGGCACGGAATCGGCTGGTCTCCAGGTAACGGAATATACGCCGGGCACGTTCTATTTGTGACGAAAGTAACCTCTGCATTCATCAATTTGCACCGTTCCCAAACGGGAATGAAACATAATCGTGCATGCCCAAGGTGCAAAACTGATGACGAACCAGATTCTTGCCACTCGAGGAGAACTCTTGCAGAGACGATCTGTGTTCCCGAACAGAGGGACATGGGGAGCCCGCCTGTCGCGTTTGTGCATATTCTGCTGCGTTGCAATTCTGGTTGGCTGCAGTGGGGGGCATGTCTCCAGCAGTGGCTCGTCAACTCCACCTTCAGCCAGCCTGACTGCTCTCCAGATAACCCCGGGTTTCATTGCTGTTGCGGCTGGATTTTCGCAACAGTTCACTGCGACCGGAACGTTTTCGGATGGCAGCAGCCGTGTGGTAACCACCGTCCAGTGGACTTCGTCAGATGCCAATGTCGCCTCGATCAACAGCGAGGGGATCGCAAGCGGAATCGCACCCGGGATCGCCAACATCATCGTTCAGTCTGGTAACATTCAAGCATCCGCGACTCTCACCGTAACTAATGCGAGTGCGAATCTGACCGCGATTGTTATTTCGCCAGCAGCGGCCACCATCGCGGTTAACACTGCGCAGCAATTTACTGCAACGGGCAGCTACAACGACGGAAGCAGCCGCGATCTCACATCGCTGGTGACATGGCGTTCGACTTCTACAGCGACCGCAATTATCGACAGCAATGGGTTAGCGACTGGTGTGGCGGCCGGCACGACAACTATCACTGCTACGCTGGGCAGCGTAACTCAATCAACCACGCTCACAGTTTCTGCGCCGACCATCACCTCGATCGCAGTCACGCCAGTCAATTTGACTCTGGCGATCGGCATCAACCAGCAATACGCGGTGACGGCAACCTATAGCGACGGATCCAGCCAGGATCTGATCAGCGGGGTCACTTGGACATCCTCTGTACCCGCTGTTGCCACGATCAACAATTCCGGCCTCTCGACCACTGTAGGCCCGGGAGCCGCCGTGATCACTGCAGCGGTTGGCTCACTGACTGACACAACGAGTTTAACGGTCGTGCCGGCCCATTTGACCTCAATCTCTGTTTCCCCGTCAGCAGCATCCATTGCGGTGGGCACATCGGAACAATTCACCGCGACTGGCACCTTTGATGACGGGAGCACGCAATTGCTAACCTCCGTTGCATGGTCCTCGTCGGCTCCAAACACGGGTGTCGTTAGCTCCACCGGACTGGTAATGGGAGTGGGAGTCGGCAGTTCGACAATCAGTGCGGCTTCTGGCTCGATCTCTGGCAGCGCTTCTCTGACTGTCACCAGTGCATCGCTGGTGTCAATTGCAGTGGTACCCGCGAATTCTAGCATGGCCGTGGGGACTACAAAACAGTTCACTGCGACCGGATCGTTCAGCGATAGCACTACTCAGGACATCACTGCGTCAGTTCTCTGGAGTTCGTCCAGTCCGGCAGTTGCAACCATCAACAACCAAGGCGTCGCGACTAGCATTGCCGCCGGTACAACGACCATCACGGCGGCTTCGGGTTCGGTGAGCGGTTCTACCGGCCTCACGGTCACCACTGCCCAACTCGTTTCAATCACCATTTCTCCTTCCAATCCGCGAATTGCGCAGGGCACGTTGCTCAAATTCACCGCCAGTGGCACGTTTAGCGATGGAAGTATGGCCAGCAACTTAAGTGGGCTGGTCTGGAGGTCGTCCAAGCCGAACATTGCCTCGATCAGATCGACTGGAATCGTTCACGGCAAGAAGAGCGGAAGCGTCACCATCTCTGCAACGGCTTCGAATATCACCGGTACGACTACTTTGACGGTCGGCACCGGAACACTAATGGCAGTCGCTATCACGCCGCTGACTGTTTCAGTGCCCGTCGGTAGCATGCAACCGTTCATGGCAACGGGTACGTTCACCGACGGAACGACCCAGGACATAACGCTAAACAGCCACTGGAGTTCATCTTCTGCAACGGTGGCAACCGTCGCCAATGCGCCCAGCGTTGCAGGCTTAGCAACCGCCCACGCGACGGGCTCAGCCATCATCGGCGCTAACTCTGGAGGGAACACCGCGTCAGCGACCCTGACAGCACAATAGCTTGTCACGACGGTAGCAAAGTATAGCTGTGAGAACGATCCTAAGTTCGTGCTGCGCTCACGGTTGTTTGCATAAGCGCGGGTAACGGATTTCGCGCCAGCGAACCTTATGATGTGGACGCTTTGGCTGCTTCTTCGCGCCCATGTTAGCCTCAGAGAACGACGACGTGCTGCCGGTTGCCGTCACGGAGGGCTTTCCCCGAAGCGATCAAAGCAGCGGGTCGGACGCGACTCCAAATTCAGGAAAGCGAGATCCCTTACTTGATCACAATTGTCTCTGGCCTGCCGCGTTCGGGCACGTCGCTGATGATGCAGATGCTAAACGCCGGAGGGATGCCCGTCCTCACCGATGGAGAACGTAAGTCGGATACCGATAACCCGCGCGGATATTTAGAGTGGGAACCCGCAAAGCAACTGCCCAAACAGCCGGATCGCATCGACGAGGCCGAGGGCAAAGTCGTAAAAGTCATCTCTCAGTTGCTGCTGGCCCTGCCTGCAGGCCGGGAGTATCGCATTATTTTTATGGAGCGGCCTCTGCCCGAAGTTCTGGCTTCCCAGGACGAAATGCTGCGGCGTCGCGGAACAACCGATACCGTCAGTCATGACGTGATGACTAAGGCGTTCCAGGATCATTTGAACAAGGTGAATGCGTGGCTTCGCGACAAGCCGAACGTCTCTGTGCTGCGCGTGCAGTATCATGACCTGCTGCGTGACGCGCTCGACAGCGCGAAAGCAGTCCAGAAGTTTTTGGGAAGCGCGCTGAATGTGGCGGCCATGGCGCAGCAGGTGGATTCTTCTCTATACCGGCAGCGCTCGACTAGCCCGGCGTAAACCTACGCCGACAAGCCGGAGATGGTTGAAGTTAACGTCATAATGACTTGCTGGATGCGCCAAAAAATAGGTGGTGTAATCGCCCGTTTGTTTACAACAGTACGCTTCTCGACCTATTTAGTTGCAGGAGATCGCCTCAGGGCTCCAAAGTGCAGTTGAGCCTTCGACATGGAAACAGACGGTTCTTAAGGCCATTTGCTGAGTGCGTAGTCTACCGTGAATTACTCACTGTAATGGAGAGCGAGCCGTCGGGCACGAGGACGCAGCTTCCAGTCCCACTGTAGGAGCCGGTGAAGTTTGAACCGCCTCCTCCAGTTGCACCGCCTATGACGAAGCTCTTGAAATTCTCTGGGGTACCTGCATGGTCGGAATTCTTGTATTGGCTTGCCTTGTTGTCGTCCACCGGTTTGACGCCAACCGCGTTGTAATCGCTATCCAAAGCGGTATAAACCGCCGCTGCCCATTGCCAGTTGACCGTAAGACCTGTCGTAAAACTGGAAAAGGTGGCAGTAAACGTGACATTTTTAATTCCCCCGGGCAGCCCTCCTGCTGGCACTGCAAAACTTACAGCCGTCATCAAATCCTTACCGGCTAAACCGGTTAGAGGTAGATCGGTTTTCCAGCCGATCCCCAGTATTGGCGGAAACAGTGGCGCGAATGAGGTTGTGGCAAGGGTAGTGGTTGGGGAAAGGCGAATGGAAGAACTGGGCACCGTTATGTTGTAGCTTTGATTGTTTGCCGTAAAGGCAATGGATGCGTTGCTGACAAAAAGGTTAACTTTGCTGGCTCCTAATCCATTCACCGTCAAAACACCGCTAAACCAGATGTAGTTGCCTTCGGCAATCGAGGTGCCGTTGAAATTGGCAGTGATCGCACTGGTGCATTCCTGATATTGCGGGCGGGCATGGGCAACACATACCAAGGCCAAGATAATGGCTGCCAGCGTGCTTATCCGAAGACTGTTCATACAATCCTCCTGATTGAGCGAGAATTCTGCTCCCGCATCCAATACCGAGTCAAGATGCAGAAACTTGCAACCTGGGTGCAGTCGGGAAGAGCTGGTGTGTCCTCTTTTGTAAGTGCGAATTTGAAATGCCCTCTCTTCACCATGGAAGAAAGTCTCCATCGCCCACATGATTGTAATCGAGTTCCCGATTGATCCTGGCGAGCAGATTCAGGTTGAACGCTGCGGTCACTCCAAGGGGTCATCACAAGGCGCGAATGAGTTCAGGAATCGCTTTGGCTCTGTATCGCCAGCGCTCGATTGCCCGTGTGTAAGCCGCTCATAAGCGTGAGGGAACGGTAGAAGTTACTTCATAAATGCCCTGGTAGAAGCCCAACAGGACTCTGATTCCTCTTTCGAACACCATCGTGAGCCGCAGATTATGGCTCGGCGCTATGGTCTGGCCATGAAACCCGATTCAGTGCCGGAGGAATCGAAGAACGTTCCAACGATCACGTCAGTGTTGTTGATCCCTGTCGGGAACGTCATCGTGCTATTCGGATCCATCACCTTCATAAACTTCACCAGGTTGGTTGCGAATCCTTCCAGCTTCTGGAGCCTGGGATCGAGATAGTTTCCCACCACGTGGTCTTTGTCATTTAGTCCGACACCGCTGGTGGCAGTCGTACCGGGAACATTGAACTTCTGATAGCTCCCGTTGTGCAAGAGAAAGCCATGTTGCCCGCTCGCATCAGTGAAACTTCCGCTGATGTCCGCCGCGACGTTGATCCCGTAAGGCTGGGTTTGGCTCGCGTTCGGAACGTCAAGGGTGGTGTATGTACCACCGCTAAGTTCGAATCCGTGAATCGCGCCCTGCTGATCGAAGTAGTAGCCGACAATCTGCCCCGCCTGGTTGATTCCGTAGGCAACTGTATCGAGCGCCCCAGGAAAGTCAATTGCGGAAAAGGTTCCGGCTTGATCGAGGAAGCCGTGAGTGACGCCACTGCTATCGGTGTAGAAGCCGACGATGTCTCCGGCGTCGTTAATACCAGAAGTGGTGGTCGAGCTTGCCCGGGGGAAGTCAATCGTCGTGTAGTGTCCGTTGCTGAGCAGAAAACCATGCGTCTGCGAGCCTGCGATGTAGGATCCGACGATCTGGCCGGCATTATTGATCCCGATGGCCTGCGTACCGAGCGAGCCCGGCACGTTTATTTGGGTGTAGGTAAGCGCCGACGCGTCGACGACACCAAGGCCGCAGCCAAGCAGAACGACTAGAAACATGGAATGCATACTTCCCGTCACACGATCTCCTCGCACGAGTTCCCCCGATGGACCGAAATTTCGCGTGATCTGAGATGCAGGCTGGAGGCGAGACGTGTGTATTTCCTGACCAGGCAGAGAGCGAAAACGGCTGTTCGGCAGTAAGGCGGTGAGACAAAAGACTCCGGTGAGTAAAAACAATGGCGTGCAGCGTAACAGCTAAGACCTCGGGTGGAGAGAAATCATTCGGCAGGCAATTACTGTTGAGAAACCGCGATTATGCTAGCAATCGTCCGTCGCTGGCCCTCTGGGACTATTCGGCGATTAGCAGATTCTCCGCAAAGGGCCACTTGTCGTCGATCCACTGTGCCTGGCAGCGGAAGCCGGTCGCTAGCGCCAGCTGCAGGATCTCATGGCGTGAGTACTTGTGACTGCTTTCCGTCCAGATAGTTTCCCCTTCATCGAACGAGACACTCAGATCGGCAGCGGGGATGCTGACCGTCTGCTTGCGCGTCGAGCTCAAATGCATTTCCACGCTGCGGGCCTCGGGATTGAACCGGGCCTCATGCTTGAAGCGCTGCAAATTGAAATCTGCGTCGAGTTCCCGATTGATCCTGGCGAGTAGATTCAGGTTGAATGCCGAGGTCACTCCGAGCGGGTCATCATAGGCTTGAATCAGTTCCGGAATGGGTTTGAGCAGGTCGGTTCCCAGCAGCAGCGCATCTCCGGGCTGCAGGATGCGCCGGACTTCACGCACGAATTTCGTTCCTGCGGGACGATCGAAATTTCCGATCGTGCTTCCTAGAAACAACACCAGCAGATGTTCGTCCTGCTCGCGCCTGGCGGCCACTTCCAGCAGTCCGTCGAGGTACTCGCGCTCGAATCCGACGATGCTGATCGACTCCAGGTCTCGCAATTCACGCTCACACATGGCCAGCGCAGTGCGCGAAATTTCGATAGGACAGTAGTAGGTTCGCTGGCGGCTGCAGAGCGCTTCCAAAATCCAGCGTGTCTTCTTGCCGCTTCCACTGCCTAATTCGGCGACGATCACCGGCCTGGGAAGCTGATCGACGATCTCATAGGCATGCCGCCGCAGCAGTCGCTCGTCGGCGCGGGTCAGGCCGTACTCGGGAAGTACGCTGATCACTTCAAACAGCGCGGAGCCCACGTCATCGTACAGGTACTTCGATGGCAATTCCTTCTGTGGATTCTTGGTGAGCCCGGCGCGGACCTCAGCAGCAAACTGATAGCGCGGATCGGGGGTAATCGCGTGTGTGAGCATCAAGAATCTCCGTTCAGTGGCTTACGCAGCGGAATGCGGCGTAGACATATTGATAGTGCGGCTGAAACCAGTTGCGGAACGAGCGGCGCAGCATACACGCTGCGGTTCGCGGCGACCCGCCTTTCATCACGAAATGTTTTCCATCGAAAAAGTTGGCTGAATAGCCGGGATAAAAAGGAAAAGCTTCGAATCCGGGAAACGGACCGAACTGGGTTGACGTCCACTCCCAGCCATTTCCGACCAGATCAGAGACACCAAAAGCGCTGTCGCCCTGCGGATGTGAATTCACCGGACAAGGGTCCCAACGGCGAAAGTCGAAGTTCCCCAATGTCGAATCTGGGAACTGGTTGCCCCACGGGTAAGCTCGCTGCTCGTCGGTTAAAGTTCCATACGCTGCGCGATGCCATTGTGCTTCGGTCGGCAGTGCCTTGCCCGCCCACCGAGCGTATGCGCTGGCTTCGGCATGGCTGACGTACACAGGCCAATCAAGCGGCAGAGGGATTTCTCCGAACATGGTGCGTGACGTCCAGTCTCGTGCGGCGCGATTCCAGAAAATCGGGCGAGAAATTCTTGCCGCTGTCCTCCAATGCCAATCCGCCTCAGACCAGAGGGTGCGATTGTCGTATCCACCTGCGGCTACAAAATTCCGGTATTCGCCATTGGTTACTTTGTAGCGGTCGATATTAAATGCGGGGACTTCTACGGTGTACTCTTCAAATTCATTGTCCCAGCCGAAAGCTGAGCCGTTGCGAGCCGAACCGTCGCGAGCCGAATTGTCGCGAGGAAGACCAAGAGTAGCCCGACCGGCAGGAATCTCGACCATGCTGGGCGAAAGCGGCGCGGCAGTCGGTTGAGGACTATCTGCGGGACGAATCTTACGATCCACGGGCAATTGGTGCAGCATGTAAGCCAGCGTCTCAGCATGCATCAGTCGATGCTCGATGGCCACATTGAGCAGCTGATTTAGGCCGGAATTCTGCGGAGCTGAGGTGCTCACTTCGGACGCGATCGCGGGCTCGAGTTCCGCGTCAATTTCATTCCTCACGCGACTCACATAGGCGCGGACCTGCTCAATGCCGGGCCAGTCAGAAGGTTGGTCGGTGGGCAGTCCTCCATCGACTGGATCAATACCAAACGCGAAGAGATGATCGAGTTGCGGATCGAAAGACTCCTTTCCCAGAGCGCGTTCGCGCAGCAGGTTCCAGTCGAATGCCTCGAGATGCCCCACATAAAAGATAATGCGGTGTCTTTCCGCGATCGGGCGTTCGTAGAGAGAATCGGGCCGGACAATCTGAAACAATTCATCGGTGCGGGCGCGAGCTTCTGCGATGCGGTCCAGCAGTTCACTGTGAAGTACCACAGATTTCTGGGCAACAGACATGGTGCAGGTATCTCCTCCAGGGAAGCGCGTGGCTTCCGCGCACCACAGTGAGATGCCGCGTTATACGGGATAGACTCACTTCCAGCACACTTTTGTTTGCGAAAAAGCTCGGAAAGGGGTGGAAGTTATCTCGGAAACGTTGCCGGGTACGTGTATGATTTTCAGCGATTTACAGGGTTTCCGAAGAAGCGCGCTCTTAGGACATCTGGGCGTTGCGCCAGCTACGCAGATTGTAAGCGTACAAGACAAGGCAGAACAGGTTGGCGGGAATGAACCCCAGTTGTGCGGTTTTGAACCCAATGATGCAGATGATCAGACTGTTTACCGCTGCGAGCACCCAGCCTTCCCAGTGCCTTTTACCGACCAGCAGAGTAGAAATCACGGTAAGCACACAAGAGAAGTAGTCGAGCCGCAACAACGAATTCACGTGGCGTCCTCAGCAGCGTTTTGCGCTGAGTGCAGCGTATCCGATATGTTTTCCGTTGTACAGATTACGTTGGTAGGATTCACGCTGTTCCCGTTTGTAAACGGAATTCCAATTCTGAAATCGCACGGAGGAGTCTTTGAGACCATTCGTCGTAGGACTGATCCTCGGCGTCATCTTGGTGGCGGCAGGTGTCTACGTATTCTTTGCTTCGGGTCTGGCGCCGGTGGCTACCGCCGCGCAAGCCATGCCGTTTGAAAGGATGTTGGCGAAAAAAGCGCTGCATGTCCGGGTGGAAAAAGAGATGCCCCGGAAGCCTCCGCCGGTTCCGACAGATGAATCTACCTACACCGCCAGCGCGCAGGTCTATGTAAATAATTGTGCGACGTGCCACGGACTTCCTGGCAGGCCAGAAACTGCCATCGCAAAGGGCGAGTTCCCCGAGCCTCCACAATTGTTCCACGGCAAAGGCGTGACGGATGATCCGCCGGGAGAAACTTACTGGAAGGTGGCGAATGGAATTCGGCTTACTGGAATGCCGGCATACCGCCAGTCTTTGTCCGACACTCAACTGTGGCAGGTGAGCGTGATGCTGGCCAATGCTGACAAGCTTCCGGAAAGCGTGAAGCAGATGCTGGCAAGCGCGAAAGCCATGCCACTGCAATAGAGATGCATAATGATGACTGAGGTAGCGGCAGGCTGCACGATCATATGGGGCAACTATCCCAGCGGATCGTAGAGGTGTCCCTCGATGCGCTCTGCAATCTTGGGTAGTTCCTTGCGGGCGTACTGCAGAAAGTGCGCCGCGGCGCGATGGGCCTCGAGTGCGCCATCGTCCTTATACTGCTCGTAGATGAAGAAGCGGCGCGGCTCGGTCTTGTGCCGATGCACCTGGTACATCACGCAACCGGGCTCCTTGCGCGATTCTTCGGTAAGCTTGGTAAAAATACCGACCACGTCGTTTTCTCGTCCGACTTTCGCCATCCACGTCACCGCCAGGACAACCATCTTCTGCTCCGTTGTTTTTTATTACCCCTGAGCCCGGGCCCCGTGTTCCTTTGATCCTAGCAATTGCGCTGCGAATTCTTCCAGAAAGATCGTTTGCTCGCGTCCCGGACCGGTGGAAACCATGCCGATGCGCGCCCCGCTTTCCTTCTCTAAAAATGCCAGATATTGGCGCGCGGCTTTCGGCAGCTTTTCCATCTCAGTGATTCCCTGGGTAGAGCTACGCCACCCCGGCATCATGGTATAAATACACTCAATCTGATCGTAGCCGCTCGCCTGCGCCGGTACTTCTGGAGTTTCTTTGCCGTTGACTTTGTACCCCACGCAAACTGGAATCTCTGCGAGCTCATCGAGCACGTCGAGCTTGGTCACCACCAGCCACGAGATGCCGTTAATCATGCCAGCGTAGCGCAGCAGAGGCAAATCGAGCCAACCCGTCCGCCGCGGCCGTCCAGTAACCGCTCCGAATTCATTGCCCCGGGTGCGGATCTGCTCGCCAATCGCATCGAGTGCTTCCGTGGGAAACGGTCCTGCACCGACGCGGGTGCAATATGCTTTCGTTATGCCGATCACCGTGTCGATTGATGTTGGGGCTACGCCGGTTCCGATCACCGCACCGCCGGAGGTTGCGCTGGAAGACGTAACGAACGGATACGTACCATGATCGATATCCAGCATCGTTCCCTGCGCGCCTTCGAACAGCACAGACTCGCCCGCCGCCATCGCCTGATTTAACAGCAAGGCAGTGTCGCAAACAAAGGGAGCAATCTCCGCCGACGCTTCCGCATACTCTTCATACATCTTGTCGGAATCCAGCGGCTCGGAGTTGAACAGCGCGTGCGCGATCATGTTCTTCTCGCGGCAGGCGTTCTCGACATGCGTTTTGAGCAGCTTCAGATCGAGCAAGTCGGCAACGCGCAAACCGCGGCGTCCCATCTTGTCTTCGTAGGTTGGGCCAATTCCGCGGGAAGTAGTGCCGATCTTCACCCTTCCGGGCGCGTTCTCCGACGCCAACTCGATCATGCGATGGTAGGGCAGAATGACGTGGGCGCGATTGGAAATGAAAAGATTGCCATCCACCTTCACCCCAGCGTCGCGCAGAGCGCCGACCTCTTTGAGAAAAGCGATAGGATCGAGCACCACGCCGTTGCCGATAACGCTGCGGCATCCCTCACGCAACACGCCGCAGGGCACCAGTTGCAGGACGAACTTCTTTCCATTGATGATTACGGTGTGACCGGCGTTATGGCCGCCGGCATAGCGCGCCACGACCGAAAAGCTCTGGGAGAGGACGTCGACAATTTTGCCCTTGCCTTCGTCACCCCATTGCGCACCTACGATGATCGCAGCCTTGCCCTTCGTCAAATCGCACTCCATAGAAAAATGATGAAACCCGGGGTCGCACACACGCGTCGCGCCGCATTGCGCAGTGCTGAATTACAAAGGAATGAGCGGAGCAGATGTGTACTCTCAATGATACATGGGCAGGGCGGAAAGGAGCAATTCAACCTTGGACCTCAGACGTCGGACCTCAGGCCTCAGACCCCATGTACGGATTTCGTACCTCATCAGCACCCGGGCAAATTTAACCCGTGACGTTGAGCCCTGGGGCTCGTCTAAGGCCGAAGTCCGAAGTCTGAAGCCTGAAGTCCGACGCCTGCTTCTTGTAGACTGATTTGCCTTATGCCGGAATTGCCCGAAGTCGAGACTATCGCGCGCGGCCTGGCCCACCGGGTGACCGGCGATGTGATTGAGTCCGTTTGGCTGGGATCGAAGCCTGAGCCGCTGAAGTCGCCGGCGTCCGAGATTGCAGCCACGCTCCAAGCCAGGCGAATTGCGAATGTGCGGCGTGTGGGCAAGCACATTGTCTTTGATCTTGAGCCCAACTTGGAGCCCAACAGTGTGGCGCGGGTACTCCTGCCCGCGAAAAAGCCGAAAGTTAAAAGAACGAGTACTTCCAAACAGGCGCAACATCCCAAAACGCAGGCTGTGATCGCAACGCAAACTTCGGCCAACAAGAGTGTCCGCCCCGCTTCCGAACCCGATGCTCAGTGGATTGTCCACCTCGGTATGACGGGCCGAATGCTTGTGTGCTCGCCGGAACTGGAAATCGAAAAGCATACCCACGCCATTCTCCACTTGGCTTCCGGACGGGAACTGCGCTTCGTCGATCCTCGCCGCTTCGGAAGATTGAGTGTCACGCACTCTTTTCAGGCGCCCGGATCGGAACCGCTCGACGTTGAGCTGGAACGCTTTGTCAATCTGTTCCGCAAGCGCAAGACCCCCATCAAAAGCGCTCTGCTGAACCAAAAGCTGCTCAGCGGCGTGGGAAACATTTACGCTGACGAGTCGCTGTTCCGCGCCGGTATTCGGCCCAGGAGGCGCGCGGCTTCTCTCACCCGCGAAGACCTGCGTCGCCTCTATCTCGCGCTGCAGGAAGTGCTGAAGGAGGCGATTGCGCTCGGCGGATCGAGTGTCTCAGACTATGTGGACGCCGACGGCGAAGAAGGATTCTTCCAACTGCAACACCGCGTCTACGGACGTGAAGCGGAGCCTTGCCTGGTGTGTAAAACGCCGATCAAGCGTATCGTAATTGCCGGACGCAGCAGCCATTATTGTGCGAAGTGCCAGAAGTAAACGGCTGATTGTTGAATTTTGATCGTTGATTGAACTTCCGCGAGTGTTCTCAAATCAACAATCTACAATCAACAATCGAAAATCGACTATGACCACCTACTCCATCGGCGTTGATCTTGGCGGAACCAATCTCCGCATCGCTGCGGTTGACGAGCAAGCGCGTTTGCTTGAAAAAGTCACCCTCGGAACAAGAGTGTCGCTTGGCCGGGATCACGTGATCAACGACATGTGCGACGCGATCCGCCGCCTAGGCGCGCAGTATCAGAGTGCAGCTTCGCTCGCCGGCATTGGCATTGGTGTGCCCGGAATTATTGACATGCGTACCGGCATGCTGCGCGAATCCCCCAACCTTCCGGGATGGGCCGATTACCCGGTCCGCAGTGAGATCGAAACCCGGCTGGGCACGCGAGTGTTCCTCGAAAATGACGCCAACGCCGCCGCCTTGGGAGAAAAGTGGCTGGGAGCGGCGCGCGATTTCGACGACATGGCCATGCTGACTCTGGGTACCGGCGTGGGCGGAGGCCTGGTGCTCGGAGGCCGAATTTGGCACGGGATGACCGGCATGGCGAGCGAGTTCGGCCACATTACGGTCGAACCCGAGGGCGTTCGTTGCGGCTGCGGCAACCGCGGCTGTTTGGAGCAGTACGCCTCCGCCTCTGCGGTCGTGCGCATGGCGCGTGAAGCCATCGCGACCGGCGAGGCCGCGGCATTGTCGCGTGCCGCCAGTTCCGATCCTGAGTTCAGCGCGAAAGTGGTCTACAACCTTGCGGTACAGGGAGATGAACAAGCCAGGAAGATTTTCCGCCAAGTTGGCCGCACGCTCGGTATTGCTCTCGCCGGACTGGTCAATGCGCTGAACCTTCCCATCTACGTGATCGGTGGCGGCGTTTGCAGCGCCTGGGATGCGTTTGCTCCAACCATTTTCGAAGAACTGCGCCAGCGTTCGATGGTCTACGCGGCGACGGCTCCGGCTCACGCCGCCGGCGATCAGGGCGCTTCCGCGCAGGTGGAATCCGGCCCGGGCACGAAGACGATCATCACGCAAGCCCTGCTGGGCAGTGATGCGGGCCTCTTCGGAGCGGCACGACTGCCGTTCCTGCCGAACTAGAGTTATTTCTTAGGTATTCATCGAGCCCGAACCCGTAGCAATTCTCACTGTGCTAGCGTGCGCTCTATCACTTTCCGAAATGCCTTCAGGAAAATCACATTCTGCTCCGGCGTGCCAACTGTAATTCGCACCGCCGTAGGCGCTCCCCACGATCCCAGCGGACGGATGAGCACTCCTTCCTCCCGCATGCGTTTCGCGAATGAGACCGCGTCTTCGCCCAGCTCGCAATAAAGAAAGTTGGCCCACGTCGGTACCACACGATGGCCGAGCGCGGTGATCGCTGTTGCCAGCTGCTCGGATTGCTCTGCATTGATTTCTACGCTTCTGCGTGTGTGCGCTTCATCTTCCCGAGCCGCCAGCGCCGCGGCTTGCGCCGGAACAGACACTGAGTAGGTAGGACACATGCGGGCAAAAGAGGCCATCAATTCGGCCTGGCCCATGCCGTAGGCCACGCGAATTCCGGCCAAGCCGTGCGCCTTGGAAAATGTGCGCAGTACCATTACTTTGCGCCCTTCCCGCACATATTCGAGTGAGCGCGAATACTCGACGTGCCGCAACTGTGCGAAGTATTGTGCGTAGTCGTAGTAGGCTTCATCGAGAATGACCAGCACGTGATCCGGAACTTTGTCCAGGAAGCGGTCTAATTCGTCCGCACTGACCAGCGTGCCCGTGGGATTGTTGGGGTTCGCCAGGAACACCAGCCTTGTATGCCCGTTAATGGCAGCGACAATGCCGTCAAGATCGAACCCATCCTCACGTGTTGGAACTTCGATCAGCTCTCCTCCCGCAGCCTTGGTCGCGATCGAATAGACGATAAATGAGCGTTGGCTGGTGACGGCATTCTGTCCAGCCGACAGCAGCGCGCGGGCGATGGTGTCGAGAAAAGAGGTTAGTCCAGCTGCAGCCGCAATCTGCTCAGGCTTGAGGTTATGTCGTTCAGCCAGCTTTAGACGGAGTTTGGAAGCTTCATTGTCCGGATAGAAATTGCACTGAGCCAGCGCCGCTCGCATCGCCTCGACGGCTTTGGGCGAGGGGCCGAATGGATTCTCGTTGGAGGCCAACTGGATGCAGGTCACCTGGCTCGCCTTGCTAGCTCTAGGATTTTCTTGCTCTGGGCGTTTTCGCAGAGGCTCTCAAACGAGCAACCTCGTGCGGCGTCAGCCGCCGAAAGTCTCCCGGATGAACGTCTAATTCCAGCGGTCCGTAGCGCACGCGTTTGATCTTTTCCACGTGATGGCCAATCTCTTCGAACATGCGCCGGATCTGGCGATTTTTACCCTCCACCAGTGTGACTTCGTACCAGGGATTCTCGGCTTCACGGATAGCGCGGATTTTCGCCGGCGCAGTTTTCGACCGCCTTCCGCCCTTCGAGGCAATGAAAACTCCGGAGCGCAACCGGGCGAGTTCTTCCGATGACGGCACTCCGGCGACCTTCACCAGATAAGTTTTCGGCACGTGCGAGGCGGCCTTCATCAGCGCATTCGCCAGTTCGCCATCGTTGGTCAGCAGCAAAAGTCCTTCGCTGCCGTAATCCAGCCGTCCCACCGGATACACGCGCGCGCCAACTCCGCGCAGCAAATCCATCACTGTCGGCCGCCCTTCGGGATCGCTGACCGTACTCACGTATCCCTTGGGCTTGTTCATCAAGACGTAAGTGTGCCGTTCAGCGCCGTGCAGCAGCTTTCCATTCACCCGGATGTGATCGTGTTCCAGATCAGCCTTGCTGCCAAGCTCGGTCACCAACTGTCCATTCACCGACACTAATCCGCCCGTGATCAGTTGTTCGGCGCGGCGCCGCGAAGCGATTCCGGCGGCAGCAATGATTTTTTGCAGGCGCTCGGCAGGCATTACAGTTTCAGGTTAACAGAAAGCGGGAGACCTAGAATCCGTGGCGCGCGGAGCGAAAGGGAATCATTACGATTGCTTCCAGCGCCACGGGCGTGCCGTTCCTGGTCGCGGGACGAAACTGCCAGCGCGAAAGCGCGACGCTAGCGTAATGATCGAGGCGGTCATCGACGCTCTGCATGACGCGCACATCGCCGACCGAACCGTCGCTGTGAATCACCGCATATAGCGTGACGGTCCCCTCCACATTTTGCCGCATCAGCTCCACCGGATATGCGGGATCGACTGCCCTGGTCGGAACCGGTGCCAGCAACTCACCCGGCGTATTCTCCCTGAGCTCGGCGAAGTGGACTACCCAGCTTCCTCCTGCCGAGTTGAGGTTGGGCGAGTTCAGCGTCATCGCATAAAACTTGCGATCACGGAAAAACCCGCGTTCCAAATCTGTCGCGTTTTCTTCCGACACTTCGCGAACTGGCTGGCGTGGCCCTGCAGTCACGCGCGGTGGCGTGATGCCGGCCATTAATCGGGGGTTCACGGCAGCGCCGGGAGCCGATCCGGAGCCACTCGCCTTCTGTTTACCATGCCCTGCAATACTGGAAGTTTCCTCAGCGTGCGGCGCCGCGCCTACAAACAGCCCGGGAGGAATTTCGCCACCGACGCTCGAACCCGCGCCACCGTTGCCGTGACCGCTGCCCACGCCACTAGCAATTGCTCGGTTGTCCGCATTAGCTGACGCGGGAGTTCCGGATGCGTCGGGTCGCCCCTCGGGCGTAGCTGCGAATGTGCCGCGACGGTTTCCGGCAGGTGTCGCAATCGGTCCACTCGGCGAGACGGGATGAATGCCAAGCGCAATCAATCGGCCTGCGGAAGATGAAGCAGCGGAGCTCGAAACCGAAGGTGGCGGTGGCACTGCTGCAGTACTTTCGCTCAAAGCAGCGCGGGCATCCGTCGGCAACACTCGTTGCGGTGCGACAGGCAAATTGACCGGCAGATTGGGAGCGGGGGGAATGACATCGATCGGGTGAATGCTGATCTCGCCGATGCGAGAGGAGACTTGTACCTGCGGCGGTGGAGCGATAACACCGTCTTGCGATTCCGATCGATTGCGAAGGACGGCATCAACCACCGGTGGCGGCGCAATTACAATGCGAGAGGTCCCCAAAAGCCCCCGCGATGCGGCTGTGCTCAATTGCGGTGGCGGCGCGACTACTACAGCGTCCACGACCGGCAACGTGAGTTTGGGAGTCGTCGAGACAGTCGGCACGGGTGCGATCGGCAGCTTCTTCTCCGACCACGCGATGATGTTGGGCAGAGGAACGTCCTCATTCAACTTGACATGAGGTGGAGTAACAATTGTCTGGGTACGGTTATCGCTGTCCGGAGGCACTGAAATGATCGCCTGCGGCGAGTAGACGAGATCTCCCGTGTGCCGCACATCCATCTTTGCGCTTCCACTATTCAACGGCGGCAGATACTCAGAAGCGTCATAGTAGAGAACGTCGGAGTTGTGAAACACAGACCGCGTCAGGACTTGTTGTTGTGCCGTCCAGAGTTGCGACGAAGTACACACCACTGCAATCGCAGCAGCATGAAAAATCGCCGATTCCAAGAATCGAAACCAGGGGAGCGGACGCGAAACGAAGACATCTGACCAGAAAGGGGCGGGATACGAGGAGTCCGGAAGGGGCGTTTCGCAGCGCGGCCAAACCACATCGCACAGGTTTCGAGCAAAAACCCTGTGCCACGGTTCCAGTTCGACCAGCAGGTTGGGTTGCCGCTTGCCTGGATGAATTCCCGATTCGTTGAGCCCCAAGTCCTGTCTCATACTACCTACACACCCGGCCAGCAGCGTGTCTCATTATAGATCGCCAGAAAATCGTCGTAAAACTCGCGAGTTCCAGTAGCAGAATTTCCGTGCTCTAATAACTTCTTCGAGGAAAACATGCCGCCATTGAAACTATGTATCGCGGTACTGGTAGCGCTTTTACTTCTGACCGCCTTCGGTAGGGCCCAGGATCAGTCAGCCGCTTCTGCCAGGTCTGAGGACTACTCCGGCATGTACACCTTCCTCCGGGAAGGCGAATTTGTGCAGGTCACGGTTGAGGAACAGGGACGCGTCAACGGTTACATCTCACGCTATGGTGATCTCGACAGCGACAAGGGCGCTTTCCTCGATCAATTTTTCAAGCAGGGCAAATTGGAGGGTCATGCCCTGAACTTCACTACCCAGACCGTGCATGGCATTTGGTATGAATTCAAAGGCGCCATCGAGCGTGGAGAGGGCAAGAATCCTGGCGAAGAGGCCTACTACGTCCTGAAGGGTACGCTGACCCAGTACGCGACCGATGCCACCAAGAAAGTTACCGCCAAAACACGGGAAGTAATCTTCAAAGAGTTTCCTCAGGACGCAGGAGCGGAGCAGGACAGGAACAACGACAAGAAGGATTGAAGGAAGCTCATTAACTGCTCAAAACTCAAAATATCCGGCCGCGCCGTTCCGGTGTCCTCCGCTGTCTGTTCCGGTCGCCGGGAGCAAGCCTTCGATGGCCCGCAGGGTTTCCCATGCTGCCTGGTTCAGGGCTGGATCAGAGCTGACGAGATCGCGAATCATTTGCCAGGCAGCAATGTTAAGGGCACCCTCCGGAGGCGGCCCCATCGCTAGTGAAACCGAGCACTGGGGACAAAAACAAATCCGCTGGGCCGACGATTTCTGCCGCGGCCGTATTCCTACGGTCTGGGCGAACATGTAAACGGCAACCGACTTTTGCCCCGCCTCGACTTCCCGATTGCAACGAAGGCAGTATAAGTTCTCCAAAGCGCTTTCTCCGGCGGCAGTTGCGTCCATCGAAATAATGTCCCGACGCCGTGTCGGACCGCAAGTATGTAGAAGTATGCCCGCAAGGTGCCGCACCCGAACCAATCTGTGATCTAGGCACAGGCGACCTAATCGCTCACTCTTTTTTGAGGAGATCTCATCTCGTGAACACTGGAAGGTCGCCATCGCCCCGGCACTCGCCACTGACGCGCAACGCGGCTCCAGGTACCAAACTCTTGCGTGTCTCGCACCTTCGTCGATTGCGGGAATGTGAAAAGGTGGCGGCCGTCTGCTATCGTGTGCGCCCGAAAGGCATCGAATTCCTGCTCGTCCAGACTCGTAACCGCCGCTGGACTTTTCCCAAGGGCGGAACCGAACCCGGCTTAACGCACGCCCAGGCAGCCGCCCTCGAAGCATTCGAAGAGGCAGGAGTGCACGGCCGAATGGAAGAGGCTTCGTTCGCCCGCTACCTCCGTCGCGAGCGCGAGGGAAATTCGACAGCCGTTGCGCTTGCCGTCAACGCCCATCTTTGTGAGGTCCTGCGCCTTGATCCGCCACAGGAGCCAAAGCGAAATCGCACTTGGTTCTCTACCGAGGAGACGAAGCGGCGCCTGCGCCAAGACCGCCCCTCTAATTACGGTGCAGAACTTGCGCGCGTCGTCGATCGCGCCGTATCGCGCATTCGACAATTGCGCAACCCACGTGCTCCTGCGCGCGATGCGCTTCAGAAAGTGCAATTCACGGTTACCGACAAGCCGGTTGCGGCAAACGGCAGAACAAGACGCCCAGAGAATGTCAGGCCGAACGGTAGAAACGTGGTGAGAATCGATTCTTTTTGAGGATGCGTATTATTCCCCGGCGGACACTCTAGACCAGCTTTTGCCCGCCTGAGGTCCGTCTCGCCTCGCCGACTTTCTTGTCCAGCCAGCCGCTGTGATTGTTTTTCGAGTGCATTTTGGATAGACGCCAAAAGGAAGGGAGACGTTCTTCTTCCCAAGTTGGTAAACACAGATCGGTAAACAGGGATCAGCAGGCCGGTGGTGAGCAGGTGGTTATGGCTACTTTGCGGTTTCCACGCGCTGCTTCTCTATACGCGCGATGGTGCCGCGCAGCCAGTCTTTGAGTGCCGCTTCCAGTTCCACCTGTGTAGCTTGGCGCTCCATAGTATCCACGGTTTCGCCATCCTGGTTTAGCGGGATGTGATGGCATGGGACGCCTTCCGATTGCGCGTTCTCAGGCACAAAGTCGGTGAGCAGGCACTCGTTGTCGGGATGGGGCCGCTCAGGATCATTGAAGTTGATGCAACCGAGCGAGTCCTGAAAAATGGATGTTGGTCTCCACGGAGTACGCACCGAACGGCCGTAACCGCCTTGCTCCACGAAATTGAGTTCGAACTTGAGAACTTCCAGAATGTCACGCTTATCGTCAGACATAGCACTGCCTCCGCTGGCCGTTTCTCCACCACCGGATCAGTCCGGTTACATGCTATTGTCGGCCTGGACTTAGGTGCCCGCCGTGACTCCTCTCACACCGCTGTGTGATGCCCCTCACAACCCCGAAACTCTTGAGAAACAAGGCTGAGGCCTCAAAGCTGGGGATCTAGATCCTCTTGAACGCCTTCTGAATATCTTTCATCGAGTAACGCAGAACCACCGGCCGGCCATGCGGGCACGACATGGGGCATTCAGTCTTGGCGAGTTCCGCCAGCAACCATTCCATTTTGTTTTGCTCCAGCGGCATGTTGACCTTGATCGCAGCGTGGCAGGCGATCGAGGCCGCGATTCGCGTGCGGATGGCTTCCAGGTTCAGCGCCTGTTCCTCGCGCGAAAGTTGGTCGAGTAGTTCGTGCAGCATGTGCTCGACTTGCACGGCATCGACTCCCGCCGGTGCAATCTTCACCGCTATGCTGCGCGAACCGAAAGGCTCAGCCTCAAATCCGTTGCTGGCGAGTTCGTCGGAAATTTCCGCAAAGACGGCCTGCTGCGCCGGCGTAAGCTCGACGACCAGCGGCATCAGCAAACGCTGGCTCTCGGCCTTTCTTACTGCTCGCTGTTTCAGAACTCTCTCGAAGAGCACACGTTCATGGGCTACGTGCTGATCGATGATCCACAATCCTTCATGATTGACCGCAAGGATGAAAGATTCGCGAATCTGGCCCAGCGGCTTGAGTGAGGCCAGCGACGGCGCGAGCTGGCTGGGCGGTTCGGGCTCATCGGGGACCGGCGGCGTGCAGCCGTCTTCCGGAATAATTTGAGGCGCGCGTGCCAGAGATACAGCGGCGTTAGCATCAACGCTGATCCCGCCAGAAAACTGGAATCGATCATTTATCTGCGGCGCAACCGGCGCTTGCAGCGCAAATGCCCGAGTTTGCGCCGGAGCATAAAGAGCGTGCCACGCAGCAGAACCCTCCGGAGCTCCTGCGCTAGGAGTGAAGCCCGGGCTGGCCGTGGCGTGAGCATGAATTTCGGTCGCGAACTGCGGCACGGGGCGGGCCTTCATCAGCGCAGCGCGAACCGTGTCGCGCACAAAATCGTGCATAACCGTCTGCTGGCGGAATCTGACCTCCGTCTTCGAGGGATGGACGTTTACATCTACCTCCGCATTGGGCAGCTCCAGAAAAATCAGGACTACGGGATAAACCGTCGGCGGAAGGATGTTGCGATAAGCCTCGGTGAGCGCATGCTGGATCAGCCGATCGCGGATCAGACGCCCGTTCACAAACACAAAAATCGAATTACGATTCAACTTCTGGATTTCAGGCTTGGAAACAAATCCATGAACGCGCATCTCGCCGGGCTCCGCGGGACCCCCTTCTTTCTCCTCTTCTGCTCTGCGCCAGGGCGGTGGCTGCGGTAAGCCAACGTGTTCGAGCGGCTGGACCGCCGCCACCGAAATCATCTGTTCGAGAGTTTCCTTGCCAAACACCTGGTAGACACGCTGGCTGTGATCCGTCACCGGTGGCGCAACCAGCAAGGCATTGGTTGCCGAGTGCAACTCAAAATGTTTGTCAGGATGAGCCAGCGCGTAATGCGTCACCAGTGAAGCGATGTGCGACAGTTCGGTGGATTCCGACCTCAGAAACTTCTTGCGTGCCGGAATATTGAAGAACAGATCGCGAACTGCAATCGACGTTCCCGCCGGCAAGCCGGCTTCTTCAACCTTGAATATTTTCCCGCCATTGATTTCGACAATCGTTCCAGATACTTCGTCGGCGGCCCGAGTCTCCAGCCGCAGCCGCGAGACAGACGCAATGGACGGCAGAGCTTCTCCACGGAAGCCGAGAGTCGAAATATTGAGCAGGTCTTCAGCATTCTTGATCTTCGACGTGGCATGGCGCTCGAAGGCGAGCAGTGCATCGTCACGCACCATGCCACAGCCGTTGTCGACGATCTGGATGAGTTTCTTTCCCCCCGCCTCGACCTGGATACGAATCCGCGTCGAACCAGCATCCAGCGAATTCTCCAGCAGTTCCTTGACTACCGATGCCGGGCGCTCCACCACTTCGCCGGCGGCGATCTTATTCGCAACTTGTTCGGAAAGGACGTGGATTCGACCCATATCTGTAACTCATGCAAGTTTCGCAGATGATTGGCTTGCAGGCAAAGCGCAGACCGGCAAACCGTGTCCATTCGTGCAAAGTGCCCGCAGGACAGTGCAAACCCTTGCATCTTGACACCGCGCTCCGGTCAGCAGAGACTTGAAACCCCGCCACCCTCCCGGGATGTCGAGCCGGGCCGTCGGCGCTGATGTGGTCACGATCCTCCTCCGGATAGCGAGACCCTGATGAAGTCGACCGTACGCGTGTCATCTCTACTTCTTTTACTGCTCTCCACGCTAGCCTACGGAGCGAGTCCAGTCCCTCTCGTGTATCAGCCCCTGGTGCCGGGTACGGTTGCGCCGGGTGGGAGCGGATTTTCTCTCACTGTGAATGGCGCCAATTTTGTTACTGGCGCGGTGGTGCAGTGGAATGGCAGTACCCGGGTCACGCAATTCGTTTCTGCTTCGCAGTTGAAAGCGAATATCCGTGCTGCCGACATCGCTACCGCCGGCACCGCGTCCATACAGGTGCTCAACCCCGGCACGCCGCGCCCTCAGTCCAATATCGTGTTCTTCCCGATCTCAACCGTGCGGACGAATCTGACATTCTCGTCGTCTGCGCTCGCCTCCGATGGCAACCCGAATAGTTTGGCGACTGGAGACTTTAACCATGACGGAATTCTTGATCTCGCGGTTTGCAAGGATCTGACGGGAAGAGTCTCCATTCTGCTTGGCACAGGTGGCGGAGCATTTGTCTTCTCCGCCGACTATCCCACCTTCGGCTTCTGCAACGCGCTAATCCTCGGCGATTTCAATGGCGACCATAATCTTGACGTGGCGGTATCGAACTCGAGTGTAGTCGCCGTCCTGTTGGGCAGGGGTGACGGGAGATTTCAAGCGGGAGTGCCAGCTCCCGTGGGCATGATGCCCGAGGATTTGTTTGCCGCCGACTTCAACGCCGACGGCCTGCTTGACCTCGCTGTCGCCAATTTCGCTTCCGGATCTGTCTCCCTTCTGCTGGGCAAGGGCGACGGAAGCTTTCAGCCGCATGTGGACTACATCGTCGGCGATGGTGTCCATGGCGTCACTGCAGCTGATTTTGATGGAGACGGCAAACTCGATCTTGCGGTCGCAGCCGAGAGAACTAATAACGTCTTTATCCTGCACGGAAACGGCGATGGGACTTTCATGACCGGGGTGCCCTTTGCCGGTGGCGTCAATTCCAGTTTCGTCAGCGCCGCCGATTTCAATGCGGACGGCAAACTTGATCTCGCTGTAAGCGACCTGAACCCTCTCACTTACCCTCTCTCCACCTTGCTGGGAAACGGCGACGGAACCTTTCAGACCCGCATGGGATCTCCGGCCATGGCCTATGGAGTTCCTCAGATTGCTGACTTGAACGTGGATGGGAAGCTTGACGTGGTTCTCACCAACACCTCAGGCCCGGCGGTCTTGCTGGGAAAAGGAAATGGCCGGTTCCAGGCAGTGCTCAACTTTTCTACTGGTAGCGCCACTGCGGTCACGGTGGGGGACTTCAACAATGACGGCCTCCTCGACCTTGCGGTGGGCGGCTACAGCAGCCAAAACATCGTAATCCTGCTGCAAACCAGCACCGGAAACTGAGACTCTATCCGCCGAATTCCTCAGCCAGTTTCATCGACTTCGATCTGACTCGGCCTGAGAGGATTCCGATCATGCGCGGAATTGAATGAATTCACGCTTCTAACGCGTGAACGTGGTTGATCTGTTCAGACCGTCCACGTAGAGACAGCCGCCCCGGCTGTCCAACCGAGCGAGGCGCGGTCAGTCCAACCCATTCAGTAGCACGAGCCCTACATGAAGCACGGCCGAGACACCAGAACTAGCCGGCATTGCACCTTCACCCTCGCCCCGCTCACTTCGACTCTTGCGTCAAAGTCCAGCGTAGGCCAAACGAAATGGTCCGGCTGTAATACTCTCGTTGAATGGGATACCGTTCGCTGCCGTTATAGAAACCAAATACCTCATTGTTCAAGTTCAGCATGGAAGCAATTGCCTGAAGCCCATGTCCCCGGGGAATCCAGTAGCTCACCTGCGCGTCCACCTGCGTATGCGGATAGAGGTACGTGTCGCCGCTTGGTCCCCTGGTAGCGTTCGACCCGGCATACGACCAGATATATCCATCGTTGTGGGTCAGGCCCATGCGCGCGGAAATCCCCTTCTTGTCATAGGTCACATCGAAGTTCCAGTTATTGGGGGCGGTGCGCAGCAGAGTTGGATGGTCGGTGCGTCCGAAGTCTGCAGGAAACGTGGCGCGCGAAGTCGTGTAGCTGTAATTGGCCCGCACCCCCATTCCATTCAGCAAGCCTGGAAAGAATGACAAGCGTTGCTGCCAGGCCGCTTCGAAGCCCGTAATGTGGGCCTTGGGTCCGTTGATCAGGGTCGCTTCCGTCTGCCCCTGGAAGGGCACGGTCACGCCGAAGATGGGATCGCTCAAAGCTTTGTAGAACACTCCACCCTGAATCAATCCGAGCGGCTTGAAGTAGTGTTCTGCCAACAGGTCGAAATTGTGGGCGTGGGTGGGCTTCAGGTTCGGATTTCCAGCGGAGAACTCAGGATTGGAAGTGGGATCGTCGATGAAATAAGGAGCGATATCCCCGAAGTTAGGACGTGCGATGCCCCTTCCATATGCAGCGCGCAAAACGGTATCTGCGCCGAAGCGGTATTGAACTTGCACGCTGGGGAATGCGTCCACATAGCTGTTGTGCGTGGTTTGGGGAATAGCCGGAGGAACAAAGTTGCCGCTGGAATCCAGATTTAACTTGTTTGCCAGGAGGGAATCCTGCGTCGCTTCAATTCGCAGTCCGGCCTGCAGCCTCAGATTTCCGAAGCTGATCGTATTCATTGCGTATCCAGCCCAGATGCGTTCCCCAATATCGAACGCATTGGTCAAGTTGTAGACAGTATTCGGAGTCGTACCTCCGCCTCCCACAGCAGCCAATATTTTTGAGAAACTTGTGACCGGCCCGTAAAGTAAGTTACCGAAGTAGTAGTTGTCGTCCCTGAAGTTGCTCAGAAACTGACTCATGGGCTGGCCGCCTGCGGCGTTAAAGTTCTCTCTGTCGAATCTGGAGGTCTTGTGCGCATCCCAGCCTTTGAACCCCATCTCAAACGAACTGAAGTGTCCGCCGACCGAGTACTGCTTGTTCAGCGAAATATCTCCAACTTCGTCTCGCTCGAAAATGCTGTCGTTTTCGGTGGAAGCGAAACCCAGCGTGTACTGCGCGGGATCGTAAACATTGACTCCATTGAGCACCGGAAACTTCGGCACGAACGGGTCTTTTGTGTCGACACCGAAGGCTACGCTGTTATCGCTGGTGCCGGGACCATCGAATCCCGCCCTTGGAAACCCACCTGTGTAGTGGGCTTGAGAAAGCGCAATCTCGTAATTGATCAGTGTAGTTCTAAAAGCGTGCCTTGCCCCGGCCTGCAAACTGAAAATCTGCTGCCCCGGATTGCGGTACACGTCGGTGAAGCCAATTCCTCCACAACCCTGCACGCCACTTGTACTCGTGATACCGCAAGTATTGTTCCCATCCGCCGGATTGGTGACAAACGAGTTCGGATAGGTTGTCGCGCCGGCTGTTACAGGACTCGTGTTTATGAAAGGCGAGTAGATCCAATCCTCGCCCTTGTCGTTGAACTTGGAAAACAATCCCCGCACATACACTGACGACATATCGCCTAGTTTGTAGTCGGCCGTCCCGCCGAAACCGTAGCGTGAGCGGTCGTAATGGTAATTGCGGAGATCCTCGGTATTCGGACCTGAGAAGACCGCCCCGTTGAAGAGTGGGTTATCTGCAGGCACCGGCTCAATGTCATCGATCCCGCGCCCGTTGTAGTCGTAACTCCCCCCAAACAGCAAACCGAACTTCTTATTGATACCGAAGCGCTGCCCGGCGGTTCCGGCGAGTTGATACTGGCTGCGCCCGCCGCTGATGGGCGTATAGCCGCCCAGCCCCAGAATCGTCAGATACGGCTGGTCGGTCGGGCTCTTGGTCACCAAATTCACAGACCCCCCGATGGCGTCCGCGTCCTGATTTGCGGATAGCGTCTTGTTAATTTCGACCATGTCGACCAGGTCGGACGGAATCGCGTCAAGCTTCACGTTTCGCACCGTCTCTGGAGAAGGCACGTGAATTCCATCGATAGTCACATTGCTCAGCCGAGGCTCCGTACCGCGGATCTGAATGTACTTTCCTTCTCCCTCGTCGCGCTCCAGCGACACGCTTGGCAGGCGTCCTACCGCATCCGCAATATTTGTATTGGGCAGGCTGGTGATCACTTCGGCGGGCAGCACTTGAACGATATTGTCGGCCGTGCGTTCGATGTTCAATGCTTCCACTTCGCCGTGCTGGCGATCACCCCTGACCGTGACGACTTCATTTTGCGCCGCAATCTCCATCGTCGCGTCCACATGTGCTGTCTGGCCGGCTGTAACAGTTACCTCAGCCGAGAATGGTTTGAAACCCACATACGTTACTGTCAACGTGTACTTTCCTGGAGTCACTTGCAGGAAAGTAAACTGTCCCTGTCCGTTCGATACCGCAGATGTGCCAGCGTTGCTGAGTTCCGCTCTGGCGCCGGGCAGCACTCCTTGAGCTCTATCCCGCACGTTGCCGGTAATAACGCCTGTATGCTCTTGCGCATCGCACGGAGTCAGCCCCAGCACGGCGGTAACGAGCACCAGAAGAAGTAGGGAAGGGAGAGACTTACGCATGGCACAACCTCCAGATTCTTTGGCCGGCAAGACTTTACCGACGCTTATCGTTGTTGCGCACAGATGTCGTTACGCCACTCACCAGGTCTGGCGAAATAGTCTGGAGAGTGGTCAGGTGGTATGGACAACGAAGGTAGCGAACGAAGATGACGCTAGTATTACAGCGACGTTAACCTGTCGTTAAAAATCTGCAGGACCTTTGCAAAAGTCGTTTATTTACACCGTGCACCAGTTTTAGTGCAAAATTCATCATGGTTTAACAACTGTGATGTAGAAAGAAAGCATGAATACGCCGTGTTTCGACACGGTAATCCTTTCGGACCTGCACCTGGGGTCAGAGGTCAGCCGTGCTCAAGCCGCGCTGAAGATGCTGAAGGAGACCTCGTTTCGGCGTCTCATTCTCTTGGGCGATATCTTTTGTGACCTTAATTTCCGCCGCCTAAAGAAGGAACACTGGCAATTTCTCGGATACATCCGCAAGCTTTCCAATCCCAAGCGCGGAATTGAAGTCGTCTGGGTCGAAGGCAACCACGACCAGGGACTTTCTATGGTCATGTCGCACCTGGTGGGCGTGCGCGTCTATCAGGAGTATGCGTGGCGATACGCCGGGGTTAAGCATCTCGCGATTCACGGACACCAATTTGATCGCTTTGTCCTTGGCAGTATGCCACTGAGTAAGGTTCTTACCTGGGCCTACCTGCATGTGCAGAAACTCGATTTTGGGAATAAACGCCTGGCACGCTGCTTCGATCGTCTCGATACCTACTGGCTGCGGCTCTCCGGCAAAGTTGCCTCGGGAGCCTTGCATTATGCCGGGACAAACGATGCCGGGCGAGTATTCTGCGGCCATACGCACGAGGCCATGCAGTTGGAGCGCAATGAAATCGCATATTTCAATACCGGAAGCTGGACGCAATGGCCGGCTACATACATCACCATTGGTGAACAGGGGGTGCAGATCCATGAATACGCCGAGCGAATTGACGATTGTGATCCCGGCGAAGAACGAAGCCCGGCTGATTCCGCGCTTATTGACTTCGCTATGTCTGCAGGATTACCCGCAGATTTCGACTACGAAGGTGTACCTGGCTGATGCCAACTCCACCGATGGCACGCCGCAGATCGCGCGTAGCTTCGCGAATTGGATTGACATTAGCGTGATTCCGGGAGGAGTTCCGTCTGTCGGCAGAAATGCCGGGGCGCGGCGCGCGTGCACGCCCTATGTGCTGTTTATCGATGCTGATATGGAACTGGGCGACACCACGCTGGTGCGGCGCTCTCTCGAATTGATGAAGGCGAAGAGCCTGCATTGCCTCACCACTAACATCTCTTGTCCAACTGGATCGTTGTGGGACCGCGCATGTTACGCGGGCAACAATCTGATGCAGCATCTGTCACGTCTCGGCAAGCCATTCAGCACTGGTATGTTCATGTTGTGGGACCGCCAGTGCTTCAAATCGCTGGGTGGGTTTCATGAGCAAGTGCTATTTGCCGAAGATTACTTACTTAGCCAGAAGGTGGCTCGCAGAAAGTTTCGCGTTGTACCGGGAGAAATTCTGACCACCAATCGACGCTTTCAAAAAATGGGACACTTCAAGTTGATAAAGCTGTTCCTGAAGACCGCGTTGAACACGTGGAACGAGAGCTATTACTTGCGAGATCACAAGTATTGGCATTCAGAAGCTTGAACATACGGGGTTTTCAGGCGCGTTAAAGCCGCCGGGAAGGGTTTCCTCGATCATTTCCGGCGAGAGTTGATTCCCCCCTGCAATCGCCGCATACAGACGTCCGCTACCGCGGATCGTTCTCTCCTGCGTCTTCGGATCTAGGGCATATAGGCCGAAGCGCAGAGTCCATCCTTCACTCCACTCGAAGTTATCCGTCAGCGTCCAATGAAAGTATCCCCGAATGTCATGGCCCTCCTTGATCAGTTCGCTCAGCTCGCGAACAACATTGACGATCAGCCAGGGACGGATTCGATCCTGCGCATCCGGGACTCCGTTTTCCAATATGTAAACCGGCTTGCCTATGGCAGCCACACGTTCGACGGCGGCACGAATCGCCGCCGGATAAGCTTCGCCATACGGTTGCTCGACCCCGCAATCGCCTTGGGGAACGTTGGGTGGGACGAAAATATTCGCGCACATTTGCCCGAAACGCCTTTGATCGAAGGCTACATGGAAACGGCTGTAGACATTGAGGCCTACGAAATCGCAACACCCCGTTCCGCAATCCAGTTTCCTATGGAGATGGTTTAAGGGAAATGCGAGCCGGCCTTTTTCGATCAGCCGCAGGAAGGTCTCGTTGAACAGCTCGTTCATAACTCGCGTAACCATGAGATCCGGCAGGAAACGTGGCCGCGAAGGTTGGAACACGGTGAAGTGATGCGCCCAGCCGACCTTTGCTCCGAGCTGCAGTTCATGAATGGAGTTGTACGCGAGGACGTGGGCTCGCGCGAGGGTAGTAAGCAGGCGAAGCCCCAATTTGATTTTTCCCCGCCCGCCCGGTGGGAATTCGCCTAGTACGTACCCCAAGGCTGCATATACATTCGGTTCATTGAACGTTACCCAGTGTTGGCAGAAATCGGCGAGCTCCCGCACCACATAGCGCGCAAATGCCAGGAACAGATCAACTCCCTCGGGATGGAAGAACGCGCCTTGCTGCTCAAACCAGAGAGGGTTGCTGAAGTGATGCAGGCATACCATGGGTTGAATGCCCCGCGCATGCAGCGCCTGCAACATCTCACGGTAGCGGCGGATGGCGCTCTCGTCATAGCGGCCTTTTTCCGGCTCGATGCGACTCCATTCCACTGAAAGTCGAAGCGCCTTAAGCCCAAGCCCTTGGGCTAGATCGAAATCACGTTCGGCATTATTCCACCAATCGCAGGCCTGCCCGCTTCGGTCTCCCGACTTGATGCGGCCGCTTCGTTCCCAGACCGACCACTGGCTGTTGTCATTATTGCCTTCAACCTGATAGGCAGAGGTCGAAACGCCCCATAGAAATCCGGGAGGGAATTTCAATGTCGGAGTCGCGGCCGAATCAACCTCCCGCAGTCCTGATCCCCGCCGTCCTGATCCATTGCTCCCCGCATTCAACATGCGGCCATATTGCCATCTGACTCAACCATGGATTCTCCTATCGGAAGCGTGCCGGTAAAGCGCATTGGTCGACACCTAACTCGGAAGATCAAATCTATACCCGATTCCACGTACGGTTCGCAAGAACCGCGGATCGTCGGGATCGGCTTCAATCTTCTCACGCAGCCGGCGCATGTAGACGTCTACCGAGCGAGGAGTTACAAAATGTTCCATCCAGACGGCATCGAGCAGCTGGTCACGGGTGAACACCCGCCCCGGCCGGCGTGCCAGATACTCCAGTAAACGAAATTCCCGTACCGTGGTCAGAACTAGTCTCCCGCCGCATTTGACGGTCATGGACGAGCAATCGATCTCTAAGCTGCCTATGCGCAAGGGTTCCGGCGTGGAGTCTTCTCGCGAACTGCGGAGCACTGCGCGGATTCGTGCCACCAGCTCCCGAGGACTGAAGGGTTTTGTGAGGTAATCGTCTCCTCCCAGCTCGAGGCCCTTGACCCGATCCATCTCGCTGGTCTTGGCGCTGAGAAAGATAATGTGTGCGCCGGAAAGCGAACGGCTGCTGCGAATGCGGCGGCAGAGTTCAAAGCCGTCCCCGCCCGGAATAAGCACATCGAGCAGAAACAGAGATGGTGAGCTCACCAGCGCTTCATCCAGCACCTTCGTGCTGTTCGGGAACCAGCGTGTCGTGTACCCGGACGTGCCCAGGTGATAGCAGATCAGGCGGGCGATATCCTCCTCATCCTCCACTACGAAGATCAACGGAGCTTTCTCTGGGAGCTGAAGGACAGCTTCGTAAGAACTCATTCGGAGGAGGGCTCCAGATTCTGTGGGACGCAAGCTGCTGCTAGTGTGCGGTGCTTTTATTTCAATCTCGTTGCTGAGAGATTAAATTTCCGTGAATGGACGTGCCTGGTGTGGTGCAATCCGCAGGCGAGCATAAAGCCATTTACACCGCTTCCTGTTGATGGCTCACACAGAATGCCCGCGTTAGCATGCTAGAATCTCGGTTTTAATCCATGGCAAAGTCCAGTGGCCACCCAAGATATTCCTCAGACACTTCCGCAGACGCAAGCACGCCGCCGGCGCGATAGCTCAGTGGACGTGCTCGTCATTGGCGCGGGCCCCACGGGCTTGGCGTGTGCCATTGAAGCCCAGAAGCTCGGCCTGAAGGTGCTGGTCCTCGATAAGGGTTGCCTGGTCAACTCGATTTACCACTATCCGGCGAACATGGTTTTTTTTACCACGCCGGAACTGCTCGAGATTGGCGACATTCCTTTCGCCACAGCTCACCAAAAGCCCACCCGGCTGGAGGCGCTGGAGTATTACCGCAAGGTCACGGACCATTACAAGCTGGACGTCTGTCAGTACCAATGGGTGAAGACTGTAAACGGCGAAGATGGAGACTTCCACGTAACCGCGACCGACCGCTCCGGCGGAATTCACGACTATCGTACCCGCAAAGTGATTGTCTCCACCGGCTACTACGATCTGCCAAACCTGCTGCGCATCCCCGGTGAGGACTCTGCCAAAGTCTTCCACTACTATCGCGAGCCCCATCCGTTTTACGACATGGATGTGGTGGTCATCGGCGGCAAGAACTCAGCCGCCGAGGCCGCGCTTGACTTGTGGCGGCACGACGCGCGCGTGACCTTGGTTCACCGCGACGCTCAACTTCACAGCAACATCAAATATTGGGTTCGCCCCGATCTTGAAAATCGCATTCGCAACCGGGAGATCACGGCATACTTCAACAGCACGGTTCAGGAAATTGGGAACCATTATCTCGTAATCAACACTCCGGACGGCCCGCTTCACCTGAAAAACGATTACGTGTTTGCCTTGATCGGATACCATCCCGACTACGATTTCCTGACTTCGCTGGGTATCGAACTTTCTTCCGAGCAGTGCCGTCCGGTTTGCGACCCGGAGACCCTGGAGAGCAACGTGCCCGGAATCTACGTGGCGGGGGTGATAGTCGCCGGCTCCCGGACCAGCGAGATTTTCATCGAGAACGGACGCTTCCACGGCAAGCAGATCGCGGCAGATCTTAAGCACAAACTGGGACGCGGGGATAACAGAGAGTCCAGAATATCGGGCAACGAGTAGCCAGGACGTTTGACGGTACCGGTAGCGCACACCTACAGCTAGCCTGATCGACGACTTGAGAGGGCACGCTAATGCTTGTGTGGCGCGGGCGCCCTCGCCCGCGAATCATGGCATCGGCACTGGCCACGTAGGGACAGCCGCCCTCGGCTGTCCAATCGAGCGAAGCGAGATCTGCTGTCCTAGCCAGTTGCGCGATTCGGCGACCTCTCCGGTCCACGTAGGGACAGCCGCCCTCGGCTGTCCAGCGCAGCGAAGCTCCGCAGTGGTTTTATGTGGGGCGGACACTCTTGTCCGCCTGCCCTGAGCGAAGCCAAAGAGCCTAGCTGCCCGGACCCATAACCGGCGGCAAATAGCCGCAAAGCGGCGACAGAATACAGCCCATGGCGTAAGCCGTGGGTACATGTGGGAAGCTGACTGAGCCCCGGAGGGGCGACAGAGCAGTTGCAGCACAAATTCCTGGCGCCGATGATCTGGGAGGGCACGGCTTGAAGGGCCTGCCGAAGAGCTTGTCGTTAGCGAGTCGAAGCGGTGCTGCCCGGACCCAT